>Ga0315338_1004709_pt1 | contig 10506 bp, 6 predicted proteins | sample ASW8metaG_FD_204518 | JGI IMG/M metagenome (GOLD analysis project Ga0315338, IMG submission 204518) | Ammonia-oxidizing marine archaeal communities from Monterey Bay, California, United States - ASW #8 | ecosystem: Environmental > Aquatic > Marine > Coastal | place: USA: California | collected...
GACCGCGAATGTCTTCCGCTGCCTTCTTGTCGGTGTACATAAAACCGGTAACAAAAAAGAAGTCGTAACAGACACCGTGTAGAAGTATGGCCAACAGTATCATCCAAGGAACTTGGTCGGGGGCTCCAAAAGCAAACAACAGATATCGTGTTACCCAAGCTCCCATGCCGATCAAAATCATCCACTTCACACCTAGTCGGCGGAAGAAGAATGGAATGAGTATCATAAAGAAGATTTCGCTCATCTGTCCCAGCGTCATCGTCGAAGCGGGGGCGTCAAAACCGACTTGCCCAAGCAAATTTGATGTTAGCCCATAGTAATAAGCCAGCGGAATGCAGATTAAGGTCGAACAGAGCATGAACACAAAGAACGCAGGGTTCAGTAGCATCTGCAAAGCATCAATCATAAACAAAGTGCGCCATTGCAGCGGTTTACCTTTTGCCGGTGGTGGCGTGTGCGGAAGTGTAAAGCAGTAAAGGCCAAGCAATAGCGAGCAGCCACCCGCGAGATAGAAGATATTGAAACTGGCAGACCATTTCATAAAGCCAACAAACAGGCCCGCAATAATCCAGCCGATCGTTCCCCACACTCGAATCTGTGGAAACTGGTTTTGGTCTTCGATATTAGCAAAGGCAATGGTATTGCTGAGGCCCAGCGTAGGCATGTAGCAAAGCATGTGGCAGATAAACAGATAAACCAGCATCTGGCCGTTTCCTGCTGCTGCGTAGCCCGGGGCCATACACATGATCCCGCCACCGATCAAAAACAGTAGCCCCATTACATGCTGAGAAGCAAAAAAACGGTCAGCAATCAGTCCCAGGAATAGTGGCGCGATGATCGCTGCCAAGGGAGCACTACCGTAGGCATCGCCACCGAATGCGCCTAATTGATTATCAGCCAGGCACTTGCCCAAGGTGGCAAACCAAGCCCCCCAAACAAAAAACTGCAAAAACATCATCACCGACAAGCGGAATCGTACACTGCCCACGTGGCATTCCTTTCCTAGGCAATCAAGCCTATTCGGCGAGACGACCATAAAACAGCATGTTATATAGGGTTTACTGGATTTTTCTGGTGTGTTTCAAAGGCTCGACACCTTTGGCGACACCCGGTAGACTACCAAAAGCTAGCGATCGGTAGTTTAAGCCTACCGACCGCTAAAGCTGACACTCACCACATTTCACCGAAGGAGTGCCAACGAATGGCCAATTCTACCAAAACTCTCAAGCCAGCGAAGCCCTACCGCGATTTTCCCCTATTTGCGCATGGCAATCACCAATGGGCGAAGAAGATCAAGGGCAAGCTATTCTACTTCGGCAAGTGGGACGATCCCGAAGCCGCTCTACAAAGCTACCTCGACCAGAGAGACGACCTACACGCCGGGCGAGTGCCACGGGTGAAGCGAGACGGATTAACGATCCGGGAACTGTGCAACCACTATCTAAGCGTCCAGGAGACCAGGCGAGATTCTGGCGACCTATCTCCGAGAACCTTCGCCGCACGCTATAAGATTTGCGGGATACTGATCGAGCACTTCGGCAAGGATTTGTTAGTCGAAGATTTGATACCGGAAGACTTCGACAAGCTGCGAGCTGAACGGGCAAGCGGTCGAGCAGCTCGGACGCTAGCCGGGGAAGTCACAATGGTTCGCGGTATCTTCAAGCACGCGAACGAATACCAGCTTACCGAGAAGCTGGTGCCATTTGGGCCGAACTTCAAAAAACCACGCGCCTCGATCATCCGAGCAGAAAATAATGCGATTCTCAAAAAAGGGCTCCGAATGTTTACACCAGCTGAACTACGCGGGTTGATCGACGGGGCATCACAACCGCTCAAGTCGATGATCCTCTTAGGTGCCAATTGCGGATTCGGCAACGCGGACGTAGGGCAGCTGCCGAAGAGTGCGATCGACTTGGAGGGTGGATGGATAGATTTTCCAAGAGTGAAGACAGCGGTTGAGCGTAGATGCCCACTATGGCCCGAGACGGTCAAGGCACTTCGCGAAGCCATTAAGCTATCCCGCGAGCCAGCGGACGAAGCAAACGCCGACTTGGTGTTCCTAACGCACCGCGGCAACCCGTGGGCCAATGAAACGCCAAATTCTCCCATAACCCGCGAGCTAAAAAAGTTGCTTCGGCGGCTTGAGTTGCTTCGGCCAGGTCTGACTTTCTACAGCCTACGGAGAACCTTCCAAACCGCCGCCGAATCGTCGCTAGACTTTCCAGCAATCAGCTCGATTATGGGTCACATTCACGACAACAATATGGCTGGTATTTATCGGCAAACGATCGTCGACGAACGCCTTACACGCGTTACAGCCCACGTTCGAAGCTGGCTTTATACGGATAATATTATTAAATAAGAATCTTGGGTTTGAGGCTTGATCTCCTCACACGACCAGCCAGGCGTTGCGAGTTATTCCCCGCGGCGCTTGGTCGGTCGGCCCATTTTTAGGGAATAAACAAATGCCGGTATCAATCTACAAGCAAGCGATTATCGATCGACTCGACGAGATAACCACAAACACCTTTGAATGGCTAATAGACCGCGTCGAACCCTTGGCATCATCAGAAGAGGCTAGCTCTTGTTTTATCTATGAGGGGCTTTCTTTGGTAGTTAATGGAGGGGAGGATTGGTATTCACCGCCGAAGTTTGAAAACTCGCAAGCAGCGGAAGAGTTCTGGGGTTACTACTCCTGCCATCGGGAAGCCGTATGTCTCGTGGATAGATTCCGGGGAGAGTCGGAGCCCACATGGAACACTGTGCTACTAGTATCGGAAGTAGAATTGTCCTACCGTTTAACAAGCCTGCGCGATGGTACTTGGGCGATAAAGGAGCTTGAGGATAAACTTTTTCGAGGTTCGCGGGGTGGCAACCGCAAGATGACCCCAGAAGTAAAATTGGAAGCGATGATATCAATCAAGCGGCGGGTCGATGAGGGTCTGTCGGTAAAAAAAGCGTGTACCCAAGAGGTGTATGCCCTAAGAGAAAAACACAAAATAGAAATTTCTTGGAATTACCTAAAAGACTTGTTCTACAAGGACTTACGACAAAAATAATGACGTTTCAGGATTGTCGTGTATCCCATACAAGACAATCCTCACCCTTTTTTATGCCAACCTCAGTGCAGTGAATTTAACACCGCGATCTGAGGTTTTTTCAATGGCACGCAAGAAAAAGGTAAAGCGGCTAACGATGACGCCGCCCGAGTACGCAATGGAACTCGGAATATCTGTGGCCAAGGTTTTGGCCTTCATAAAGATGGGCGATCTACCCGCACTGAATTTGGCAGCCGATAGTCGGCTAAGACCCAGATACATAATCGACAAACAAGCTCGGGATGAATTTGAGTCTTCGCGGCGGATGACACCAAACCCTGACGCCGTTTTAAGCACTACCCAGCGATTAAAACGCCAGCACCAAACCGGCGTAAAGGAGTTTTTCTAATGGCTTCAGGAAGTTCGAAATCAGTGCCCGGCGACCGCGATGGCGATTCGTCGGAACTATCTATTTTTATAGGCTCTATTGCAGAAACCCGCCAACATCGGTTTTTGGTTTCCGAGCTGCGACCATCGCCAGAAAACGACCGCCTATACAAACCGGTTGACCCTGATGATCCGGAAATCCAAGAGCTTTCCAACAGCATCATCGAAAACGGTCTGCTTGAGCCAATAGTTGTCACACGGGACGGCTTCATCATCTCAGGGCACCGGAGATTCACCGCGTGCAAGCTGGCCTGTCTGGAAGAGATCGAATGCCGTGTGGCACCGATACGCCACTCTGACGAGCCAGAGCGATACGTGGCACTGCTCCGCGAGTACAACCGACAGCGAGAGAAGACACTTGCCGAGCAAATAAGGGAAGGGATTGTTAGTGCTGACCAGAACAAGGCATTCATCAAGCTGCAGTCGCATCGGGCGGATATTTCAAAGCTCGACCTGGAGGGCATAACGATCCGGAAGCGAAAGCCACGGTCGAGGATATCCAAAGCCAAGCAACCAATGCTCGACGCAGTGTTGCAAATTTTGCATGAGATGGCAGAGTTCCTACCTACCGACGTTCGCCGCATTCATTACGAACTCCTCAACGATCCACCGCTGGTACATGCAAGCAAGCCAAATTCGCACTACCGCGCGGTTAAAGCCGATTACAACAACCTAGTCGACTTGCTTGCCCGAGCACGTATCGAGGGCATTATTCCGATGGAGGCGATCGATGACGAAACCAGACCGATAACAATTTGGAACACTTTTAATAGCCCGCAGCCTTTTATTCGTCATGAAATTGACGATTTCATGACCGGCTACTTCCGCGACCTGATGCAGTCGCAGCCACACCATATCGAGTGTGTTTGCGAAAAAAATACGATCAGAAAAATACTTCAGCAAGTGCTTGGATACTATAGGATTCCGCTAACCACAGGTCGTGGTTTCTCTTCGCTGCCACCTCGCAGAGATATGGCGGAGCGGTTTCTCAAGAGCGGAAAAGATAGGCTGGTGGTGTTGATCGTCAGCGACTTTGACCCGAGCGGCCAAGAGATTGCTCACTCTTTTGCAGCTTCGATGGTCGACGATTTTGACGTTGAGTGCATGACAGCCATAAAGGTGGCGCTGACGCATAAGCAAGTAAAAGAGAGAAAGCTGGAACACTTCGTTGAAGCGAAACCGAACGCACAAGGATACAAGCGATTCATTCAGAAATACGGCAAAAAGGCTTGGGAGCTCGAAGCACTTGAGCCAAAGGACCTGCAGCAGATCCTCAGAGATTCGATCGATTCGATTATCGACACCAAGGCATTTAATTACGAACTCCATATGGAGAAAACAGATGCCAGGCAACTCAAAGCAATCAACCAACAAGTGCAAGAAAAACTCACTGAGTGTGACTTAGGAGAATAGCAAACACAAACCAATAGCTAGCGAACAATTTATTCGGCGCTATAGGGATGGCGCTTGAACCCGTGAGACACCGGGTGCATCCCTACGAAACGACACCAGCAACCACCTCAGCAAAGTGACGACGAACGGTTGAGGAGCAATGGCCTGGCTACCTGGGGGCATCGAGACGGGTAGAGAATAAAAGTCTCGAAGGAAGTGACGGCGAAGGGTGGCGACAAGCCATGATTTGCAGTCGGCCCTGCATTATTGCGGGGTCGGTGCATTCGGGCTCGGATAGCAACATGCGCCTGCTTGATAAGCGGGTCTGATTCGAACACCAACAGAGGAAAGCGATGAGTGCAACAAGACAAGGCGCGCGATGCGACAACTGCGGCTCGGGCCAATTCCAAGACTACCCAGCACATCGAGGGCTGAGCATCAGGCGCGACTGCAGCGAGTGCGGGCTCACTCACAGCATCCCACTATGGCGACCAACACAGGAGAGTAGCCGATAGTTTTGACTGTACTGCACCACACAACAGCGGTGCAGTACGCCGAAGCACACATGAATACACCGACCGTATCGAAGTCGGAGAAAATCAGCCGGTCACTGCAAACGCTACTGTATAAGCACGCCCCTCCCCCGGTGGGCAATAGGTTCTTTCCGAGGGGGGGGGTATTGCAGGCCGCGAAGCGGACGATCGACGTACATACACCTTGTAAGAATATTTCGAGATTTCAACCAATCTCCCTCTGTTGGAAAAAAATGAAATGGCAAAAAAGAAAACAACGCCGTCTGCTAAAAAGAGATCGAAGCGACCGATCAAGAAGACCCCATCGGGAAAGTCGAGAGAAGTTGATCTTGAGAAACTCTCGCAACAAGAAGCGAGTTGGCTAATTTCCAAGCCAAGCCATTGGCTGAGGGACCATAGCCACCTACCTGGCAGAAGTGCAGACGGCACCTATCACGGGCAAACACTTGTCCGTTCGTTACGTGGTCAGTTTGAAGCTGCTGAATTGGATGCCGGCGAATGCGAGGCTGCTAGACAAATCGGTGAAAGAGTCGCGGAGTTTGGCGGATCGTTAAAGGGGTTGATTAGAATCTTCACAGAAATTCGAGATCGCCACGGCGCAGCCGGTATGGCAGCGTTAAGTGAATTGTTTCTGCAAGAGTGTGTTGCCATGCAAGAGTTTGTCGGCGATTCCTACAACAGCCCGAAGACGATTGAAAGCATCCAGCGTGAGGCTGCACGACAGATAGAAGAGTTGGCCGACCAAACTATGACGGATGATATGAGGATAATTTACACCTGTCCTGAATGCGGACGTTACCGCTGGGGGAAGGGTTGGGAAGATAAACCTTACCCGACTGGTTACGCTGTATTTACCGGCGAAGAATGTGATGTTCAGGAGTGCCTTGCAGCCCTCGATAGGGAAAATAAAAACTACGACATAGCCTTCAGAAAAATACTGTCTGAGAAGTCGCGGCTTGATAGACTGACGCTGGAGGAGGATGAATTCGGCGGTGAAGATGATGGGTATGGCAAAATATAGACAGTTGTAGGGGTAGCCCGCGTTCGCAATTAACATGCCGCAGGTATTTCTTTTTGGATCGCCTTTTCACGTGTTTTTTAGTCTTTGTCAACGTCCGATTCCTGCAGAGGGCAGATTTACCACGCAAATTAGCCATCTTGCCAATTGCCTGAGGTGTGTCACACAAACTGAAGTTGGCCAATTGCCGTTACTGCAGTCGGGCATTATCACCGCCGGCAGTTGAGCCGTGCCGCTCCAGACGGAGGTTTGTCCATCCGCTGTCAGTTCGACGAATCCCAAACCGAACGAGGACGATGTGTCCGCCGCGTCTTGGCAACTCACAGTTTCCTCAGCGGGCAGGAACACCTCCGCGCGCAAACGAGTCACGTTTCGAGCCAGAGGTTGGGGAGCAATCGAAGTAGGTTAAGCGGCGCGAGAAATGCTGCTCGCTCCCGCGCAGTAGTGATCCGTGACACCCAACAAGAGTAGTATGGCAAATGCGGCAAATGCCGTATTCGTGTCCGTGGTAGCCAGCTACTCAACCGACTCGAAATGCACGGCATCGGCGCCGGACCATTCCATTTTTGGAGCGATAGCGAGCGAGGTCAGTCGGTTCACGTCGACCGTGAACAGTCCGGTGAACTGCTTTTTGTCCAGGTCCACGGCGTAGAAGTATTGTAGGTTCCCCCCGTGAAATGCGAGCACCAGCGTACCGTTACTGGCAAAGTCGATATTCGGACGAAACATCACCATGCCTTCGGGGTAAGGAAGTTCCGCAACTTGTCGGTCGCCTTCAAAGACGTGCAGCCGTTCTTCGAACGCCGCCACCCAGGTGGTGGAACCAGGGCGGGCGGCAACCGCGGCCATGCCTTTGAGGAGCGGCTCGCCAAGCGTGGGTCCGGATCCTACGGGAACGCGAAACACACCGTTCTCATCGGAGTCACTATAGAGAATGCTCCCATCTGAGCTCTTTGCCACCGAGTTGGATTGATAATTCGGACGATCGACAAGTCGAATTCTGACTTCGGATGGGCGGCTGTCGTCCTTGGGGACTGCAACTACCACATCGGCGCCATTGTCGACAACCAAGAATTCATCTGAGTCGACGTTCGACCAAATCTTACTCGTATCGAACAGGACTTCTTTATCGCGAAAGACCGTCTCAACCACCCCCTGCTGACTAATAGAAAACACTCGGCCTTGCCCGACTCTGGCCCCCCCGATCGTCGCCAATAACCGGCCGGTGTCCGCGGCAAGACCTGAGACGGAATACGGCAACTCCATATAGCTGCGGACTGTTCCGTCCCAGTTGGCTTGTACTAATGTGCGTGCTCCGTTGACAGGGCCATAGGTGAAGAACACGGCTAGCGATTCATCCCCGAGATGGGAGTTTGCAGAGCCGAGCGGTCGGACTTTGTTGGCGACTTCATCGGCTGGTGACTTCCGCTTTGAACTTGGGTTCGGCGCCGCTGCCGTCGCAAGCGTTGGTAGTTGACGGATGGCTGCGGCGGGAGCGACTTCACGCGACGCCTCTGGTGGCAGGGTCTCGTGACGCAGTCGGCTTACGCGGCGGTAGTTTGAGCGGCCGGAGCTGTCATTGTAAATATTGTAATCTACGACGACGAGCTGATCATTCTCGACATGGAGTGTCATGAACCGGTCTTTGAATCCGTGGTTCCAGATGGCAAAGCCGTAGGGAAGGTTCTTGGCGCCCACGTTACGCCCAATCAGATGAAGCGGCGTAGACCCCCAGTCACAATCGGTCGGTTCGCACGAGCCCCAAGCGCGAATACTCCACTGGTTCCCTTTTATTTCGCGTATCGATATTCTGGTAGGGCCTCGCTCCTCAACGTTCACCCAGTCGCCGGCGAACGAAATATTAACGGCACTGGCTCGACCTATGGCGCTGTTTTCGACAGTCGACGATTCAAGTCGCGCAACTCGCTCCTCAAGTTGCTGCACGCGATGCAGTAAACTGGCCTGCTGATCCTTCTGAACATCATCGGACGGTGACTCAGGCGCAGAACTTGGGATCGGCACCACTACCGTTTCTGTTGCGGCTTTCGCGTCGAAACTATTGAGGGCGAGGGCAATCTCGCTTAATAGACTCTGTAGGTCCGCCGACCACTTGTCAGCCGGCGCGTCAGTGCAAACGAGAATATGATTCCCCTGACGAATAATTGGTGCGTAGTTTGTATCTTTAGTCTGCAACGCAATCACATCGAGGAGGTCGCGTCTTGTAGGCCTCTTGTCTCCGACGTACACACCGAAGAACGACTTATTGTGAAATTTGTCGCCATCTACAATTGGCGGATCAAAAACAAACATAGGGCTCTCGAATTTGGATCTTTTCAGAAGCTGATTCTCTTGGACACTAATCCGCGGCGGGCCAATTACTCCATGCGCACAAGCACCGCCATTGATTAGTAAACCCAGCTCGCCAAAGAGCTTCGCCGCACCGTAACCGATGCCGATTATCTTTCGATGCTTTAAATCCTCTGGGCTATAATTACCAACGTCGAGAAACGCTTCTTTATCCATAACAATGACCAGAACGGCTGAATCGTCTCCAAGTGAATTGGAGAGCGAATCAACGAATGTGACCGAAAACGACAAGTTATCTTCTGCAAATGTGTTTTCCAATCGTTTGAGCATCTCGCGATCGTAACGCGGAGCGAAGATCGATAGGTTAAGGGACGAGCTTTTCGCTGGTGGTATTTGCTCAACAATCTGGACGGGTTGTGAACTGTCCGTATTTTTATTGGTGACCTCGACTTGCGCGTCTTCGGCAATAGCTACATAGCGGCAGGTGTGGACAAACAACTGCTTTCCCAATGTCGTCATATGCTTCGGGGAACCGGTGAATCCCCAAAGCACATAGTGTCGGTCTTGTTCAGCAATTGGATAATGAGTACTGCTTGCCAGCTCTTGTCCAATAGGAACGACGCGAGAGACCGGCTCAGGTAAGTGGAGGCCAATGTGACCAGTTTTGGCGTAGAGAACCAACTCTTCATTAGCGGGGACATTCAGGCCGGAAGTCGACCAGAAACTGGATGCATTCTGACGCATCGGACTCACGGCGACATTTCCACCATGCCACCCGTGTGGCGAACCGATCGCCAAATGTAATTGACCAAAAAAGTAGTAGCCGCCTTCGCCTAGACCCAAGATTGGTTTCTTTGCGTCGCGAACTAAATTGGCGGCGGACGTGCTCCACGCCCTTTTGATATCTGACCCAATGATCACTGTTGCATACTGATCAAAATCGGTCGTCGGCACATCATCCAGTGCAATTAAATCGGTCCCAAGATCGCTCTCTTTAAGCAATTCTTTGAAGCTATTGGCGGAATTTTCATCATTGAGGTAGATAAACGCAAACCTGGGCTGCGCCGTGGAAGACGGCTGGTCCACCGCGCTGACGCTAGAGGTTGCAAACACCAATACACCAATTGAAAACAACACACTGAGCGATTGTCTAAGCGATGTCGCCATCCTAAAACCTCCTGCTTTTTTGCGGTTGGTCAATCAAACACAAGTTCCTAGAGAACCAGAGCCCCAATCAGCAAACTTGTCTCCGCGTCGAACTAACGGATCTCTACGCTCACTTGGCAGTCCGGGTTCGGTTCAATTCTCTTCTAATCTCTAAGTTCTGCCAATAACCAACAAGTCGAGTGTTCCGGGACGCCCGGATGAGCGGGCTAGTTTCTGAGTGCGAACAGCCTTGTTTGCCTGCTGAAGTGATGCCCACCGCCTATACTTGCCATATGCGTTTACCTGCGGCGGGGAAACAGACCGCTGAACTTAGCGGACTTTGCTGGCGCGCGTCGGCGTGACACCCTTCGCTCAATTCGGGGCCTCGCCAACTGACAGCGGTTGCATCAGCCAGCGCAGATTACGGTTCTAGCAGATTGCCGGAGGTGGGTTCGCTAAGTACAGACCTCTGAAGTTAGGCAAGGCCGCGAAGTCGCTTCGATTTGATTCAATGAAAGAGGCGAGCATTTGACAAATAGGTTCTCCTGGTAGTGCAAAATTACGGCGTAGCCAGTGTGGCACGCCAACAGTACCTCACAGGAGAACCTAACAATGTTGTACCTCG
>Ga0315338_1004710_pt1 | contig 10502 bp, 20 predicted proteins | sample ASW8metaG_FD_204518 | JGI IMG/M metagenome (GOLD analysis project Ga0315338, IMG submission 204518) | Ammonia-oxidizing marine archaeal communities from Monterey Bay, California, United States - ASW #8 | ecosystem: Environmental > Aquatic > Marine > Coastal | place: USA: California | collected...
TGACTTCCATCTTTACTGGTATTTCATAATTTTAGTAAAAAATTGTCTCGATCAGTGTTGCTAAAAATCAATTCCGACACGATATTAGTGGAGTAGAAGAGTGATGTTGCTTACAAAAACTGAGGTTAAATGAACTCTCACTCCAATGTTTATTACAAAATTTGTATTTAAGATCTAACTATCCTAGCCGTTTAATTATGTGATATCCAAATTGAGTTTTAACTGGAGCTGACATTTCTCCAATTTCTAAGTTAAATGCCACATCTTCAAACTCTTTTACCATCATTCCTTTTGTGAAATATCCTAAATCTCCATCTTTTTTTCCACTTGGGCACGTTGATATTTCTCTAGCGGCTGCACCAAACTTTTTTCCTTTTTTAATATCTTCAAATATTTGTAAAGCTTGACTTTGTTTCTCAACCAAAATATGTGAACATTTTATTTTTTGTGCCATTATTCTTCAAAAATCCTCTCTCTGATTTGCGGAACACGTTTGTATACCATATCTCTCACCTTTGTTTGCTCTTGTGGGGTTGGCATTTCCTTTCCTCCTTTCATTTGTGCAAGTGCTGATATTCCTCCTAACAACACTTGGCCCATTATCAGACCAAAAACGTATTCTTTAATTTCCTTAACTTTTAAAACATCATTGCTAGCATTTACCTCATTTTGATAATTATCTAAATTCACTATTGCATTTTCAATTGTTTTATCAACAATTGCCTGTAATTGTTCTTCTCCACTCATACATTTCTCATTATTTTTGAATAAATAAGTAATTGCATCAAGATATCTTTTAATTAAACAATTCAATCATTTGGATATTGTTCAAATACTTCACAATACAAACTGCCAATGAAATTTTACCTCTTGTTATCCAAAAATATGATGATATAAAAAAACAAAAAAATGAAGTAATCAAAGTAGAACAAGAACTACAAGTTACATTATCTGATAATAATACCTTTGAAGACTATGTTGTTTTAAAACAGAAATTAAATGAAGAATTATCAAAATTTTATAAAACTATTGAAGAATTAGAAGAAACTGGGGTTGTAATGAAAGGACTGGATCAAGGTCTTTTAGACTTTCCTTCAAAAAGATTTGATGAAGAAGTATGGCTTTGTTGGAAAGATGGTGAAACAGAAATTAAATTTTGGCATGAAAAAGATTCTGGATTCAATGGACGAAAACCAATTAGTGTTGATGCTGAGTCGCTAATCTAATGTTCTCTGTATGGTTACGTGCAATACGAATAAAATTTCTTTTAGCGTCTGTTATTGCTGTATCATTAGGACTTTCTCTTGCATGGTATGCTGGGTCATCAATTGATATTTTCCATGCACTTTTGACATTTGCAGGTGTAATTTCTTTACATGCTAGTGTAGATTTACTGAATGATTATTGGGACTTTAAACGTGGAATAGATTCAAAAACCAAAAGAACCAAAATGAGCGGTGGAACTGGGGTGCTGCCTGAAGGGTTGCTTAAACCCAAATCGGTCTATTTAGCTGGAATTGGATTTCTGATACTTGGGGCTATTATTGGAATATACTTTGTTATGATATTTGGAATTACAATTGGATTGATTTTAGGATTCGCCATTCTCTCTGTTTATTTCTATTCTACAAAAATTATAAACTGGGGACTTGCAGAAGTTTTTGTCACAATAAAAGGAACACTTATTGTAATTGGAACATTTTTTATTCAATCACAAGGTATTGATGATTTCTCAATTTTTGCAGGAATTGTTGTAGGACTTTTATCTTCACTAGTTTTGTTTGTAACATCAATTCCTGATCATGATGTGGATAAAGAAAAAGGTAGAAGAACTTTAATAATTATTTTTGGAAAATCAAATTCAGTCAAAACATTTTCTATTTTTCCAATTCTCATATATGGCGTGATAATTTTTGGAGTTATGACTGGATTATTTCCAGTGTATAGTCTAATTGTACTTCTAGCCAAGCCATTTTTAATTTTGGCAATATGGCATCTGAAAGATTCTCAAAAATCTGAAAATATGTTACTTAGTTCTATGACAAATACACTTTATTTTAGTAGAATCGCTGGTGCACTATTTGTTATATCATTTTTGATAGGATTTTAAGTAATGGTGTTTGACTAAATTTAGTATGATTTTTGGTTACGCAACATCTGCTGAAACAAAAACATTCTCTGAAAAATTTCTTACTGAAAATTATAATTTATTTCAAAATTTACATCTGTCAAATGTAGGTATGGGGACATATCTAGGTGAACCGAATTCAGAAACTGATGAAATGATAATTAAAGCGGTAAAAAAATCAATTTTGTCTGGTGTAAATGTAATTGATACAGCAATAAATTATCGTGCACAAAAATCTGAGCGAAATATTGGAAAGGCATTATCTGAATTAATTGATGAAAATCTAATAAAAAGAGAACAAATTTTTATTTGTACCAAAAATGGATATGTTACTAATGATGGTGATATCCAAGAAGATTTTATGGAATATGTAATGAGAGAATTAGGTAAACCTGGAATTGTCAAAGAAGGCGATATCTCATCTGGGTATCACTGTATGACTGTTCCATATCTTGAGGATCAACTAGAAAGAAGTTTAAAAAATCTTAATTTGGAATGTATTGATCTTATGTATCTGCATAATGCTGTAGAAGGTCATCCTGAAATGTCTAAATCTGTTTTTCTGAAAAATCTGAAAAAGATATTTGAATTTTACGAAATAAAAAGAAAAGAAGGTAAAATTAGATTCTATGGCATGGCTACCTGGGAATGTTTCAGAGCAACTTCTGACAATGCAATGTTTTTGTCATTAGAAGATGTAGTAAAACTTGCACAAGATGTAGGTGGAACTAATCATGGATTTAGATTCATACAACTTCCTTTCAATTTACATTTTGATCAAGCAATGATGATAAAAAATCAAACAGTGAATGATAAACAAAAATCAATTTTAGACTCGTCACTTGAATTAGGAATTGGTGTCTTCACAAGTGTTCCTTTAATGCAAGGTAAATTATTAGAATGGGCAAAATCAAAACCTATCTTTGCAGACACATCTCCTTCAGTGGGACTTTTACAATTTATACGTTCAACTCCTGGTATTCTTTCTCCATTAATAGGACAAAAATCTAGTCAACATGTAGATGAGAATTTAGAAATAATGAAAACTAAATCCATGAGCAAATACGAATATGATAAATTTGTTACAAAATTAGTTTCTTAATTACACGCAACATAACATATTTTTTAATTTTTCAATCTGTATCATATAATCACAATTTTTACAAACAATCCAATTTTTTACATCCATCGGAATTTTGAGACAGTTGTATTCTGTCATGAATAACTCTTGTTTTCCACAATTACGGCATATCCCAAAAAGTTTTTTCATGCACTTTATTCATTTTTTTCCATATAAGATAGTCTTATGATTTATCAGTTCTACTTCTTTAGATAAATAGAAATACGTCTCTACTTGGGAAAAATTATGAAGGTTACTGATCCTGTCTGTGGTCTTGAATTTGATGAGGAATTATCAGTTACTCATGAACATAATTCTAAAAAATATCATTTTTGTTGTGATGGTTGTAAAAAGATCTTTATTAAAAAACCAAAAAAATGGTCCAAAAAATCTAGGTGATAGGAAATTTACCGCACATTCTACAAAACCTTGAGTTTAATTCAATAACATAATTGCAATCAGGACATTTTTTGTCTGAATTTGAGATTGTCACTGAATTTCCTTTTCTAAAACATTCATAGTAATGTAGTGATTCTTTAGTTCTAATGTAAACTCCGTCTTCTTCTAAAATTTTCTCTTTTTTCTCTGAAAAAATTTTATCTGTGATTATTGTGTTAAATAGACCTGTGAGATTACTGGTTCCTGATCCATCTTGCATAGGCGATTTTTCTCTCCAGACAATGTTATCTGGAAGATCTTTTTCAAACGCCTTTCTAAGAATCCATTTACCAACTTTCTTTTCTTTTTTAAGATTTATTTTCTTTGAAATTGGAATGCTATCTGAAAAACTTATGACATCTTTATTTAAAAATGGAGTTTCAACTGTCATATCTAATTCTTTTGCAATATCTTTTGATGGAAAATGCATGATTTTTTTAATTCTCTCCAATTCTTCAATTATGTCTTCATCTGATTTTTTTAAAAGAAAATTGTATCCTGCAAATATTTCATCAGCTCCGTCTCCTGTTATTACTGAATTCACTCCTTTCTTTTTTAATGAATTCAGGTACATGTATGGCACAATTGAATTCCGAATTTCTATATCATTAAAATTTCTTAAAATTTTGATTGTCTCATTAATGGAATCTAATACTTCTTCCATGTTTACCTGCATTAATGAAAGTGGTAATTCTGTATGTTTGGCAACAATTTGTGCATATGTCAGATCTGTTCCCAAAAAATCTTTTGTGATTATGGTAATTGCTTGTGGTTTTTGTTCTTTTAACACATATGCAAGTATACTGCTATCTAATCCTCCTGATAACGCAATCCATTTTGATTTACATTCTATAATTGATTCTTGTAAAATTCTTCTACATTGATTTACTGTTGTTTCCATAATTTGTTTAAAATACTATTTCAAATAAAAATTTGTTAATTCATTAAGAGATAGTTTTAGCTAATTTCAGCGGAACTTATAAGGTAATTATATTAACATGTGTTATGCTATTGCCGGCAGAAATTGAATCAAAGACCTTAATTCCTGCTCTTCGTGCAATACTTGCAAAAAATTTAGCTGAAAATCATGACATTCGTGAAGATGAGATCTCAAAAATGTTAGGTGTTACACAGGCCGCAATTAGTAATTACATCCGTGGAACTCGTGGTGATCCTGAATTAATAAAAAAACTATCTGCAGAAAAACAAATATCTGAAATGATTAATGAAATTGCTGTTGATCTATCTTCTGATATGGCATACTCTCCATCTAGCCTATCGAAATTTATTGGTCTTTGTAATTATATTAAAACCAGTCTTTTAATTTGTGATATACATCATAATCTGGAATCTGATATTGATGAAGCGATTTGTAAAGAATGTGAAAATATGCTTCTAAAAGGCCCTGGCAGTGTTTACTAATTTTTCAGTAGTGTAATCTCTATATTTGAAATCATTTGGCCATCTTCTTCTGAAATATTACTATCTAATTTAATATTATCAATAGAGGAATTTCCTTTTAACATGTTTTCTGTAACAATATTTGCAACTGCAACCGCATTTGGAATTAAGCTTCCTTCTGCCTTTAGAACAATTCTTTTGTTTGATGATATTTCTGTCAATACATCCACTGCACTTGTCATGACAGATTCATCTTTTATGAAATAACTATCCTTATCATTTTCTGATCGATTAATTTCTTGTAATTCCATCTTAATTATAATTTTGTTGAACTTCTTTTAAATTTTATAGACGAATGGTCTATACTTTGAAATCAAACAATGGTATATTCTGGTAATCCCCATTAGGTAAAACACGTCTAATTGTAATTGGTATTACTCGTTCTTCCAACTCTTTCATTGAAATATCGAGTGAGGTCATAGCACTTGCTGGTATGTCGATAAATGGTGGTGCTCCTAGTGATAATTGTAATGATCTTGCTCCCATAATTCTTGCTTTTTCAAATCTTGTTAGTGTTGGGGGACCCATCAATATTTTGCCATCTCCATTTAGTTCTATGGCCTCGTGTTTATTGTCTACATCAATTATCTCTCGTTGTCTTATCGCTTCACATTCTTTTTCTAACGTCTCTAATTCTTTCTCGGTTAATTCTTCTTTTCCTTCTTTAATTTTTCTATAATTGTCAATTGCTTTTTCCATAGTTGCATGAATGCTAACTTCTGCATCTGGATCAATCTCTTCAGTTTTTGGCGTAATAATTTCCTCTAATTTTGCCTCTGCTATTAGAGGTGCTGCTTCTTCTTCTTTTTCATCAGTTGTATTTGGTGTTTCTTCAGGATCAGACAAGTAATCTCATTGAAAAATGCCAATATATAATCCAAACATTTTCTTACTGTTATGGACGGTGGATCTGTATCAAAATTTCATGTAATTTTAGAAATAACTGGCAAATTCAAAATTAAATGTGAATTAAAACGTCATCTATCACCATCATTGGTTGGAACAATTATTCGTTCGTTACCTGTAACCGGAACTATTCACATGCTTGGTACTAGTGGTGTGTATGTAGAATCTCATATTGAATCTGGAGGAGAAAGAACTAGAAAAGAATTCAAAAAAGGCGATATTGCATTTTTATCTGTAGGCCATGCATTTTGTTTTTTTCATAAGGATACAAAAGTTGGAAAAGATCTAATTCCAATTGGAAAAATTTTAGAAAATTTGGATGAATTACTTAAAGCAGAATCTGGTGATGAAGTCTCTATTTATTGTGAAACTGACTGATAAATGAAATGACCACTAAATCCGCCAACTTTTTTCACGGTTCCTTGTTTCAATTCTTTTTTAAGAAATGCATTAGCAGTTGAAATCTTCACATTTGTTTGTCTTGCTAAATCTTGAATTGTAATTACTTTTGAAGATTTGATAATTTTACCTGCTTCATCTTCATTGATGAATACTGCAACTTCTTTTTTCTCACTATGTTCTTTTTTGTCTTTTTTTGCCTTGTCTTTTCCACCTTGTGATTTTTCACTTGATGATACTGATTTATTCTTACTACCCATATTTGTTGAACTTTAATTCCTATTTATAAACGAACAAAAAATTTGTCTTTTCAACTTTATTAACGGTTGAATCATTCTTGATAACATGGGTATTGTTTCAAAAGGAGCAAAGTGTAATGTGGATGGTTGTGATAATGATGCAGTTCGTTCTCTAAACACAAAAAAAGTTGAAGATGCAGGATTGCGTCTTGATTCAACTGGAAAAAAATCTGGTTTATGTAAAGAACACTACAAAGAATGGAAAAAAGCAACAAAGGAAGACCGCTCCTTAGAACGTGCACGATATGATCGTGATTAATCTATGGATTGAATCCTTGATTGTTAGGTTTACAGTCTGTTAATCTGTGAAGTCTTTCACTAATTTCATTTAATTCTTTATCGCTTTGAGCCTCACTTGCAGCTTCTTTTAGTGCTAACAACATGTTCGTGTTAAATGAATTTAATGCCACCGAGCTTTCTCCTGCTAAATTCTCTTCAATGCATGTGTTAATCTCCTGAATCACTGAATTATCATTTTGAGATATACTTGAAATTGGGTTTTCTATAGAAACATCTGTTTGATTAAAAAAATACGCAGAAGATGAAAATCCAATAACTGCCACAGTTATAATTATAATTGGAAATATTTTACTCATACAAAGATCAAAAAATATCTCCTTTTAATTTCTTACATACCGAATCATTTACATTGAAAAAGAATTTGCGAATTAAACATGGGTAAAAGAAAAGATGGAAAACATGCAAGATTTGCAGATCAAAAAGCTGCACGAAGAAAAGCGAATAAAAAATCCTAGTTGATATTAATATCTGCTTTTTTCAAAATGTCTGCAAATTTATCTGGAACTGTTATGGCTGATTCTTTAAGTGTATCATAATATTTGCCTAAATTATTGTAAATTCTTTTTGGGTCTCTTGGTTCTTCATTTGCAAGTGCATAAAGTGCTAAAACTGGGAATGCGATTGTAGAATCTGTATAAACTGTAATCAAATCCTCATGAGAGTCTTGGACTTTGCCCCAACTCTTTCCTTCTTGTAATGTCGCCCCTGATAATCCTCCTGTGTCTGGTCTTGCATCTGTAATTTGAATAATGTAATCTTGTCCTCCATGTTCTTTTCTTAGAATTTGATCTAGTAATGGTCCTGTTTGTTGTGCGGTATTCTTTGGAACTCCTCCGCCTAATTCTAATATTCCTGATTTTTTTGAATTATAAACTATCGCTGCTTGTTCTATAATTTCTCTAACAAAATCTAAATTGAATGGTTTATTTTTCAATCTATGTACTGCTAAATTCATTGCGAGAGATGAATCTTTGAGAGTTGATACGTATACTGGCACATCCAAATCATATGCAGTTGTAAGGAAACTTTTTTCAGGGAATTTTGATTTTTCTTTGCTAATTTTTCCTAAAACATTACAAAACTCTGCAGTCGTGAATGACTCCTGTGTGAATTTATCCTTAAACATATTTTGAATTATTTGATCTTCTAATTCTAATGTCTCATAGAATTTTACATAGACATCTCTAATTCTGACAATTTCTTTTTCATATAAAATATTGTCATCTACCTCAAAGTGACCTTGTTTTATTGGTAATCCCCAGGCAAAATGATCTTCATGATATACATTTGCCCCTGTTGTAACAATCCAATCTACAAATCCTTTTTCTAGAAGTGTTTTGATAACCCCTCCAAATCCTACAGGTGTCATCGCACCCGCAACAGTTAAACAAATTGTTGCATTTTCATGAATCATTTTTTGATATAATTTTGCAGCTTCACCTAATTGTCTTGCATTAAATCCTGAATTTGCATAAATCTCGATTAGTTCTTTAACTGTTGTTTTGGAATTTAGTTTGATGTGAGGTATATCCTTTCCTTCAAAATGATGGTGGTCCACACAAAAAATTACATTATAAGTAAAATAAGCTTTTAGGATCTAATGTTTCGTGACCCGTCATTATCATCAGATTTCTCAACATGTTCTTTTACCATTTTTTGCACATCCTCAATTATATCGCATAAATGCACATCAATTTCTGTACTGAACATTAACAGCCCATCTTTCGCACACGCCATAGTTATTCTATTCACTTTCTCATATCTGGTCATGGCATATTCTGGTTCACCAATTTCAGATGAAAATTGCTTTCTTGTTTTCCATCTCATAATTGCTTGAGTCATGGATTTTTTTGTCTGATCTTTATCAAAATGGCGAACTGTACCATTTTGCATTTTTTCATATACGTCTCCACTGAACGAATTGTATATTCCTACATAGCGAATATTTTCATTAGACTCTAACAATGCATTACAAAGTTTACTATAATCCATAACAAAAGAGACTTGTGACTAAATATGTATAAAGTTTTCATTTCTTTTAATACATCGGTAATCTATTCTCGATTATGAAATTTGTAGATATTCCTGATTCACGTAGGATTGAACGTGAACCTGATAGTCGTAATCTAATCTTTGCTGATGGAAAAATTAAGCAAGAGGGTGTAGAGATAAAACAAATTGAATTGTTAGAATATAAAATAAAAATAGATAAAAAACTAGGAACATACTCAATTATCACTGCATTGGTGGAAACAGATCACGATCAAATTGAAATTCTTTATGATGAAGGCTATCGTGGAGATGATGCATTAAACGAATCTGCAACTCTGCTTATACAAAATTTAGGATTGTCTGGATTGATACTTCGTAGTTTAATATCACTTAAGGATAAACTTGGAAAAATTGAAAAGTAAAAACTATCACTACAAGTTATCGCATGATGATCGCAAACCTAAATGTGCACTATGTGATGATGATTGTTTGTATTACTGTAACATGAACGATCTCTATTATTGTGAAAAACATGTTGTTGGACATGATGAAAATGAATCTTGATTGTTTAATACATAGTGTTTTAATGTTTTAACGTTGGACGATAATTTTAGAAATCAATGTATTGAAAAAATTGCATTGAAGATAACTGAAGAAAATATATCTATGGAGAATCCCTCTTCTGAAACAATGGGCTATTTACAAAAATTTGCAATTAGTTTAGGTGTGGATGAATTAAATACTGAAGAAGTGGTAAATGAAGCATTTCTGTATATTGCAATGAAAAATGCAAAAGATATTGATCCATTAACCAAAGGCGATGAATTCGGCGCAGGATTTAGTTAGCTGTTTAATGACTTGAATTTTTTTATTGCTTCTTTTGCCAAGTCTTTTGTTTTTTCTGGGTCAAATTCTGTAGGATCATCATTTACAAAATGCTTATGCATTTTATCTTTCTTCTTCTCACTCATCATATTTTGTTTAGTATTAGAAAATTATAAGTTGTATGGCCATTTTGATATAACATGACTGAATACACTGATGAAAAAGATAAAAAATGGAACGAACTCAAATCGAAATGGTCTGCTTCATCATCATCAATAAAACCAAAGATTCAAGAAAATCCAAAATTATCATTAAATGAAAACAAAACAGATTCTAAATCATTCTCTGATATAGTTAATTTATTACAAAAACAATTGGAGAAAAAACAAGCAACCCTGAAAGAAATTCAATCAAATGATTTACTTGATGATTTGGAAAAAAAGAAACAGCGCCTGGATGATAATGTTGTATCTAAAAAACAACATATTTTGGAATTAAGATCAAAACAGCAACTTTTACAAAAAGAAATTATTCGTGTGATCAAAGAAATTAAAGATGAAACTGAAATAAAAACAAATGAGATTTTATCTGTTAATGAACAATTGTCCAAATTAACCTCTCATTTTAATATACA
>Ga0315338_1004711_pt1 | contig 10502 bp, 8 predicted proteins | sample ASW8metaG_FD_204518 | JGI IMG/M metagenome (GOLD analysis project Ga0315338, IMG submission 204518) | Ammonia-oxidizing marine archaeal communities from Monterey Bay, California, United States - ASW #8 | ecosystem: Environmental > Aquatic > Marine > Coastal | place: USA: California | collected...
GTTTTGGTTTGGAGACCGAAAACTCGCGCCTCGCAACTCATAACTCGCAACTAATTCGGCACCAAATTTCTCGTTACGGTGACTTCTTTGATTTGGCGGGAGTCGGGTTCGTAGGTGCGTATTTTTACTTGGAGACCGCGGAGGGGGACGTTGTAGGGGGGCGAGGTTTCGCGTTCGCCGATGTCGTCGGTGCCGTTGCGAGCTTCCGGACTTGGAAGTATGTCCTGTGGAACCACATCGTCGAGACCATTCGTGCCCTGATCGATACCGGCTCCATTGTCATTCCCCAGATCTTGGTCGATACCGTCGTTTTCGTAATGGAAGGACCAGGTGTCGTAGGCAACTGACGCTGTAGTTGCAGGTGGCGAAGTGATTGTGAGCAACGATTTGGCCGTCGCTATAGTGTCAAAGAATGCACTAGGAATAGATGGTCCAGTGGGTAAGACCGTGGTTGTGCGATTCCAGAACAAGTCGACGAAGGCACCGTACCCAACGGGTGTAATGTTATTTGCAACAGCATCTTCAAATGCTTCGTCCCAACCTGCATCGGTTGGTTCGAGTAAAACCCCTGTCCACACGTACTGTGGGGCCCCAGGGTCGTAGACACGAAGATCAAACGCTAGGACGTTATTGATCATGACATCTTCGCCTTTGCGGTCTGGATCACGCTCAGGCTCGTTGGGGTCTAATACTTCAAAAGGCTCACCGAATGGGTGAAGCGGTATTGTGGTCACTGCGGATGGATAGGCAGGAGGCGAGGTGTTGGGAAGGATGGCATCCTGCACCAAGATGTGTGGGAAGGTAACAGAATGCCCAAAGCGATTTTCTCGTTTTACTAAGTCGGAGAGTGTGTTTGGAATCCACAGCATGTTAATAGAATCGTATCGTGCGGAGATATCAAACCGGCGAAAGAATTCGCTGTGGTCTGAGGGATCTACCATGTTGGGGACAAGAGTGGTTGGATCGATGGGGCCTATCCAGGGGGCGATTAGAAGTGCTCGTCGGTAGACTGTTCGCATACCGGGTTCGCCTAACGATCCGTCGGCAGGGTTTTCGACTGCGTACCAGATGACCTCGGCGAGGTCCGATTTTATAACGTTCTCAACCGTATAGATGTTTGTGATCGGGTTCTCGTTTAAACCTCGACCGATGAAGGGATCACTCTGGCTGCGGGTGGTAAGGGCGAGGATGTCGTCGTAATCGCCGAGGCTGCCGCCATCGGTGACGTTGCCGCTCGAAAGCGTGATGTTGCTGCTGGGAACTAGGGACGATTGGAAATTGAGTTCTGGGTTGGTGGAAGTATCGCCGTCGTTGGTACCGTCGATAAGCAGGCTAGGATTTTTGTCTGAATACTGGCCTTCGATGATTTCAATATAGCCATCGTTGTGATCGTCGGAGGGGAGTTTGGGGCGGGCTTCGCAGATGGCGCCGGCGAGGTCTTTGTAGAGTCGCGCGCGGGCGACGCGGAGTTGGGAGTTCATTTCCATGCCGGCACGGCGGAAGCTCACCCCGGCGCCGATGTTGGCAAATAGATTGACTACGGCTGCCATCATCACCAGGGTGATGGCCATGCCGATGAGCATTTCGATTAAGGTTAAGGCGCGAGGCGCGAGTTGCGAGGCGCGAGTTTTTGGGGAGAAGTAAGTTCTCCTCAAGAAGACTTGCGAAATTGTATTACGTGCTGACATAGAAGGCGCTCTTTACGGGACGGGTTGACCTGCTGGGCCGCGGGGCTTGTCGAGGTGTGACGTATGGCTACAACAGTGCCGCTACGTCAATGGGTAGGTCAACGGTCCCTCTCTGTTCGTACACGCAGACAGGCCCTGAAACTGTCTGCGTAGCTTGATACTACCATTGCACCGCGCAGGAGGAGTAAAGTCAAGCGGAATGAGGGGTGAGGGGGCAGGTTGGATACAAAAAAAGCCGTGTTTCTACTGGTCGTTCGTTTTGCGAACGACCGTAGAGCACGGCTGATTCTTCGCTGGTTCCGGCCCAGTAAGATATTTTTCTTCTAATTAAGAGTTGCCGAACTCGGGGCGACGGCGTCCGAGTTGACCTTGAAGTCGTTGGACAATCGCGCTGTGCATTTGGCTGACTCGGCTTTCGCTCAGGTCGAGCGTGGAGCCGATTTCTTTCATGGTCATCTCTTCGTAGTAGTACAAGATGATGATCAAGCGTTCGTTGCGGTTGAGGCCCTTGGTGACTAGCCGCATGAGATCGGACTTTTGAATTCGCTTGGTGGGATCCTCACCCTTTTGGTCTTCGAGGATATCGATTTCGCGAACGTCTTTGTAGCTGTCGGTTTCGTACCATTTTTTGTTGAGGCTGATGAGGCCGACCGCGTTGGCGTCGGACATCATTTTTTCGAGTTCAGGAACGGTGAGTTCCATTTTTTCAGCTAACTCGATCGCTGTAGGGTGACGGCCCAGCGAGGCTTCGAGTTGGCGAATTCCTTCGTTGAGTTTGCTGGCTTTGGAGCGAACCAGTCGAGGCACCCAGTCCATGCTGCGCAGTTCGTCGAGCATGGCACCACGGATACGTGGGACACAGTAGGTTTCGAACTTGACGCCGCGAGACATGTCGAAGGCTTTGATGGCGTCCATCAAGCCAAAGACACCGGCGGAGATTAGGTCGTCGAGTTCGACGCCATCCGGTAAACGAGCCCAGATACGCTCGCCGTTGTATTTCACTAAGGGGAGATATCTTTCCACCAAACGATTTCTTAAATCGCGACGGCTTTGGTCTTTTTTAAACTCTACCCAAACTTCGGCGATTTCGTCTTGTGCGGCGACAGTCGTCGTAGCCATGCAATCCTCCGTGATGCTCTTTCGTACCTGCTAAAAAATGCAGCTTTCGAAAGTCTATTCAGCGAGATTCCGTTCTCGTTGTATTCCATGTTGCCCACGAGACGTTTGCCCAGTGAGCTTTTTTAATTTTCTGTGACAAGGGTTTCTGCGATAAGGGTTTCTTCTGGCGACTCGCCGAAAGCGGTCGTCAGTTCAGCTTCGATGGTATTTCTTACGGAGTCGTCAACCGTTTGTTGGGCAATGGCCCCGATGATTGCTCCGACAGCTCCTAACAAGGCCATGCATGCCAAGGCATTGAGAATCGTGCCATCGAAACCTGCGCTGCTTTTCATTGCTCTGAGGAGTACGACTTGCATACCCAATAGAGCCATTATGGCGGCGTAAGTACGAGCCACAGGAAACTCTCCGTTTGGCCTTAAACTTGCTGCAAACGCGCCAGTTTGACACTCGTTTGCGAAACATCCAACTATCTATTGTTATCGTCATCTCGGTTATACAGTTTGAGTTTTATTAGTTGTTTTGAACATTTTTTGAGAAAAATCGACGTGAGTTGACTGTGCTGCTTTCGATAGCACAAGACAACTGCTAAGCAGGTCGGCAGCTAGCAAGCGAACTGAAAGTTCGAAAGCATTGCGAAGTCGATGGGTGCGTCTGCGGACTCGCCCTGGTGCATCAGCGGCGGTGTTGCTGGCAATGGCAGTTGGCTGACCAACATTCAAATTTAAAAACTGCTGGCAGGTCGAGGCAAAGCGGCTGCCCATCTGCTCGGCGATTTCTTGATCGTCGCATTGATTGACAACCAGGCGTAGTTTGTCGTCGATTTGATCGTGGGGCGAAAGTTTGACCGTCGCGTAACTATCCATGACAGCTGTGGAATCGTCGGTGGTGACAAGCAATACCTGATGGGCATCTCGCCAAAGTTGTGCTGTCCAGGGACTCATACCGCTGCCGGTATCGAGGATGGCAATATCGGATTTGGTATGAAGTGCGCGTAACTCGTCTAGTAGTCGGCTAACAGTTTCTTGGCTGAATTCTGGCGGAGCGTCGGGTGTCCAACGACCGGCTAGCAGGTTGATCGAATCGCTGATCGGCTCCAACACTTCGACGACTGAGCGTTTCCCGTCTAAGACATCGGCCAGGCTGCCGCGGGCTTCGATGCCTAAAATTTTTGCGATATCGGGTTGTTGTGGGTTGGCATCGACCAGGACAGCACGTTTGCCGAGGTGGGCTAGTTCCTGGATAAGTTGAATAGCAACGGTTGTGGTACCGACCCCAGGCTTGCCGCCGCTGAGAACGACAAAAGGGAGACCGGGCTCGAGCCGCGGATGCTCTTTGATGGTTTTGCGAACAAGCTGTCGCAGTTTGTCTGCTTGGTCTCGCATGATGTGGTCTTTCGATTTTCCCGGGTGTGACCAGGAGTTCAACGGGTGATGATTTGGTAGTGATAGCTACTGAGGTCAAACGATGCCGAGGATGAGTTCAGCAAGTTGATTTGACTTGGCGACTTTGATGTCGTCGGGGACGTTTTGCCCGTCGGTGAGGTAGCTGATCGGAAGGCTGCAATTTCTTGCCACCGACAGCAGATTGCCTAAGCCGGTGGCTTCGTCGAGTTTTGTAACAATCATCGAGGTGGTGCCGCTAGTAGCAAAGCGTTCGGCCGTTGAACACAAGCTGCGAACTCCACCAACGGCACTGAGTACGAGATGGACTTCGTCGGGTTCGGCTTCGTCGAGCATCGAGCGGAGCTCTTGAATGCGAACTTCGTCGCGGGGACTGCGGCCAGCGGTGTCGATGAGCACCAAGTCGAGATCGCTCATCCGCGTGACGGCTTCGCGCATTTCGCGTGAGGTGCTGACAACTTCCATGGGCAAATCGATGATGTCTGCGTAAGTACGTAATTGTTCGACAGCGGCGATGCGATAAGTATCGACGGAAATCAGGCCGACGCGTTTGTTTTCGCGTAGCCGGAAGTTTGCTGCCAGCTTGGCGATCGTGGTTGTTTTGCCGACGCCGGTTGGGCCTACCAGTGCGACTACTCGACCTTGTCCAGAGGTGGTATCAATTGGGCCGCTCACGACAATTTCTTCGGCAATCATGCGGGCCAGTTCGGCACGCACGGCAAAGGGGTCGTGCAGTTCGACTGCTAGTTCGCTCTGGAGACGCTCAATGAGTTCTTGGGCAACGTCTTCTTCGACGTCAAGTTCAATCATATCTGTGTATGCCTGAAACATGACCTCCGGGAGCGGGCGCTGTGGAGTTTGAGCTGCCCGTTGTTGTAGCTTGGCGGCTAGTGAGCTTAGATCGCCCAAATCCTGTGCCTGATGTTTGAGATCGTCTTGATAGCGTGAGGCGTAGTTTTGTTCGGTAGGAAGTTCTGGCGTGGGTGACTCGAAGCTCTCGAACGAGGGGGAACGCTCGTAGGTTACCGCTTGCGTTGTGGCTTGTGGCAGACGTTCGGGCACGCGAACTTCGGTGGAGGCAGCGATTTCGTACTGACGACCTCGCAAAAAGCGGGCGACTAGCCCAGCGTTGAGCTCTCGGGTATGGAGCACGGTTGCCTCGGGCCCTAGTTCCTGGCGGACCAGATTGAGAGCCTGCTGCATTGTTTTTGCGCGATAGGTTTTGATATTCATAAGGGACTTTGTTTTTTGCACCTGGGTTTTTGCACCTGGGTTAGTGACTAGGGGCTAGTCTTTTTATTGTTTAAGTATCCGTGGCTAAGGCTACGGTTACAATTTTTGTGTCTCTGGTGACTTCGTTGAAGCTCATGACAACTAACTGAGGCAAATGGTTATCTGTGATTTGTTTGAGTGCGGCGCGAATCTGAGGACTGACCAGAACAATTGGGGTATGATGAGCGGTGGTTAGTTTTGGTAGTTCTTTGGAAATTGCACTACAAGTGGCTTCAACTGCTTGAGGTGACATGCGGACGAACATTCCACGATCGGTGTGTTCGAAGCCGGCACGGATACGGTCTTCCATGGCGGGGTCGAGTGCTACGACAAACAGTTGGCCTTCGTCATCACGGTAGCGAGTGCAAATCTGACGAGCTAAGCGGTGCCTTACGTACTCGGTTAGTAGGACAGGATCTTTGGTGCGACCGGCATAATCGCCGAGTGTTTCTAAAATCAATGCCAACTGACGGAGTGGCACCTGTTCGCGTAGTAACAACTGCAAGATGCCCTGCACTTCAGCCAGAGTCATGGCGCCAGGGATGAGTTCCTCGACGACTGCGGGCTGTGTTTGTTTTAATTCTTCGACTAGATGTTTGGCAGAATCGCGGGTCAGAATTTCGTCGGCATGGCGACGGCAGATTTCGGTTAGATGCGTAGCGAGCACGGCGCCGGGTTCGACGACGGTATAGCCGAGCATTTCGGCCTGATCTTGTAAGGCGGGGTTGATCCAACGTGCGTCGGTGCCAAAGGCCGGGTCTTTAGTATCGATGCCATCGACCTTGCCGGTAGTCATGCCGGAATCGATTGCAAGTAGGTGACCCGGTTCGAGCATGTCGTGCGCGACGGACATGTCGGCGATTTTGATGCGGTACTCGTTGGGTTCGAGTCGCATGTTATCGCGAATGCGCACCTTGGGCATGATAATGCCGATATCGCTGGCTACGGTTTGCCGAACACGTTGGACGCGTTCGAGCAGGTCGCCACCTCGTTTGGGGTCGGCTAGACGAATGAGCCCGACGCCAACTTCGACCTCCATAGGGTCGACGGTGAGAAAATCTTCGATACGTTCTTCCACTTCAGGTGGAGGTTGCGCCTCGGCTAATTCTTCTTCCGCCTGTTGGCGGGCTTCTTTTTTAACAAGAACTCGAGACATACCGAAGCAGGCAGCACAAAGCGCCAACATGGGGGTACGAGGTAGATCGGTAGTGACGAGCACCGCCAAGAAGGCTCCGGCGATAGCCAGTGCTTGAGGTCGGGAAAAGAGCTGGGTAACAAATTCCTGCGGCAAGTTACTGCGTTGGGTACTTCGAGTGACTAACAAACCGGCTGCTAGCGAGACCAGGAATGCGGGGACTTGGCTTACCAGTCCGTCGCCAATGGTTAGTTGGGTGAAGAGTCTGCCAGCTTCCGCCAGCGGCATACCGTATTCGACCATGCCAATGATCAGTCCGCCGACGATATTGATGACCGTAATCACGATGCCAGCGATCGCATCGCCGCGGACGAATTTACTAGCACCATCCATGGCCCCGTAAAAGTCGGCCTGCTGGCCGATTTCGTCGCGACGTTGCTGGGCTTCGCGTTCGTCGATAATGCCAGCATTGAGGTCGGCATCGATGGCCATTTGCTTGCCGGGCATCCCGTCGAGAGCAAATCGGGCAGCGACTTCACTGATGCGGGTAGCACCTTTGGTGATCACAACGAACTGGATCACCACGATGATGATAAAGATGATAAGTCCGACGACAATGCTGCCATCGCCGGCGACGAAGTCGGAGAAGGCGGTAATCACTCCGCCAGCCGCCTCTTTGCCGTGTTTACCAGCTCCGGTAAGGATTAGTCGGGTGGTCGCCACATTGAGGACCAGTCTGGCTAGTGTGGTAGCCAAGAGCAGCGAGGGGAAGATGCTGAAATCGAGTGGCGAACGTACATAGATTGTGGTTAACAACACGATCACAGCGACCGTGATGTTTGCGGCCAACAGCACATCCATGAGCGCAGGTGGCAATGGTACCAGTATCACCAGCACACTGGCGACAATAGCGACCGGCAAAATGAGATCTTGGACGCGACGGATCCAGTCCGGGACGTCCGACACCTCTGAAGCCATTCGTGGCCTCCGATTAGTGTAAAAACAACAAGAAAAGGTAGTAGAAGAGTGGCGGGATATTAGGGAAGACCACCAAAATTGTCTAGGCCGCTCTAAAGATTTGTAAAAGTCGGCTCAAGAAGCATGTTGGCAACGGACGATAGAGAGCGAGTGTCGAATTACCGCCGCGAAATAGGCGTCGTTTCTCTCTCTCGTGTCGAACGGCTCGGGTCGAATGGCCAGCATGACTGCCAGTACCGATAGCACCGCAAGCAAATTCCTACAAGCCATCCGGCCAGTGATACTATTGGCCAGTTGCGCAGTGCTGTTTGTCTGCCTAGGTTGCAGCCGGTTTGAAACGGAATCTTCGCCGTCTGCCTCGCTTGAAAGTGTGGCCCCTGAATTAGTCACACGACATGGGCAGCTGCGATTTGTTGAGGATCTGGATGTAGGACGCCGGTTGTCGGAAGAGCTTGGCAAGCCTTGCCTGCTCTTTTTTACCGCAGAATGGTGTACTTACTGCCGGCAGATGGAAGAGACGGCGTTTACCGATACGTCAGTCGGTGATTTGTCGGATAATTTTATCTGTGTGCTTGTCGATGCGGACCTTCACCCGCAGACCTGTGAAGAATTCTCAGTGACAGGGTTTCCGACCATTCAATTCGTCTCGGCAAACGGTCGTGCTTTGAATCGCTTGGTGGGGCGGCAGTCGGCACCTGATTTGGCAACGGGTATGCAGTCGGCACTGAAACGATTCGCCTGGATCAACGACCCGGATACCCGAGTTCGGTAGTAGGCTGCGTACGGCGATAGAATCTTCTTGCCACTCTCTGTGGCTTGGGCACTTGCAACAACCGGCAAGTCGCACGATACTCATCAGCACAGACCATGTGTGTAGTGGTCAAGAGACGGACCAATGTTTCTGTCCAAGGTTTCTTTCCGAGAAGAAGTAAAATAAGGGTTCTCAGCTATGCGGCGTGCCAAGATTAGTATTATCGGTGCTGGAAATGTAGGAGCAACCACAGCACATTGGTGTGCGGCTGCCGAATTGGGTGATATCGTGCTTGTGGATATCCCGCAAACCGAGGATATGCCCAAGGGTAAGGCGTTGGATTTGATGCAATCTTCGCCGGTAATGGGCTTTGATTCGAATATCGTTGGTACCACCAGCTATGAGGAAACAGAAAACAGCGATGTGGTGGTGATCACGGCTGGTCTGCCCCGTAAGCCGGGCATGAGCCGCGACGATTTGCTGGGTACAAACGCCAAAATTATGACGAGCGTTTGCGAGGAAATCAAAAAAACCAGCGAAAACGCTGTGGTAATAGTCGTCAGCAACCCGCTGGATGCCATGGTACAACGGGCCAAACAGGTGACTGGTTTTCCGGCTGAGCGAGTTCTCGGCCAAGCGGGCGTGCTGGATACCGCGCGATATCGCACATTCCTGGCAATGGAACTGGGCGTGAGTGTTGAGGATGTCTCGGCACTGCTAATGGGCGGGCATGGCGACACGATGGTTCCGATCCCCAGTTGCACATCAGTCGGTGGTATTCCCGTGCTGCAATTGATTGACGAAGGACGTTTGGAAGAGATCGTTGACCGAACCCGAAAAGGTGGGGCAGAGATTGTCGGCCTGCTGAAGACGGGTAGCGCTTATTATGCTCCAGCGGCCGCTTCCGCTCAGATGGTGGAAGCGATTGTCCGTGATAAGAAGCGTCTGATACCGTGTGCCGCTTATTGTGAGAAAGAATACGGCGTGGGCGGCTATTATGTTGGTGTGCCGGTTGTGTTGGGCTCAGGTGGCGTCGAAAAGATCGTCGAACTGAAGCTCACGGACAGTGAACAGGCAGCCTTCCAGAAGAGTATCGATGCGGTCAAGGAATTGGTCGAGGTGATGGGCACGCTGGTCTAATGGGCCACCTGATCCAAAGAGCCAGTCAGATCGCTAATTGATTTTGGATTTTGGCCGGAAGTCAATCACCCTAGGGGGTGAAACGCGACTTTCACGGTATTCTGGGCAGTTTATGGGTTCGCTTCTCGCCGGGGGACGTGCTAGCACGAAACGGCCTGAACACGGTTGAAGTTGCCATGACGTTGACATCTGCCACCAGCTTGATTACAAACCCAGAAGTTACGTCATTCGACGAAAAGTCGTGCGGGCCGAAAATTGGAGGCAGAAACGCACGTTTTATATATCGCAGACATTCGATCGTGTACAAGACAATTAAAATATTGTAGCGGTGCGATTGCGAGCGAGGGGCGTTGGTCATGGATGCGACGTCACGGATGAATGGCGATGTCGTAACCTAGTATTAGACCCGTCCGCCGCAACACCACTCCCCTCCATCTCAATCATGAATCGCATGCCGTTGCCGACGCAAGCTTCTACGCAATCACTTACACCAAATTTCAGCAACGAATGGCTCGGGGAAAGTGCATTTCCTCAAGCTGTTGCCCGGCGTAGCGTCACGACTCCGCATTGTCTTTTTTCTCCGGTTCACTACGAATCTGGTTATGCCTACCCTTTGATTGTTTGGTTGCATGGCCCAGTTAGTAATGAGCAAGAGGTAAGTAAGGTACTGCCACTGATCAGCGCACGGAACTATGTTGCAGTTGCGCCGCAGGGGACCGAAAGTGTAGAAAGCGTGCGAGGTGCTTTTGGCTGGGGAGACACGCTCGAAAATCTGATGGAAGCCAACGAGCGTGTACTGCATTGCATCAATGCAGCTCAGCAGCGGTTCAATGTTCATCCCGAGCGGATTTTTGTTGCCGGGTATGGGGAAGGCGGCACGATGGCGTTGCGGATGGGTATGGAAAACCCAGATCAGTTTGCTGGAGCCATTTCGTTGGGTGGACCAATCCCAAGCGGAAGTTGCCTACTGAGAAGAATTAACGAGGCACGGAGTCTACCGTTGTTGTTGTCAGTCTCTC
>Ga0315338_1004712_pt1 | contig 10501 bp, 7 predicted proteins | sample ASW8metaG_FD_204518 | JGI IMG/M metagenome (GOLD analysis project Ga0315338, IMG submission 204518) | Ammonia-oxidizing marine archaeal communities from Monterey Bay, California, United States - ASW #8 | ecosystem: Environmental > Aquatic > Marine > Coastal | place: USA: California | collected...
GAGGTCAATCGCGACAGATGGCCTCTGGAGTCCGACGAAGCGGCTTGGATGCGTGAGGTCAGTTTCTTGATGGCAAAGATCAGCACCGGACCGACGGAAACGGCAGCGAGTGTGAGCCACGGGTCGAGAATCAACATCAGGATGATCATCAGCGCGACCTGGAAGATCGGCAGGATCCATGCCTGAACACCGAAGATCATGACTTCTTGAATCGATCGTGCGTCGTTGATCGAGCGGAAGATCATGTCACCGGTCGATGTTGTGGCGTGATAGCCGAGTGACAGGTGTCTGAGGTGCGAGAGCATCGCTCCTCGCAGCGTGTGAATCATGAACAGGGCAGTTCGTGCGAACCAGTAGAAGCTGGCCGATAGGAAGATCGCGGCCAGGAACTGCAACGCGAGAAACGCGCCAGCCAATCGCACAGCCACGCTGAGCTGGTCCGACCGGGTGGCCGTTTCGTAGTGGCCGAAGAGCGGAATGTCGAGCTCGTCGCTGAGCAGAACCCCGTCGATGAGGTACCGGATCGTCCACGGCAGCAACACGAACGAGATCGACGCGAGGAAGGCCAGACCGATCGCGATGGCAATGCCGCCCTTGAAGTCCCACATGAACCGGCCGATGCGGCGGTAGATGCGAGACGGGGGGATCTGCTGATCGAGCGGCGCCGAGGGGTCGAACCAGTTCGTCATCGGGCTACCAGTACGCGAGATCGGTGAAGGGCTTGGTGATCGTTGGCGGGTCGAAGCTGAGCCCAGGAATCATCATGGGCATGCTGAACAATGCGCGCGATTCCTCTGTGGAGTCGAGATGGGCAAGGCAGTTCATCACCTCGGGGTGGAACTCGAGCGACACCAGCATCGACGTCCTTTCGACATCAACCGACCGCGACGCAAAATCGCACAGCAGACCGCCAAGAGCGTCGGCGTGTCCAGGTGCGAAGCCAGCATCGATGACTGCGGTGTTGTCCACCGTGAAGGTCTCTTCCGTTGTCTGATGCACCCACACGTCACGCATATGGCGACCGCGATCCCACAATCCTGCGCATGCGACGATCTGTCCGTCGTCCTCGAGTACGTAGAAGTCTCCCCAGCTGTACACCTCTGCCCAGAACGGCGGCTTCATTCCCCACGCAGGATCGTCGAGGTGGCTCCGCAAGTGCGACGCGTCGATGGGCCGGACGAGGTCGTGGCCATCGGTGAGGTGATTGATGAGTTCAACGCATCGTTTGAGGTCGTCGACAGTCGCTAAGCGGATTCTTGGATCCGTTTCGCACCGCGTTGGTGTGACGTGAGTGACGGTGGCGGTGAGACCTTGCGTGGTGCGGCCAAGATCGTCGGGTCGATCGTCGAACTCCTCGACCACGCGGTCGATCCAGCTCGAGGCGAAGTTGCCGCTTCGTACGTACCAGTAGTTGATGAGAGGAAACCACGACACGCCAGGCCCAGGGATCATCTGGAGCAGGCGGGCGTAGCCCTTGCCTCGCTGCGATCGGCGAACCCGCCAGCCGGACATGTGACCGATGGGCAGCTCGACCCCGTCGATCAACCCGTTCCGAGTCGATCCGGCTTTGACGCCAACGCCGACACGTCGCTCTTCGAGAATCTGTAGCGAAGCGTGCTCTTGGAGCCGGAGCTGCGCGTACGGGAACGGCGAACGCTGGGTCGTCACCTCCCAATCGTCGACCACCTCTGGCGCATTGTCGTACAGGTCGACAACGAGCTCGCCGTCGGCCCACGTCGCCTCTCTGAAACGGAGCGCCCCGTCGAAAATGCGCTCCTGATCCGAGACGAACGACTCGAGGCCGGCGACATCGGGAAACCCGAACTCGAGCCACTCGTCGATCATCCCTCTGTCGAGCCTGAGGGCGGTCATGCGGTCGGTCAGCTCGTCTGGCCACCCGGCAGAACGTGTTCGTTCGAGCAGGTCATCTGGCGTGACCGGTGTGTCCTCACGCGATCGAGTTGCTGGCTTCATGCTGTCGTCAGACACGCAAGTCTCCCCATGATGTGTCGGCTCGGCACTCGAGCGTTTCCCCCGCTGCATTGTCGGACCCGGCCCGACACGACCAACGTACTTGGCCGGTGGGACAGCTCCGCTGATGATTTCTCCACCTACCATTCCGCGATGGCCTCCGGCGAGAACGTCCTGATCATCATGTCGGACGAGCACCAGGCCAGAGCGCTCGGTGCAGCCGGCAACGCTTCGGTGCAGACCCCGAATCTCGATGCGCTGGCTGGCCGTGGAGCCCGGTTCACGAAGTGTTGGACACCATCGCCCATCTGTGTGTCGGCGAGGGGATCTCTTGCCACCGGTCGGTGGGTGCACGAGATCGGAACCTGGCACTCCGCCCAGCCGTACGACGGTTCGATTCGCGGGTGGGCGCACGAGGCGAGGGACGCTGGTCGTGAAGTGGCGAGCATCGGCAAGCTGCACTACAGCGGCCCGCAGGACGATCACGGTTTCACCGAGACCATCGCCCCGATGTGGGTCGCCGGTGGCTTGGGATGGGTTCAGGGCTTGCCGCGCCGCGACCGGCTTCCGTACCCAGAAGCAGCAGAGATGGCTGGAGGCGTTGGCGTCGGACACACGAGCTACACGCGCTACGACCACCGCGTCACAGAGCGGGCTGTCGAATGGATTCGCGGCCACCAGCACGCTGATGATCCTTGGGTGCTTTTTGTGTCGTTCGTGGCTCCGCACTACCCATTGTCGGCACCGGAGGACTTCTCGGCTCGATTCGATGGCATCGAAATCGACCCTCCTGAGATTCCCCAACAGGACATCGACCACCCGGCGGTCCAAGCCATGGCCGACTTCTTCGGCTATCACCGCTACTTCGACGAAGCCAGCACGGTCGCGGGGAGACGCGCGTATCACTCGTTGGTGTCGTTTCTCGACTCGAACGTCGGAAGGGTCCTCGCTGCTCTGGACGACACCGACGCCACCGACTCGACCCGCGTCGTCTACACCTCGGACCACGGTGAGATGGAGGGCAACCGCGGGCTCTGGGGAAAGTCCTACATGTATCGAGATTCGGTCGACATCCCGCTGATCGTCGCCGGCCCCGACATCGATCCCGGCTCGGTCGTGGAGACCAACGCCAACCTGATCGACGTACACGCTTCTGTCCTGGACACTCTCGGGGCAAACGCCATGAGAGACCTCGACCGGGGTCCTGGTGTTTCGCTGTGGGAGCAAGCCACCAACGGCCTCGAGCGGCCCGCGTTTTCGGAGTATCACGACGGTGGATCGATTACCGGAACATTTGCCGTTCGACAAGGCGACTCGAAGTTGGTTCATCACGAGGGTCACCGGCCTGAGCTGTTCGACGTCGCGGCCGACCCTGACGAGCTCGACGATGTGTTCGACCACTCGGCCCACACCGCAACGCTCGACGACGCGTACGAGGTGCTCGCGTCGATCGTCGACACAGCGAAGGTCGATGCGCAGGCGTTCGCGAGCCAGGAGCAGCTGATCGAGCGGCTCGGCGGCCGCGCCGCGCTCGGAGATCATCTTCGCTTCAATCACACACCGGTTCCGCGCTGACGCCTGACGGCAGTTTCGGTCGCCCACACGGCGAAGGGAAGCTATCGTCATCGCCGGGCGGTGCTTGAAACGAAGCGTGGGGTGGTCTTGCAGCGCGGTCATGTTGGAATCGGTTTGGCAACTGTCGTTCTCGCGGCAGCGTGCGGCGGCTCTGGCGACGCCGCCACCGTGCCCGATGGTCAGATCGAACCGGCGAGTGCGGTCACGTCAGGTCAGCCGAGCTCCTCGACGACAGCTGCACCAGCTGAGGTCACGACGCCGGCGTCAACGAGCACCGTCGATGACAACGCGTCGACGACGATGGCAGTCGAGGTCCCGCGATTTGACCTCATGGAGGTCCCGGCCCTGCTCGCCGACCTCGACACCTCAGTTGCCTCCGGCGATCCGACACCGCTCGAGCTGGCTCAGCGCATTGTCGGGTTCCCCATTCCGGTTGGCGTTCCTGAGGGAAGCACGCTGTACCGAGTCGAAGTCTCGACCGTTGTTCGCAACGAAGCGACCGAGTGGCGATGGCTATACGAGGCTTTCGCCCGAGGGGACGTCGGCGACATCGACATCAACCTTCCTGGTCAGGGCCCAGGTGCGATCGCGCTTGCAGAGCTGTACGACCCGATCATGGCTGGGCTCGGTTTCGGTAGGAACGGCTCGACGGGAAGCGACCCGGGAGAACCTGGCGGACCGAATTCGCTGAACCACGTCTACCCGCCGGACGGGGTTGTCGTCATCGCCGGCGCGGTCGCCGACGTGGCGAACATCAAAGTCTGGGCGGCTGAGGACCTGCTCTTTCCTGATGACACCTTGGAACCCGGATATCGAGTTGATCTCGACGCCCAGCTCCCGAACGGTGTGGATGCTGTGCCGTTGATTGCTGCACTCCGCGACTCGACCTTTCTGCCCGATGGTGCGACGGTCGGCAGTTCGACGCTGCGGCTCTGGAACCGGTCGGAGGACTCCTTCGATGCCGAGCTCGGCCTGAACTATCTCGACGTCTCACTTGTGTGGCACACCGATCTGTCGCTTGATGAGGTCGTCGACCTGTACAGGGAAGATCCACCGGTGCGGATGCCGTGGCTTGCTGCTGAGCCGTCGTTCTTCAACGAAGGCGAGTACGAGCTCGAGACAGTGACGCAGAGTTTCGACGAGAGTTTCGAGCTGCCGATGCTGTTGCTGTTGCGATATCCGGGCCGACTTCGTTTCGCACCGACTGACGATGGCGGCACAGAGATCGAGCTCGAACTTCGGCTCGAGTCGGGACGCGAAGAGCTGGTTGCGCCGACCGAGTGATTCGCCGATCAGTTCGAATCGATGTTGTGCTCGTACGACGGCTCGCGCCCTGGCTGTGGCGGGATCCCGGGTTCGCCCTCGTACATCGTCATCGTGGGCATGATTGGACGCGCATCGTGGGCGGCGATCCACAGGCGCAATAGGTGTCGCTTCTTCGACGGGTCGTCATCGTCCTCGAAGCCCGATCGAGCGTGAAGAACCGTGAAGTTGTTCGCGAAGATCGCCTCACCTTTCTGCAACGTGAAGTCGACAGCGACTCCTGTCTCGGCCACGATGCTCTCGAACAAGTCGAGAGCTTCAACGTCTTCTGGTGACAGGACGATGTCGTCGAACTCATCGGCCGCGATCTCGATGTACTGGCGGAGATAGCGGCAGCTGATGCGCCCGTCGCGTTCACTGAAGACGGGAAGCAGATGTGGCGTGACTGCCGGAAGGCCGTCGGCCTGCTCACCGAATCGGTGATACCTGAAACCTCGATACAGGTTGTCGAGCAGGTCTGGTCGCCTCCGAGCAATCTCTTCGTGAACGGTCATCGAGCTGGCAAACCTGCTCATCCCGCCTGACTTCGCAGGGTGGAGACAGAGGAACGACAAGATGTCGGCCGGGTCAGTGTGGGGAGTGAGCTCGTTCGCGTTGCGGTAAGCCCTGGCGTGGGGATCTTTGCCAGACACGTCGATCACGTGTCCGAGTCGGTCGCCCATCACGCTTTGCGACACAGGTCGGCCGATGTGAAGACCCACCGCCCAGAACACGATGGCAGCCTCCTCGACCGAGAGGTCGTCGACCGGGAAGTCACGAAGGAGAACGAAGCCGGTGCCATTCAGCAGCTGGTCGGCCAGTGCGTCGATCGAGCCAGCCAGCGGGCCCAACGGCACTTGCTCGGCCACCAACTCGACGGCGGAATTGCCGTCAGCGGCGAGCGTTCTTGCGGTTGCGGTGATCGGCTCGAGGTCTGACGGATCGAGGTCGACCGCCGCGCCATCCACGGATCCGAGACTGTCGCCACGCCACAGCGTTGCCGGCTCGATGAATCGGCTCAGTACCTCAGTCATGAGAGAACATTACTTCCGGCGGCGCGCCCGGTGCTCGAGAGCGCACGTGCTCAAGAGGGTGGCGGTGCCTTCATTTCGACGACCTCGCCGCGGTTGATGCTGACCCAGTCGCGAGCCTCGATGTACGGGCGAAACACTTCGCCGATTGCCCGCTGGTCGTCCGATGATTTCGGCCGCTGAATCTCGTACATGTGAGGAAACTCGAGCCAGCCGACGAGGTTGTTCCACAGCCGCACGGCAGCGTCACCCGTTGGGGGATCGATGAGCACAGGCCCGAAGATGTTCTGACCATCGGGGAAGAACAACGTCGGCACGCCGAATCCGCCGTGATCGACGACCTTGTCGTGTTCTGCCTTCACTTCGTCGTGCGTTGTCTGGTCGGCGATGGCCGCATCGACGAGCGCAGGGTCGAGGCCGATCTCCTCCAGGAGGTGTCTCGCGACGGCAGGCTCGTGCGGTCGCCGGCCCTCTTCGTGCAACGCTCGACCCGCACGCTCGTACCAACGATCGAGGTCGTCCATCGACGTGCGACGAAGCAGAGCGCCAATGCGCATCATCGACCAGCCATAGGACCATTCGCGTTCCCACGGGTGCTTCTTGCCTTCACGAAGATTCACCTCTTCGAGCGAGAAGAAACACCAGTTGACAGTGAGGTCGAGCTGATCTCTCACATCTCGCATCCACTTCGACGTCTGGTACGCCCAGGGGCACATGACGTCGAAATGGAAATCGACCGTTGTCGGTGCTTCGAATGCGGTGGTCATGGTTGCTCCTTCGTTCTCGGACGGCGGAACTCACATCGTGAATGCGAGATTCCGTGCAGCCCTTTCTCCGTACTCGGCATTGCCGCGCCACGAGACCCTGCCGGCATCGATCTCGACCTGCGGGTCGATACGGCCACACGCCATCATGATGAAGCTCGTCGAATGACAGTCAACCTCGACGTCAGGTGAGTCGAGCGACTCGACAACAGCGGCGCGGCCGTCGACGTTGACGTGCAGGTCCTTCTGAAGTGGACCGTTCAGATGGAACGTAATGCTGTGCTGGTCCGGAAGCCCGATCTTCTTGCCGACGATGTAGCCAAGCGACAGGTGCACCTCTTCGAGGGCCAACTCGGCGACAGCCCCTCCATCGTCACCAGGTCTGGCCAGCGGCATCCGAACGTCTCGTTCATGCACCCAGAAATCGAACGCCCTGATGGCCATGAAGCGCCCATACGTCTGCGGGCCCACTGGTGTCATCGATGGACGATCGATGTCGGCTTGGGTCACCCCAGCCAACTCCTCGGCCCGGATCGCACAAACCGCTCGGTACGCATCGAGAAGCTCAGCGTTCGACATCGATTCGGCCGAACCCATGAACTCTGCGACCTTCGCGAAAGGGATGGTGTCGTCTGCTGAATCTGGCATCCAGCCCGCAAGCATGCTCTCCACTCCCGCCAAATGGACGAGCACGCCACGCGCAGTCCAATCCGGGCACAGCGACTGAACCTCGAAATCCTCGTCGGACAGAGTCGAAAAGAACTCGCCAGCATTCGAGTAGCTGTCGATCATCGCATCGACGAGGCGATCACGGTCGCTCATGGTTCCTCCGTGTGGTGCGCTGTGTGCTCTCACGAACGGTACTCATCTCGCTTCGGTCAACCCAAGAAGACGTGGATACTGTGTGCGCCATGAGCGACACGATGAAAGCCGGCAGGATGCTCGACGTCGGCCAGATGGTCTGTGAAGAAGCACCGATCCCCGACATCACCGACACACAGATCTTGGTGAAGACCGAGTTCGCCTCGATATGCGGCTCCGACCTCCACATCGTGATGCAGGGCGCTGGGCTCACCATTCCAGACAGATGCCCACACGGATTTCCCGGCCACGAGGGTGTTGGTCACGTCGTCGCGAGCAATGACCCTGCAGTCCCCGTCGGCATCGACGTGCTGACATTCCCGAACACCGGAATTGCGGAGGGATTCTCTGGCTTCCAGAGGCTCAGCTCCGGCCAGTACTGCTTGCCGTTGCCGGAGTCAGACCTGCCGAACCAGCAGCTGATGATGGCTCAGCAGCTCGGCACGGTGATCTTTGCCCACAACGAACGGTTCAGAGACGTCGAGGGCGAGACCGTTGCAATTCTCGGCCAGGGGTCGGCAGGACTCTTCTGGACGTGGCTGCTCAAGCAAGCTGGCGCCGCTCAGGTGATCGTGTCGGATCGCTCGAACACGAGACTTGCCGTGTCGACGCAGTACGGCGCCGACATCGCCCTCAACTCGAACGACGCCGACATCGGCGAAGTGATCCTCGACATGACCAACGGCGAAGGCGCCGACTACGTCGTCGAAGCCGTCGGTAGCAGCACAGCGCACGACCAAAGTGTCGAGATCTCGCGTGTTGGCGGCGGCCTGATGTGGTTCGGACTCCCCGACACCAATGCAGGCATCGAGATGAGCTTTGCCAAGTTCTTCCGCAAGAAACTCACCGCCACCTCGGTGTACGGCGCCCAGAACGAAGCCAACGTCGTGTCGTTCAAGGCCGCCATGGACCACATCGTCAACGGCGACATCGATGTCGCCCCGCTGTGCAGCCACACCTACGGCATCGAACACATCGACCAAGCCATGGCCACCGCGTTCGACCCCATCGACGCCGCAGCCACCAAGGTGTCCATCTCGTTCTAACGCGGCTCGGCAGGCGCGACATACCCTCCCCACGAACACGCGTGCGAACGCGGGGGTCTGACCCCCCGTTGCACTTTGTTGAGTCACGGCAACCCGACTGCGTTGGCTGACGGCAACGAAGCGTGATGTTGCTTGGGGTATTGAAGCTGCCTTGGAGCGGCATGTCTTCCCTCCGGGGGGCCGTTCAAACGCCACGGAGGCTCTACCCCGCCACAACCGCGCGAGCGCCTCAGGAGGGTTCGAGCGGGGCGGCGAGGTACGCGCGTGTGACGACCAGATCTGCGCATGAGCGACACGAGCGCCTGCCTACCCACGGTGGACGGAACAGAATCAATGCTGCGCTCGTGTCGCGAACTCGCAGCAACAGAAATCTTGTGCCAATGCGAACGCGGGGGTCTGACCCCCCGTTGCACTTTGTTGAGTCACGGCAACCCGACTGCACTGGCTCACGGCAACTAAGCGTGATGTGGGTCGGGGTAGCCCTGCTGCCTTGACGCGGCATGCCCTTCCTCCCCGGGGGGCCGTTCAAACGCCACGGAGGCTCTGCCCCGCCACAACCGCGCCCGTGCCTGGGAGGGATCTGACAACGCGGCGAGAACGCGCGTGTGACAACAAAATCTGCGCATGAGCGACACGAGCGCCTGCCTACCCACGGTGGACGGAACAGAACCAGTGCCGCGCTCGTGTCGCGAACTCGCAGCGACAAGAGTGCCAAACCAAGGCAGCGGGGCTGCCATGAGCCAGGAGCACTCGGTGTGCCGTCACCCGAGATGACAGGGCTGCGGTGAACGAGGACTGCTGGGTATGTCGTGAGCGGTAGTTGGTGGTTGACTGGCGGGATGACTGAACTCACCGAATCGGTTCGACTCGAGATGCGCGACGACGTTGCTGTCGTCACCGTGAACAACCCTCCTGTCAACGCACTGAGCCACCACGTACGGCAGGGCCTGCTCGATGGCATGCATCAGGCGGCAGAGAGCGATGCAGTGGCTGTCGTGCTGATCTGTGAGGGACGCACGTTCATCGCTGGAGCCGACATTTCGGAGTTCGGTGGGGAGCGTCTTGGGCCGAACTTGCCAGACGTGCAGGACGCCATGGAGAACTGTCCGAAGCCGGTTGTGGCTGCGATTCACGGCACGGCGCTCGGAGGCGGCCTTGAAGTCGCGCTGTGTGCGCACTATCGGGTCGCTGTCGAGTCGGCGAAGTTCGGCCTGCCTGAGGTGAAGCTCGGTCTGCTTCCTGGAGCAGGCGGAACGCAACGTCTCCCTCGCGTCACCGGTGTGCCGAAGGCGCTGCAGATGATGACGAGCGGCGATCAGATCGGCGCGACCGAGGCACTGATGTGTGGTCTCGTCGACCAGGTGGTCGAGGATCTCGAAGCGGGTGCGATCGCTCTCGCCAGAAAGGCAGCCGAGGAGGGATGGCCTCTGACGAAGATCAGCGACCGCAACGAGAAGCTCGAAGAGGCGAAGACCGATCCCGATCTGTTCGCGAACTTCAGAAAGTCGATTGCTCGCAAGACCAGAGGATTACTGGCCCCCGAGTACAACATTCAGTGTGTCGAGGCCGCGGTGAGCGGAACCTTCGAAGAGGGTTTGGCAGCCGAGCGTCGACTGTTCAACGGACTGATGACCGGTTCGCAATCGGGGGCGCAGCGGTACTACTTCTTCGCAGAGCGGGCCGCGAACAAGATTCCCGATGTCCCCCGCGACACGCCGGTCGTCGACGTGCAGCACTGCGGCGTGCTCGGAGCGGGAACCATGGGTGGCGGCATCGCGATGAACTTCGCGAACGTCGGCATTGCGGTGACGATCGTCGAGCGCGATCAAGACTCGCTCGATCGTGGCCTGGCTGTCGTGCGCAAGAACTACGAACGGTCGGCATCCCGGGGCTCGATCGCGCCAGAGGATGTCGAGCGTCGGATGGCGCTCATCACCGGATCGACAGACAA
>Ga0315338_1004714_pt1 | contig 10494 bp, 8 predicted proteins | sample ASW8metaG_FD_204518 | JGI IMG/M metagenome (GOLD analysis project Ga0315338, IMG submission 204518) | Ammonia-oxidizing marine archaeal communities from Monterey Bay, California, United States - ASW #8 | ecosystem: Environmental > Aquatic > Marine > Coastal | place: USA: California | collected...
TGCGGACATAAAAACGATGCCAACAATCACCCAACACGGCCTCTTGCGGCACGGGCGGATACTTGTGATCGTTGGGGTAGTGACCATTCTTTTCGGCAATTACCTCGAAGGCATAGTCTTCGTACATGGCCGTATAGATTTCTTCGCCATCGCGGCGCAGATCGTGGTCGACACCGCTGCCTCGCAATACTGGCCCGCTGGTGCCATAGTCGATCGCCATCTCAGGCGACATCACTCCGATACCGGCGGTGCGTTTGATGAAGATCGCATTGGTCGTGAGCAGAGCGTGATATTCCTGGATGATTGGCAACAATTGCTCCAGGAATTTTTCGCACTTGTCGAGCCAGCCAGCCGGCAAGTCGGCGGTCGCTCCGCCTACAGTGATATAGCTGTAGGTCAGCCGTGCACCACAAACTTCTTCAAACAGGTCTAAAATCTTCTCACGTTCGCGGAAGGCATACAAAAACGGGCTGAACGTACCCAAGTCTAATCCGTAAGCACCCATGCCGACCAAGTGACTAGCGATTCGGCCCATCTCGGCGATGATCACCCGCAGATGTCGGCCTCGATCGGTCGGCTCGAACTTCATCAGCTTTTCGACGGTGAGTGCCCAGCCCAAGTTCATATTCATGCCGGCCAGATAGTCCATCCGGTCGGTGTAAGGAATCCACTGCCGGGGTGTTAGGTTTTCGCCAATCTTCTCTGCACAGCGATGCAGATAGCCGATATGTGGCGTCACCTCCGAAACGATCTCACCATCAGTCCGCAGCACCAGACGGAGCACCCCGTGGGTACTCGGATGCTGGGGGCCCATATTGACCAGCATTTCGTCCGTACGGACGTCAAACTCAATGACGCGTGGATCGTCGACAGTCGTGCTCATACTTATCTCAACTTCCAGGTCTCAAATTTCTTGCTTGTACGAATAAGAAACAAGCCTGGGTTTCAAAAAAATGCCAATTTGATTTGTTCGTGTTTTATCTGCCGCGGATACCGTGGTACTCAAGCGGCATCTCGTAATCTTTCCGCAACGGATGCCCGACCCAATCCTCAGGGCACAAGATTCGTCTCATGTTCGGATGATCTGAAAAATGGATGCCCAACAAGTCGTAAGCTTCGCGTTCATGCCATTCAGCAGTCGACCAAATACCAGAGACCGAAGCGATCTCAGGCAAGTCGCCTGCTTTGCCATCTTTCCATCGTGGCAGGATGACTTTTAGCACCAAGCTGTGTTTGTGTTGCATACTAAACAGATGATAAACCACCTGAAGATGCGGCTCCCAATCCGTTTTTTTTGCCTTCTTCTCGTCGGTCTGCAGATAATCGACTGCGGTGACATCGTTGAGATAATCGAAGGCCAAGCTCGGCTCATCGCGTAGATGCGTGCATACCTCTAAGAGCCCTTCCGGCGAAACCTCGATCCAAGGATCGACGTTTTCCAGGTCTGAGCCGGTGATCTTGTCACCAAACTTCTGTTTCAGTTGATCGACGAAAGTCTGTCCGCTCATAACCGATTATGTTTTCGAGTAATTGGAGGAATTAGAAATATATTTATGCAGATAAGATGGAGCCAGCCGGACGCGGACTTTCCACACTTCGTGGTGGTGCGCGTTCGACAACTTCACCCTTCTGACTATTGACTGTACGTACCCAATCGAGATCTCCACGACGCCAGACATAAGCAAAGCCGACAAGCAACACCGCAAAGAACACAGCGATGTCAGCAAACGATGTCAAAGCGATGTTCTGGGCTGTTTCTTGAACGGTTGCTTGAATTGCTGCAGGATCTTGCAATTGGCCTGCAAACTGCTCTGCGGGATTTGTCACACCCAACTCTTGGAGTCGAGTCGTAGCTGCCTCAGACAGCACCGAGGTGCCACCAGCGTCTCCCGAGGTTGCAACGACAACAGGCATATCCGGCGAGGTGAGTTGCACTGACTTTCCGAAAACCGTGGCCCACGGAAAGAAAAACGCGATTTCAACATCAAAGATAATAAACAGCAAAGCCACAACATAAAATCGTAAGTCGAACTGCACAAAGCTCGAACCGATCACCGGTTCGCCACATTCGTACACTTCCAGTTTTTCTTTATTCGGTAATTTTGGCCGCACGAATCGGCCAACTAACAAATTCGCGAATAGAAACAACGCAGCCACAGTGGCAAACAATGCCAGGTAAGCCACGATTGCAATGGGCGACGCCATAAGAGGATGCCTTGTAAATTTTTTTTACTAATAACGCTAAAAAAATAAAACCATTGCCAAACGCCTGAATGCTAAGCGTTTGGACCACCATGTACAGGTTCGGTAATCACCTTCGACTGAGCTACTACCGTCGGGTTCAAAGTTGACCGACCCCAAGCCACATCCAGCGGCAGACGTGCAAAGTCAACGATGCAGCCATCTCGGCTGTAGCAACTCAAGTCGTGTGTAGCTCCCATGAAAATGCAATCCACGGGGCAGGGTTCGACACACAAGGCACAAAACATGCACTTGCTGTAGTCAATTGCATAACCGGTGATCTTGAAACCTTTGCCACCTTCAACTTTTTCCTTACCGATGTAGATACAATCCACCGGGCAAGCTTTGGCACACTGGTCACAAGAAATACAGGTTGTTAAATCGAATCGATGAAAACCACGATACCTTGCCGCTACTGGCACAGGTAATTCGGGATACTCAAAATGTTCGGTGAAAGTTTTTCGATCAGGCCGATAAGTTTTAAACCATGTACGCAACGTAACCCACATACCATGGACTACCGTATACACAGCCTCGAACACATTACCCAGCCATGGAAAGACTCGCTTGAGCCAACGGATCATCTTCAGTCCGGTCCTATTTCTCAATCAAGGAAACCCTAGCCAGGGAATCCGTTGTCAACGCTGTCATTACACATTGCTACCCAAAAGGGACCTTGCCTCAGAAGCCCTCGGTCAGAGCCATGAGGAGAGACGCAGTTCCGCCTAAATGATAGCAATACAAACCCTGGATTATAGGACCCGTAAGACCAGCCGCAACCGCCGTTATACCTTTAACTTGTGAACATTTTTTTTCGCCCCGCTACAACTCAACCATGCTAGGCGAGCCAAATGCCCATCGAGAACAAGTTACCACCCACAGCATCCGACAAATACGCTCCCTCAAAGAGCCCCAGTTCGCCAACTGGATTCGATCTGAAGGTCGAGCGACCTCGGATGCCTTCTCACAGATCTAACCTCCGCCAAGGGTGCCAAATTCAATCCCACACCGATGCCTAGTGGCCGCATTATTCCCCCCTGAATAGGAAAAATCCTTACAACTCGCCCTAAATTAACAAAAATTTTTAAGCCTCGGGCAATCAGCGCTTCTGACAGCGGCAGGCAATGATTTCGCCTTGCTTCCGCTTCCCATAACCTGTTTCTCTTAAAAGGCTTACAGCTATACAGGAAATTCCAATTAGGGCATCAAGTGGGTTTGGGAAAGGGGGTGGGTTAGCGAAAAGGACACAAATATTGTGCCAATCAAGCAAACTTTGGCGAGAATTCGTGTTATCAGCATGGATAGCTCGCTTGACTCTGCCCTTTCACCACGTAGAGTGGATTGAGGGGCGTTATGTGACGCCCCGTTGCTCGCGCCTATCTAATGGTTGCAAAACAGTTTAGATAGGCTTCAACGGGCATTTAGGTTTGGAGGCCGGCACCGGTTAAGGGGAGTGACTGGCCTATGTGTGAGAAGGAATCGATCCATGCTGGTACTGTCTCGGAAAAAGAACGAAAGTATTGTCATCAACGATGATATCACGATTGTCGTGGTGGAAATTCGTGGCGACAAGGTTAGACTCGGCATCGAAGCCCCCAAAGAAGTGCCGGTCCATCGCAATGAGGTCTACGAGGCGATTCGTCGCAATCAACAGGCCGTCAGCGAACAACCACGCGAGCCCGATGCGAGTAGCGCACCTGAATAGTCCACCACAGGCTCGCTACGACCTCGGATACGCTGCTTTCTACCTTCTCGTCTACCCTAAATCACCTCTCGCTAGCCCAGTTATGCCCTTGTAGTTGGGCCTCTTGTAGCTAGCAAGTCGATTTATTCTCCGCCTGTTTCTTCTAAACAGGCCACTGCCCAGAGCTGAGCACCTTATCGGCACATTTTTTTCGCTCCTCATACCTCAGTAAACAAAAACTAAAAAATACACTGTAGTTACACGCGTCAATCGAACGATTTACCACCTATCTGTAGGAGACCTCTTGACGCTGAGCGTCACTTGGCGTAACCCTATAGGTTCGCAAACGGTTCGTTGTGCCGATTGACCGTTTGCTCCCGACTTGCTGGCTTTTCTCGGGCCAGCAGTTCCTCGGGGGCCCCTTCGTCTAGCGGTCTAGGACTCCGGCCTTTCACGCCGGCAACACGGGTTCGAGTCCCGTAGGGGTCATTTTTCTTTTCTTCTTCCTGATTCTCAAGCAAGCCCAGCCTTGCTGGTTCTTGGGGTGCGACGACTAAATCACCAGATTTTAGGCAAGGCCTCGATTCTCCGAGCAACCAGGGTTACTCACTCTGTAGAACAAAACAAAAACAGTTTCTAGCGCCGGACAGTTCACCGCTAAACTAAGAAAATGTTCGGTTCCTTCGGCGGTAAGGTACTCCTCCACACACTAACGAAGGCAAGAAATCGCCAAGCCAGCAATCGACGGGTTCCGGGATGTTAAAACTGCCATCTCCGAGAGCAGCCGATTAAGTAGACTGTTAGCAACAACAGTAGTGAGGAAGGCTCTGGCACTGCAACACTAGCTACTGCCAAAGACGGTGCCACACCAATATCCTCTTCCCAATTGGCTAGGTCGCTGGCGTCGAAAAGAGTACCAAAACCTTGCTGCCAAGCTAGGAAATCATGCCCGTCAACATCCCCATCGTTGTCGTAATCGACGGGTTGACCGAAGTTTGCTTCCCAGTTGGTTAGGTCGCTGGCGTCGAAAAGAGTACCGAAATCTTGCTGCCAAGCTAGGAAGTCATGCCCATCAACATCTCGATCATAGTCAAAATCGACGGGTTGGCCGAAGTTGGATTCCCAATTGGCAAGAACGTTGCTGTCGAATTGGTCGCCAAACTCACGCTGCCAAGTTAAAAAGTCGGTCCCGTCAACAACTGCGTTACCATCAAAATCAGCCGAATCAAGCCGTTGTGTAAGCAGGTAAGTTTCGGCTAGACGATGACCTAGCTCAATATAATCGTCTGCCGCGTAATGGATGCCGTCTCGAACTAGTAAATCATTTGATGAATCCGTGATTGCAACAAGCGGATCTGAAGATGCCACTTGATCCATATCGAAGTTAATCAATTGTGTGCCCGGATTGAAAGTTGAATAAGGATACTGAGGCTCGTCAACAAGGTTCGATTTTAATCGAGCCATAACAACGGGGATTTCGTTAGCACCAAGGTCTGTTCTCAGGCGGTCAAACAATTGGTTGAATTTTGTTGTGTACAGAGGTGCTCTATCTTCGTAGGCATCTGATTCGCCTTGAACCCAAAAAGCTCCACGCCACTGCACGGTGTGGCCTGCAGCAATCAGTTCTGCTTTCATTTCATTTAAATAGTTAACAAATGGTGGGTAGAGGTCAGTTGGTCCATCCCAGCGGTCGATATTGGTCGAGCCGATCGTATACTTTACAAATGCCACCGGGTTGGAACTGGCGTCTGCAAGGTCACGTGCAAGAGACAATTCGACTCCAAGTTCTCCCTTCCAGGGCAGAATACGAGACTTTATCCGCAAATCACCAAAGGGCTGATCATGAATAATCGAAAGATCCGAGACATCTCTTTCTCGATTTGCATAAAGCACGGAATTTGAATTGGCTGCGTAGGAATTGTAAGGAACTCCAACAGAGTCCAAATTTGAGCTGAGTTCAGCCGACAGGGCTCGTCCCGCTGCGTTTGACTGGCCGGCTAGTATAAACACGTCAATCGGAGCTGCATGGGAAACAAGACAAGCCAAGAAGAAAAGAGTGGTCGCTAAAAAAACCGACTTAAACTTAAGGGACAAGTCCCTCATGAAATCCTCTCATTTCTTAAGTTTGTAGAATCAATCTGGAATAAAGAGCGTATCTGCCAAAAAGCATTATAACGACAAGCCTACAAGAAGCACTAAGGAAACCGTTGAAGCTGCCTGGGGTGCAACTTATTGAAAAAAGTCCATCACCCCGGCTTTTCTGCCGGAAGGTCGCAAGCGATCTCCACACATGTCCGGATAACGCCCACTCGATGGCAGAGATTGTTGAGTTATTAAAAAATCTCCCACTTAACACCACTTAACGTCCGTTCCCTCATTCTCCCCGCACCAGAGGTAAGCCGCCTTCGTCCGAAGCCCCGACTAGATTAAAAGCTTGCGAGTCGAAATCTTCGAATCGGCCTTCTGCTACGCAGAGCTCCAGGTCGGCCGCACCGGTCCCTTCGAAATATATTAGTTCGATCACATGCGGACCAGACTCATCGAAGATAACCGGCACCAGCGACGCAGCCTGAGTACGCGTCTATTGATGTTGCCCAACCACTTTGCCGTCGATCGAGAGTTGAAACCCATCGTCGCTAATGACTCCAAAGGTCCACACCCCGGGGCTTGGAATCGAGACTGTTGCTACCGCCGAGAGGGCAAAGTAATTCGAGTTGAGGTCGTTGTTAGCAACCACGCAGCAGGGAAATGCCAAGTCGGTATCAAAGTAGCCACCTGAATTGGACATAGGATCAATAAAATCAATAAAGCGAAACCGCCCCGAAACGACGCTCTCTTGTGGTATTCTTCCCTCAAGAAGTTCGATCGCATCAGGTAGATGACTAATCTGACCCCCGTCAGCAGCCCGCCACCATGCCCGATGAAGAGACGTTGTTGTAGGGCGGCATCAAGCAGCCCAGAGAGTCCCACGGGGACGGCAGCTTGCTAATATCGGTTACACCGCGATTAGTCATCCAGGAACAGTAGAGGCTACCGCCATTCAGCCAGTTCTGTATCCTGCCGCGTGCAGATTCTTCGCTAAACTTTGGTAAAGCTCTAAAACTTGCTCAGAAGTTTCACTTGAAGGCAGCTAGCCAAGTGCCGTTCGAGCCGGAGGTCATGGATACCTCACGCAGTTAAAATGGCTGAAATAGTGGTGTCTTTGAGGCTAATTCGACACAGCTTTTGAGATTTTGTAGCTAGACGCGGTGTGTCACACCCCAGGCTATTAGCTAAGTGTGGTTCAAGCCTGCGGTCATCGACACCGCTGCGAGTTAGCACTAACCGTCATCCGCATCGGCTGATGCAACCGACGCGAGATTCAACGAGGGCGAATCGACAGCGGTGGGGACACCTCAACAGGTTTGGTCACGATTCCCGAACCGAACAGCAGCCTTTCTCGACACGTCTTGTGGCGATAGGAAACTCATTTACTTTGAATTGGACTACTTTATGGCAAAGAAATAGCCATTGCGGCAATGCACAAAGACTTTATCGCCATATATGGCCGGTACACCTTCTTCCATGGGTGCGCCTACATAACACCGCCAGGTCAACGATCCTTTTTCTGAGCTTACGCAGGTTACAAAAACGCCAGCTGATGAACCGAAAATAACCTTGCCATCTGTGCCGACCGGTGCGGTCAAACCGCCCCCACCACCACCTTCGGTATACGACCAGAGTTTCATCCCGCCATTTTCAACATCATTGAATGCATGAATTTCAGCGAAGTAGGGAATCGTCGTGACGAGCCGAACAACAGAACCAAAAATCTTATTGTCGAATGCGGCAACCGTGCCGTTTTGCAGATAATTTGCGGGCTGGATCCACTGCCAGGCTTCTTCACCCGTATTTCTGTCTATCGCAACAATACGGCTACCACGTTTCTGTCCGTACACGTGGTTTTTCCAGAGCACCGTGGCGGCCGAGTCTGGCAGACCGCCGTTCCCGGATGGATTTGCGGTGTGTCTTTCCCAAACTACTTTTCCGGTCGCTTGATCAAACGCATAGTGTTTGCCATTGTGCGACCCGGTGTAAACTTTGGTCTCATCGGTAGCAGGATGAGGGTAAAATCCCTTGCCATTACCAGCATCGAATTTCCAATCGATGTGGCCGTTGCTTGCGTTGATGCCATAAAACTTGCCGTCTACGGTGCCTACAAAGATACGCCCATTGGCATATCCCGTCGCACCGACACTGGCCCAGCCTAGGTTATCAATCTTCCAGACGAGCTCACCAGTTTTCTGGTCGACGGCGTAGAATTCATCATTGTGTGCGTTCTTTCCGACGAATACCTTTCCCTCCGCGACGCGTGGAGCGCTAGAGATGCGACCCTGGGTTTCAAACCGCCACAGGCGCTTGCCATTCCGCAGGTCAACAGCATCAAGAAATCCATCTGGGCCTCCGATGTATGCAATGCCATCGACTATGACGGGAGAGGTTTGGAACTGTCCTCCATAAACATCCGCTCGGTGACGTACACCATCAACCCACGCTCCATCAATGATACTGTGCATCCATTGTATATCTCCGGCAGCAGGGGAAAGTGAATACAGCACCAGGTCGCGTCCACTGGCGAGTATGCCATTAGAATTGCCCACTAAATCTGCCGTGAATCCATGTTCGCCTACTTGTTCTTGCCAAACCTCGATGACTGAATCCCCGGTATCCCTCAAGGCGTAAAGCTTGGCATCCAATGTCGCTACATAGACCACATCGCCAAGCACAACGGGTCTTGAACGTACCCAGTCGCTGACCTTGTGTTTCCAAATCACGCTACCATTTCCTGCATCGAGGCAATAGACGTAGCCACCGGCTGTTCCTACATAAACTCGTTTGTTGACTTCAACAACCGTTGAAAAATACTGGTATGCCTTGTTTTCCACTTCAGCAGCTTGGAACGTCCAAACAGTACTGCCATTGGAAGCATCGATGGCATGGAGTGTGCGATCAGTATCGCCGGCATAAATACGTCCCTTACCAACGCCCAGCGTGCCACGAAAGTTGACTTTCAACTGGCGTTGCCATATCGGTTTGTTCTTGCTTGTGTTTAAGGCAAAGACCCAACCGTTTTGTCCAACTGCATAAATACGATCGCCAGCAAGAACAGGATCTCCCGCTAGAAAGCCACCGGTATTGAATTCCCAAATCCCTTTGCCAGTCGTCGCATCAGCGAGAACGATGAGTGTGCGATTGAATTTATAGACCCACAGATCTTTCGTCGCACCTCCTGATTCACTGCCAGCAGCAATCCGAGATTCAAAGAACCCGTTGTCCTTATTGAGTACAAAATGTGTTTCGGGTTGCCACCATGCAGTAGACAGTAGCACATGCTTGTCCGTAACAACGGGCGTATAAATGGATCCGGGTGTGTGGTAGATATTTTCTCCGTATTGCCTTCCGTTCCAAATGACTTTACCGGTCTTTTCATTCAGACAGTAGGCAAAAACGTCAGCACCCGGTGATGCGACATAGACTTTTCCGTCTTCGATAACCGGTTTGGCATTCCAGAAATTACCCTTCGGCACACGCCACGCGATTTTCCCTTCGGACGGCCCCTTGTCTGGGCTGTAGCCAGTCTGGCTGCCATTCGTACCATGGTAGACTGGCCAGTTCGTTTCAGTCGTGTCCCCCGTAGGGCTTCCGTTTACTTCGGGAATACGTGGTTTGTTTAAATGGATCGATTCCAATGCGGCGTACCCTTGGTCGACCGCCATTCTTGCGCCGGGATGATCTCCGCCATTATTCACCATATTCCAGGTGTCATTGTAGGCGCTCATGTCATAGCCTTGATGCCAGAGGAAACGCCACCACCTAATCAGCGCTGTCCGGCGACTGAGAAGATTGGATTTATTTGTAGGAGCAATTCGTACTTTCTGGCGAATCTGATCAATGCCAGCTATTCCGCTGCTTGTTCTTGTCTTAGCTGACTGCGCCTCCAACTCCTGGACCACCTCGCCCGCGAATGCCTGCGTCATCGGGTCACGATTGTATCGTGCCTGGTCCATGCCTATCCGTAGCGAGCCAATCCCCGCGCCGCTGACTAGCAATAGCACGATCAACGTGCGCAGACTGAACTGATGACAGCGGTGATCTGATTTCGGCGAGGAGATGGTCATAGTCTCCAGTATAGCCAATATAGTAGGTCCCATGCCGTGTGTTTCATGGGCATCTGACCCGCCTGGCGTCGACATGAACATATTGTGTGCGTGTGTTTAGACATGCCGAACGACTACGCAATCTCCAGCATCGGCTTGAGGGTATGCCGGCCTTCTGGTTCGCGGTTCCATCAATGGTTGGTTTGATGAGGCAATTTGCCTGCGATTAGGCCGAAATTTTCGGCTAGGCTCCCTCAGCCCAGATTGTTTTTCCTGCGACGGTGAAGTCGACCGACCGCAGTTCGCGTTGGTCCTTCGTGCGGTCGGTTGGACATCTCTGAAAGAGGCTTGGGTGTCAAGTAGGTTTTTTCCTGGTATTGCTTGTGGTCATTGCGCTACTTCATCGGTCACAGCGTGTGCTGTGTTTGATCG
>Ga0315338_1004715_pt1 | contig 10493 bp, 4 predicted proteins | sample ASW8metaG_FD_204518 | JGI IMG/M metagenome (GOLD analysis project Ga0315338, IMG submission 204518) | Ammonia-oxidizing marine archaeal communities from Monterey Bay, California, United States - ASW #8 | ecosystem: Environmental > Aquatic > Marine > Coastal | place: USA: California | collected...
ACATCGCACCTTGAATCATGTCTTCTTCCAGCAGTGGCATCTTCTCTTTGGCTTCTTTCGCACTGATCATCGTGACGTTGGTGCCGAATGCCTTGCCCGAGCCGACTTTGCGCTTGAGTTCCTCCATGCGTTCGTCGTCATCATGACGTGCCACTTCCAGGCCGCCGACGCGGCTGTAATGCCCCATTTCATCGTAAAATGCCACGCTGTATCTCGTGGTGTAACACGTCATGTTGTCGTGGGCCGTCATGTAGCAGAAGTCTGACGCGTGGGAGGTTGAGCCGATATCGGTTGGGATGGATGACTTGTCGATACCTACAATATCCTTCCATCCTTTTTCAATCAGGTGGTGGGCGACTGAAGCGCCGACGATGCCGCCAAGGCCAATGATGACGACGTCGGCATTTTTGGGAAAACTGGCCATGTTCATACTCCGGAATTTAGTCAGATCAATGTAGCAGACCACACTGGGCAGGACTAAGGTCGCAGTCGCCTCCCACCTCTTTGAAAAGATGGTGGGTCCGGAAGGACTCAAACCTTCGACCAATGGATTATGAGTCCACTGGTTCAAGGAAGAAGCCCAACTAAAGCCCTATATATACAACGATTCTATCACTCCGACTTCCACGCAAACTGACTCAAATGGACTGGACAGGACACCAATAGACTGTAGTCGGCTCCACTTTGGCCCCACCCTCTGGGGGCACCCACCCCCATTTAGTTTTACGGTATTTAGGTATATCGATCCTGCGCAGCGGTGGGGCTCCTTGGCATTTTCTGGCTACCAAAGTCGTAAATTCAAGATTTCTCTAATCTAATTAACAGCACTGTGGTATTGATTTAAGATAGTGGTGTGAAACTTCTCTCCATTTATTTTTGTCTATTCATGTTTTTGGCTTCGAGTCAGTCGGTGTTTGCTTATTTGGATGATGATCTTCAACGACTTCTAAAAACGAAATCGTGTCCAGGTTGCAATTTGAGTCAGGCAGATTTGGTGGGTTCAAATTTAAGAGGAGCAGATTTAAGAGGAGCAAATTTAAGAGGAGCAAATTTAAGAGGAGCAAATCTCAGGGAAGCACAATTGGATCGCGCCAATATTGATGAATCGGATCTTTTCGGGGCAGACTTAAGTTATAGCGATTTGGCTGAGGTTAGTCTAAGTCGGGCATTTCTCCGTGGAGCAAATCTTAGCGGCGTTGACCTAACCGGGGTTGACCTTAGTGGAATGGATTTAACTGGAACAAACTTGAGTAAAACGATCCTAGCTGACGCTAAATTAAGTGTGGCGAATCTAAGTGAGGCAGATCTAAGTGGGGCAATATTGGTTGGGTCAAATTTTTCTGGTGCAAAGTTAAACAAGGCCGATCTATCTTGGGCATACCTCTATAACGCGAAACTGATTCGAACAGATCTGAGTGATGCTAATCTAATTGGTGCAAGGTTTGGCGAGACAGATCTGACCGATGCTGTCCTTACTGGTGCGCACCTCAGCGTTGATAGTAGTCAGGGACCACAGTCAGACACAACTGAAATAGGTGTTGTAGTTAAGGGGGGTGAAAATTATCCAGAAATTACCAGCTTTGATTTTCGTGGCAATGTTGTTTACATGACTTCCAAGGCCGGCAAGCTATACAGATTGACAAATGGAGGCACACCTCAATACGGAAATTATGTCGGGAATTATCCCGACTTACTTGCGGCCTACAAAAAGACGGGGGGCGCTAATCTAATCGAAGATTGGGGTAAGTGGCATTGGGACAATTATGGACAATTTTCTGAAAGTCGAACGTTGCCCGTTGCTAGCATCGAATTAGATTTCAATGATGTTCTTAATTTTCAAAGCGACCAAGAAGTCGGATTGCTCAGCGTAGTCAGTAATGAAAATAGTCTCTATCTCTCGTACACAATCCAAGAAGATGACAGTCGATATGGAAATTTCTTAGTAATTGATGAATTTACCCATCAACTAATATATACCCGAACGATTGCCAAAATCAGAACTGGCAGTACCAGTCACGTTGCAGGGACGTTAGTCTTCGATTCATTCGGCAAGTTATATGTTTCCGTTGGTGAAGGTGGAATTGATAACAATTCACCACAAAATTTAGACTCTCTATTGGGAAAAGTTCTTCGTATTGATGTGTCACAAAGAGATCCCAAGCCAGAGATAGTGGCGTATGGACTCAGAAATCCATGGAAAATTAGCATTGATTCAAAAAATAGAATGTTCATTGGGGATTGTGGCGAGGCGACAATCGAGTCCGTCTATTTATTAGACGATCTATATCCAACTGCGCCATATAATCTTGGTTGGCCGGTGTTCGAGGGAACAAAGCGAAAAACAGATGATTTATTGCGTTTCGAAAATACGTTAGCCCCGATATATGAATATAGACACCATAACGGTGTTGGGGTCTGTGTAATTGGTGGATTTTTTTTGGATGACTTAGGCGTTTATATTTTCGGAGACTATTTAGGCAGACTTAGGCTCCTAAAGGAAATTGAAAATGGGAGCTGGCACGAGATTTATATTCAAGAGACACAAGGAGTGCTGTCTTTAGGATACGATGCTGAAACGAATCTCGTGTATATGAGCAGTTGGAAAGAAATTCATCAGTTAGAAATTTCAAATGAACAAATTAATTCCCCTCCCCGACTTATTTATTGCCGTACTATAATGCCTGACAAAATGGTGAGAAATTCAGGATGTTAGGAGGCAACAAATTGCCAGATCGTTTGCCGATTATTCTGTAAGACGCTTCATCCCGCTATCTTATTCCCAACACCCCACTAAAACTGTAAGTTTCTCTGCCATAGTCAATCCTCAGATTGTTTTTACCCGCGCACTCACACGTCTTTTCCAACCTTCTGATTTCATAATCTATTCATGTAGAGATGTGGTAAATTAATGTTTGGACCGAAACCGATGTGTCGAGTTTTCTTTTGGTGAGTCAAATGAAAATCCGCACTACGGTGCATTAACATCCACTTGAGTTGTCAGCAACCATTAACTGAACTGCCTGCGATGGACCATTGTTGGTCGATACCAAGATGCCGAGCGTAGTTTTCGAAATTGTTCCAAAAGGTGAGTTAGTCGTTGGCAGGGGCTGTGTTGTTGTGGTCTCCGGCTACAACCGTGATGTTGACAACCCTCTGACCAGCCTCCAGTTGTGTATTAACGACAATTGGCAGACCGTCAAGTATCTGAACGAAAGGCGGGACGATCTCTCAATGTCATTGACCGGGGACGATAGTGCTATCTCCCGAGTTGGGTTCTGGGGTACTTATCAACTCGATACATCGTTCTCGACTGGCCCAGTCACGATCAGGTACAGCGCGCTGTTCTCGGACAAGACCAAGGAAACCGGGACAGTAACAGACATCATTCTGGAATCCACGCTACGCCCTCCTAGCGACGATAAGGCCAGTTTGACGACAGGCGCCCCGGTCACCATCTGTATGACCACTTATGAGCCGAATGAGGAATTTCTTGAGGTGCAGTTGCGATCAATACAGGAGCAAAGTTATCAGGAGTGGGTGTGCCTTATCTGCGATGACTACTCCTCAGAGTCAACGCTCTCTGTCATAGAGCGACTGTGTCAGGAAGAGCCACGGTTTCATCTTCTCAAGAACCCTGACAACGTTGGCTTTTATTTGAATTTCGAGCGCTGCCTGAGAAACGTACCGAGAGATAGCCAGTTCATCGCACTATGTGATCAGGATGATGTGTGGCATCCAGACAAGTTGCAACGGTTGTTGCAAGAATTTGATAATTCCACCTCTCTTGTCTACTCAGATATGCGGTTGGTTGATGCGAAGGGGGAAGTATTGAGCGACACGTACTGGAGTGATCGAAAAAATAATTATTCCAAGTTGGACGTGCTCTTGGTTGCCAACACCATCACCGGTGCTGCCAGTTTTTTTCGTGCGAGCCTACTTGATCTGATATTACCCTTCCCCGAGAGAATCGGCGACGCCTATCATGACCATTGGGTTGCACTGGTCGCCTTTCTTGGGGGAGACATAAGATACGTCGACGAACCGCTATATGATTATCGACAGCATGGAGAAAATATCATTGGCCAGACCGTGTTTGAAAATGACAAGGGCTCAGTTTCGATATGGCAGTCTATTCGGACAGAGTTTAAAGCTAGCTTCTCGCAATCAGTGATTAAAAACGAAGAGGCACCTAGTGCACCGCAACCATCTGAGTCGTCAGTAGCACCCGTATCTATCGTTGAGGAGCACGCTAAGAGTGCGGCCCTCGCCGAGCCTCAGGGAGAAGGAACTCCAGTTCAGCAAGTATCTGCTCGTAATCCACAAGATGAGGAAGTAGCATTAATCGAATTACAGACAACTAATCTACCCGACCAACAGGATGCACCAACAGCCAATGATACGGTGCAAAATGGACCACGGATCAAATCAGAAATTGGTCTAACCTCATTCCCGAGGTTCGAATATAACCGAGTAAAATTTCAAAAACCTGCTAGTGACCCAATGACTGATCATCGATCAGCGGTACGTCGCGCGATAAGTTTCTTAGTCATATCAAGTCATTTTTGGGTACTAGTGACCGTCAATCTAGCCAGATATTGCGTCAGATTTTTAGTCATCGGGGCACACCATATTATTTTAGTAGCAATCAATCTAGCCAGATATTGCGTCAGATTTGTAGTCATCGGGGCACACCATATTATTTTAGTAGCAATCAATCTGGCCAGACATTGCGTCAGATATTTAGTCATCGGGGCACACCATATTATTTTGGTGACGCTACACTGGATACGGTTCTTGGTTCAAATTTGTTTACATTGGTTGAGAAGTTCTAGCAATATCGTTCTCCTGATTTCTCGACAAACGATATTAGGCTCTCTTAGCGCTATTATTTCTGTCGCCCAAAGAAGTGGCCTGCAGTTTCTTATCCGTCCTCTCGTCCGAGACTTAATCGCCCGCGAACATCATAAGAGTCAGTACGAGTTCTTTCGTCATCAGTGTCGTAGTCTTGAACTATTTTCCCAAACCCTACGCCTACGGTTCAATGATTGGGACTTTGACGACGATACCCACAGGGCCCTGAATATCTTCGGTCACGGGCGCACCAGCGCACGATACTTGCAACGAATGAGCCGGCAAGCGCAAGGGGATGGAGAGACGATGGGGGGTAGAGAGATGGCGATGGCCAATGGCTATCTGGCCGCTACCCTTGAGTGGTCAGTTGCTGGTAATAAAAGTATTGTCGATGGACGCTACAGGACAGAGTAACCTAGATTCTCGATTTGCCTTCTATAGCGAACTCGGAAAATCTTTAGATGTCTGGAACTGAGTTCACGCTGACCGCTGCCAGCGGTTGCGGTACGGACATGATGTTTCATTCTATTATCGGCGGCTCGTAACCGCTCTGGGGTGCAAAGTTGAAACGCCGTCTCGCAATCAGCCAAACTCACCGGCGCAATCTGCTGGCATAATTGCCAAAGGTGATCTGCAGAGTGCTCCAGCAAGTCTTCATAGCGGACAATAATTGAACGTTTACAGTCAAGCCATGCCTCTGCTAACAACAGATGGTCGCCAAACCCACCTCTGCCTCGCGCATGGTAGTCGCTCACTAACTCTGGGTACATCCACACATAGTCTGTGTAGTTGAACTTGGATGGTATCGTTCGACCTTCGGCCTTGCCATGATTGGTGTAGTGCGATCTACCCCAGTAAGCCATGTCAGCCGGTTTTTGCTTCGGTCCCCTGATGTCCGCCTCGCAGTCTGTGAGCAAGTCCGGGTAATTTCTCACATAATCTCGATAGATTGGCAGGGGAAGCCCTTCAGCCTTACCGTATTGTTCATAATGTGATCGCCCCCAATTCTCAATTGAACGGACTCCCATAAGATAATCAAACGTCGCCTCGTCCTCTATATCTTTATCTATCAGTTCTGACAGTGGGTCATCTATATCGGCAAGTTCGTTTTTGAATCTTTGAACGTAATGGTACAGGGACACAAAAACATCATAGGGGTTGCGCAGAATAGTTATTGTCGTGGCGCCAACGGAATCGGCTAACTCGAAGTAAGCGTCAGTCGGCTCTGGATGAAGATGAATAACGGTATCGTCATCGAATCGATCTCCCTTAATGAATTCGACGAAATCCTCGTAGGTATCGAGCGGCTGGTCGTCTCCCTGCTTGAGATCATAGGCGCCAATCAGTAGATTCTTGAGCCAGATATTGCCAGTTTTGGGGGGGCTTGCTACGATAAGACGCATTAGAAAGATTATCAGGGAAAACTGTAGACGTTGCCAATTGGCTCCGCAGATCAAAGCGCCCAGATGATAACTTTCTCGACCTCAGCATACAACACTGCAAAGAATTTCTTCCTGCAAAGGACGCTAGAGTTACTCCTCTACTGTTTGGTTAAATGACGAGTACGGACAAACCCAAGAGAAAAGTCCAATGAAAAACAAGCGCATAGGTGGATTACTCCGCTACTGGTTCGACAATACCTTAGCCAGGGGTCCGACAGCTCTGTTGATCTGGCTGGGGTTGGCTATTTCAATCGTAATCATCGCCATATCGGTCCTGGTCCGGGTGACTGGAATTGCTGCGGAAGATTCCTTGACCGAACAGGCCTGGGTCTACTTGATGACTATGTTTGGTGTGATCGATGCAGACATAGGTGGGCATTGGTCATTTCGGTTTGCTTCTCTGATCGTCATTTTGAGTGGAATATTTGTAATGAGCGCGTTTATAGGCATTCTGACGACAGGAATCGACAACAAGCTCAATGAACTCAGAAAGGGAAGATCGCAAGTCATTGAATCCGGCCACGTCGTAATACTGGGCTGGACAGAAGAGGTCTTTACGTTGATCGGAGAGTTGCTGGAGGCTAATTCGAATAAGCCAAACGCCTGCATTGCTATCTTGGCCAACAGAGAGAAGGTCGAAATGGAAGCGAGAATTCGCGAAGCGATCGACCCTAATACGACCACCCGAATTGTCTGTCGCAGCGGCAGCCCCATGGCTATGCAGGACCTGGAGATCGTCAGCCTCAACACGGCAAGTTCGATAATTGTACTGACGCCTCCTGACGACAGCAGCGGGATGGCAACGATGAAGACCATTTTAGCCATAACGAAGAATCCCAACCGAAGACCTGAGCCCTATCATATAGTCACTAGTATTAATGACCCAAAAATCGTAGCCAGTTCCAGATTGCTGGCAGGTGATGAACTTGAGATTGTCCTAGGCAATGAATTGATTTCGCGTATCGCAGCACAGACATCGCTGCAATCAGGCTTGTCTATCGTCTATACCGATCTTCTGGATTTCGCTGGAGATGAAATCTATTTTGAAACCGAGGCTAGACTTGCGGGCAAGACATACCGTGACGCAGTTCTGAGCTATGACACTTCGGCAGTCATTGGAATTCTAACTCAAGAGGGTATACCGTTCCTCAATCCACCCCCCAACACAGTGCTTGGGAAACAAGATCAGGTCATCGCAATCTCTAGGGATGACGACACGATAATCTTGTCTAGCCAGACGCAACCCCCTATCGATGAACAGACTATCTGTTCAACCGATCCGGAAAGTTCAGTGTCCAAGCGAATTCTGGTTTTGGGCTGGAACCCCAACTCACCAGTGTTCCTAAGACACCTGTTCAACTACATACCTGCTGGCTCCACAATCATTATTGGAGCTGACACCGAGGGACTACTGACACAAATTGACGAAGTGATCTCCTCGAGAGAATTGACCATTGATCACCGACAAATCGACCCTACCGATCGGCAGCAGCTCGATAACCTACCATTCGACAGCATACACCACGTGGTGATACTACCGAGTCACGAATCGGTACCCACTGGAGATCGTGCCGTCATTGATCAGATAGACGCAGGTACGTTTGTCACGTTGTTCAATGTTCGTGATATCAGAGAAAAAGGAAATTATCCACTGACTATAGTCAGCGAAATTCTTGACCTGGAAAACCGCTCGCTGATAGAAGCTTCAGAGGCCGATGATTTTGTAGTCAGTGACCAACTGATCAGTTTGACTTTGTCGCAGATTACTGGAAACAAGGCGCTTGGAACTGTATTGAATCGATTGTTTGATTCTGAAGGTGCGGAGATTTACCTGAAACCCGCAGCCAACTACATTAATACGGATCAAGCTGTTAACTTCTTCACCATTGCCGAATCCGCTCTGCGGCGGAACGAAACAGCGATTGGATATCGAATCGATTCACAACGAACAACACCAAATTGTACGCATAACAACAAGGACATGAACTACGGTCTGGTTCTGAATCCAGACAAGGCGATAGCTGTGAGTTTTTCGACTGAAGACAAGATCATCGTTCTCGCAGAAACGGGAAACTCATAAATTGCCTGTCTCGTTAAACGTAACTGCCGGCCAGTGTGGAGCAGGTGCCGTAATCAGTAGTGCAATCTTTTAATATCAATGATTTAGGCAATCCTAAAAGTACCCACCGGGACGCTTTGGGACGCGCCATAAATATTAGCTTCGCAGTGTTGCTGATTGTGTCCGTCCTTGGAGTATTTCTTTGGTCGGAACAAGCCTTCTCCTAACTGTTGACCTCAATCATCCGCGTCCTCGTAACCAGAATTCGATACTGGTTCTGCCGTTGCTGGGGCACTGCCCGGAAGATTGTCTTTCAGCCCCAACTTGCATCCTCAGCCTCTCTTCTCTCCCCAGCAAACTCATTGGCCATCAGCATCGGGGTCAACTTGTTGTAGTGTTTCTCGAGCATGGCAACACTGCTCCCCATCTGCCGCGCCAGCTGATGGATGTTCCGGCCTTTATAGAGTTCGAGCGTGGCATAGGTGTGTCTCAAGCTATAGAGGGTTCTGGGCCTTGAATGGGATCGGGTCGACTTACGTAATAACCTGATTCGATTAGAGGCAAAACACACCAAGAGCGGTAAGGGACGTTCTGTCCCCATAAACGGGACGGCGCGAGCCGTGCTTTTGAATCGGGCCCGTCACCGGGCAGAATATTGTCCCGATACTCCGTGGGTGTTTGTGCATTCCAATCCCCATTGGAAAGGTCAGCGAATCCATAGTGTCAAGAAGGCATTCGCAGCAGCCTGCAAGCGGGCTCAGCTCGAGGATTGCACGCCTCATACCCTTCGGCATACTTGTGCGTCTTGGATGGTCATGGCAGGTAGACCCTTGATGGAAGTGCGCGATATCTTGGGGCACAGTACTGTGAAGATGACAGAGAGGTATGCACACTTAGCACCTGAGAACCTGCGAAATGCAGTCAACGCGCTCGAGGATCGGTCACATTCTGGTCACACTGGGTTGTGTGGTGTGAAGACCGATGGCTCGGGAAGAGTAGTAAGTAGCTGATGTTAGAGAAGTAAAGTGGTGGGCCCGGAAGGACTCGAACCTTCGACCAATGGATTATGAGTCCACTGCTCTAACCAACTGAGCTACAGGCCCAACGTAGTTTTAGTCTTTAAAACAGAGAAAATTTTAACATAATGGCTTGGCTAGCTTCATCGCAGATCCTCTTTGGAACGAGTTACAACTACTTACAGCTACTCAAGATGGTCACGATGAATCGGGCACTCCAATCGGTTACTCCTTATATGAGTAAAACCATTGGAAATGGAGACGTGAATGAAACTACTAAAGCCATATCTAGATGCGCAGGTTCTGAAGCTAGCGTAAGTGCTAGAAACCCCTAGCCTCCGATATAGCTCAGAACAGCCGCTGGCTAAATTTACTTTCCTATAGAAAGTAGAAGGGTAAAGCATGTTGTTTGGGCAAGTGGCTTGTGAGTCCACTGCGCTAACCAACTGAGCTACAGGCCCGACCGCTGTGTGGAGACCGAGCTTAAAGCTCGGTCTCGTGATTACTGATCGAGGTAGCTTCTGAGTCTTTCCGAGCGAGTGGGGTGGCGCATCTTACGCAGTGCTTTGGCTTCGATCTGCCGGATGCGTTCCCGGGTGACATCGAACTGTTTTCCGACTTCTTCCAATGTGTGGTCGTTGTTCATGCCGATGCCAAAGCGCATTCGGATGACTTTGGCTTCCCGCTCGGTCAAGCTGTCCAGAATATCGCTGGTTGCGCCGGTCAGACCCGAACCCAGTGCCGCTTCTTCGGGCGCTTCGACGTTTTTGTCCTCGATAAAATCACCCAGGTGTGAATCTTCGTCATCACCGATCGGGGTTTCCATTGAGATCGGCTCTTTGGCAATCTTCAGGACCTTGCGGATCTTGTCTTCTGGCATGTCCATGCGTTCAGCGAGTTCTTCCGGCAGTGCTTCACGGCCCTTTTCTTGCAGAATCTGCCGGGATACACGGTTCAGCTTGTTGATGGTTTCAATCATGTGTACCGGTATGCGGATGGTACGTGCCTGGTCTGCGATTGACCGGGTGATCGCCTGGCGAATCCACCAGGTCGCGTAGGTCGAAAACTTATAACCACGCCGATATTCGAACTTGTCTACCGCTTTCATCAATCCGATATTGCCTT
>Ga0315338_1004716_pt1 | contig 10491 bp, 5 predicted proteins | sample ASW8metaG_FD_204518 | JGI IMG/M metagenome (GOLD analysis project Ga0315338, IMG submission 204518) | Ammonia-oxidizing marine archaeal communities from Monterey Bay, California, United States - ASW #8 | ecosystem: Environmental > Aquatic > Marine > Coastal | place: USA: California | collected...
GTGCGAGGAGCGCTCCCGCGCGGGCGACGAGCTGCGGGTCCTGTGAGAGCGAGAGCGCGCTCGAAACAGACGACTGCAGCGCTTGGATGTCGCCGCTCATGAGATCGAGCTGCGCGAGGGCGAGGAACTTACGTGCGCCCAAGCCCGCGAAGTCTTGCGACCGGGAATCGAATTCGAGTCCGTCCTCGAGTGTCTTGCGGGCCTCGCTGAAGCGACCCAACTCCGCTTGCATCGACGCCGTCATCAGGTGCCCACGGCTCCCCCAATACGCAGAGGACGAAGACTGGACGTTCGCAAACGAATCCAGACTCTCTTCGTACCGGCCTTCGGCGAATAGAATTCGTGCCTCGTAGGAGTCCGCGACCGCGACCCATTGGGCTTCGTCTGGGCGCAAGCTCCGCAGGCGGGCAAGGAGCTCCCGCGCTCGCGTTAGCTCATCGGATTCCAGATACAACTCTGCCAGACGGCTGATCGCGAATGGGTTTCCGGGTGAACGTTCTTTCAGACCCTCCAGCGACGCGATCGCATCCGACGGGCGCCCCAGATCACGCAGCGTCAACGCCTTACCGACAACGGCTATTTCGTCGTAGGGGTACAGCGTCGCCCACCGATCGAATAGTGCGAGAGCTCTTTCGCTGTCCTGCTCACCGTTAGCTATCAACGTCTCGATGCTCAAACTTTCTTTCTGAGTGAGACGGACTTGGTTTGCGGTTTCGACCGCGCGGCGCCAATGTGCGAAAGATTGGCCGAGATCGGTCCAGCCAATGATACTCCCGAGCCGAGCGCGCGCTCTCGCGAACTCGGAATCGATGGCGATGGCTGACTCGAGAGCGGCTATTGCCGCATCACGGTCGCCGCGTTCCATTTGCTCGAAGCTCTGCGTATACAACGACAGGGCTTGCCACGACGAGCTCGTTGCCTGCCGAGCAGGCACATAGGAGTCACTCAGTCCATCGTCTGTCGCGCCCAGCCGTTCCCACAGCCAGGCGTTCGAATCATCGACCGCGTCGAGTATGGCCTCCTTGCTCTCGGCGTCAAAGTTCTCGTGAAAACGAAAACTGGATTCCGTCGGCTCGTCACCAACGCCCTCGAGTGCAACACTGAGTCGGTAGCGCGTCCCCATCCCCGAAAGTGAAGCCATCACGATCGCCTCGGCGTCGTCGCGCCACGCAATCTCCGCCGCAGTTTCTCGGTTGATCGGCTCTATCTCATCACGTCGCATACGCACGAGCGCATTTCGTATGTCCGCCTCGCTCACGAGCTCGTAGTCCGGCGATTGCGCGAGCTGGTTACGAAAGACATCTCCAATCGGATCCAACTCGACGTCTTGGGTCAGATTGTGAACTTGGCCAAGAACGATTTTCGATCCGCGTGGTATTCCGACGACTTCCTCTTCGCCTAGGAGCAGAATGGTGGCGACGAGCGCGAGCGCGACGCTGACGGCGGCGAACACGGACGGGAGTCGTTTTCTCGTGGGTGAAGCAGTGCGGATCGCTCTGATTGGCTCGTGGCTCAATGCGTCTGTTGGATCGGGCCTCTCGAGCGCTCGCGATAGCTCGTTCCCCAACTCACCCGCGCTCGCGTGTCGGCAATCGGGGGTCGGATGGATCGCCTTTTCAACGACTCGCGCAAATTCCTCAGAGACGTCGGGACGGATGTCCCGCAGATGACGCGGTTGTCGCTTTTGGTGCTTCTCCGCAATTTCGGGAACGGATAGACCGGCAACCGGATAGTCGCCACTGACCAGGTAGAACAACAAGACGCCAACACTGTAGATATCACAAGCACGAGAGCTCGACGCACCGGCAAACAGCTCCGGCGCCATGTAGAGGGGAGTGCCGGCTTGACCACTCGACCCGCCCGAGGATCCCGCGCCCGCGCGACTAGTGCTGAAGTCCATGAGTACGATCCGCCCACCGTTCTCTCGCATAACGTTGGTGGCTTTGACGTCGAGATGAACGATGTGCTGCGCATGCATACCAGCGAGAGCTCTACACAAATCGATGCCAATGACCGACGCCTCCCGTGGGCTGAGAGTCCCCTCTCGAACAACGGCGTCCAGCGTTTTCCCATCGAGGAACTCCATCCATATTCCAACTCGGCCCTGGTCCTCCGCCGCTCCGTACACGGTCACGATATTGCTGTGCTTGAACCGCGCGAGTAACTGACCCTCGTTGAGATATCGATCTTTGTGTACATCCAGATGTAGGGAGCTCGCCTTGAAGAGCTTGAGAGCAACATCGCGCTCCAGAGCGTCGTCGCGCGCCCGGAATACTTCCGCCGACGTGCCTTCGCCCACCTTCTCGAGGATGCGAAGATGTTTCCACTCGACAGAAGTCCGACCCTCCGGTGTGGCAGCGTCCTCGACTGGCGGGGTCCGCTGAGCGTGCATGATCTTTTCGATCGCTTGAAGCGCGTGGATAACCCGTCGCTCGTCGGGATTCGTGGACTTCGTTGTGACATCTCGCCAATCGACGGGGTGGTCGTCGCAGATTTGGTCGACGACTCCGGTGACGAGGTCGTTGTCATTAAGCATCGACAGACCCCATTTCGCGAGCGAGCTTCATCAGAGCACGCTTCACAGCCATCCTCGCCGCGTCCGAACTCGGCTTGCCATGCTCCACCGCGAGTTCCCGGTAGGTAATCCCGTCGTCGAGACGGGCGGTGAGAATGGATTGGTCCTCAAGCGAAAGTCTTTGATATGCCCTTTCATAGCGGTCGAGGGATTCGGCGCCGATGGCCGTTTCCAAAGGGGACGGACCGGCGTCGAAAATTCGGCTCGCGGTCTCGGTCGCTGCTGGTCTTCTTTCCGCGAGGCGCGCGGCATCCGCCAGCCGACTTTTCAAGACCCGCCTGATGTAGCCGCGAAACGCGCCCGAGTGCTCCGGAGTAAATGTCTCGACGCGTTGCAATGTTTGGAGTAGGGCGTCTTGGACGAGATCATCCGTGTCGGTGGTGGGTCGCGCGGTGTGAGGAACCCTCGATCGGGTCCAGGCGCGAAGTCTGGATAAATAGCGTTCGAAGAGGGTAGCGCGCGCCGCGTCATCTCCGGCCCGCACCTTGGAGAGGAGGTCGACTGTCGAGAGACTATTCAGAGTTTTGGAGCTCACGGCGGTACCTGCTGCCACATTTCTCGTGGCAAGGTTCCAGTAAACTGCGAACGAAATCCTATCCCGCGAGCTCCCTTGCTCGCAAGGCGCCGTCCACTGCCCGTTCACGACGCTCAGCATCGAGGTCAGAACCGGATGCGGTGGCGGATGCCTTCGAAAAAACGCAATGCCAAGACAACGAGCGGGTGATCTCATCGTGATACGCTGCGAACGCGAAGTAAGGCATCGGGATTTCCTCCACGTGTCCGTCTCAAACCACGCGCGGCGCGCGCCCGGAACGACTTCGGGGCGGATGACGCGTTCGTCCAAGGAATGGTGCAACTATGCAAAAGTTTCCCCTCGCATTCGCGGCTTGGCTCATAGCCTCGCCCGTCCTCGCTCAGACCCAGGAGTTCCTCGAAGCGCCCACGGTGAAGGATCTCCTTCGTGTCCGCTATAGTCCGGGACAGAAGAAGATGCAGTACGCGATCGATGACGGCGCCACGTTTCGCGAGATTCGCTCCGACGCACTCTTTCTAACCCGGGAGTCGATCTACCTCACATATCCCAATCTCAACCCCCTGCGGTTTCAACCGAGCACATCCGTCAAAGCGGTCGATGACCCCACCCACGACACCATCAAGAAGCTTATCGAGTCCGTCCTGTCCGTCGTTCCGCTCGTCGCCCCCGGCGCGCCGCCGGTGCCGTCCGCCTCGATAGCCCCGCGATGCTACAACACCGGTTTCGACCAGTTGCTTCGGACCGACGACCTCGGGGCTCGAAAGGTCACCGCAATGGTCCAGTCGTGGATCACGAAGATCGACCTCGGATTCACGAACGACTCGGGAGGCCCAAGCGCCATCGCCGCAGGCGCCACTGCGATCAAGGGCGACGCCGACAAGATAAGAGACGTCAACACCGCCGCGGACAACCAGTTGAAGATCTTCGACACCTGCCTACAAACCGTGGGGGACCAAACAGCGCGGTCGAACCATCTGACATATCGTTTCGCCGTCACCGAGGTGCTCAAACAGCGCAAGGCGCTTGTCGCGGTCATCGACCAATTGCGAAGCTCCCTGAACAAGACCTACAGCGACTCCCAGAGTTGGGTGGGCCCGAACGACTCGGATTTCGTGATCAGCACGGAAATCCGTCCGACAGCGAGCAAGATGCAAGTGGTCACTGTCAAGGTCGCCTCGGTGGACATACGAGCCGATCCGGTCAGCGGGGCTTTGTCGGTCGGCGGAAGTGAAGTTGGTACCGCCGAGCTGACGGTCCGAAGCTTTTCGCCTTTCGCCACGGAGGTTGGGGTGGGGGCCGTGTTCGGCACGCTCACGACGCTGAAGTACGGCACCTCGATGAACGACGAGGGCGAGACGGTCGTCGGTGAGCCGACCGAATCGGAGACGTCGATTAGCCCGACGATCATGGTGAACTTCGTCTGCCGGTGCGGAGCGAAACGGTTCTCGCCCATGTTCCAAATCGGAGTCGCGGCCTCGAAGGACCTTCCCGCGTTGCTCTTCGGCGGCGGGATTCGCCTGTTCGGGATGGGCTCGGGGGATATCGCACTTGGAGGCGGCCTCATGCTCGGTTGGATCAAGGACCTCCAAAAGCTCGAGGTTGACGACCCGGTCGGCGGTAGCGCGGACATCGACGCGGACTTGGCGTTCCGCAGTACGCCGGATCAAGGTGGCTATTTCGTCATCCAGTACACGTTCTAGAGACCGTCATGTACCGCGTGATTTGGAACTACGGGGCCGATACGATGGGCCTTCCCGATCCGGCCGTCCCAGAGCCCCCCTCGCCGTTCATGAGCGCGGGGGCTCCGGACCCGTTCGCGGATATCGAGCTGGTCGGAAACGTCGAGCCCGTATTCTCGGCACCCCCCGTGGTCCTTCTCGCTGAGTTCATGTCGCTTGATGCGTCGTTTCAAGAAGACCCCGACAACGATCTGCGAGCGTATCATCACGCTTTTACGCCAGAGATCGACGGCGCGGAGCGCCTGCGCGAGCGGCTGCTCAACGAGGTCAGCGTCACGGGATGTCAAATTCAGGACCGTCCCGAGCCCGCCGTCGTTCTCGGGGCCTCGGCGCCACCGCTTCCCAGTGAGAACCTGAACCTCACCGTTCCACCGACTGCGACGCCCTCGCTTCGGGCCGAGCAGCGTTACCTCGAGGCCGCGCCGGCGGGCATCAACGCCGAGTATGCGTGGAGTCTGCCCGGTGGCCGTGGCGCAGGTATGCGTGTGATCGACATCGAGTACGGCTGGAATTTCTTGCACGAGGATCTCGTCACGAACCAAGGGGGGCAGGTCTACGGCGTCTCCAACGCCTGCAACGCAAGCGTCACAAACATGAAGCTATGCGATCACGGAACCGCCGTGCTCGGAGAGTTCAGCGGAGACCGAAACCCCCATGGGGTCACCGGGATTTGCTCCGACGCGCTCGTCGAGGCTGCCAGTGCCGCTTACGAGGCGGGTCCGCCCGAGAAGTGGAACACCGCGAACGCCATCTACAACACTGCCAAGAGACTATCGCCCGGGGATGTGATCTTGCTGGAGATGCACAATCGCGGGATCTGGGGTCGCGGTTTCTATCCCGTCGAGTTCTACGCGTCAGACTTCGCTGCCATCGCGCACGTCACCGCGAAAGGGTTCGTCGTCGTCGAAGCCGCCGGCAACGGCAACGAGAATCTGGACGATGCCTACTACGATCGCGCCTTCGATCGATCCAACCGGGACTCGGGCGCTATTCTTGTCGGGGGCGGAGGGTCCGCGTGGTCGGCAACGCCACGATCGCGCCTGGCGTGGTCTAACTATGGAAGCCGAGTCGACGTCCAGGGCTGGGGCGAGCACATCGTGACCACGGGAGGCCGGAGCGCTCCCGAATACCACGATCGTATTCATAGTGTCGACGAGAATCGCTGCTATACGAAGAGCTTCGGCGGAACGTCCGGTGCTTCGCCGATCGTCGCCGGTGCGGTCGCGAGCGTGAACGGAATCGTCAAAGCGGCCGGCCGGCCGCCGCTGACCAGCGTCGAGATGCGCGAATTGCTATCGACGACGGGAACCCCGCAAACCGACGGGCCTCACGGATCCGCGGCGATGCACATCGGGCCTCTCCCGGACTTGCGCGCCGCGTTGGACCGGCTCGGCTTCTGACCAACACGGAGGAGACGATGGGGCTCGAACTCAAGCTCAACCGACTGAGAAAAGCTGGCGATGTCGCGGTCTTCTCCGAACCTACGGAGACGGCATTTCATCTCAGCTTCGTCGTGCGCGTTGTCCACGAGGTTCCCGGGAGCGAGCCCCACGACGGCGAGTGGCTCGTCGGGTTCAGTCCGGTATGCACTCACCTTGGCTGCCTTCTAGTACGCAGCGGGAGCAAGGATGATGACGTGGTCTATGAGCGGAAAACGCAACAAGACGGCAAGGATGTCGAGACGCTTACCTGTGGGCCCTGTCCGTGCCATGGTACGACGTTCGACCTCAGAGAAGCGGGTCTCGTGGCGTTGGGACCCGCGACGCAAAACCTGGCGCAGCTCGAGCTCGAGGTCGATCTTACCAACGAGGTCGTGACCGCGGACGGATGGCTCGGTGGGCGCGACCCCCGGGCAGAGAACTGGCCGTATACGAGACACAAATAGGAGGGCGCATGAGCGAGAGCTCCGACCGGCCCGACGGCTATAGGCGAGAGTTTCCCGTCGGCACGAAACGGATCACCACCGGGTGTCAATACTGCGCCGTGGGCTGCGGCTACAACGCGTTCCTCGTGCCAGACGATGCCAACTACGACGCGCGCGACCGACACGGCGGCGTCATTCGGTTCATCTCCGACTCGATGACCAACACGGTTCGCTTGGGGGGCCAGTCTCACGAAGCTGCCATCGTTCCGGACTACCGGTGCGACCTCAACAAAGGAAATCACTCCGTTCGCGGAGGAAGTCAGGGTGAAAACCTCGTCACCCACGACGGCTCGGGCCGTAGCACCGACGATCGGTTGAAATCGCCAGAGGTAAGGCTGGAAGACGGCTCGCTGGTCCCGATCAAGTGGAAGGTTCTCGAAGAAGTGATGGCACGGCTCGTCATTCACGCGACCCAGATGCGGCGAGACGGCAACAGGATCGAAGTCGGCCGCCCTGAGGCGCTGGGTGCGAAACTCTATGAGTATCAGTACCTCGAAAACACCTACGCCGCGACCAAATTGTTGTACAGCTGTATTGGGACTCCCAACGTCGCGTATCACGATCGTCCGAGCGCCGCGGGGAGCAGCCCCGGCTTGGAAGACGCGGGGTTTCGCCCGCACGATTTCTCGTACGACGACGTACGGCACTCCGACGTGCTCGTCTTCGTAGGCACGAATCCCTATGAGAACCAATCCGTCTTCTTCATGCAGTACTGCCAGGGGAAGGAGATCATCGTCATCGACCCGCGCCGGACAGCGACAGCCCAATACGCCGTCGAGACAGGAGGCCTTCACCTTCAACCGACGAAGCTGGGGGCGGATTCGGTCGTGCTCTACGCCATCGCGCGGGAGGTCTTACATATGTGGACGAACGAATGGGGCAACGCTTTGGAGCGTTTTCCACTTCGTTCCGGAGTCGGCACCGATCCTCTAGATTTGGACGTCGAAGACGAGCTGCCCAAAGCAGAGTTCGAGAAGAAGCGCCGGGCGTCGCGCACGCTGAGCTTCGATGCGTTCGCGAACGACTTTCTCCAAGTCGACGACGACGAGAGCTCGCCCTACACGCTCGACAAGGCGAGCAGCCTTTCGGGGATTCCCGTCGCACGACTCAAGGAAACCGCAGGTCGGCTTTTCGACCCGCTGACGCCCTATCTCGCCGGCCAACCCAAGGTCGCGCTCTTCTACGAGAAGGGGATGATCTGGGGCTTCAACTACCACAACACCGCGGCGATCGGCTCTCTCGGCCTGCTGCTGGGCGCTTACAGTGAGCCAGGCCGCCTCGTGGGTCGCGTCGGCGGCCACCAGAAAGGGTGGGCCGAGTCTCGTGAGCGGATCGACGTGTTCGCCGATTCCGACACGGAAGGCTACCCATTCCGGCACGTCCAAGACACCTATTCGGACGATTTCCTGAAGGACCGGTTCGAGCCAGGTCACGACTTCATCAAGGTCCATCACAACCTCGACAATCACGTCTTTGGCGTACCGGACGACTTCATCCAGGATGACCACGGCGACGGGACCGTACTCTTGAACAACGGGCTCACGTCCACGAAGGAACCCGATGTTCGGCTGTTATGGATCGTCGGTGGCAACTATTTCGGGCAGACGAACGATGCCGACCTGAAGCGTCTCAAACTCGCGGACCGGTTGAAGAAGGGCGGCTCGGCGAAGGTGACGCGCCCGAAAAAAGCCACGGTGGACGCGATTGTCAGCGCCCTCAGCAAGCGCATCGACGATGGCAGCATCGTCCTCGTTCATCAAGAGCTGTTCGCCAACCCGACCACAGAGCTGTGCGACCTCGTGATCCCAGCGGCCGGCTGGGGGGAAGACGCCTTTTGCCGCTACAACGCACAGAGGCGTCTCAAGCTCTACGATCGGTTTCAGGACGTGCCTCTGAACGAGGACGAGCCTTCGATCGCCGACCCGAGCAGGCCGTCGGCCATCGACGCGTTCGAGTACTCACCGAAGTCCGACTGGCGGATCTTTCGCGACATCGCGCGCCACATCGGCGCCGTCCTCGATGACACCGAAAGCGGTAGCCTGGAAAAGGCGCTCCGCGAGGCATTCCCCTGGGACCATGCGTTCCAAGTCGCTGACGAGATGGCGGAGCGATCCCATCGCGCGTCGTTCTTGGGGGACGTGCTTCACTACGGAAGAGCTCGCGGCGTGAACCAGGACACGGCCGGCGTTGTGCACACCGTCCTTGGAAAAGACGACAATGGCGACGCATCTCACTTACAGGGCAACGAGAAGTACGCGATCCCGGGCGAGAGCGCCGTCTATGGGAACGGGGTCGCCTCGAACGGGATCCTTCTCCCGGCGAGGGCCGTTCGAAGCGGTGACGGAACGATCCGCCGGCTCGAAGGGACGCTCTCGATCCACCGGAACGGGCCGTTCCACTTCGTGGCCGCGCCGTGGGAGGAAATCAAAGACGTCTACACCGACAACTTGCCGGACAAGCACAAGAACGAGATCTTCATCACCAACGGCCGGTTCAACCATCTGTGGAACAACATGTTCCACCACCTCCGAAACGACTACGTCAACGAGCGCTTCCCCGCTGACTTACCGGGCACCATTTTGGAGGTCAACCGTGACTGGGCGGCGCGGGAGAGCATCGCGAACGGTGACTTGGTGAGAATCGAGTCGCCACGCGCGATCGACGGCGCCGAGCGCCAGCGCCAGTTCTTCGCCGTCGCGTCCATTCAGGATTCCGTCCCCGACGGCGGCGCGTTCGCGATGTTCTCCTATCCGGTACGTGACGCAAAGTCTGAGCGCTTCGACTTCGACGGCTACGTAAACAACGGCACCGCAGGGTATGCCGACGGGATCAACCCAATCGCCGCACTCAAATACGGGCGGGGAGTCGTCACGAAAGTCAAGCCATCGCCACGAAACGTCGGCACCCATGCTCAGCGGAGCGTGATTACCAATCGCGGGATGAAGCCGGTCGGAATCGAGCTCGGCACGGAGGCGGAGGTCACGGCGGTCGAGGAGGCCCTCCAGCTCGGGGACCTTCCGGCCATCATACGCTGGAGGCTGGAAACCGACGGGATCCTCCTCCCCGGCAACCTGAAGGTACACCGAGGCTACCCGGCGGATTGGCCGGATTCCGTCGACTGGCGGACGACGAGCAGGCTCGCGGGTCGGTCTTCAGCACAAGTGGTCGTACGCTTGATCGCCGCGGCGTCGACGAGCGCCAAGCTCGAGGCCGTGCCTACGGTAGACCGCATCGTATGGGACATGCGCGAAGTCATCGTCCGGAAGGGACTTCTACAGGCTGCGGACTCCGCGCACGGGGGCTACGCCGAGTTCTTCTTGATGCCGGACCACTTCATCCGGCTCCTGCTCCGAGACCGTCGTCTCGCCGAGTCGGTGGGCGAAAAAACACTACCGGCTCCACGGAGCCGTATGAGTTCCGTTTGGGACGAATGGCCAATTTTCGAGCACGAGATCGTGGCCCGGTTCCTCGAGCACCTCGGGAGCGAACGCATCGACCGAAAGGACGGGTTCACGATTTTCGAGTCCTAGTTCAACTTCACCTGTGTCAAGGAGCCGAAAAGATGCCAATCATCGAGTTGAAGATCAAGGGAAGAAACTTCGAGTACGAAGTTGATGGATACGCCGGAACGAATCCAGATATCGTCGTGGCGGAAGGCGATACCGTCAAGGTGACGTTCACGAGCGAAAGTGGGCTGCACGACTGGCTACTCGACGAG
>Ga0315338_1004718_pt1 | contig 10489 bp, 4 predicted proteins | sample ASW8metaG_FD_204518 | JGI IMG/M metagenome (GOLD analysis project Ga0315338, IMG submission 204518) | Ammonia-oxidizing marine archaeal communities from Monterey Bay, California, United States - ASW #8 | ecosystem: Environmental > Aquatic > Marine > Coastal | place: USA: California | collected...
GCCTTGCCAACGAGACTGCCAGCCGCGTCGCGCACGGATTTGTGGTCGTCGCTAAGAGCATCCGCAATGCTCCGTACTGACTGCTCGCCTTGAATCTTGCTAAGCGCAATTAAAGCCTGGCGTCGGAAGCCGCGGTGTTGATGTTTCATGGCATCCTTGAGGGTTGTAACACTCGCCTCCGAATTAGGACGTACGCGATTGAGTGCGAGTGCCGCCGTAATTCGTATGTTAATGTCACTTCCCTGCAGAGCCTTTTCAAGCGACGGTGCGGCAGCAATAGCTGGAGGCCCCATCTTGCCAAGCAATTCTGCAGCCGTCATGGCAACCAGTAAATGTTTTGCCGATTTAGATACATGGTCGATTTCCGCGTCCAACTGTTCAATCAGCACAGGAACGGCAGCGACAGAATCGATTTTATTTAGTGATCTTGCAGCAGCCATGCGAACTTCGTGATTCTTATGCGAAGCAAGCTCGGTCAAGGGCGGTGTCGCTAGCATCGCAGCGGATCCGAATTCTCCCACCGCCCTTGCTGATTCGAGCTGTAACCCTTCATCGTCATGTTGCAGAAACTTGAGAAGTTCGGGCACCACGGTCCCGGCATCTTTCGCATTTCTTCCGAGTGTGTAGACTGCCCATCTCCTGACAAGGCTATCAGAATAGTCAAGATGACCTACCCAGTAGCTTGTTGGCTTTGGTTTAATACCCTTAGGAAGAGGAAGGATGGGCCATGAGTCCCCCGTTCTCAATGCGTAAGAAGCCCATAGTCGAATATGTTGGTCTTCGTGGAGTTTTAAGGACTCAAGAGATTCCCGCATTGCATTTGCTTCTGGATGATCTTTCAGCTTATTCATCTCTCCGAATATCTCAGGATATCGTCCACCGGGAGGACTGCCCCAGTGACGGAGACGTTCTTCTGGATCGTTCAACGTCTTCACCAATGCCGGTATTCTGGAAGGATGAATTTTTGGCGCTGTCGGTTTCTTAGTGGGTCTATTTTTCTGAGCCACGGATTTCATGCGAGAGTCCGCCCTCTCGTTTAAACGCTTATTATTTATCTTGCAACGAGGTATTGTTTCATGGAGTCTATTGATTCCCTGTTCGGTGATATGAGTGCAACCAAAAAGATATATCCGTTCAAGTTCGGTCATTCCCCTAAGGTGTTCCAGGCCAGCATCTGAGACCGGGGTATTCGTGAGGTACAACTGCTCCAAATTTGTCATGCCTCTGAGATGCTCTAGGCCGGAGCCTGTAATATGGGTGTGGTCAAGGTGCAGGATACGCAGCTCAGCAAAACCTTTGAGATACTCTAGACCAGCATCTGTGATTTGAGTGTTGTCTAGATGTAGACTACTCAACTTGGTAAACACTTTGAGATACCCTAGACCGGCATCTGTAATTTGGGTGTTGTCTAGATTTAGACTACGCAACTTGGTAAACGCTTCGAGATGCTGTAGCCCAACACCTGAAACTTGAGTTTTACCGAGATTAAGCCCTTCTATATTGGTCAATCCGACGAGATGTTTCAGTCCAGCATCGGTGACCTGTGTGTTACTGATATACAGCGATTTCAGTTTGGTCAGCCCTTTTAAATGTACTAACCCAGCATCACTAATTTTAGTATCGCTGAGGCGTAAACTTTCTAAACGGGTCATTCCTTCGAGATATACCAATCCAGCATCGGTAATTTTAGTATCCCTTAAACCCAGTCTTAGGAAATTTGTGCGGCCTTTGAGGCTCTTAAGGCCAACATCACTGACCTGAGTTCTGTCGAGGAATAAAGAATGCAATCTGGTGATTTTTGCTAGATGTACCAGTCCAGCATCACTAATTTGGGTGTTGTTAAGATGTAAATATTGCAGATTGGGATATTGTTTGAAGCGTCCTAGCTCGGAATCTTTGATTGGGGTGTCATTTAAATCCAAAAAGTAAACTTCCAAATTTTCCTTTTGGTCTACGCTATTTCCCTTGTCACGGAAGAATAGAAGACTCAACATGATCAGTAGAATCACGGACAATGACACGAACCGCCGGCTAATTTTCATTCCGTGCTCCTTGTTATTGCTTGGCATGAATCTTCAGGCTGCTAACTCATTCACCCTCTTGTTCGCACAGAATCGCATTTTATTGCCATTCATCCGCCTTTAGCCAGAATCTCCAACCAACAAAAAAACCACTCCCGACCTGTGTATTGCGTACACAGAGCGTAAGTGGCCTTTCCGATTCCCATTCCACAGTTACTTGCCATCTTGGCAATTCTTCGAGTTCCAGTGGTTTAGGGGCAGCCTAACAAGGGTTTGCAGGAATAGCAAAGACCCAAATGAAGTATTCCAGTTATATTACTTATTAACACTATAAGTGCTGCGAAAAATCGATATGACGATATGCGTTCCAACCGGCACACAACAGGCATTCTTATTCGACTTGATACTACCTTAGATAGTTTCTCTTAATGTCTAGTGAGGGTGTGGGCGATCAAGTTGTCGCACAACACTGGATTGAACTTTTCATCAGCGAATAGTTCGTCGATTAAATCTTCGTACACGGTGTCTTCAGCTAGATGACGATTGAATCTACCTTTGGAGAACTCGTTAGTCTGGCTGTGTGCAGATGCACTACTAAAAGCACTTGGATCTTGCCGGGTTAGTCCTTGTTTCCACCTCGTAGAGTTTGATAATCGCTCAAAAAAACCATCCTTGGGGGAAGTTAATAATTCTAAAGTAGAATTCACATTTAGGTGTTGCCCAAATCCCCCAGCGAATATGTTGTCTTCCAAATTAGTGAAAAATGGTTTTGCGATAAAACTAAAAACTCCCGATTCAGGAAAATTATGATTTCCAACGCCGACTGCTATAGGGCCTGAAAAAAGCTCATCTAAGAATTTTGCAAGCGGTCTTTCATACACTGTCACGATTACTCGATCGCTTGCTGAGGCACCGCCGCTAATAGCCGTCAGCTCAAGTTCATAGGTCCCCGCAGTAGAGAAAGAAACCGTGGTGTTGGCGTTACTCGGATCGTTAAAAAAGACTGTGCCTGGGCCTGATACCAAACTCCAAGAAACCGTTAAGTTGGAAGGTGAGTTGACGAGAACCTCGCCCTCAAGTGCTAAATTCTCAGAGACTAATATCGAGAGGTCTTCGCCAGCGTAAACAAGTGGCGTGGTGTTGTGATCTAGTGGAGGTGGGGACGACATTATTTCCAGTGGCGGCGGCATTTTCATTGGTAGCAGATTTTCTTGAGGTGGCGGCAGTACAACGCTAACAATGTTCACATTGACTGGGGCACTAACAACGGCAATTGTATCAGCGACGAGTATCGACTCACCGTCTGTTATCATTGCTGCTGTCGCATGTGTTGTAACGCCAAACTGACTTTCCCAATTATGGATGTCGTTATCACCAACGCCTTGAGCGTAGTCTGCATCGCCTTCTTTAAGGTCGCTATTTAAAACTCCTGGCTCAACAAGATTGACCGTCAGCACAATATCGTCTGCATAGTGCCCATCAAGCTCGGGGGCTACACCATCGTTCACAGTATTTTCGACTGCATTAACCATGATAGCGATATACTCTGTGCCTGCTGGTAGGAGAAGCGAGGTGACGGCCTCCTCCCAGGTCAATAAATCACCATCAGTGAATATTCCGGAGACACTTGTTGCCAGTTCAGAGCCAGCAACTTTCTGATCAAAGAAATCCGCAGGCACACCGTCCAACGCATCGATTTCAATGCGGAATTCTGTATCTGTTTCCAGATCACCAGCAATTCGATTGAATAACGCGGATAATTCAATTACGACTCGACCAGCTGTGATGTCGGTTGCCAACGAACTCACATCAACTAATTGCCACACATCGGAGCTAGATCCAGGAAAGGCCGGCCCGACGTGGGAAGTATTGATGAAATGCAGCATCTGGTTACCTTCGGCAGGGACAATGCCATTTTGTGCTGTGACAATCTCGCTAATATCACCTGTCCAATCACCAAAGGTCGTAGGAAATGCACTATTATCTGTAGGCTCATTAATCTCAAACCCCGAATTTGCAAGACTATGTAGTTCAGGTCCGAATTGGCTTTCCCATGTAGCAAGATCGTCCCCATCTACATCCCGGTCGTTATCAGCATCCCCATCTCCCTTGGTAGCATCGGGTGCCGTTGTACCAAATCCCCGTTGCCAAGCCAGAAAATCATGACCATCAACGATACTGTCAAAATTATAATCGGCAGCATATTTTGAAACGGTTAGAGAGGTGTTAGCCCAAGCTGATGGAGCCCCTTCGTCGTCAATAACACGCAGGGTAATTGCGTGTTCCCCCAAGGAAAGATTGCTGGCAGGGACACTGAAATCTTCACTGCTATCTATCAAGCCATCGATCGAAGAGTACCATTCATAGCTAAGCGGTCCTATGGCATCAACATCCGCACCGGTGCTATTGAAAGTGATCGTGTCCGTATCAGTCAGTGCTGGGCTTGGGGTAACGGAATCGATGACAACAGTTGGGACAAAGTTACCAGTTCCTTGTAGGGAAAGGGCAACTAATGGATCGTCAGGATCATTGCTGGCAATGGACAATTGGTCGTTATTGACTCCCCCGCTGGTCGGATTGAACACGACGGTAAAATCACGTGAACCACCCGCAGAAATAGTCCAGTCGTCGATGCTAAGCAAACCATTGGTGGGGAAGGCCTCAAAGGGGGCAGCGAGTCCTGAAAGCTCAGAGACTACGAGATCAATAGCCCCATCATTAAATAGGGTTACAACGGTCGGGATATTTTCACCCAGATTCTGACGGCCAAAATCATGTGAGGCAGTACTCAAGCGGATATCTGACTCACCCTCTCGACCGATGGCATAACTACTAAATTCACCTTCGCCTGATCCTAATGCATCCACTGCTGCTGTGATCCAGTAGTAATAGTTCTGGCCAATTGTTGTCGTCGTGTCGAAGCTAGACGTCGATGTGACCCAGCCGGTCAAAGGAGTCTTAGCCCCCACCTCTGTATCTGAGCGATAGGCACGGTAATGCGAGGCTCCTGCAACCGTATCCCATTGAACGAATACTTGATTTGCAAGATTATTTGTGGCAGAAACATTCGCTGGAGCATCCGCTTGAAAGGTCGCGACACCTGTGTCTGAATTGGCTTGTTCGACGTCACTTTCTCCTGCACTGTTGATTGTATAGGCGGCAGTCACAAAGTAATGGTAGGTTGTTTCTACTATTGGTGTCGTATCGTCGAACGACAAGCCTGTAGACCATCCAAGAAACTCTGGCTCAACATTGCTGGCTGGCGAGCGGTAAACTCCATAGGCCAAAGCATCTGGAACAGCTAACCAAGTGACCTGCACTTTTCCAGCTAGACCATCGGAAGCACTGACAGTAGCTGGGCCAGCAGCAATAGAGGGACCTGCACCGAGAAGTTGTGGGTAGTCATTTCCTTCATCGATGGTCCAGATATCGGAAAAGTCCCAGTTGGTCCCGTAAGTCGTTGTAAAGGATGCCTGTTGATAGAGCTCTGCACTCGTTAACCCATGACTATTAATAACAGTGCCCGAACTACCGTCGGTTCCTGCAGCTCTTGAGGTGCCGAGGCCAGTTGTTTGAGTATCCCAGAAAGAATCGGAGATCGTGCTGTCATTCTCACCAGCGAGGGCGCCATTTCTAGTTGATCCGGGATTTCTTGTGAAAGAACCGTAGAAATAGCTTTTCGTCAGTGTGCCTCGATTGATGCCAACCAGCCCACCCGAGTCGAGTCTGCCATCGACCTGAGCCCCAACGTAGCTATTACTAATGGTTCCTCCTGAACTAGCCCGTCCCACCAGTCCTCCCGTCTCCAAATCACCATCTACGATACCTAAGACATAACTCTCGGTAATTGTGCCGTGATTCTCTCCAGCAATGCCTCCATTCCTGTCATTTCCACTCATCTCTCCATTGAAAAAACTCCACTGAATTACTCCGTCATTGTCGCCAGCGATACCTCCTGTTCCTAGTCGGCCTCCGTCGATAATCTCACCCAATCCGCCGCCAAACTTTTGAACAGAACTATTAGAAATCACCCCGTCGTTGACTCCCACAATCCCTCCCACAAAGCCATTGTCTTGGCTATCGCCAGTGCCGACCCACCCCTTGATTTTGTCATGAATATAGACATGGGTATTAATGATGTGGCCTCGGTTTTGACCTGCGATCGTACCTACTCGGTACTGGCCATCAACTTCATCAACCTGAATGTTCAGATTCTTTACAATGCCCTCTCCCCCGATAGAAGAGAACAGTCCAACATTCTCTGCGTTCACAGACCCCATATTGATATCTCTGATGTAATATCCTTTCCCATCGAAAACGCCGTCAAATTCAAGTAGTGGGGGTAAATTTGCTCCGTCTGCATCGATATCGCCTGCTAATTCATAGTGAGCGTCGTCTTTATATATAAAGCCACCGACATTCCCTCCTGAGGCAATTTTTGTGAGCTTGAAATAACTGTCGATTATAATTGTCTCGCCAGTTATTCCTTCGGGCACGAGTGTAAAACTCGCACTCGTTGCCGTTACGGACGAGGTAAGTGATGAAATGCGAACTTGGTATCCACTGTCAGGCGTTAAGTCGTCAGGTATTCGCCACCTTTTACTGCCATAAGCTACGGGGACCGAACTGTCGATAAAACGTTCATGGCTTCCGTCGTATAATAATTCAATCTGCAAATCGCCATTTATGTCAGCTGAGGTCCACCCGACATTCAGGTAAGTATCAAGACTGTAGTCTCCAATAGTCGGCGAAGTGATGGTCAAGGTACCTGCTACAGGAGCAGGTTCAAAGACTACTAACACCCAGCCATCATCCTGGATATTCGATGCTGTAAAACCCACACCACCCAACTGTTCCGGAGTGCTGGCGTCGTTATAGTACCATTCATCAACCACATACCCACTGTCAGGGAATGCCGTGAATTGCAGATCGCCACCACCTGCAACTGCCACGGCTCCATTTGGGCTAATCGAGCCGTGGAGTCCTGCTGTAGCGATAATTACAGAAGGATTAAGGTCATGCAATCCGACAGCATCAACTAATTGTTGAATATGTTCACGTTCTGCATCTCCATTCTCCCCGTCAACTCCAGAAATTGAAAACTCTCGTTCACTTATTCGGTCTTGGCTGAGAAGGTCTAGTGCCCCTGTCCCCATGAGAGGAGGTGTATTGTCAGTAGGTTGGACAGACGCAGCTTTATTCAAATGTGAAAGGGATAATGCATGACCAATTTCATGCGAGAGCGTGCCCGAAACAGCATGCCTCGTGAATGTTATATTCCCAGACGTCAAGGCATCTGAAGGGCTTAGGCTTGAGAGTGCAACAATAGTATCGGTAAATACTGAACCTACAACATCACCAATTTCCACATCATTGTTTGGCCCTGTTCCTGAATCATTTCGTACACTACTTCCAGAAGCAACGCCTAGAAAATTGATATGCGGTCCACTAAAGCCGGTACCTATTTGAATATAATAAAACTCTGTTATTCCCGGTGGAGCTGTACCAATATCGCCAATTACGAAGTCTACTTCAAGATCTTGGCCTGCGGGACCAGCTACTGTTTCTACCAATTCATCGAAATAGTCCTCCCCAACTTCTTCAAATATCTCATTGGCAACCATATCAAATTCATTTGCAACGAAGCCAAAGGATGTTACATCAAATGTCGAAACTACATTTCCAAATACGTCTGAAGTGTTATTTTGACCTACTTCTTTAAAGTCCAATACGAATGTGAGTACATCTGTACCGGGAATACCATTTCGAGCACCGTTTAAGGGAGTTTTGCTACTTAAGCTTGAATCTGCTAGCCTAGATTCAAACTGAGTTATTTCTTCAGCAGTATATACGCCATATGGTACATCTATTTCTGCTGAGTGTGCGGCCAAAAGCCTTCTGTCTTCGAGCGTTTCAAATCTTAGAAGACGACGCTTGTCAGAAGTGGATCCCGTTTTTTTTGAGCGATGACCATGTTGCTGTTTCTTAGAATACCTACGCGATTTACCAAGCATGAAAACTTCCCCATTAACTTGCGATGATATGTAGATGAATGCCGTTCTTCGGCTTCGCTATAAATCCCCAAACCAAATACATTCTGAATAGGTGCCCCGCTATGGCAGGACTATCTGCGCCCCCGATAGGGTATTGGCTAACCTGTCGAATAGCAATGTTTTTGACGATAAAAGTAGGTAAGTTTGTATTTTTTGCTTAGCTAGGCAATATGCCTTATTTCGCTGCCTTAAGTGCCGGTTTGGTGCCGGTTTGGAATTGTTGGTTTTCGTCTAGGTGCCAGAAACTCCATATTGGAGACGGAGTATATTCATCTAATACCTTGGGAGGGAAAGTCCGAGGTTTTAATTTCAGTTCTGTTGCTCCGCAAGCAGCAATCTAAAAGTGATCCAGAGAGTAGGAGTCTGCTTCAGATAGGCAAATCACCAGAGTACCAACGGTTAATGTCGTTCCTGGGGTATGTGTATTTGCATTCCCCTACCCATCTGGGTTTTGCGACCGATAGGAATCGACCATCACTACGGAAGGTGGCAGAGCTGGAGCTGGTCCATGATGGCGACGAAGGCGAAGGGCAGAACTACATCTTCTCGGTCGGAGATCTCGATAAGCTAGCGGACCCACTGAGGCTGAGGCGAAAGAGGAGAGTCAGCGAAGCCGAAAAGGAACGTCTTCGGAGCATAGGCATGGACAGCCAGTTTAAAAGAAACGCGGCGTAGAGAGCATCCATTGGCGCGCCAGAATCGTTCAAATTGCGAAAAGGTATCAAACCACCCCTAGAACAGTTTGAGGCGTTTTTAGGTCGGTTTTATTGAGCTGGCAGTTATGGCGGATGGAAATGTGGCCGCCTTGGGAGTGTGTTTTTTGAGTTTGACGAGTTTGTTGTTGTTTTAATCATTGTTAGGAGAAAAGTAATGCTTGATAAAGAACTCTACCGATCAGCGAAACTTGTAGAGGTTGCACATGGTGACATGATCCAGGTAGTTAAGATGGAAATGCTTCCAAAGGCAGTCGGATACGGCTTTCTCGACGACATTTGGGATGGAGACGGCGATAGCATTATTGCACGAGCTGAACAGCACTTTGGTTGTGAAGGCGAGGGTATCGTTCAAACTATATTTGCTCAAGGAACGGACCCTGCCCTGGTGGCAAGGGTACTCCGGAAATTTGCAGACATGCTAGAAGGACCTAACCGATTTGGAATTTGCAATCTTGGACTTGAGCCTGATGATTTTGACGAATGTCAGCGATCTGAAGATGGCAGTGTGGAAGTGTATAACCTCAAAAAAGAGAGTGAACTATATAGAAAGGAAAGAGAATTTGGTGAAGAGGATGATGACGGTGAGGACTGGAAGTTAGCCTGATTCTCATAATCGAGGACTTTGGCAAGCTGGCTGGCATCATGGAACTTCGCAGGAGTCGAAAACTTAGCGAACCCGAAAGGGAACGTCTTCGGGACATCGGCGAGGACAGCCAGTTTGGAAAAGATGCGGCGTAGAGAGCATCCGTTGGCGCGCCAGAATCGCTCAAATCGGAAATGGGTATCAAACCACCCCTCAAACGTTTTGAGGCGATTCTAGCGGCGAATGAATGATGCGAAGGAGGGGGATGATCAAGGCAAATTGCAGGTGGCGAATTACTCCTCCTGCTTTATGCCTATCCTTTACTTAGCAATTTCGCAGAGGCCAGACGGAGTTACCATCGGTTTGGCTTCCTCGCACGAGGCAAGGGGCCGAACTCGATCGCAGGCTGTTTGCCGTAGATTTCGCAGAGGAACTGCAAATCGCGGACAATGGAGCCGGAAGTGGTGGTTAGTGTGCCGTCGTTCTTCCGGTAGTAGGATTTGGCGTACTCTACGTACCGAGCGGCCAACTCAACGATGCTGAGTTCATGTGGCGTTACATGCAGCGCCTGCCGGCCATTGGCTAAGAACTCGGCAATAAGCCGATCGTATTCGACCTTGCTGGCTTTGGTGCCGTGCGGGCCGAGATAATGATCGCGACCTCGAATAGTAACGATGGCTTGGCCGCTAGCTCGATGCTTGCGGTATTTAGGTACGTGGTTCGAAGACCAGGACATTGTGCGGTTCTCCATGATAAAAGCTCAGAAACGGTACGTACCGTTTTTGAACGTCTGGAAAAGCCGCGCTGCCGAACGTCGGCAGGTAACAGAAACTCTTGTTTCGGCAGGGTTTAACTTCAGTCGGGCTGACAGGAGTTGAACCTGCGGCCTCTGCGTCCCGAACGCAGCGCTCTACCAAGCTGAGCTACAGCCCGTGGGTTTAGTTGAGGGTGGCGAGCAACCTGAATTTGAGCTTATCAGAGGGGAAACGAGGCGCGAAGGGGTACGCCGGTTGTGGAAAGTAATCAACGGTTTGCTTTCATATTTTTGTTTTATTCTCCCTGTATGGTTCGTATTTACTCTTGGTTTATAGGGATATTATCTCTACTTCCCATGCT
>Ga0315338_1004719_pt1 | contig 10488 bp, 8 predicted proteins | sample ASW8metaG_FD_204518 | JGI IMG/M metagenome (GOLD analysis project Ga0315338, IMG submission 204518) | Ammonia-oxidizing marine archaeal communities from Monterey Bay, California, United States - ASW #8 | ecosystem: Environmental > Aquatic > Marine > Coastal | place: USA: California | collected...
TATTTGAAAAAATTTTGTATTTGATTCATTGTCATCTAATGTTAAATGTTCAACAATTACTCTAACATCTCTATCATTTACATTAACAATTGGTGATGACGACTCGATTCCTGTTCCATGACCAAATGCAGGAATAAATAATGAAATCGAGATTATACAAACGAGAAGTGTAAAGTAAAATTTCATACTTACGAATATTTGGAACTACTATTGTAGTTAACTAACGTTTTTATGATTAAATTTCAGATTTGTCCTTAATCATTTCATCAATTTTTCTCTTATCTCTAACGCTTTTTACATAAAATAATGATGTGGTAATTATTCCAACTGCAATCAATGGTGCTACCAGCTCTACATACTTTATTTCAAATGTAGATGATTCTTGTAAAATTGTTGTTTGACCAGGTACAGAACTAATTGAAACCTTACCAATCTTTGCTCCACGTTGTTCAACAAACCAAACATCTCCGTTATTATCAGATGTTACAAATTGTGTAAAGGAACCTTCAGTTGGTATTGTAACTTCAGTTATTCTGTCATTGTAAGGATCATACACAACAAGACTGTCAACTACATGCTGTGCAACCCAAATATTGTCATATTTGTCCAAAACCATTCCAAATGGTAAGGATTCAGGATTGTCAACTTTAACTTGATCAAAACTTTCTAAGATTGGATTAAATTTTGTAATGGCAGGACCAATGTGCTCTGCAATCCAAATATTTTCTTCTTTATCAATCATCAATGCAAATGGTTCTGCCAATGGTCCATCACTAGGTGTAAATTCTGTCATTTCTTTTGTTTGTGAATCAATCTTTCCAAGATTTCCAGCTAATGATTCTGCAAACCAAACATTATTGGAACTATCAATCGCAATTGAAGTTGGACCAGCATCTGTAGTTAGGGTATTATAGATATGAAATCTCTTGGTTTGTTGCTCATATTCTAATAATATACTTTGATCAATTATTGCAACCCATACATCATTGTCATGATCAATTGCAATTGATGTAGGAATCGATTTCTTACTAACTAGTGTAAATTGTGGTAGTTCAATAATTTCAAACTTTTCTGTTTTTGGATCAAAGCTTCCAATTTTAGAATTTGGTGTGTCAGTAAACCAAATTTTTCCATCATTATCTATATCCATGAAAATTGTAGTTAGACCATCAAATGTGTATGGAGTAAACTGCTTATCATCTGTAGAAAATTTCCATAGTCTTGGTTTTTGTGCATCAGAAATCCAGATGTTTTTCCCATCATAGACAGGATGCAATGGTGCAGTATCGTCTGCAGGTAATTCATATTCAATAATTTCAGTTCTCATGTCAGTTAATGCAGGCTTAATTCTAACATCAAACAAGACATTCTCGTTTGCATTTTCTGTTCGTTGTGCTTCTAATTCAATTTGCCAAGTTCCTGCAAAACTAAAAGTTGACTCTGCAGAATATTTCGTAATTGTTTGTTGGCCAGAAACTTGATTCTCAGTAACAAGTGCCTCAATTGGTGCTATGTTTCTAGATGGATTAGAAACTTTGATTTTTACAGTAGAAATATCTGAAAGCGGTTGATCATCTAGTCCTGAAACTATTACACTTATCTGATTTGTACCAATTCCAACTGGTACAACACTAACATCAAATCTTGCATTTTCTGAAAACAGTGAAGATTCAAACCCATCAATTCCCTGTTCAGCATTAACTGATTGAATTTCTCCTGCTGGAAGAGAAGAATTTACTAATAGTGCAACAACTGCAAGTAAAACAATTCCCAAACATGCTTCAAATCTTAACGGTTTTTGTAATTTCTTAAACACTGAAGTCGATTTTAAATCATTTTTTGCCTGATTTACAAACTTGATTTGATAAAATCCTCCAAATCCAATCATTATTGATGCAATTGCAATTTTAATTATAATTAATTTCCCGTAAGTTGAATCAGTAAGAGATGAAACATTACTATCTAAGAACCAAAGTAATGTTGGTCCTGTTATAATTAAAATTCCTAATGCAATTATTATCATTCCTGAAAATCTTGGAATCAGACTGATGGTGATTTTATCTCTAACATTTCCATCCAATTTTGTTATTGATGGTAAAACAACAAATCCTAAGAAAATTACACCACCAATCCAAATAGACGAGAGTAAATTGTGTACATAATCTAAAATTATTGGTGGCATCATCTCAGTTGATGCACCATGCCCCATCATTGTTGTTGTTGCAATTAATGCAAGTGCAAAAACAAGCATTGGTAATTGAGTTTTAATTGAAATTTTACTTTTTCTTTCTAACCAAAACCAGATTGCAATTAAAATTATAGTTATAATCATTCTTGTAAGCCACGTAGAACCAAATGTAGTTTCAATAATATCAAATGGTGATGTTTCTAAACGCCATGTCTGAACACCTAACATAATAAAATTAGAAGCAAATACTGCAATTATACCAAAACCAATCACTTTAGAGAATCTTGCTTTAAACGAGTTTTCAATTAATGCAATTTGATCTTTAAATCTACTTTGTCGTGTTGACCATATTGCAATTGATGCAATAACTCCTCCTAGTACAATAGTTTGACCAATTAAACCAGGAAATCTTGCAATTGATTCTGGAATAAATGTAGTTTCTGATTGTTGTTGTGAATCAAGTAATGATGTATCAATTTGGACATTACCTACACCAAAAATTATTGCAGCATGTACCAAATGCCCATCAACTTTTGATAGTACTTTACTTGCAATCGTATAAACTCCATCTTCTAGTGGTGGTGTTGTAATAATTAATGATGATTCTGCATTATTATATGCAGTATCACGATTGTCTATTTGATTTCCATCAGAATCATAAATTTTTAATTCAGAAAAATCAATTTCAACTGCCTCAGAATAATATGTGATAATTTGTGTTGTACCAATAGAAACACTTTGTCCTTGTGCTGGTTCTGAATCCAAAAGAAATGGATGTGCATAAGCTAGTGGGAATGCAATCAGAAATAAAATTGGAATTAACCAGATTATTTTCAACTTATTTAAAACCTAGATACTCATAATTTAAAGAATTACCAATTCGAAAATTGTACCATTTTAGTAAAGATAATAACTTGTCTGTCCGAGTTGAAACTGTGATAAAATATTTTCTGCTGCTTAGTGTTTTACTTGTTTCAGGCTTTGTAATGTCATCGGCATATGCGCATACTACAATCTACATAGATAAATATGAAATTGAAGCTGGATGGGGAGATGAACCGCCAATTGTGGGATTGTATAATAAAATTGTAGTGGAAGTTGCAGAATCAGGAGAGCAAGAAGGTCTTAGGACTGGTGTTACAAGTGCTTTCAAAAGCATGACTGCAACTTTAATTTCTGGTGGTGCAAGCAAAGAGCTTGACATCAACTCTGATCCAAGACCAGGTCACTATTACGCAAAGATTCTTCCTACAAAGACTGGCTCTATTTCTGTGAAACTTGTAGGAGAACTAAATGGATTACCAATTGATGTAGTTATACCAATTGAAGATGTAGAAAGTCAGTCACTTATTGAATTTCCACCAACTTCTGGTTCGTCCTCTGCAGGAGAAATTGGAGCATTAAAGAATGCACTTTCTTCACTTCAAAAAGACGTATCTAACATAAAATCAAACGTTGGAGATGTTAGTCTAAGCGCTGGTGGAATTGACATTGAAAACGCATACAACTTTGGTGTCTTTGGCTTATCACTTGGTGCAGCAGCTGTTATCATTGCAATTATAGCAATGCTTAGAAGAAAATAAAAAAAGAAAAAAAGAAAAGTTTTGGTTTAGAGTTTTGGCATCAAACTAACTCTTGACTTTGCAGTTATTGCAATTATCGAAGCAATTGCTACTACAAGAATCAATGCTGCTATCGTACCAAATTCAGGAACCACTTGTACATTGTTCGTTGTTCCAATTGGACCAGTCATTTCAGCGTCTGGAAATCCAAATCCAGTGAATGTAACTGTTACATCAACTGGATTGTCATCAGATGCATCTGCGTTCAGTGTTACATCATGACTTGATTCACCAGTATGAGAGTGTATACTGTCTTCATACAATGTTTCGCCATCATGTGTGACTAGAACATCGTAGTTAGTGTGTTCTGTTCCCATTCCCATTCCGTCAAGAATTGTAACATCAATTGTTATTTTTTCACCTGCACTTGCAGTTTCTGGAGCGCCAATTTGGATATCAACTACACTTGGTGTTTCTTCAGCATGGCCGTGATCGTCAGATACTTCTTCCTCAACGATTACTAATCCTTGCATCCATGGATGAACTATACAGAAGTAAGGATATTCACCTGCCTCTAGTGCAGGAGTTGTAAATGATGAACCTGGCAGTACGAGACTGCTATCCCATACACCACTTAGACCATCCTCAAGAGTTCCTGCAGTTGATGTATGTGCAGCGTTGTCGCTGTTAACAAATTCTACCATACCACCAACACCTACTGTTACTGTAGCTGGAAGGAAACACTCGTTTGTTTCCTCACATCCTGGTGTGGATGAGCCAGCAGCGTTTTCAACTACTGCATTCATACTATGCTCTGCAAATGCACTTGGTGCATATGCCATAGTAGCTGTAATAGCCAAAAGAACAATTAACGAACCTATAATCTTCGTTTTCATTAAAATTGATTGTGCTTAGGTTAATAAAAATGATCTTAGGGTAAAAATCGAAAATTGTACTATCTTGATTTTTATTCCCTCTGAAAAAATCGCAAAACATGAAAATTATGATTTTGTTGGCAGTTTTGGTAATGTCCCCAATTTTGGCTTCAAATGCATTTGGACATCAAGTTGATGCTGTTGGTGATTATAGAATTGAGATTGACTGGAAGAACTGGCCAGTAGTTTCTGGTGAGGCAAATGCAATTATTGTTTATGTTAGTGAGCTGGACAAAAGCCTTGAACCTGTAGACCAAGAATTTGCTTCTGAAAAAGGTATAGAAGGTTTGAAAAAAACTCTGAAAATAAAACTTATTGTTGATGATGCTAGCATTACATTACCTTTAGCGCCAACTTCTCTATCTGGTATGTATGAATCTCCTATCACTCCAACATTTTCTGGATGGTCACAACTAAATATTCTTGGAACAATTAATGATACTTCAATAAATCTTGCATTACATCCTAAGAAAGTTGAAGATCCATCATTTTTCCAATTTCCTGCAGTTGAATCAAGTATAGTAGAAATTGATGACTTTGACAGAGAAATTAATGATCTCCGTGGTGATATAAGAGAATTGCAAGAAACAGTTAACGAATTAAAACAATTTGAGGAGGAAAAAGATGTTTGGAGTGGATTTATGATAATTACTGCTATAGGATTAGGTTTTGCAGGAATTGCAATTGGTGTTGCATCATTTGCAAAGAAAAAATAATTTTATTTTCTAAGTTTTTTACTTAAGGCAATTATTACAACTGCTGGTGTTACAAAGTACATTCCAATGTTTAGCATTATGATTCCAATTCCATAGCCTAACATTTCTTGTTCTGTGTCAATGTCGACATAGTTGAGTATTGTTAGTGATGTAAGTAGTGGTGTTAATCCAACCTTTACTGCTTCTTTGAATACTGGATTTTCTCTTTCATAATCTGCTACAGTTGGACTGAATGTATAGTAGAATGTGTTGAATGCTGTCATGAATGATGTACCAGATTGTGTTTGTAGTACTGTGTTGTCACGTATTTCTCTCAAGAACTGTACCTGTGGTGCCATTTCACTACCATATGCTGCAGTTGCAATTAGACAGCCACCGCCTTCAGATGATTCTGATTCAATAGTAGTTGTTTTTTCTTCTCCAACATTAATTGTAAAAACAGTTGTCTCTAATGGAATTGGTCGGAATAAAATTCCCTCCATCTCAATAATTACCTCGTGTTCACCTGTAGATGTGAATTGAATAGGAATTTTAACTTCTCCAAGTGAGGTATGTGTCAGTGGAATTGGTCCAAATATGTTCTCACCATCTTTTACTACTTTAACCGTATAGTCAATGTGTTCCTGAATCTTATTTGTCATTGGATTTATCCAACCTATGTATAATTTTGATATATTATCTGATTGTTCAACAACTGATAATCCAATTTTCAACGTTCCTTGTTCTGATAGCAAGAACTGCTCATAATCTTCTGGAAGAAGAGGTGCAGCAGCAAAAGCTGGGCTCGATAAAAATGGCACAAGCAATAATGCAAGTAGAATTTTCATAATTCACTCAAATATTATGATAATAAAAACGATGATCTTTCTGTGATTGGATTTTGTCGAATCATTAAATAGGGATTTTCAAGTAGCTTACTTGTTGTACTACAAAATTTTGTTGATGTCTCTAATTGCAATTATAGCAATTCCATTCTTAGTTGACAATGCATTTGCTCATGGGCTTGGTGGTGATGTGGCACCTCCATTAAGTTTTGGTGATATGGAAGTTACAGTGTTCACGCAACTTGATCCTTCAGATATTACAGTAGGTCAGGTAGATTCTGCAAATCTTTCTGTAAGATTCTATGACACACTAACTGATGTGAATCTTGATCAGGTTACATACCGAGTAGAGATGTGGCGTGATGGTGACCTTTTGGCAAGAAGTTTGTTTTATGACAAGGATGGTACTTTGAATGTTGAAATTAAACCAAAGATGGGTTGTGCAGCTGACAAAAAATGGAAATGTACACAATACTATGGTGAAATGGAAGGAACAAGTGGTGGATTGTTTGCTAGGGGCGAAGGCAGACCAATAATTGACGGTCCGATATTTGACAAAGGTGGATTATACAACATCAAAGTAGACATTGAAGGAGCAACTAGTCCCAAAGTTTTAGTTGCAGAACGATTAAGTTTTGAAACATTTGTTAGTATTGCACAAGAACAAAACTTTTTCATACAAACTGCGTTAGCAGAAGAGCTTCCAGTAACTGTAAAGACATACTATGACGATGTTAATAATTTTGAATATAGTAAATCATCACACAAGATTTCATTTAAGATGCCATTTGATTGGACACCAGAGTATGTAGAACTTGTACAAGTTGTACATCAAGAGATTCGTGTACCAAAATCATTTGATCCTTACAGTGCTGAAACTTCCTTTGTAGGATATGTTGATGGAGTAAAAGTTGATCAAAGAGCCTTACTAATTGATCCATATTCATCAGAGACTGAAAATATTGTACACTTTTTGATTACAGGAAATGAGCTGAAGAGGATTAACGATGAATTGGGTCCAAGTCATCAAACTAGTGGAGAAATGTTTTTTGAATTAATGCCAGAAGGTGAGGTCCAAAAAAATTCGTTTAATGTAACATTTGAGAATGGATATACCGCCTTTATTGCTTGGGATACAAAATATGGTGCAGGACAGGAAATTCCATTTGAATTCTCATTTTTCAATGCAGATGGTGAATTGGTAAAGGATGCAATTTACGCATACGCACTAGCAGACCCACAAGGAAGACAATTCAATATTGTAACAGGTGATAATACTGAAGAATACATTGGTGTGAAAGCGATAGAAGGAATATCTACAGAGCTAATTTACATTCCAACTGAAGGAATGTACACTCTTTTTCTAACACTCACAGGTGAAGGCTATTTCAATTATGATGTAGGTCCTCCGTACTATCCTGGACAACAGGTCTTTGAAGTAGGTTCTGCAGGCGCATCCACTTCAAGTTCAACTGTTCCAGTCTCTAGTGTGGTCTCAATTCCTGAATGGGTCAAAAACAATGCTGGATGGTGGGCAGCAGGTGAAATTGATGATAATACATTTGCTAATGGTATTGAATACATGATTAAAGTCGAAATAATACTAGTTCCAGTAACTGAAAGTGGTGCTGAAAAACAAGACGCTGTAATTCCTGATTGGGTTAAAACCAATGCTGGATGGTGGGCAGCAGGTGAAATTGATGATAATACATTTGCTAATGGTATTCAGTATTTGATAAAAGAAGGAATAATTGCAGTCTAGATTATTTAGAATCCATCTTCGTTGAGAATTAAACCAAGTAATGCAGCTCGTGTAAACTTGCCATACTCTGCTTGTTTGAAATATTTTGCATGTGGTGATGAATCAACATCAGAAGAAATTTCATCTAAACGTGGTAGTGGGTGTAAGATAATTGCATCATCTTTCATTTTTTTGATTATATCTTGACCAATCACATAACTTCCCTTTACTTTCATGTATTCTTCTTCATCTGGAAATCTCTCTTTTTGGATTCTTGTTACGTATAAAACATCTAGGTCTTCTATGTATTCATCAAGACTAGTGGATTCTGTATACGATAGTCCTTTTTTAATATCATAAGTGGAATCAGAACGAATCTTTAATGATTCAGGTGATATCAAATGGACATCTACATCATAGTTCCCCAGTCCATACAATAATGAATAGACTGTTCGTCCATACTTGAGGTCACCAATAATTCCAATTTTTAGTCCATCGATTTTTTGCTTTTCTTTTCTTATAGTATAAAGATCCTGTATTGCTTGAGTTGGATGCTCTTCAGTACCACTTCCTCCATTGATTAGTGGTTTTCCTGAAATTTCAGCTGCATATCTACTTGAACCATCTAAAGCATTTCTTAAAACTAATACATCAGAATATCCAGACATAATTTTTACAGTGTCTGCAAGACTTTCTCCCTTTTGTATTGATGAGGAAGTTGCATCAGCAATTCCAAATGAAGTTCCACCAATCAGGGCCATTGCAGCCTCAAAACTAAGACGAGTTCTCGTGCTTGGTTCAAAAAATAAATAGCCTAATGCTTTACCTCTGGCTATTTCCCGTCTTTGGGATGATTCCATTTTAATGATTTTGTCTGTCTCAGAATAAATTATTTCAAGTTGAGCCTTGTCAAGATCCTGAATTGTTATTACATCCTTATTGAAGAAATCGTTCATCCTTCAACCATTTATAGAGCCAGATATACAAACCATACTAATGGAACAGTCTGACCTCATTGTTAGGCGTATCAAAGATGGTACAGTAATAGACCATATCAACGAGGGTAAGGGTCTTCAAGTTCTTCAGGCTTTAGATATTGATGGTAGAAGGGGAAATGTAATTACTATTGCTCTAAACATGCCCAGTGGAAAGCTGAAAAAAAAAGATATGATAAAAGTTGAAGGGCGATTCCTTGAAGATGATGATACAAACAAACTTGCAGTAATTGCACCCGCATCAACTGTTAATATTATCAAAGATTACAAACTAGTCGAAAAACGACGTGTTTCATTACCAAATGAGATTGATAGAATTTTTAGATGCTCCAACCCTGATTGTGTTACAAATAGTAATGAGCGAATTGAATCAATTATGGATGTTATTGATAAAGAAACTCTAATACTAAAATGCAGATATTGTAGTCGATTGCTGGATGTAAGTAAAATAAAATATCAGAATAAAAATTAGTTTATTTCTAAAATCAAGTCAAGTTTTTTTCTTTTTTACTGGATTTGGTTGTTCAAACTGATATTGTTCTTTTGTAAATTTACGTTCAGATCCAAAGGGTTGGAATTTCCTTCCATTTCCACGATAGAATTTTGAGAAGAATTCTACATAGATCAGTCTTGCACCTTGAATTCCAGGTTCAAAGACACCAATTATTGTGTTAAACAGATGTCCAACTATCAGTATGAACGTACCAAGAATGATAAACGGTAATGAAATGTTCAATGCTTTAAGGAAAATGAAATCTATTGTATGTGCAAGAATTACTGATGCTAACAAAATTCCAATTAATCTTGTATAGGAAAGTATGTGACTTACTATTGTTGGCAGTTCCATTAATGCTCTTATTCCCTCACCAACAAACATCAATCCAATTCCTCCAAATAGTAATCCAAAGTAAGCAAATCCCATCGGGTTATCCATCGGATTCATACCTTCACCACGAATTATTGCTAGTCCAAATGTAACAACACCCCAACCAAACAATAACCAACCCATTTTTCCAAGTGCTTCACGTTTTTCACCTTCGCGTATTGCATTTAATATTCCAAAAATTAAACCCAATGATACCATACCAATTCCAATGTATCCACTCCATAGCAATAGTAGACCTGCATTGTGAACAGGATCAAGGAATGCCTGTGAAGGTCTGTTTAGATATTCACCAGCTTCTGGAACCCATGCACCAGAAATTCCCACAGTTGCAAGAGCATCAAACACATATCCATTTAGATGGAAACCAAAGTGTAAATCAAATATTATACCTATGATAATTCCAATAATACAGCCTGGAATCATAGATTTTGCAAGTTTTAGCATCTGTCTCTTTCTTAAAATCAATAACCCAAATTCTTTCAGCTGTTTTGGCATGATGTTTATTTTTGATTTATGCTCAATGCGTCTGATTACCCAAATACAAACAAGAAGTATTACAAGACAATAACCAGTATCACCAATCATTAATCCATAAAATACTGGGAAAACTAATGCAAAGATTAGTGTGGGATCAAATTCGT
>Ga0315338_1004720_pt1 | contig 10487 bp, 7 predicted proteins | sample ASW8metaG_FD_204518 | JGI IMG/M metagenome (GOLD analysis project Ga0315338, IMG submission 204518) | Ammonia-oxidizing marine archaeal communities from Monterey Bay, California, United States - ASW #8 | ecosystem: Environmental > Aquatic > Marine > Coastal | place: USA: California | collected...
GCATTCGAGTCATCGGAGCCGTCATAAGGAAAGAAGAAGTTGTCTATTTTCCACACTAACTCAGGATTGGTATAGTCGTTGTCGGCATACTGTGGCTCGTCTTCGGGCTTTTCATAAATGTAGGTGAGATATTGGCCGTCAACTCCTGCAATATTTGTTTGCTTATAGGGAGTTCGAAGAGCATGAACCCAGGCGGGGATGAATTCCCGTATATAAGAACCAAAATACTTTTGCCCTAGAAAACCCATCATGTATTTAAACAATTGATAATTGGCATTGTAATACATCGGCTTTGTGCTCATATTAACCCCATCATTGGTCAATTGCCACTCGGCTGCAGCTTCGGTGGTGGAGTAATACCCAATGGGAATAAGGTGTTTTTTCATACCTGTCTTCGTTGGGCTTAAGGGTGAGTTGAACAGAATTTCATAAACGTCTTGAAATTGATCAAAAGACAATATATGTCTGTGAGACTGACCGGCGGTGGACTCCCCCAGCTTAGGAATAACTCTCAACTCTGTGAGGGAGTCTCTTTGTCCCTGAGTTAGTTTCGCCATGGCGCCTGAGTTTATCCTCTCAAAAGAGACATAAGGTTCTACACAAAAATTGTTCCCCACCTTCTCGTTACTAGTTGTTTTCATCAAGGTGTCGCCGGCTCCCACAAACGGGAACATGTTGTTCACGTCCTCGAAAGACATGGGAAGAGCGAAGTCATCCATTTTAGAGGTGTCACAGAGGCCCCCCATCATCTTTCCAAACAAAACCCCACACAATTCGTCAATCCCCGTTAACGAGGCATTGTATGTCTCATCTGGACTGGAGGGCTTAAGATAAGTTTCTGATATTTCTTTCAGAAGAAGTTCAATATTGCTATAAAAGTTCTCCAGATCTGGATACATGGAATCAAATACGTATTTTTTAACCATGTCGCTAGAAATAATCTTCTGGGCGCTGGCTGAGCTACATATTCCTGCCGAGGTCAACACTAGTTCTATCATCAGAAGTCGAGTGTAAACAATCAAAACCCCTTCAAATAAAGCATCGTACAGATGAACCGGCCCGTGGGCATCAAAATCTAAATTTTTAAAATTTTCTTTACTTATTTTTTGAACTGCTTTTTTTATTGCTTCAATGTTCAAGTAGTTGTCTGTATATGGAAGCGATTGTAATCCAAAAACCTTAGAATAAACGTTATTCACCACATGCTCTGAAATAAATTTTTGAATTATCGAGGTGGGGAGATTCTCCGTAAAGGCCGCCCATGTTGCCTGAGTGGTCTCCACTGCTTCGTCCCAAGTTGGGTCCGAAAAGCCTATGTCCATCTCAGTCCCCAAAATTTGATAAAATGAGTTGGTGCCTTCATAACTGGTGTCTAGGTCTTTTAGCTTGTTGTCCCAAAACTTTTTATAAACAAAATCTCGGAACTCGTCGACATTATATATAAGATAATCATCCATATACTGAAAGAGAAGGTTGGGGGATGATCCAATTCTAATCTCATCCCGGAAAACGCGAGGAACATTTTCTGCCATCGATGCAGGCGATGGTGAATCTAAAGGTGTGACTTCTGGAGTGTTAACATCTTTGAAAAATGTGGCTGTTTCTGATTCGGTTGGAGTGCCAGCGAGAGGCAGGTTCCCTCCGACTGCTATTGCCTCATCAGAACTTTGAGAGTCCTGAAGGGCCGACTTCATTGCTGCCTGGGAACTATCAAGATACGATTCGGGGTTATATAAAAACTGCTTTTCTTTATTCACTGTTACTTTAGAAAACAAATCCTTTGTAGTGGCAAGATCGTAGTCTTTAAGAATCAGTGGGAGGTCGTCGAACACCTGACTTATCGCTGACTGTTCCATCGTGTCGGGCACGGCTTCAGCAATTATATCATGAACCTCATCATTAGAAATAATATTATTGGGGTCCCCCAATAGACCCTGAACAATAGCCTTGAAGTTTTCTCGATTTAATTCAGCCTCAAGATTAAGTTGGGAATCAATTTGCTCTTCACTTAGTCCGAGGGATTTTAACGTTTCTCTTAATAATTCTGTTGCCGCACCGATGTCGCCACATAAATCACTTAAATCTCTAATTCTCTCATATTGGTCACAAAATGCTAAATCTGAAGCATCACCCACCTTCTTGAAAAAAGACTGTATTCCTTCAGATGTGGCAAAAATAGCCTGGATTGGGGCGGTTATGTAATCGCTGTTTTTTAAAATAAAAGTACAAATCTCAAATATTTCTTTATCGGGGTTGCCCCTTAGTAGAGCACAAATTTGAGATACTTTTAAGTTGGTGAAGACATCATTAATATATCTTTTCAGGGCCGCTTGATGATCGAAAATTTCCAACGCTCCCAATATTGGCCCTAAATTCACGTTATCACTACTAATGTTGCTTCCTTTCGGGTCGTCGTTACATTGATTTAAAATCTTTATGATAAAGTTTCTTAAAGGCACAATGACCACTTGTTCCACATATCTCATAAGTCTCTGTTCGAGAACCTTGGTCAAGTGGCCAAGAATCCTGCTCCAGTGTGGAAGGTTGTCGGGCAAACTTATTGCCAATAAATTGGGACAGTCTTTTCGGGATAGTTCGTATTTCATGTCCGGTATTGTTTTTCTTTTCAAAGCCAAATCTTGATTGTCATCAAACAGGCTGATTATTCCTCGAATGGCGGCTGCTCCGCCAGCAATTAACAACTCACACAATACTCGTTTGGTGTCTCTTCCGAGGCCTCCTGAGATGTCCCCATAAATAGAGGTGGGTGCTGCTTCGATTTCCGCAGCTCCTGAGCCGCCAAACGGCACATCAGCATCGGTGACATCTTCTTCTGCCAAATCAGTGCCCACGGCAACCGTGGTTTCAGCGTATGTTTCAACATAAGAATCATCCAATTCCTCAGCTACCGAGGTGTGTGTTTTTGCCATCTGGCCTTCGGACCATTTCTTGACCGAAGTTATAATACTCTCAAATGCCTGGTGGACTTCGGCGCTTAAATCTACTCCTCCGATCTTTTGTCCCTGTTTTCCGGTGGGCACCCCTGGGATGCTGTAAGTTCCATATCGGATTTTATCAATATACTTGACCACTTCCTGAACTGCCTTTTCGGGGTCATCAACATTGCCGGCTGTAATAACTTCGAAGAAACCTTCAAGGAGTTGATCACAAAGCCACTCTATAATATCGTCTAGAGAGTGTTGGAGCCATGTACATTTCATGGCTTCGGTGGCTATTTGAGATAAACTTAATTTGGCCAAGAAAAAATCATATGCATCGTCCAGGCTTCGAATTTTGGCCGGAGTGCGGGGTGTCATCCGAAATATTTCATCCGAGATCTGATCGGCAAAAGAAACATCCTTACGAGCCATAGCTTTTTTAATGTCTATCCCGACATCAATTTCGCCAGAGCTGTTCATAAAGGTCACCCCTCCAAAGACTCCGTTGGTTGCCGCTAAAACGCTCTGAGCTGTTCTCTGAGCGGTGTTTCCTCCGATAGATTGTGTTGACACGGGAACGTTTGGTTTGGGCTGCTGGGGCTTATTACGGGCGATATTCCATATCTCTATCTGTTCATCCACCGTTAGGTCGTCCGCTAACGTGGCCTTTATCCCGTCATAACTATCCTTGATTTCTTGTGGGGCGGTCGAGGGCAATATTTGGCCCCCCGACTGATCTTTGGGATATTGTAAGATTGCCTTTCCGAACGACAACAGATCGGGAGGCTCTAAGGTTTCAGCATTTTGCTGATCGAGCTTGGCCAATTCTTGAGCCTGTTCCTTAGCAGGTTTACCAGAGGCCACAATAGATGTAATTTTTTGACTTTTTTGTAAAGCTGTGGCATAGCTTTCCCAACATGGGTCCAGGGAAAGTCCAGAGGTTGATCCCACCATCTTTATCAAAGTATTAAAGCTTGTCATCACAAGCATCATTCTCGGTGATGAAGTGAGGGTCCACAAGCCCGTCGTTCTCATTGCTGTAGATGTAAGAACATCCGGGGAAGGGTCTGAGATGTGTACAATATCAACCATCTGTCCGCTTTGGCCGCTCCCCCAGAGTGGGATGCCAAGAGTCCAGGGTCCTACACTAGCCAGGTTCTGTCTAATAATACCTAGCCATGTCTTGTTAGCTGAGCGAATAGCGTTAGACTCCAAAATCTCGTCCCAAACTTCTGGAGCGGAAGAATTCAATTTTGCCCCTTGTGAGATTCCCGAAGATGACGGAAAATAATGTTTAAATTTAAAGCTTTCCTGAGCCGAGGCATTAAACTGTCTTCTCAGAAGGTCTACATGATCTAAATCAACGCCGGCCCCATCTTGCTTTACTAAGTCTGCCGCTATTTTCTCTTCTCGTTTATTGGAGAACTTGACGGGACTCATTCGAAACTCTCCATTGTTTGTGAGGTAAACATAAAACTCAAACCCAGGCAGTGTTGGCGCTCTTCCGATAAAATCCTCATAACCGTTCACTCGGAGATATTCAACAACGTCCGCTTTAAAATAATCTATCTCCTCAATAAGAGATTTAAAATCTATAATTCCAGCCTCATCTTTTAATACAAGAAAGGAGTCTTTTTGTATTTTTTCATAATAAGCAAGAAGGTCTTGAATTTGTCGTAATTTGTCTGAAAAATCCTCCACAGAATCGAATTGGAGAAGATTGGAACGAGGATACACCTCGTCGTCGCTTAAGCCATAGCCATAGGCGTCGATGGGGGACTCGTCAGTGGCGGGGTTATTCTTCTGTTGCTCAATCTGCCTGTAATTCTCTTCCAGGTAATCGATATAGGCTGTTTTAGTGGGGGCAAAATTGGCGTCATAAAGACTGTCAAATGCTTCTCGATCATACTTGATTTCTATATCTGCGACTACCATGTCTTTTAACTGTTCGGGTGTGTATCCCAAAAGTTTTCCCTCTCTCAGATTGTGAGCTAAGCGAGTCAGATCAGTGTTTACGACGGGGGAACCGGCAGATACTTTGCCGCTTTTCAAGTGCTCAATAGGGGACTGTTTGTTTATTCCAAATTTAACGTTGTCAGGAATATTTGTCGACCATTTAGCCAAGTCTTTAGAGTCGTAACCATAAAGAGCTAGTTCGGTGATATCTTTGCCATAATAAGCAGCAAGGAGGGACGCTCCAATAATACAGTATGAATCGTTTCGGTCAACGATAGCCGTTGTTGGAAGGCCTGATCCTACTTCAGCAGGCTGGAGTTCTAGGACATAATATTCTATAGTATCCACCAACGAGGTTTCGTCCATTAAGCTTAGTTGTGTTTTATCCACCAACATAGTGAGTTTAATGGCATAGTTTTTGCCCGTAATATAGGGGATATATTTCTTTTGATTTTTTAAAGTGGTCATGATGATTAGTTGGTGTTATTGTAATGACTACAAATATAGGTCGCTTCTGAATTTCTTGCCAGGTATTTGTTTCTTGTGCCGGACACATTGACTTTTTCGTTCACTATTCCCTTAGCCTGGGTGGCGTTCGAAGCGGAGATGCCTTTGTGTACAGCGGTTCGAGTGGCCGAGGCAACGATGACTTTGGTCTTGTCCCACGGCAACACAACACTGGCTAAGGATGTATCAGTGCTGGCGTTCCATATGCTCTGAGTCTCATTCCAAAGCATCTGCTGGGTCATATACATATATATAAACTCCTGGAGGGATTCGATATACTCCAATATTCGATCAATACAGGCTTTTAAATTATTTCCTCTGACCAAAGGCTGTAAATTGGGACCTCTTCGATTTCCGGCACACAGGTCGATTCCGGCGATGCTCTCAATAACTCCATCTTTGGAGTTATAATAATCTCCCCCGACAGTAATTAACTTTATTCCTTCTCGTCCCACAATTCGAATAGAGTCTGCTTTAAGTCCAATAGCTGATTTGTTTTTTACGTTTCCGGTGCCTCCTTCGGCTCGAAAATCTTTACAGTCCATGTAAATCGGGTCATCAATATTACATTTCTCAGAAATATATATACGGGCGGCGTCGGATTTAAAATTAGGGCCAACCTTGTCGGTATTTTTGCCCCAGCGCCCCACGAGCATATCAATCGAGTGGGAGTGAGACTCTTTGGAATTGCCACTTTCTATTCCAGCGGGGCGGTCCTTGCCAAGTACAATCCATGAATTGCCTTGAGCTATTACTTTTTCATAAGCCGCATTGGTAAATTTAGGAACCCCTGCCTCAGCTTTGGGGTCTTCACCGGGTTGCCTATTGTTCTTTTTCCAATCCTTTCCTCCGCCAATTACCATTAGTTGTTCTCCTACATATCCACTGACTTGCCAAAACGAGGGGGTGCTGGTGGTGGCGAACTTTCCACAAACGGAGCTGTCTCTTCCGGGTCAATTTTAAATCTGTTCTTTTTTTCATCATATTGTCTCCACCCCTCCAAAACACTCTGGCAGTGAGGGTTGAAGGATTTAAGACGATCAGCTTTGTCTGTCTCCTCGCCGATCTTTTGCCAGTTCGGATTTGTCCTCGTGGTGGCACCTTGGCGCTTCCACGAATTTTTTGGTGGGGGAACATTAGCAGGGTGATTCCAGTTTTCTTTCCTGTGGTCATATGTTATACCTGGGAAGGCTTCCATCAGCATTTCCCACGGGAAGAAAGGTAGTGGGTCGTTCTTACTTGACTTTTGTAATTCAAAATGTGCCAAAACATGATTATCATCAATAGGGATTCCTCGGCGAGCACTGATATCCTTCATCAATAAAATACAAGTCTCAATTTGTGCTTTGGTGTATGGGGGGTTTTTTTGAGTCTTACCTAAACCAAAGCCCTTGTGACCTTGACTCCACCCATTTTGAAAGTCTATCGCTATAGAGCGAAAATTTGGCCCTTTTTGGCGAGCCACCTTCATCTGTCCCTTCTTAAGAACTCTTTGCCAGACTCCCCACGAACCGACACCATAGCCCCCCACAACGTGGTTACAAACCATCGATTCATCGGATAACACGTATAGAGTACCATCAAACGTTATATAATAGTGAGAACTAGCGGTGACGTTTTCTTTAAACCACATACTACACACTCTGACTGGTGCTGCCGGTTGTTCCTCGGAGGAGGTCCACCCTCCCTTGCCTCCGTCATGAAGTACAATAATGTCATATCCATCTCTTGCTTTTTTTGTATTCCCGCTATAGGGACCCGCTCTTCTTTTAACGTCAGCAACATCCATCCCATGATGTTGTTTTTTCCTTTTAATTTTTTTACTCCACCCTGGGGGAGTAAAATCTACTTCTACGTCTTCTTTGGCGTGTATGCTGTCAAGTAGGCCGATAGCCATGGGATTAGCCCATGAACAATAACCGGGAGACCACTTAGAGTCAGTACTATATGAGCGGGGCACGGCAATAGGGTAATCATAAGCTTCTGTAGTCTGTAAAGGTGATATTGGTATTTGAATAGGCGTCGGAGCTTCATACGGCTCCGAAGGAGCCATGGCCATGGCAGAGGCACCAAGGGTCGCTAATGGAAGCGTGTAGCCTGTCAAGTTGTTTATCCCAATAATCTCCGGTCTCGTTTTATATTCGAAATCGGCAAAAGTTACTTTCACAATTGAACCTGGAACGATTCGGGAATATTCTCCGTCACTCAGGTTCCCTCGCTGGAAATACAGAGTGTGGGAAAAAATTTCGTTCCAATCCGCGTCGGTCTGTCGCTTAATACCCTGGTTGTTATAAATAAATCCAAAATCCGGGGTCTGGCCTGTGGTGGCGTCCGCTCCATTTGACTGACTCGCTAGTTTGGAGGGAGGGGGCACACAGTCAAAACCCGGTATTCTACACACTGCCACGATTTTCTTTTGTTCTTCGAGAGAGGGGCTTTCGGGTTCGTCCAGCACGTCACTAGCCAGAACTATAGCATTTAGATAAGGTGGGCGTCCTGGCGTGAAAGGTTGAGATGTATAATTGGTTATAAGTTCTTTGATGAGTTGTACACCTGTGGAGGTGTGGGGATCGATTTTTCGTCCTATTGTGCCAATGCCGGTATTAGCCAAGTGAGGGTTAAGTTCCAGAAAATCCGGATCTTGATATTCTAATAGCGGTTGGGCTGTCATTAATCATCTTCTCCTTGAATCATATCATACAGGTCCTTTTTGTCGTCTTCGGATAAACCCTGAGCTTTTCCGTCATTCTTTTGAAGAAGTGCTGAGATTTTTACAAGTTGTTCATTGGACCTTTGTAAGGTCTCCACGTATTTAGCGGCAATAAGCCCTATTTCCTTGTGATGCATGTCGTTTGTCGACAACAACTCCATGACGTCATTGAGAAGGGCTTTTGTGATGTCTCGGTCCTCATTTAGGTTTTTTATGGCTTCTTGAAGATAGTGTTCGAGGTTCTTCATTTTTGGTCTCCGACAATAGTATCTTCAATAATTAGAAGGGTTTATATTTTTCCATCGTTCCAATCAGAACGAAATGTCTTATATCTTGCCCTTAGTTTCGTTAAACTGCTCACCACCTGCTTGGTATTAAGCCCAGTCAACTCTCTAAGATATAGATAAACAGCTTTTTTGTTAAAAATTTCAATGTCATCAGAACTCTCAAACAAGACATCGATGGCTTTTAGAACCTTTTCTTCATTTGGTTTTAAATTGAGTTGATGCCAGGAAGCGACCTCTTCTTTAAAAAGGCTCCAGAATTCATCATTTTCACGATTAGAGACGTACACTTCCTCCATTGAAAGATATCGTTCTTCGAGGCCGCCATTGATATCGTCAAAAGCAATTTCTCTTCTAATCTTTGTGGCGTTTTTCTTAACTTTATGAATGAACCAGTTTTTAGTGATAACGCTAAAATAAGAAAAAGCTTTGGACCCTTTGTCAGGATCATATTTGTCTAAAATAGTGGTTAACCATATTTTACATTCTTCCATCAGGAACTCAACATTCGGAAGATTAGAAAATTTATAAGTATAAACGATCTTGTTTACCAACTCGTGAAAAGCTGGTTGTATCAACTCTATATAAAGTTTTTGCTTTTCATCACGGCTGTCAGATTGGGCATATTGAACAATTGCCTCTTCATGAACTTTTGTGAAATAATGTCTAGTTGTCTTCTTCCGTCTCTTCCGGGCCATATTCTTCGTCCTCATTTTCTTCATCTACAAGCAAGGCTCGCTTATAAGTGTCTATTTCCCCCACGACGTCTTTAGAGTGTTTAATTAAGTTTTGTAAAGTCGGTTCACCATAAAACGTTTCTAAAGCGTGAACGCTTTCCAAATGTGCTGAAAAAACATCAATAACATCAAAGAGGTCCTCCAGGTTCTCTAAAACATAGAAATAGTCTTTTAATATATTTCTAATATACCACATACAGAGAATGTTGAGACCCACAGATAGGAGTAGCGCTAACCATATCATGGTTTGTACTCCTCAGTCTTAAGCCTGTGCTTTTCCTCTTTCACGTTTTTTTTAGTATCCTCAATATATTTTTTCACTTTGTCTCCCACCTTTTCAGCATATTTACCCGGATCGACCTTTCTAAGGGTGGTGTACACCTTTTGAAGTGTTTCCTTTCCCTCACACTCTGGGCAGTCTTCCAGCTTTTCACACATTAGGTGAGTTACTGTAAGTTCGACCTCACACTCTGAGCACTTGTAATCGTATCTGGGCATATGAATTATTCTTCTGTTGTTTCGGCTCTGCAGCCCACATCTTCAAGGGTTTCAACATCTTCATGAGCCATTTTTACCAAAGGTGGGTTTAGCACCACAAGGTTTCCTGTCCCGTCGTCTGTGAATTTAAACCCCTTAAGAACGGGAACGATGTCGCTCTGCTCTAGCAATGACTTTTGAAGTGCCATCATAACAGCGCCGAGTGCTTGATCGGTCAAAGTCCAATGTGTGGTGGTTTCAGTTATTGTATCTGTAGTGGTCATTTGTTTCTCCTTTTACCATCTAAAATTATGTTTATAATATTCAACTAATTTTGAAATTTCTTCATCAAAGTTTTTTTGATTTGTCCAGCCCAAGGCTCGTAGCTTGTCATCGTTTAAAGCATAACGAACGTCTTGACCTTCTCGGACATATGAAAAATCAACGAAGTCTTCCCAATTATACTTATTTTCATAGAAATTGTTAATGACTTTTCTCACAGTATCTTTATTTTTTTGTTGTAAGTTACCAGAAACATTATATATTTCATTGGTCCGACCTTCTTCGATAATAGCGATGACAGCCTTAGCCGTGTCATCGGCGTGAAGCCAATTTCTGATGGGTTCCCCTCCGTCATGAAGTCTGATCGTCTTCCCTCTCTGAAGATGCTTGATCGAAAGAGGGATAAGTTTTTCGGGATATTGCCCCACTCCATAATTGTTCGTGGGCCGTAAAATGTTGTATTTAATTCCATAGGTTCTCGCCCACGCTAGAATAAGCATGTCCGCCGCGGCTTTGGAGGCAGCATAGGGATTACTTGGATTCAGGAGGTCGGTCTCCAGGAATTCTCCGTCTTCAATATCTCCATATACTTCAT
>Ga0315338_1004721_pt1 | contig 10485 bp, 9 predicted proteins | sample ASW8metaG_FD_204518 | JGI IMG/M metagenome (GOLD analysis project Ga0315338, IMG submission 204518) | Ammonia-oxidizing marine archaeal communities from Monterey Bay, California, United States - ASW #8 | ecosystem: Environmental > Aquatic > Marine > Coastal | place: USA: California | collected...
GGCTGTTTATTCGCCTCTCAGCTTATCTTTTAAGGCTTGGTTTACCTGCTGAGGATTAGCTTTGCCATGAGAAATTTTCATCACTTGGCCGACTAGAAAACCAATGACCTTATCTTTGCCCTTTCGATATTGCTCGGCTTGTTCGGGGTTCTGGGCGATAATATCGTCTACCATTGTGTTGATTGCGTCCTCGCTAGAGATTTGCTCAAGCCCGAGTTTTTCAATAACGTCGCTAACATCAATTGAGCTATCTGTACGCCATAGCTCTTCAAATACAGTACTTGCTGCACTGCTTGATATGCTGTTGTCTTGGATTTTTGAAGCGAGAACTGCGATGGCTTCTGGAAGCACTTTTGATTTTTTAATATTCAAACTGTTTTTCTTTAGTGCTTCGGTTAACTCGCGTTGAATTAATTTAGCAATTCGTTTTGGTGGAACGCTTGACTGAGATTTAACTGCTTCTTCAAAGTAGTCGCCAATTTCTCGCGTGGAGGTAAGCTCTTCAGCAACAGTCTCTGAAAGAGCGTATTTGCTAACGAAACGTTTTCTCTTTGCATCGGGTAACTCGGGAAGCTCGCTGCGTAGTTTTTCTATTAACTTATCTTCAATGATTACTGGAAGGAGGTCAGGATCTGGAAAATATCGATAATCATTTGCTTCTTCTTTAGTGCGCATAGCCTGTGTGGTATCGCTATCGGCGTCATATAGCCGTGTTTCCTGGATGACCTCAGCACCATCCTCCACCACGTCGATCTGTCGTTTGACCTCAACCTGGATTGCTTTCTCCACGAACCGAAAGGAATTTAAATTCTTAAGCTCTGTGCGCGTACCGAGTTTTTTTTCTCCACGAGGTCTAATAGAAACATTGGCATCGCAGCGAAATGACCCTTCTTGCATGTTTCCGTCTGAGATGCCGAGATAGCGGACTAAGGTGTGGATTGCGCGCATGTAAATCCCCGCTTCTGTGGCTGAGCGGAGGTCGGGTTCCGAGACGATCTCCAGCAACGGTGTTCCCGCACGGTTTAAGTCGATGCCGCTACGGCCACGAAAATCATCGTGTAGCGACTTGCCAGCATCTTCCTCCAGATGAGCTCGGGTAATTCCGATGGTTTTGATTCCACCATCCTCAAGTACGATGTCTAAGTGCCCGCCATATACGATTGGTAGCTCGTATTGGGATATTTGATATCCCTTTGGTAAATCAGGGTAGAAATAGTTTTTTCGAGCAAAAATAGAGCGAGGTGAAATCTGACAACCCGTTGCCAAACCAAACTTAATTGCCATACGTACAGCACTGCGATTTAGTACGGGAAGCACACCTGGGTAACCGAGATCAACCAGGGATGCTTGACTATTGGGTGAAGCTCCGTATTGCGTTGAACTGCCCGAAAAGATCTTGCTCTCTGTGGCGAGTTGCGTATGGATCTCAAGTCCAATAACCACTTCCCAGTCCATTAGTCGATGTATCCTGGCGGCACGAGTGCGTGCCAATCAGTTTCCTGTTGGAAATAGTGGGCAGCTTTGAGGAGTCTTTCTTCACTGAGATGAGGTCCGATGAGCTGCAATCCGACCGGTAAATTATTTACTAACCCACAAGGTGTGGAGAGAGCTGGAAGCCCAGCTAGTGGTGCGCCGATCGTATAAATGTCGTTCAGATACATTTGAATAGGATCATTAATCTTCTGTCCTATGCTGAATGCAGGGGTCGGAGTGGTTGGTCCGGCAATAAGGTCGACGTCTTCGAAAGCCCGGGCGAAGTCCTGACTAATGAGCTGACGGATTTTCTGTGCCTGAAGATAGTAGGCATCGTAGTACCCTGCAGACAGTACGTAGGTGCCCGTCAGAATTCTCCGCTTGACCTCTGCCCCGAAGCCCTCGCCTCGTGTGCGCATGTAAAACTCAGCTAGGTCGCTACTTTCGCCTTCGGTTCGATAACCGTAGCGAATACCATCGAAACGGGAGAGGTTAGATGAAGCCTCGGCTGGCGCTACTACATAGTAGACTGGTACGGACAAATGGATATTCTCCAAATGAATTTCCTTTATTGTCGCGCCTAATTTCTCAAAAACCGATAGTGCGTCTCGGATCAGCTGAGCATTGTTGGGATCGAGGCCCTTGTCGAAGAAATTATCGGGGACGCCTATGGTGATGTTTTCCCAGGGATCCTTTAATGCTTTACAGAAATCGGGTACCAGGTTGGGTAGAGCGGTGGAGTCTAGTTCATCAGAGCCTGACATAATTTGTAACATGAGAGCAGCGTCTTCGGCCGTCCGGGTAAGTGTTCCGGCCTGATCCAGGCTCGATGCAAAGGCCACAATCCCGTAGCGGGAGACCCTACCGTAAGTCGGTTTGACACCGGTAACGCCTGAAAAAGCCGCTGGTTGTCGAATGGATCCACCAGTATCGGTTCCCGTAGCTCCGCAGGCCATACGTGCCGCAACCGCGGCAGCAGAACCCCCCGAGGAGCCTCCTGGCACTGTATTTCTATCCCATGGGTTGTGTGCGGGGCCGTAGAAGCTCGTTTCATTAGATGAGCCCATGGCGAATTCATCCATGTTAGTTTTGCCCAGCATAACCGCGCCTGCTTGTTTGAGTCTGGCTACAACGGTTGCATCATATGGCGAGATGAAGTTATCCAGCATTCGTGAGCCACATGATGTCTTTACCCTCTTCGTGCAGAAAATATCTTTGTGTGCGATGGGTATCCCTGTCAGAGGAGTCTCTTCCCCGGAGGCCAGACGAGCATCAGCTGCTTTTGCCTGAGCAAGTGCATCATTCTGCGTGATAGTGATGAAAGCATTAAGGTCTTCATCCAGGCGCGAGATGCGTTCTAAGAAGTGTTTCGTAAGCTCTTGCGACGAAATTTTTCGACTCTTGAGCTCTTGGGCCAGTTGCGCAATGGTTGCTTCGTGCATACTTACGGGGTGGGTACCCTGGATCGGTGACCGTGGGTGGATGCGTTAAGATTGATGGTTACTCTATGACCTTGGGTACCAGATAGAGATCTCTCTCCACCATGGATGCGTTTTGTTGATAGTGTTCATGCTGATCCGATTCAGTTACCTTGTCTTCCCGCAGTCGCTGGGCTATATCCAGTGGGTGAGCCATGGGTACAGCCCCGGTAGTGTCAGCTGTCCGCAACTGGTTGACCAGGGTGACTATATCTGACAGCTTGGAGGCTACGTCTGTCATTTCCTCGGGGGTGACTTCCAGGCGGGCCAGCAGACACAGTTTTTCGACGTCTTCTCGATTGAGTGACATGATCTAGCGTTCTGGATAACGGCGGATAACTATACACTCCACCTTGCCCATTGTCCTACCCATTGTTAAAGTCGCCTTTGATTTCAAATCTGACCCTTGCCGCGTAATGTTAAAGAATTTTCTCGGTTATTTTTCTAATGATTTGTCCATTGATCTGGGTACCGCAAATACCCTGATCTCTGTGCGTGGTCGTGGCATCGTTCTTAACGAGCCCTCCGTCGTTGCTATTCGGGAGGAGGTTGGACGGGGAGGGAAGGTTCTTGAGGCGGTTGGCGCAGACGCAAAGAATATGCTCGGCCGGACTCCAGGGAATATCAGCGCTATCCGTCCCTTGAAGGATGGGGTGATCGCTGACTTTACTATTACCGAGAAGATGCTTCAGTACTTCATCAAAAAGGCTCATGGCTCGCGGTATTTTCGGCCGAGCCCTCGAGTTCTTATCTGTGTGCCCTACGGGTCAACGCAGGTTGAGCGGCGGGCGATCCGAGAATCTGCCGAGGGAGCAGGAGCTCGGCGGGTATATTTAGTGGAGGAACCGATGGCTGCGGCGATTGGAGCCGGCATGCCGGTGCACGAGGCTCGCGGATCTATGGTCCTAGATATCGGGGGTGGGACGTCAGAGGTCGCAGTTATTTCGTTGAACGGAATTGTGTACGCTGCATCCGTGCGTATCGGTGGGGATCGCTTTGACGAGGCAATTGTCGGTTACGTGCGGCGAAACTACGGCATACTCATCGGCGAGCATACTTCGGAGCGTATTAAGGAGGAGGCGGGTTCCGCCTACCCTGGAGAGGAGGTCAAGGAGATTTCCGTGAAAGGGCGCAATCTTTCGGAAGGTGTTCCTCGCAGCTTTACGTTAAATAGCAATGAAATTCTTGAAGCACTTCAGGAACCGTTACAGGGGATTGTGGCGGCTGTGAAAGCCGCTCTTGAGCAGACGCCTCCTGAATTGGGTGCCGATGTTGCGGAGCGAGGAATAGTCCTGACTGGTGGCGGGGCATTATTGACGGATCTTGACAAACTCCTCGCAGAAGAGACAGGTCTTCCGGTCGTCGTAGCTGATGAGCCACTAACTTGTGTAGCACGTGGTGGTGGGCGCATATTGGAATTGCTAGACGAGTACGGCCCAGCGGCCTTTGCTGTGGATTGAATTTTTAATAGGTGCTGACCCATAAGCTTAGGAGTGGGCGCAGACCATGAACGTTCCAGGAGGAATAGACGGTGGACGAGCGGCAGTCCCATTGGGTCTGCGCTTTCTCTTGCTCGTCATTTTCAGCCTGTTGCTGATGTTTGTGGATAACAGGGATGATCATCTTTCTCGTCTTCGGCAAATCTTCTCAGTAGCTGTTTACCCAATTCAGATAACGGTCAGTCTTCCGTTTAAGGCTTGGCAAATGGCGAGCGTCTCGCTATCAGACCGGGTGTCTCTTCTCGATCAAAATACTCAACTCAGGAATGAGCAACTTCATCACAGGGTAAGATTGCAACGTATGTCAGCGCTTGAGGCTGAGAACATTCGTCTGAGGGCTATGTTGGACTCTAGTCCCCGAGTTGCTGATCGAGTATTAGTTGCCGAAATTCTTGCTGTCGATCTTGATCCCTACCGACAGCGTTTCTCTATCAACCGTGGGCTCGGTGATGGTGTTTATGTCGGACAAGCGCTTCTGGACGCTAATGGAATCGCGGGTCAGATTGCTGGCGTCGATACGTTTACTTCTGAAGCGATACTTATTAGTGATGCCGATCATGCCGTACCCGTTTCCGTTAATCGAAATGGCTTACGGACGATTGCCGTGGGCACAGGTGATAGTAGGCGCCTCAGTTTGCCGTATCTCACTAATAGCGCAGATATTGAATCTGGTGATCTCCTTGTATCTTCCGGCCTCGGCGGTGTTTTTCCATCGGGTTATCCAGTCGGGCAGGTGGTGGAAGTCCGCCGTCAGCCCGGTCAATTATTTGCAGAGGTTATTGCTGAGCCTGCCGCTGAATTGGATCGAGATCGTGAAGTTTTACTGGTTTGGACAGCAGAGGATATTAAACAAAGTACTGAGACCACAGGTCTTGCTGAGGCTGAGCAATGAGGGATCCGGATACTGATTGGATCTTACCTCTCTCCACATTTGTTTTGGCTTTGTCCCTATCGGTTGTTCCTTTGCCTGAGATGGTCGCGGCTTTTCGACCCGATTGGGTCCCCCTTGTCATGATTTATTGGGCTATTGTGACCCCAGAGCGCTTTGGATTACTTACGGCAATGTGGCTAGGGCTTGCGGCAGATACGCTGTCCGGTTCTCTGTTAGGGCAACACGCGCTTGCTATGCTCGTGGTAGGTTACCTCTGTCTTAGGTTTCACCTTCGCATACGTGTTTTTCCAGTCTGGCAGATGAGCATGTCGGTGTTCTTTATGCTTGCGATATACGAGTTCGCGCTATTTTGGATCGATGGCGTTGCGGGGCGGACGGTACCGTATGTGGAACGATGGGCGCCCGTGATAACGGGAGTATTATTGTGGCCACTCATTCTCGGCACTCTTGACCGAATACGTCAGGATAATAAGGCACGGGTCTGAACATGAACACCACGGTACGACTAAAAGACCACTGGAAAGAACAGCGACTGTTTTTATCAAGGCTTTTTGCGATTGGCGCCATTATTTTGCTTCTTACAGGCGTGCTGATATGGCGCTTGTTTCAGCTACAGATCGTTGAACACCAGTTCTTTGCAGATTTATCTCAGGGGAATCGTCTTCGTATCGAACCATTACCACCAACCCGAGGATTGATCTTTGATAGGAACGGATTGGTATTGGCAGAAAATCTTCCGGACTGGGAGCTCATCATAATCCCAGAGGAGATTATTGATCTAGAGGAGAGCCTCCAGAGGCTCGAGGAATTGGGACTTGTAGATCCTGCTGAGCACTCAAGTCTGACCGAGCTGATCCGTTCTCACCGCGGATTTGAACGTGTGAGGCTGGCAAATCTGACCGAGGCCCAGGCTGCTCGGTTCGCTGCCAGACGGCATCACTTTCCAGGAGTTGATATCCAAGAAGGATTAGTACGCAATTATCCGTTCGGTAAGCTTACCGGTCATGCCGTTGGCTATGTAGCCAGAATCAGTCCATCAGACTTGGATGAATTTGCCCGTGGTAGCCTTGATCGCAGTGATTACGCTGCTACTTCACTCATAGGTAGGAGTGGGATCGAACGCAGCTACGAAACTGTGTTGCACGGTAGTGTTGGGTATCGTCAGCAGGTGGTCAACGCACAGGGAAGAGTGTTGTTTGATTCAACTGTGTCTGCCGGTGATGTGCTAAGACTCGAGCCATTACAAGGGAGCATCGAAACGCGATGGCCTATTCCAGGAGATAATGTTGTTCTCGGTCTGGATATCCACCTGCAATCAGTTGCCCAACGTGCTATGGATGGATTTAGGGGTGCTGTGGTTGCGATCGATCCGGCTACAGGTGATGTTCTTGCTATGGTAAGTGCGCCTGCATTCGATCCTAATCTTTTTTCTGTGGGTTTAAGTAGTGAAGATTTTCGAGCGCTCAACTCAGATCCTGACAAGCCTCTTTTCCATAGAGCATTAGCCGGAAATTATCCGCCAGGCTCTACAATTAAGCCGTTTCTGGGTCTTGCTGCTTTGCATCATGAGAGCTTGGAGCCGGAGCGCCGTGATATGTGTCCCGGTTACTTCGTATTGCCCGGTTATTCTCATCGTTATCGTGACTGGAAATCCCAAGGCCATGGCCCCGTAGATCTGCACCAGGCCATTGTGGAGTCATGCGACGTTTATTTCTACAAGCTCGCCCTGGGTCTGGGCATCGATAACATAAGTGTTTTTTTGAGGGATATTGGATTCGGCGTGGAAACCGGAATCGACGTTAGCGGAGAAAATAGCGGGTTGGTTCCGACTCGTGAGTGGAAGCAAAGTCAATTCTCCGCGAGAGAAGATCAGGTTTGGTTCCCAGGCGAAACAGTCATTACGGGTATTGGACAAGGCTTTATGTTAGCTACCCCTTTACAGCTAGCACACGCGACTGCGATGTTAGCGACGGGTGGTCAGCGTTTCCAACCACGCCTAGTAATGGCTGTAGAAAATGGAACCACAGGTAAGGTGGTCGAATCCGACCCTGTAAGGTTAAACGTTATGAGCAATATTGATGAGCCTCACTGGCAGGAGATAGAGGAGGCGATGGTCGGTGTAACGGAAGAATCGCAGGGAACGGGGCGAGTTGCTATGCGGGGCACACCATATTTTGTCGCCGGCAAGACGGGGACAGCTCAGGTATTCTCCTTAGCTCAGGATCAGGAGTATGACGAGGAAGCGATAGATGAGCGCCTTAGAGATCACGGGCTTTTCATAGCCTATGCTCCTTCGGACAATCCTGCCATAGCTGTAGCTGTGGTGGTGGAGAACGGCGGGGGTGGCAGCACCACGGCGGCCACGGTGGCACGAAAAGTTCTCGATGCCTACTTATTGGGAGAGGGCGATGTCGTCCAGTAGCATTAATTTAGCTATTGGGCCTGCTACTGTGCTGAGACCCCTGCGTCTTAGAGGTTTCGTAATGGACGCACCCATTATTTTAACCGTCTTTGCTATCTGTATGTTGGGTTTCGTAGTGCTCTACAGTGCAGCAGGCGAAAACGAAACACTATTACTGCGCCAGGCTGCGCGTTTTGCTGTGGCCGTATTTGCTTTCGCCATAATCGCTCAAGTTCCTCCCAGAATGTTGCGTTTATGGACTCCTTGGATTTTTTCCGTTTCTTTGGGTTTGCTGCTATTGGTGGAATTTAGAGGCGTGACTGGTGGTGGTGCTCAGCGTTGGTTAGACCTTGGATTTGCTAGATTTCAGCCGTCCGAGATCATGAAGGTTGCGGTTCCGATGATGATAGCCTGGTTTATGCATGAGCGAACGCTTCCACCCACCTTCAAACAGTTGCTCATCTTACTGTTGTTCATTTGTGCTCCAACTTTTTTGATTGCGCTACAGCCTGATCTTGGTACTGCCATTCTAGTCATGGCTTCCGGTGTCCTAACCGTGCTTCTAGCGGGCCTGAGCTTGAGACTAATTCTAGCCTTGGGAGCGATTTCACTGGGTTCTATTCCTGTGCTTTGGAACTATATGTTGGATTATCAGCGTGTCCGCGTATTAACATTTCTAGATCCTGAATCCGATCCGTTAGGAGCTGGTTACAACATTATCCAATCAAAAATTGCGCTCGGCTCAGGCGGGCTTTTCGGTAAGGGTTGGCTAAATGGTACGCAGGCTCACCTGGAGTTTTTGCCAGAACGCTCTACCGATTTCATATTTGCTGTCTTGGGAGAGGAGTTCGGGTTGCTTGGGCTTTTACTCTTGCTGGTACTTTACTTCGTTTTAATTGGCAGAGGCTTATATATTGCTGCTCAGGCTCAAGATACATTCACACGGTTATTGGCTGGTGGGCTCAGCCTTACTTTTTTTGTTTATGTCTTTGTGAATGCCGGTATGGTTTGCGGATTGCTGCCTATTGTCGGCGTGCCTTTGCCTCTAGTCAGTGTTGGTGGGACTTCGATGGTAACTCTGATGGCTGGTTTCGGCATCCTTGCTGCGATTCACGGTAATCGAAAACTCCTCGCACCATGAAAACCTCTATTCAGAGATTTTCAACGCTTGTCATTCTAAGTATGTCCTCTGCAATTGCTCAGATTGTGGAGGTAGACATGGATGTGGTTCAACATGCGAAAGGAGTTTTCTTAGAAAGGGTGATTGCTGAGCACGAATTCAGGAGGAGCGAAATCACCAGAATTCTGGATAACGCGCAGATAGATGAACAGATTCTAGAAACAATATCCCGTCCAGCCGAGCGTGTATTACCCTGGTATGAGTACCGCAAAATTTTCTTGAACGATGCTCGTATTCGTGGTGGCGTCGAGTTCTGGAAAGAGCATGTTCACGAGATTGCAAGTGCGAGTGAAGTCTATAGAGTCGCCCCTGAACTTTTGGTAGCCATCCTCGGTATCGAGACCTATTATGGTCAGCGGATGGGCGGTTATCGCGTAATTGATTCTCTAGCCACTCTTGCCTTTGCATACCCACCGCGGTCAGCATTTTTCACATCGGAGTTGGAATCTTTCTTTCTGTTAGCCAGAGAGGAGGATATAGATCCGGAAGAGGTTCTGGGTTCCTATGCAGGTGCTATGGGTGCGGGGCAGTTTATTTCCTCCAGTTACCGAGCTTATGCTGTGGATGGTGACGCTGACGGGCAGAGAAATCTTTGGGGTAATTGGCAGGATATTCTTGCCAGTGTTGCAAATTATTTCAGCTCTCATGGTTGGCAGCGGGACCAACCAGTAGTAGATCAAGTAAGTCTTTCCCCGACTTGGTCCGGCACGGAACCCCCTAACAGTATGAATCTGGGTGAGACGATAGCCTCACTGAGTAATGCCGGGTACGTTTTGCCCACTGAGTTGTCTGGTGAAACACCAGCTACCCCACTTTCTCTAGAGGGCGAAGATGGGCAGGAGTACTGGGTCGGGTATCATAACTTTTACGTTATTACTCGGTATAACCGCAGCATAATGTATGCTCTCGCCGCGTATCAGCTTAGTCAAACTATTCTCGCTGAATACGAGCAATCATGACTTGATACGTCTTTCAGGAGTGGGAAGTGAGACCTCTCGCAATAAGACATCTTTAATCGCTGGGCATCAAGTACAATTAAAGTTTAGGAAGCTAGACTGATCAGGAGACTGTGATGATCCGAGCCTGGATTCTTCTTAGCCTGTTTGCTCCGCTGAGTGTTTTTGCTCAGGGCGTTCCTATTCCGGCACCACCTCAGCTAGGCGTGAAGAGTTTTATTTTGATGGATTTCTCGACTGCGCACATCATTGCCGAATCTTCGGCTGATGAGGTGCTTGAGCCTGCTAGTCTTACAAAGCTGATGACTGCTTACACAGCCTTTAAAGCTCTGAATCAGGGGCAGATCAATTTGGATGATGAGGTGTATGTAAGTGAAAAAGCCTGGAGAACAGACGGTTCACGAATGTTCATAGAGGTTGACACGTATGTGTCAGTTGAAGACCTATTGCAAGGCATGATTATTCAGTCAGGTAACGACGCAAGCGTTGCTTTAGCTGAGCACGTTGCGGGGTCCGAAGAAGCTTTCGTCGGCTTGATGAACCAATACGCTGAAATACTAGGGATGACCTCGAGCTCGTTTCGTAATAGCACAGGTTTGCCAGAAG
>Ga0315338_1004722_pt1 | contig 10485 bp, 10 predicted proteins | sample ASW8metaG_FD_204518 | JGI IMG/M metagenome (GOLD analysis project Ga0315338, IMG submission 204518) | Ammonia-oxidizing marine archaeal communities from Monterey Bay, California, United States - ASW #8 | ecosystem: Environmental > Aquatic > Marine > Coastal | place: USA: California | collected...
TGATACTGTCGACTGGTTTAAAACGAATGGCGGGCTCACCCGGCGGAACGGTGACCATTTTCGGCGGACGCTTCTTTCAAAGGGAGGCAGCCGCGATTCGATGACCCTCTTCCTCGATTTTCGAGGTGCTAGGCCCGACATCGGACCACTCCTCGCACGGCGGGGACTGAAGTAGAATCGGCTGACTCGCGGAGGCATTCCAGCCACGGGGGAAGTCTTGTCGAACAGGTCTACCACGACTATCTTGGCCCGGAGCAGTTCCGATACCATCGACGTTTTTCGCTGCCTGCCGTTCATTGGCATCCACGTAGCCTGTTTGGCCGTGGCGTGGACCGGTGTGAGCACGACAGCTCTGGTGATCGGCTTTCTCACCTTGGTAATCAGGATGTTCGGGCTCACGGCCGGATACCATCGATACTTTTGTCATAAGGCGTTTCGAACGACCCGTGTCTTTCAGTTTGTGTTGGCCTGGCTGGGGACGACCGCGGCGCAGAAGGGGCCACTGTGGTGGGCGGGGCATCATCGTAGTCACCATCGTCATTCCGATACTGAGGAGGATGTTCATCCGCCTGGTGTCAAGGGATTTTTTTGGGCTCATGCCGGGTGGATCATGAGTCCGAAGAATCAGCGGACGAAGGTGGAGTGGGTTCCCGATCTGGTGAAGTATCCGGAGCTCGTTTTACTCGACCGGAATCACTACGTCGCCCCGATTACCCTTGGCGTTGCGCTGTATTTTCTCGGTGAGTGGATGGCCACGGCTTATCCTACGCTTGGGACAACGGGTTGGCAGCTGGTTGTTGTCGCCTTGTTTTGCAGCACGACCGTTCTCTACCACGTTACCTTTGCGGTCAACTCGATCGGGCATACCCTTGGTACACGCCGGTACGCCACCGATGATGAGAGCCGTAACAGCCTGTGGTTGGCCCTTGTCACCGGGGGCGAAGGGTGGCACAACAATCACCACCGATACCCCGTCTCAGAGCGTCAGGGGTTCTATTGGTGGGAGATAGACTTCACTCACTACGGGATCGTTTTTCTTTCCTTGTTGCGCATTGTGTGGGACGTCCGAGGACCCTCTCTAGCTGTGCTTCAGGAAGGTACACACTAGTGTCATAAGCTCGATATACCTACACACCTGGCCTGCGCTGCTCACCGCTGGAATATCCTCGATATGTTTGTCGCGACGAAACAACGACGTTGAAAGAGGGTGTTTCCGTCTCCCTCAAATCCAGCGAATAACACGGCTATCGACGCGTCGATGGCTTACGTGACGACGCGTTCACTCCACGACAACCGTTGGCGCATTGTAAGGGGGACACACGATGCACGTTCTGATGACAGGGGCGACTGGTTTGGTTTGGACCGATCTACGGTTGTCTGTCGGAGAGGTAGTCATCAGGCACGGCGTCTGCTGCGGGCGAAAGGGAGCGAGTTCGCGTATCCGCACCTAAAGGATGCGCTGCGTCACGCTCGGCGGCGGGAGTAGAGTTTCGACCGTATCGTACGTGGCGACTCGAATACGCCGGAGGGGTCAGACAGAAGACAACCGGTCCAGGTGTCGCTTTTGTCCGTCGGTCAGCGATTCGTTCAGAAACCTGACGAACGGCGCCAGCTGCTCGAACAATCGCTTGAGCGAGCTGTAGAACCGAGGTCGTGTAGCGAAGTCAGGCAGTCGTTCCGTGCTGGCTAGGAACTGACGAAGTTTCAGGTACTCTGCTGCGGGATCGTCGGCAGTAAAGCCCTTGGGGATCCGTTTTAGCCGTTTGCCGCCGATCTCTCCGAAACCACGCAGAAACGCGGGCGACTCGACAATGGTGCGGAACCGATTCAGGTTCGCTGAAACATGCTGGCGCAGCTGATACAGCTGACGCGGTTCAGGTGCATAGATTCCAGCCCCGATCATGACGTGGTCGGTCGCGACGTGGAAGTAGAGACCCGCGCCGCCATGTTTCGTCAATCGTCGGTGAGGAAATACCGCTGAGACGTGGGTCTTGAACGGCGTCTTGTCTGGTGAAAACCGAGTGTCTCTGTGAATTCGGTAAATCGAGGTCTTCGGGGTGGCGACGAGGTCTGGCGCGAAGGTGGGAAGGTCCATTGCCAGCCGCTCTATGACCCGTTCCATAGGCGCCCGGACGTGCGCTTCATACTGATCGCGGTGTGCTCGAAACCAGTCGCGCTCGTTGTGACGTTTTAGTCGACGAAGGAAGGACAGGGTGTCGTCAGTGAAGCCGGGCAAAGACACGTAACGTCAACCACGACATCGGTTCAGCTGACCGGTCGGTATGGATGTCAGGTGCATCGTTCGAGTATAGCAGTCGTCACGACTGTTCGACGGGCGGCAGACCAACGAGATGCACCTGTGGAGCGAGGGACCAATCGAATTGCTCGAGTTTGTCTTTGCCGAGCTGTTGGACTGCCGACAAGACCCTGGATGCTTGCGTCAGCAGATCTGCCACATCGACAGACTGACACGTCGGTGAGAAGGGGCGGAGGTAGCCCGTTCCCCGGGTTAGCATGTACACCGCTCCATGGTGATTTTGTCGCTGTATGTGGTACAGGCTGACGCCGATCTGTAAGACGCCTTGATAGAGACGTCGCACGTCACGACGTTCCTGGCGCCACAGATCTTCCAGGGTTTCATGCTGCGCGAAGAACTCGCCACGGTTGAACTGCGCGATACCGTTCAGCAACAGTCTCGGTGGAGGCTCTTGACACCAGTCGGCCATCGGCCCGGATTATAATCCCCGCTGACTCTTGCACGCTGGAGACCGGCGTGGAGATTACGGCCACGTTCCGTCTATGAAGATTCCGGTTCCGCAGATCAAGAATCCTCCCATCATCGAACGGCGGCGCTCCCGATTGCACGGGTGGGGCGTCTTTACCGCCGATCCGATTCGTAAAAACAAGCGAATCGTTGAGTACGCCGGTGAGAAGGTGACGATTCCCGAGAGCGAGAAACGAGAGGAGCGGTATCTTCGAAAGGGGGAGATTTGGTGTTTTCGGATCAATCGACGCTGGGCGCGCGATGCGCATGTGGGAGGCAACGATGCGCGGTTTATCAACCACTCCTGCAGGCCGAACTGTTACAGCACGATCATCGGTCACACCATTCTGATCTGTGCGGGTCTTAACATTCAGGCGGGGGAGGAGCTGACCTACAACTATTTCACTGAGGGTGAAGGTGAAATTCCCTGCCGATGTCGGCCCGGGTGTCCAAACATGTTGTGAGCACATCTGCTCCGGGTGATGGCTGTCCGATGGCACATTTTATCTATCTACACGGCTTCGCGTCGTCCCCGCAGTCGGACAAGGTCGGTTTTCTGTCCGAACGCTTGGCTGATCGCGGTCTGACATTGCACTGTCCCGATCTGAACGAACCCGACTTTTCGACGTTGACCGTGAGTCGCATGATCGATCAAGTGGAAACGGTTGTGGCGGAGTTACCTCCCGCGCCGGTGGTGCTGTTCGGGTCGAGTCTTGGTGCGTTTGTGGCGCTACATCTGGCGGAGCGGGCTTCACGCGGCGAGGGCGTGCCTCGGGAGCAACTGAAGCAACTGATTCTGTTGGCTCCGGCGTTGGAGTTTGGCACCAGCCGAACAAAACTGGGACCGTACGGACTGGCAGACTGGAGAGAAACAGGCTGGCTTGAGATGACACACTATGCCTACGGTGACGTTCGGCGAGTGCACTACGAGTTATTTGCCGATGCGAGCCGGTACGACTCATTCTCCGCGACGAATACGGTGCCGACATTGATCGTGCAAGGGGCGAGCGACGATGTCGTTGATCCTGATATGGTCGCACAGTTTGCCTCGTCCCGGCCTCACGTGCGGCTCGTGATGCTAAACGATGGTCATCAGCTCGGGGCCAGCCTGGACCGTGTATGGTCGGAGTCTGAGGTCTGGCTCGGTTTGGACTCACCGGTGTCGTAACCCGGGCTGTGTTACGACACGTCAGTTGGTTTCGAGATGACGAAGACACCACTTGTCTCGATTGTAATTCCGGTCTTGCACGACACCGCCGAGCTTGCGTCGCTTCTTGAGACGCTGGTACCCGGTCGACCTCCAAAAGGGAATCGGTTATTAACCTACGAGGTGGTGGTCGTCAACGGCGATTCTAACGATCTGTCGGTGCGTTCTCTCCATAGCTGTTTTCCAACGGTTGGGTGGGCTGAGAGTAGTCCCGGTCGCGGTCGTCAGATGAACCACGGCGCGCGCTTGGCCACGGGGCGGTGGCTGTTGTTCCTTCACGCCGATGCCTGCCCTGAGCACGGGTGGATCGAGGCGATACACAAGGCCGATCAATCGGGTGCCATCGGTGGTGCTTTCAGCTTCCGGCTCGATTCGACGACTGCGACTGCGCGGGTGCTGGAGCGTGGCGTCGATCTCCGCACTCGCCTGTTTGGACTCCCGTATGGCGACCAAGGTATTTTTGTTCGGCGTAAGGTGTTTGGCGAAGAGGGTGGCTATGCAGAAATCCCGATTATGGAGGACCTCGAGTTGGTGCGCCGTCTTCGTCGATGCGGGCGGTTAGCTTGGTCTCCGGTGGCCATCCGGGTGTCGGCCAGACGCTGGGAACAGGACGGCTGGGTACGTCGCTCCATGCTTAATGTCGGTCTCGTGGGGTTATTTTTTATCGGTATGTCACCCGAGTGGTTAGCGCGTCGCTACTATGGTCCCGATCGTTTAATGATCCCGACCGACGCAAAAGCTAAGGAGATTGGATTCTCGCGCATCCTCGACAATCCAGCGCAGAAAATTGCAGTGATTATTCCGGCACTGGATGAAGAGGCGGCGATCGGCCATGTCCTCGAAGAGATTCCGGATTTAGTAACGACGGTCACGGTTGTCGATAACGGGTCAACCGACCGCACCGCGGAGGTCGCCGGTTCCTTAGGGGCTAACGTCGTCACAGAGTCGACACGAGGCTACGGCCGCGCTTGTCTTGCGGGTCTTCGCGCCGAGACCGACGCCGACGTCATCGTCTTCCTCGATGCGGATCGTACCGACTATCCGAAGGAGATGAGCCTGCTTCTGGCACCAATCCTTAACGGGAGTGCCGATTTTGTTCTCGGATACCGGCGTGGTGTGGGGCGGCCGCTCTCGGCTCGTTTTGGGACTGCCCTGTGTGTGTTTTTCATCAATCTGCTTTGGCGGACCCAGTATCGAGATCTGGGGCCGTTTCGAGCCATTACCCGCGCGACACTCGACCGTCTTCGGATGGCCGACAAGACTTGGGGGTGGACGATCGAGATGCAGGTCAAGGCCGCAGAGGCTGGTCTGCGAACGCTGGAAGTCCCGCTGCGCCAGCGCGACCGAATCGGACGCTCCAAGATTTCAGGAACGATCATTGGGGCGCTTCGGGCCGGTTTTCGGATGCTCGTCACCATCTGGTCACTATGGCGGACACGCCATCTGAGGAAGGCATCGTTCCGAACGGTGACCGATGGCTAGCGCTGCCGGCTGGGTGCTGGGGTGCGGCGGGGTACTGATGGCGACCCTCCTTGCCGTGGCGCGGATCGACGCCCGAGGCGAGAGCAGCATCTTTTTAGCGCTTATGTTGCTCGGCAGCCTTGCCTACTTGTGTGCTCTCATCATTGTGGCGCGAGGAATAGAGTCTCGCCGTCTTTTGCTGGTAGCTCTCTTCGCCGCTGTAGTTTGGAGGGTAGCGATCATACCGGCCACACCCCTTCTCTCCGACGATGTCTATCGTTATGTGTGGGACGGGCGGGTACAGCACTTCGGATACAACCCATACCGGTCGGCTCCTGACGATCCTGCGCTCGATCATTTACACATCGAGGTGACCCGTCAAATTGATCCGACCAACGCCGCACTTCCGACGATTTATCCACCGGTGGCCGAGCTGCTCTTCCGGGGTGTGACCGCCGTTCATGAGTCGGAAACTGCGATAGTCATCGCCGTTGTCGCCTTCGATCTATTGACGATACTGATACTGTGGCGTTGGCTGGTGACAACGGGACGTAGTCCCTGGTGGGTTATTACCTACGCGTGGCATCCGTTAGTCGCGATCGAAGGGGCAGGCGGTGGCCACATCGATGTGGTCGGAACGTGTCTCGTCGTGGTGACTGGCTTTGCGCTTTCACGAGGCCGAGGCCTAATTGCGACGTTGGCCTTGGCTGCAGCGTGTGCCATCAAGTTCCTGCCGGTCGTTCTGGCACCGCTGTTGTGGCGGCGGGTGAGTCTCCGGGACGCTATCTTGGGAGTGGGGTTGGTAGGATTGGTCTATCTTCCGTTTTTTGACGGGAGTCTCGTGGTGCCCGTTGGCTCCCTTGGCGCCTACGCTGAGAGCTGGCGTTTCAACGGGCCGATCTTCGCCTTACTTGAACCGAGGTTCGGCGTCGTGCCGGTGCTGGCGCTTGCGGCTGGAGCTGGTTTCACCGTGGCGTGCATTGCTCGGCGGAAGATGTCTGTCGACGATCCCGCAGCGTGGGCGTGGCCCATGGCCGCATCGTTGCTTGTCATGCCTGCCGTCTATCCGTGGTATCTCGTGTGGTTGACTCCATTTCTGACAACTCGTGCGACCGGGGCTCTCGTCGCTTGGACGCTCGGATCGATGTTGACGTACGTTGTATGGAGTTCCGAGCTGGCCGGAACCGGCTGGGTACTTCCCAGCTGGGTTGTTCCGGTAGAATACGGACTCATTGCGGTGGTAGGGCTATGGACTTGCTGTTCGTCCGGATCCTTTGCTCGCTACTCCGCGTCATAGAAAGAACCGTCTGATGCCGACTTATATCGACGACTCCACCTTGCTTCGAGCACCGGCGTTTTCGGTTATGAATGCCCGTGGTGGGCGGGTGGCGATTGACCCGAGCTTTCCCAACTGGATCGTCAGTGATGACCGGGGTATCCGATTGCTCGGTCAGTTTGATGGCCGCACACCGTTCGCTGACGTCGTCCGGAGGTACTCGTCGCAATCTGGTCTCGATACGATCCGAGCGTGGCTTCATGTTGAGACGTTTGCGCGTGACGCGTTACGTCGGGGTTTCCTGTCGACTGATGGTGCGGCACCGGCTCCGTATTTGGGACGCGCCGCGTACTTGGAGACCCGCCACCTCCGTGAGTTCTGGGTCCAGGTCAACGACTTCTGTAACCTTTCCTGTGAGCACTGCCTAGTGTCGTCAGGACCCGAACTTGCCCAGGGTCTTGAGACCGACCGCATCGTGGCGGCTATCGATCAGGCTGTCGCGCTTGGTGCCGTTCGGGTCTTCTTGACTGGTGGCGAGCCTTTGGCTCGTCCCGACATCCTTGAGCTGTGTGAGCGAGTCGTGGCGAAGCACCGTCGCAAGCTGGTCGTACTCACTAACGGCACTCTACTGAAGGGTGAGTGCTTGGAACGATTGGCGGCACTCGCGTCAGAGACCGCGTCGCGTGATGCCACAGCTATGACTGGCGAGCCTGGTCCCAGCGTTCGTCTTCAGGTCAGCTTGGACGGATCGTCACCCGAAGTCAATGATCCCATCCGGGGGGTGGGGAGCTTTGCACGGATCGTCGAGGGTCTACGTGCCGCGGTGGCCGCCGACCTCGCGCCGACGATGACGGCGACGATTCTTACAGGCAACATCGAGGATCTCGAGGGGTTGATTCGTCTCGCAGCTCGCCTAAAAGTTCGTGATATCCATCTGCTCTGGCCGCATCGGCGGGGTCGAGTCTTGGATGGTCCCTTCGCGGAGCTCCCGTCCGCGGACGCGATTCTGACCGCAGTGCGACATGCTCGAGTTGTGGCGTCAGAGCTGGGTGTGTCGATCGACAACCTTGAGGAATTCCGCCTGCGTTTCAATGGGACCCCAGGAATCAAGAACGATTTAGCTGGTGCGGGGTGGAATAGCCTGTGTCTCTCTACGGACGGGTGGATCTACCCGTCGGCGTCGATGGCCGGGGTTCCCGAGCTTCGATGTGGCGACATCACGACGCAGACGCTTGACGAGATCTGGAAAAAGAGCGAAGTCTGTGGCGATCTTCGGGCCGCCTCCGTCGAAAAGAAGTCGATTTGTCGTACCTGCACGCTGAAGTTTCTGTGTGGCGGGGGTGACCTGGAGCATGGCTATTGGACGACGGCTTCGGAAGGGAGTGGGGTCAGGGGGAGTTTTCTCGCACATGACCCGTATTGCGACCTCTATCAGGGTTTGGCCGAAGATACCTTGTCCGATCTAGCGGCTGAAGGTCGAGACACGGTGCAGCCGCGGTCGGGGTTCGATCGTCCTGTTGTGTTTCGCGGCATGGGGGACGACACCCTTCACGGTGATTCTGACGCCGAGGCGACGCTCGTCAGGACGACGCACTCCGCCTGTGTGCTACCGGAGGAGGCGATGGAACAGTCGCGGCTAACAGTCCGCGATTTCTACGGTGATGCCGCCGAACAACCGAAGGAGGAACTCTGCTGTCCAGTACAACCCAATGCCGAGGATTTGGCGCACATCCCTAAAGAAGTCGTCGACCGCTTCTATGGTTGCGGGAGTCCGGTGACGGCGGCGGCGCTCGCGATGGGCGAGTTGATGGTTGACCTCGGTTCTGGCGCCGGCATCGACTGCTTCATCGCGGCCAAGAAAGTAGGGCCGAATGGTCGTGTCTACGGTATCGACATGACCGATCAAATGCTCGATGTGGCCAGGGGCTGCCAACCAAAGGTGGCGCAGGCGCTTGGTTACGACACCGTGGAGTTTCGGAAGGGGTATCTCGAATGCATTCCAATTGATGACGCGCTGGTGGACGTGGTGACGTCCAACTGTGTGATCAATCTTTCATCAGATAAACCCCGCGTACTTCGCGAGATCTGGCGCGTGCTCAAGGATCACGGGCGGATGGTGGTTGCCGACATAGTCTCCGACCGCGACGTGCCGCCAAAGATGCGAGCTGACGGGAAGCTGTGGGGGGAATGCATTAGCGGCGCGTTGACAGAGGAGGCATTCCTTGGCGCCATCGAGCGCTCGGGGTTCTACGGTGTGTCGATCTTGCAGAAGAGTTTCTGGAAAGAGGTCGAGGGGTGCACGTTTTCGTCCGTCACCGTCCGAGGCTACAAGTTTGAGAAGAAGGCCGGCTGTGAGTACGTTGGGCAGTATGCCATGTATCTCGGACCGCAGAAGGCGGTCGTTGATGAAGAGGGGCACCTCTTTCCACGAGGGACGCCCATCGAGGTTTGCACCGAGACGGCGTCAAAGCTGTCGAATCCCCCCTACGTCGGATCGTTTGCTATCGTGGATGGACCTTCCAGCCCACGCGACGTGACGACCACTGACGATTCAGGGTGTGGCACCGACTGCTGCTGAGTCTTGACCGTCCGGATCAGTCTTTAGGTGTGCGTGGTGCTCCAAGATGTCGATATGACTATCGAGCAACTAGGATTGCAACAGGTGCGCGCCTTGCATATTAGTCTTCTACGTCGTTTAAGACCCAGTTGTATCTCAGATACCTGATCTTCGCATTCCCACTTTGCGCAAGCGTTGCCGCTGCGGGGGGACCGTAGGCCGAGATCAACCCTAACACCGCGCGTTCTTTCTCCGATCCACCTTCGACAAGGTGCGCATAGTCCTCGATAAAGTCGTCGCCATACCAGTCGAAAATACTCGACAGGCGTAGCGTCGAACCATCAACCTGGAGTCCCAGGTCGCTGGCGAGGTAGTTGCGTGCGGCGAGGATTAATTGTTTAGCAAGAGACTCACCCACGTACGGCTCGACACGCAGGGGCGGGCAGCTGATGGATGCGCAGTTGATCGCGACATGAATGCGCGGTTCCTGGTAGAGCGGGCGGAGTATCTCGTGTTCGATCTGGTCGAGTGTCTTCAGGCTTCCGGCGACCTCCCATTGTAGACTGCTCCAAACACCAGGGATTTGTCTGACGCTGTTCCATGGCGTCAACGTGAGAAGGTTCCGCCACCGCCATACGATCGGATAGTGGTTCACGATCGCTTGCAGCGTGAATACGTTGTAGGCGTTGATCCAGAAAGCGATTTGCTCTTCCTCCGACCAGATCTCGAGCTGGACCGCAGTGACGTTTGTAAATTCCCTGGCGACCGTGTCGAGCGCAGCTTGGTTCGACTTGAGCCGTGCGTAATCGACCCGTGCATCCACGACATGAGCACTCAAAAGCTCGGCATACGCACGGTATCGTTGGTCGAAGGAATCCGAAGCGAAGAGCTCCGAACCTGGCAGCGAAGGGGCAAGCAGCGTGGCGATTGTGATGGTCGCGACAACTGCGTGACAGTGCATATTTGACCTTAGATTGTCAGTTTGGGCGTGGGGATTCAAGTCTGATGGTTTCGAAGATCTGTGACCGGGGGTGTGCGAGTCCGCAGATCAGCAGTTCCTGGCCTGTCCGTTCAATTCGCCTGGTGCCCACTCATGCGTCAGATCTGCCCAACCGATAAAATTACGGGCATTTACGGTCTTACGTTGCTATCCTACGTGTCCACAGATTAAATTGAACTACGACGACACAACAGTTTCGGGTAGTCGGCGATAGCCGACT
>Ga0315338_1004724_pt1 | contig 10481 bp, 7 predicted proteins | sample ASW8metaG_FD_204518 | JGI IMG/M metagenome (GOLD analysis project Ga0315338, IMG submission 204518) | Ammonia-oxidizing marine archaeal communities from Monterey Bay, California, United States - ASW #8 | ecosystem: Environmental > Aquatic > Marine > Coastal | place: USA: California | collected...
TAAAAGGTGATTGGGAAGATTTTAGTAATATGAACGATTTTATTAGTGCCAAGGCTATGATATTTTTATCTATTACATTGGCTTTGATGACTCAGACTATTGCTCAAATTATTACTCCTTCTGCATGGCTTAATTACCAAATGCTGGCTTTCATTATGTCTACTAACTTGGCTGCTGTTATCTTGGCTATTGTGGCTCAAAGGTCTGCCGAAAGGATTTCTGAGTTGCAGAGACGAGCATTTACACCCGAGTTTTACCGAGGAACTGCTATTTTAGCCAGTTTCTTTAGTAAATTAGAACAAGTAGCCGAAGAAAAAGGCAGTAATATTGAAGATAAATTAGATGATTTAGCACCTCGAGTGCATGACTTTTTGTTATCTAATGACCCTTTATCTGTGCCACCAGAAATTGATTTAGATCCAGTTCCGGAGTGGGATAATGAAGATGAATTGTTCAATGATGACGCATGAATCAGGTAGATATAAATATCTAAACTGCCCAATCTTGGTGTGACACATATGTCCAACATCTGGAAAACGATAAAATACCTTTACTTAATGGGGGCAGCACTTTTTACTTTATCTTGTGTTTACTTAATGTGGATATGGCGCAATGGAATCTTAGATCCGGTTACTACTACTGAAGTCATCATGGCTGATGTGGAGTATTTAGGACCTTGGGGAATCTTGTTAGATATATTTATTTTATTTTTTATTTGGGTCTTTGTCAAACAATCTCGAAAGAAAAAAGAGGTAACGGGAATACTCCCCGGTCTTTTATTAGATTTAAAACCCTTACCTCCACCAATACCACCTGCACCACCCCAATTGAGTGCACCGATTAAGGATCCAAGGGTAGAAGATTGGGTCTGGGAAGAATTACAGATGAAACGGGATAAGTAAGTTATAAATAGTTAAGGCGTCCCAATAAGAGTATGGTAAATCAAGACCCTCAACCTGAGTTATACACTACTCGAGCAGTCTTTACAGCAGCAAATACCACTGGCGATACGGCCACCTCTACTATATTTACTAATCAAGCCAATAACGAGGAATGTCGTATTTATGCTATTATGGTAGATATTTTGAATGAAAATGGAGCACCGGTTACTACGGGCACTACCGACACGGATTTTAATATCCAGATTCAAGTCGGTCCTAACAATATTCCTTCTAATGCCTTTGATGCCACGGTTATTAACTTCAAAGATGATAAGACTTTGGCTTTTTCTACACCTATTTTAGCCTTATTTCAACAACCTTTGGCTGTGGAAGTTATACTTAATTCCACCGCAGGTGCTACCTTGGCAGCCCAGAGAACAGTAGTTGTTACCATGATCTCGGAACTGGCCATCCAGAAAGAATACTATTCACAACGGCAAAGACCCAACCCTCGTGGGGTTCGATGAAGCATAAGATATAAATAGTCGTGCAACATAACCATATGTATAGGTGACACAATATGGCAAATCAAGACCCACAGCCAGAGATTTACTCTACAACACATACGTTTACGGGTGCAACTGCGGCTGGAACTGTGAACACACAGACAATTTTCACAAATCAGGCTAACAATGAAGAAGTTCGTATTTATGCAATTGCAGTCAATATTCTTGATGATGCAGGCACAGTAGCCGTCGCTGAAACTGACTTTACAGTTGCTATTCAGGTCGGACCCAACAACGTTCCATCCAACGCTTTTGACATCAGTTGGGTTTTCTCCAACATTAACTCTGGTGGACCAGTTCTCGCTTTCTCTACTCCAATTTTGGTGCTTTTCCAGCAACCAATGGCTGTTCAAGTCAGTGTAACTACTGCTACCACTGTTACCCGAACTGTTAACGTTAGTCTAATTGGCGAACTGGCAATTCAGAAGGAATACTACAATGAGCGTTTCAGCAATGGCGCACCTATGTGAGCAAAACACATAAGTAGTAGTGCAAACCATTCAGTTTATGGCGATTAGGCGTCAAGCGTATGAATGGCGCAACGTTTGTCCAATTGGACAAAAGTATGTTATTGGACATCCTGTTTTAGATCCTGTTCCTTCCACCATTACTGGAGATTGGATTTATACAGCCCCTCGGAGTCGTTCCACTGGAGTTCAAGATAGCCAGATTGTAGCCCCTGTTATTGAAGGTGGGTTACCTATACCTATTTTTACCGGACAACAAGGAAATAACCTAAAGACATCAGCCCATGTATTGGCCATCCAGATGGTTATTATTGATTCTTTGTCTTGTTGGCCACCAGAAGCCAATGTCAACGTCTTTGTTAATGATACTTATTACTTTGAAGCCCCCGATTATTCTGCAATCAAGGGACTGAGTGGCTTTACAGTTCCATTTCCAGAACCCAATTACCCCCAATATTTTACGGTTGAGTCCTTTAAAGATGGTATTGATCCTCCGATTTATATCTTCCCCGGCGATACTTGGGGTGTTTATATTACCTTTCCCGAAACAACTAATGCAGGGTCATTAGTTTGGGGGAGTGGCACTTCTCAATCTTCAGGACTCTCTAATTCTGGTGCATTTCCCGCAGGAGGTCCACAATATAGTTATTCGCCCACATGGGCTACTGGGACAGGCAGTCCAGTATACACCAATACCGCTCGTCGACCCTATGCGGATTATGAATTGGCACGGGTTTTTGTAAAATATTTATTAATTGATGGTGCCGATTTCCTAATTGCTCAGAAGATGCTTGACATTGGACTTCCAGTTAATGCTCAAAGTATAGTTAAGTATAGACAAGATTTAATTAGATGGCAATTGACATCTGATGTTGTGGAAGGCACTTTAGACGAAGAATTGATTCGTGAGACTGGGATGACCACCCGCAGGAGTTCATTACCATGAGACATTTACCCTATTATTGGCGATTAAGGCCTCAGACCACGATGTATCAGATTCCTTTTGAATATGAGGCTCAACAAGAAAGAGTGGAACCCACCCATCTTGGAGCATTTCCTTCTGGAGACTTAATAGGTTGGGATGCTGATGCTTGGCCACAAGCAGGCATTCCCTTTTCTTTGTTTACATCTCAATATGGGACAGCAGGTAAAATAGATCGTTCACCTATCAGTTATCTGGTAGAACCCTTAGATGGTTGGTCTCGGAAACAGATTTCGCAGCCACCGTTAGTAAAGGCCGAGCAGTTTATCGTTTTGAACAATTTTGGTTCTACCCCCGGTGTTTTACCTTATCCTATTGTTACCCATTCCAATAGTGCATTTTATACGCTTAATTTTGCATTCGATATCAAAACTGATCCGGGTATTGGTCGAATTAGTAGTTTCACATTTAATGGACGAGATCTTCCAGTGGCTTATGGTTACCCCCTCACCACTCCTGATTTTACCACCGCACCACCTACTGCAACCCCCTTGACGGGCGTGTTTAGTCTTACTGAGACTGAATCCACTCTGATCCCTCCATTACCTGCTGGGAATGTGGCCAATGGCCTTCCAGCCCTGTTAGTTAACTCTCTATACTATCCTGCTTATAACAATAATGCACAGACACTACCACCAGATAATAGTCCTTGTTGCCCTACGGGAGATAAATATGGATTTATCCCTGAAGAATTAAATTATAATAGTGGCATTGTTGGTTTATATTTACTTGATAACGGTGGTGAACAACGTGTGGCAGGTGTTCCTGTGGGCTACACTCGTGTCCAATATTTCATGAGTGTGGTTAATTATGGACCCCAATTGGAAGTGCCCTCTTTAAGAATTGGATATTATGATACTTATAATGAGTTTGGAGGAAATGTAGAGAAGTTTGTGGATTGCACAGTTACGGTGACGGGTCAACCCCCCAACTATCAAAATGGGCTGACCAGTGTGGTTTACCCCAATAATAATGAAATTAATTTTTTATCTAATTTTCCACCTGACGGTTTTGTTAATGTTGTTATTAACGATAGCACCTATTATGAGAATCCTGACGGAACTCCCAGTTTAGGTATATCGGGTGATGCTGCACCATTTCCCATGCAACCGGGGATCGGAATCCCTCAATATGCTTTACGTCCCAATATATATGTATTACCGGGTCAAACTTTTGACGTTGAATATACTGCTAATACTGATATTCCTGCCGTGGGGCAATGGTTGCGAGATGTAGGAGATGTAACATTCGGTGGGACTCCTGCTAATGTAACTTATAGACTCGAATATGGATGGGATTTTGCTGCCTGTTTCTTTGATTATTGGCTTTTTGAAGGTGTTGAAGCCCTTATTTGTCAAAAATTATTAAAATTAGGTATAGATATTACGCCAGATAGTGTTGATTGGTATAAACAGATGATCTTAAACATGGAGGGACTCGAACATGATACTTATAAAAAATATTTAAAATTAATGAAAGAGTGGAAAAAACGACAAGATATACAGGATGCAGCATATCATCGTAAGCGTGGTAAGCGAGCCAGAATGAGATGAGTAAGTATAAATAGTTGAACGGAGGGATATATTACATGACCACTGGCGAAAAGATTCGGGATATAAAACGCCCATATCGTAAGAAGGCATTCCAGTCTGGATATTCTCAGAAGGGAAATGCTGTTCAATCTAACCCACCTCCTATTTCATCGTATTCGACCGTATCAACGGCGGCTACACAGGTGGTGAGGGCGGGGGTAGACCCTCAAACCTTTCGACGCCCAGTCAGATCAACTCCCCAAGGAGGACTCGAAGGTATTCCTATTGACTTCAGTAATTATCCTTGGCATATGGTTAGTAAGGGCAACTCTGCGAACCTAATTCAGCGTCAGCGTATTGATTTTACTACTTTGGATACTTATAATGCCGCAGGCGTATTAACGACTGCCAATTCTTTTGATAACAATGCTTATGTAGATATGGTAGTTATCAACGTGGCTGATGTATTGGGTGACGATACATGGCGTGATTCTGATGGTGATGGTGTTCTGGACGAAGTAGTTGCTCGTGATGATTATACTGTGGCAGGAACTCCAGAGATCCCACCCCAGACTTATACAGGTCTACAAGCCACTACACCCGCTTCTACTAATCCGTTCCCCGTAGGTTCTGGTGCTACCACAGCCTCCGTGGGAGGCACTGTGGCCGTAGGAAGCACTGGAGAACTGTATGTAGTAGCCAATTTTGGCCATTCTGAGCCATCTACTGCAAGTTTACCCACATCTGGTATGTATTATGAGTTATGGGTAGACGGAGCCTTATTTCTACAATGGCAAGATTTCCAATGGGCACCAACTGCACCTAAGAGAGATATGTGGGATTTTGATGTTCCAATCATTGTCGAAAAACAAATTGTGTTCCGTGTTATTAATCGAACAGGTGGGGCTATTACCACAGGTAATATGGATGCTTGCTTCGCTGGATGGACTGAGACACAAGATGGATATGATGATACCTCTCGTGCTAAACTACAATCGTGAGGAGTGAGATAGGGGTGAATCCAATTTCTTATACAGGTGTCACTCAAGGCGGACTTACCGTCAAAGAATTAGATGGCAATCCTAATGTTCCCAATGTTACAACTATTCAAGTTTCCAATGGAACTTTGACTAATAATGGTGGTGGTGTAGTTACCATTAGCACAGGTGGAGGAGGCGGTAGCGGAACTGTTACTTCTATTACTGCAGCCGCAGATAGCGGAACAGGAACTGCCATTACTACTTCAGGAACTTTTACTTTTACAGGTGGCACAGGTATTGATACCTCAGTTTCAGGCACAACTGTAACTATTGCTAATAAAGTTGTATCGAGCGGTAGAGTTACTACTTCTGTCGCAGCAGGCCTTAACGTAGTCTCTGTGGGCATCACTGATTCAGCCGTTACCGCAACCAATGATATCATTTTCTCCTTGGAAATTGGCACCGGAATCATAGTTACTCAATTTTGGTGTATTACTGCTCGAAACGCTGGTGTAGGTTTTGGTGTTGAAGGCGATGCCACAAATCCAACCCCCGGTGCTTTAGATTTTATAATTAACTATATTATAGCCGAGTTCTGATAGTGAAACCTATAAATAACAAGGCATAGGTATACTTATTATGCCTCCATCTAAGATCCCGTCTTACGCTGCAGGCAATGCTAAGTTCAGTGGTGTATCTGCACCTGATGGCTTAACAGTCATGGCAATTGATGGCAATCCTACCGTCAGGCACGTTAATACCATTAAAGTTACTAATGGGACTCTTACAGATGATGGCGGAGGTGTAGTTACTATTGTCACCGGTGGAGGTGGCGGCGGTGGAATGACTCAATGGACTTTAGCCGCAGATAGTGGACCCAGCCAAGGAGTCACTAATCTTAATACCGTAACTATTGCAGGTGGAACTGCTATGTCTTCAGTGGCCTCGGCCACCGATACAGTTACTATTAATCTTGATAATACTGCTGTCACCCCGGGTGCTTATACCAGTGCAGATATTACTGTTGACGCTCAAGGTAGAATTACAGCCGCTGCATCGGGTGCAGGCGGTGGTGGAATGACCTCTTGGACCCTTAGTGGCGATAGCGGTGTCAGTCAAACTATTACTGATGGCAATACTGTGGATATCGAGGGTGGCACAGCCATCTCGACGGTTGCAGGAGTCACAGATAAACTAACTATTAACTTAGATGATACCGCTGTAACACCTGCCACTTATACATATTCAACCTTAACGGTAGATCAACAAGGAAGATTGACTGCAGCCAGTTCGGGTGCGGCCCCCGGAACTATGTCTACTTGGACTTTAAGTGGAGATGGCGGTGTTAATCAGACTATTAGTGATGGAGATACAGTAGATATTGAAGGAGGAACAGGGATTTCCACACTTGCAGCGGCTACTGACAAGGTTACCATTACTCTGGACGATACGGCTGTAACGCCCGGAAGTTATACTTATTCTGCTATTACGGTGGATCAACAAGGTCGTTTGACTTCTGCAGCATCGGGTGCTGCACCGGGAACTATGAGTTCATGGATTTTATCTGATGGAGTTACTACTCAAACTGTCAGTGACGGTAATACCGTCACCGTTACGGGTGGAACTGGTTTAACATCTACCGTCTCTGCCGTCGATACTGTGACTTTGGTCTTAGACGACACAGCAGTAACACCTGCCTCTTATGGTTCAGGCACCCAAGTAGGCACTTTTACCGTCGACCAGCAAGGTAGACTCACTGCAGCCGCTAATGCGGCCATTACCTATCCATTTACCACCTTTAGTATTGCTACTGACCCTGCTACGGGTATCGAGCCAGTTAATGATGGTGAAACCGTCACCTTTGAGGCTGGAACCTTTATTACACCTGTGGTAGCCGCTACTCGGAAAGTTACGGCTGATTTATCAGCCACTGGCACACCAGATGCTACCAAGTTCTTGCGTGGTGATAATAGTTGGGCTACACCAGCCGGTGGAGGCACTATGTCTTCTTGGGATTTGGCAGGGGATTCTGGACCTTCTCAGACTGTTAGTGATACTGATACTGTTACAGTTGCTGGAGGAACTGGTTTAAGTTCTGTAGCCTCGGCTACCGATACTGTAACCCTTAATTTAGACAATACTGCCGTTAGTGCAGGTGCTTACGGTGATGCTACCAATGTAGCCACTTTTACTGTGGATGCTCAAGGAAGGCTTACTGCAGCCGCTAATGCGGCCATTACCTTCCCCTCTGAGACCTTTACTTTGACTGCAGATTCTGGTTCTAATCAAACTATTGCTGACGGAGATACTATGGATATCGCCGGAGGAACTGCTATTTCTACCGTAGTGGGTGCAACTGACACAGTAACCGTTAATTTGGATGATACTGCGGTCACCCCCGGCAGTTATACTTACTCTGCTATCACAGTAGATCAACAAGGTAGGCTTACTGCGGCTTCCAGCGGCGCATCACCCGGAACCATGAGTTCATGGACTCTGAGTGGAGACACTGGTTCTAATCAAACTATTAGTGATGGTGATACCGTAGATATTGAAGGTGGCACCGGTATTTCTACTGTGGCTGCTGCCACAGATAAAGTTACTGTTACTTTAGATGACACCGCTGTGACACCCGGAAGTTATACATATTCCAGTCTGACAGTAGATCAGCAGGGTAGATTAACTGCAGCCTCCTCTGGAGCGGCTCCCGGAACTATGAGTTCATGGATTTTATCTGATGGGGCTACTACTCAAACAGTAGATGATGGAAATACAGTTACTGTTACTGGAGGCACGGGTTTAACATCTACGGTTTCAGCCGTAGATACTGTAACTTTAGTATTAGATGATACCGCTGTGACACCCGGAAGTTATGCTTATGCTTCCCTAACTGTGGATCAACAGGGGCGTTTGACTGCTGCAGCAGCCGGAGCCACCCCCGGAACTATGTCTGCTTTTGAGGTAGCCGGAGACACAGGTCCCGCTCAAACCATTACTGATTCTAATACTTTGAGTTTATTAGGTGGAACTGCCTTGTCCTCAGTGGCTTCAGCCACAGATACTGTTACCTTTAATTTAGATAATACTGCTGTTACTGGAGCATCCTATGGGTCTGCCACTGAAGTGGCTACGTTTACGGTAGATGCACAGGGTAGATTAACTGCTGCAGCCGACCAAGCCATCAGTTTTCCTGCAGAAACCTTTACTCTTACTGCTGACAGTGGTTCTAACCAAACCATTGGTGATGGCGATACTATGGATATTGCGGGCGGAACAGCCATTTCGACAGTAGTAGGTGCCACCGATACTGTTACAGTTACCTTAGATGACACTGCAGTTACACCCGGGAGTTATACTTATTCATCAATTACTGTCGACCAACAGGGTAGACTTACCGCTGCAAGTTCGGGTGCAGCCCCGGGAACCATGAGTTCGTGGATTTTGTCTGATGGTTCTACCACTCAGACCGTAGCAGATGGAAATACAGTTCAGGTTTTAGGTGGAACAGGACTTACGTCCACCGTTTCGGCTACCGATACAGTAACAATAGTCTTGGATGATACCGCTGTAACGCCGGGAAGTTATACTTATGCATCTCTAACAGTGGATCAACAAGGCAGACTCACCGCTGCTTCCAGTGGTGCAGCCCCGGGAACTATGTCTTCATTTACACTTACTGCAGATTCTGGTTCTAACCAAACTATTGTGGATGGCAATACCATGGATGTCGCCGGAGGCACAGGTATATCCACCGTAGTCGGTGCCACTGATACGGTGACCGTGAATCTGGACAATACGGCTGTTTCCGCAGGCAGTTATACTTATTCCAGTATCACTGTGGACGCCCAAGGAAGATTGACAGCAGCCAGTTCAGGTGCCGCCCCCGGAACTATGAGTTCATGGATTTTATCCGACGGTTCTACCACTCAAACAGTGGCCGACGGAAATACAGTTCAGGTTTTAGGTGGAACGGGACTTACGTCCACTGTTACTGCCACTGATACCGTTACTTTAGTCTTAGACGATACTGCCGTGACTCCCGGAAGTTATACATATTCCTCCATTACAGTAGATCAACAAGGTCGACTGACTGCGGCCTCCAGTGGTAGTGGCCCTGATTTAGCAGGAACTATTGCCACCGGTCAGATTGCTTATGGTGCTTCTGCAGATACCATTGCTGGAACTAATAATTTATATTGGGATAATAGCAATGTTCGCATGAGTATCGGTGGAGACACATCCCCGGATGCTATGTTACATCTTAAGTCTGCTGTTTCAGCACAACCAGAACTTAGATTAGAAAACACTAATGCCGATAATCAAGAAGCCTGTATTCGTTTCATGAAGAATACATCATCTCCTGCCAGCGGCGATGATATTGGTTTGATTAGATTCGAGGGAGAAAACAGTGCAGGTGGTAATCATCTTTATTCTTATATCATGGCTCAAATGTTAGATCCTACCGATACCCAAGAATCAGGAGAAATGATTTTCTATGTGGGGCATAAAGGTTCTCAATTGAGAGTGTTTGAGATTACTGGTTCTAACACAGGAGATGGAGAAGTCGTGGTTAATGAAGGAGGAAATGATGATTTTAACTTCCGAGTAGAAACTGATACTATTACTAATGCCCTTTTCGTTGATGCTGGTAACGATGCTGTTGAAATCAATGGAACTTTAAACATGGGTAGTAATTTGACCCATTATAACAATGCTGCGCCCGCTGCGGGACAATTACTTATTGGAGATGCTACTGCAGCCGTATGGGATGCGGCTACGCTTACTGCAGGTTCTAATATTACTATTACTAATGCTGATGGTGCTATTACCATTGCAGCCTCTGGAGGAGGAGGTGGTGGTGCACCTACTGACGCTGAATATGTAGTATTATCAGCCAATGGCACTTTGACTGATGAAAGGGTGCTTACAGCAGGAACAGCCATCAGTTTGACTGATGGTGGAGCAGGTAGCACTATTACAGTTGCTAATACAGGTGTAACTTCTAACGTAGCAGGAGCAGGTATTGGTGTATCTGGCGCAACAGGCGCAGTTACTGTTACTAATACAGGTGTC
>Ga0315338_1004726_pt1 | contig 10478 bp, 10 predicted proteins | sample ASW8metaG_FD_204518 | JGI IMG/M metagenome (GOLD analysis project Ga0315338, IMG submission 204518) | Ammonia-oxidizing marine archaeal communities from Monterey Bay, California, United States - ASW #8 | ecosystem: Environmental > Aquatic > Marine > Coastal | place: USA: California | collected...
ACGAGATATCTTTAACTTTGCTGAACGATTTGATCCAATCAATACGTTGAGCCTGCTCTGCCCAGAAACCTTCGTTGTCGATCACGGATTTCTGGTACATTTCATCGTAATCGGCAGCATTAATTAAAGCTCTACTAGAGGTAGTGGAAGCAACTTCATAAGTCTTAACCATCATTTCACCTTGTTGTTATTTGTTTCTTCAATTAGTTCATTTGACCGATTTATTTTACGGAAAAGCTTTCATAGGAGTTGTCATTCTTATTGGAGGATTCCGTCCTTGTAGTTGTAGTTTTACTTCATTCCAATTGACCATTACTTGTGTTCATGCGTACTGTGATCATGCTGTTTCGATTCTGATGGCAGGTATTCAGATGGTTCCGAATCATCATTCTCATAATTGTCCGTGTTATCACCATCATAGTTGGCTGCTTCAATGGCTTTAACACCGTGTAACTGCTCACTGTTTGTCGAATTATCAGCGTGATGCCCCATCCCTTTCGCGTTAGTCAGTAAATCCTGGTACTGGGTCACACTAAGATCAGGTAATTTCATTATGAACGCCACAACCGGCCAAATGGAGTCATCATCATGCGTTGCTCCCCACGAAGGCATACCAGTCATTTTGATGCCGTATTTTGTTACCCAAAATAATTCAGCGGGTGACATTTCCAATGCCGATTCCGCAAGATCGGGTGGAGGAGGATTCAACCCCATACCCATTGCCTTGGGAGATTGGCCAGGAGCGCCGTGACATCCTAGGCACATCCCATTAAAGTCATTAACGCCGGCAAAAACTAAAGAATCATCATTGAGATTTGGCACATCGATATGCTTAGCATAGCGTTTTACCGAAGCATGTGAAGTAGTCGAAATTAACCAATTGATAATACTATTATGTGAGGAGCTTACACGAACATCATAGATGCCCGAATAAGCGAAGCTGATAATCGCTAATACACCAATAACGGTGACAATAATAAATATTCTAATTTTTTTAACAATCATCTCTGTTTTGTTTTCCTTATAATATATCGTGCCTGAAGTTAACACTTCTATATTTAAATTTTGACAAATTTTTCAGGCAAAATTTCTATTCAATTCCAACTTAAGCACTCTTCCTCTTTGTATTAGATTTACTTCATTCAATTGGAATTCATATGAACACAGCATTAACAGAAATTTCGTTGCAAGGACTGATCTTTGCATTCCTTCCGGTAGCTGTCGTTATCGGAATCATGTTTCGTTGGTCTACAGGTGCTCCGACTGCAATATACGCCACGCTTCGAATGCTGATCCAATTGCTGCTCATTGGTTATGTACTGGTATATATTTTTAAAACTGATCAACCTGAATTCATCATGGTCGTCCTAGTAATCATGCTTACCGTAGCAAGTTGGATCGCGATTCGCCCACTGCAGAAAAAACAGCCACAGATGTATATGAATTCATTCCTCTCAATATCCATTGGCAGTATCCTAATTCTCACACTGGTTATTCAGATCGTTATCGACATTGAACCATGGTTTAGCCCACGTTATGTAGTACCGTTAGCGGGAATGATTATTTCCAGCGCAATGAATACCGTCAGTCTTGCAGCCGAAAGGTTTCAATCCGAATACGATAAAAAAACACCGTATATAGAGGCTCGGCGAATCGCATTACGGGTATCGTTAATACCAATTATTAATTCGTTGTTTGCGGTTGGCCTTGTAGCACTACCTGGGATGATGACTGGTCAGATATTATCCGGAGTTTCACCGTTGATAGCAGCGCAGTACCAAATCGTCGTTATGACAATGCTGTTCAGCGCTTCGGGTATTTCCGCATCACTATATCTGGTACTAACCAATCGTAGCCTGCGATTGTAATCTTCATGTTATTACGTATGTTTGTTGGAGGGCTTATTAAAAAAATACTGGGTGAAATTGACTCGGTACATCCTATCCCCATTCTTCAATTGACATTTTTACACGATTCAAGCGGGAATTTGATCTCTCCAAACGTAAATCTAACTTGTTTCAACAAACAATGATTTAGTCATTGTTCTGCAACAATACTTTTATTCACAGTTATCTATCATTTATTTTTATTGCTGAAATTTCTCATTCCTTGAGCTAACCTATAGGTGCTTGAGCTGGTATGGTTGATTTTGAAATATTGTTTTATACATAAAGCTCAAGGCTTTTAAGCGTAGCAATGACTGCCAATGCAATGAATGCAATGGCGGTTTCGGTCAAAGAATGAAAGATTCGATGCAGGATGCATCGGATCGATAACCGGAGATCAGATTTGCGCCTATTGTTCTACGCACTGCTGGCAGCGCTTGTCAGTACCTGTTCTTCGTCACCTTCGATACTTGATCAGGTACTCGAAGTTGGCGAATTGCGTGTAGTGACGCGTAACAGTCCTACTACATATTTTGTTGGATCCGAAGGACCAGGAGGTCCCGAGTTTGATTTGGTGCAAGGGTTTGCCGAGGAACTTGGCGTAACACTAGTCATCAACACTGTTGACAGCCTCTCTGAAATTTTACCGCACCTAATCTCAGGTGCATCGCACATGTCTGCAGCGGGGCTCTCAATTACCAAATCACGACGCGAATATCTAAGCTTCGGTTACCCTTACGATACCGTCGATATGCACCTTATCTATAAACTGGGTACCGGCAAACCTCAATCGATTGAGCAGGTAATCGGAAAATCGATTGAAGTAGTTGCTGGCAGCAATCACTCCGACATACTCGCATCGTTGAACAAGGTTTATCCAGAGCTGACATGGTCTGAGAATGCAGATGTAGAAGTTGCTAATCTCATGGAGAAGGTTTTATACGAAGAACTCGATTTTACAATCGCAGACAGCACTGAATTTGATATTCAACGGCACTTCTATCCAGACTTGCGCGTAGCGCTTGATCTCAAAAACGAACATCCAATTGCCTGGGCATATCTAAAAGGAGATGGTGACAGCCTCCTTACAAGGGGCGATGAATATCTGATCAAATCAAAACATTCGGGCTTGCTCGCTCAGATAAATGACCGCTATTACGGCCATACGAAAAAATTTGATTATGTTGGTACGAAAGCCTTCATCCGACATTTTGACAAACGACTACCTCGATATCGTCCCTGGTTCGAAAAGGCGGGTGCGCTATATGGCGTAGACTGGCGACTGCTTGCAGCGATCGGTTATCAAGAATCTCACTGGCGATCTCACGCCGTGTCACCAACCGGTGTCAAAGGCATTATGATGTTAACTGAGGCGACCGCTGACTATCTCGATATCGAAGATCGCATGGATCCGGAGAGCAGCATTTTCGGTGGTGCAAGATTCTATGCACGGCAAACAGAACGCATTCCTGACAGTGTTAACGAACCTGACCGTACCTGGATGGCACTCGCTGCATATAATGTTGGTTTTAACCATATAAAAGACGTGCGACAAATCGTGGAGTGGCAAGACGGCAATCCGGACACCTGGATCGATCTTAGTAAAATGCTACCGCTTCTTGCTAAACGAGAATGGTACTCACGGGTAAAATACGGTTACGCACGAGGATGGGAGCCAGTACTTTACGTTAACAATATTCGCAATTACTACAATATTCTTCGCTGGATCACAGCAAATGAGACTCAAGAAGAGGATGAGACGAAGGTACAAATAGAGTTAGCCACTAACGATACCTGAAAATATCACCCATCCTGACAAGCAATCCCTATTATCTTTTCGCGGCGAAAAAATCTTTAAGCATTGCCGAGCATTCTGCCTCAAGCAACCCACCATTGATTTCGAAGCGGTGATTGAATTCTTTGATATTACTTAAATCCAGAACACTGCCAACGGCACCAGTTTGTGGATCATACGCACCAAATACCAATCTTTGTATACGTGCCTGGATCATAGCACCCACGCACATAGCACAAGGCTCAAGCGTAACATAGACTGTCGCGCCTCTTAGTCTGTGATTTTTCTGATTTGCCGCAGCGTTTCGGATAGCGATAACTTCGGCATGAGCACTTGGATCAGAATCCTGAATAATTCGATTGAAACCCTTGCCGATAATGTCTCCAGACCAGGTAACAATTGCGCCAACAGGAACTTCATTCGAAGCCATTGCCTTTTCTGCTTCAGCAATGGCTACCTGCATCAGATTAATATCAATATAAGTCCAACTCACTTTCTTCTTGCCTGACACCAAAAACGCGTCCACATCACACTTTATTTGCTCTGATCGTTTTATTAAACGAAACAGCCCAGCCCCTTTTTACGAGCTAAAATAAGTATCTCTTTGATTAAAGTTAAGAGGCTGGTTATTTATAGAAATCTGCTATCACCTCAGTTACAACCTTAACTGAAACAGGATCAAGCTCTGGAAATATAGGTAATGATAAGATACTACTCTGATTCTCAAACGCATTCGGGAAATCACCACTATTGTGCTTCAAATGAGAATAAGCATTCAAAAATGGAAGGGCTACTGGATAGTGAATATTTGTTTGAATATTTAAATTACCTAAATAGTTTTTTAATTCATCCCTCTGTTCACACTTAATAACATATAAGTGCCAAACATGAGTTGCAAAATCAGAAACTATTGGAATTTTAACCGGAGTAAGTCTATCCAGAGCAGTACTGTAAATTGAGGCTAATTTTCGCCTCTGATTTGTCCATTTTTTTAAATGCTTCAACTTTACAGATAAGATTGCTGCCTGTATGCCATCGAGCCTGCTATTTATACCCTCAATATTATGCTCTCCTTTTAATAGGCCACCATGTCTTGCAAACATCGCCATCTTTTCTGATAACTCGTCATTGTTTGTAAGAATACATCCAGCATCTCCCATGGCACCAAGATTTTTACCAGGGTAAAAAGAAAATGTTGCGGCATCACCAAAATTTCCAACTTTAGTTCCATTAAATTCACTTAAATGAGCTTGTGCACAATCTTCAATTACCCATATTCCTCTATCTTTTGCAATATTCATAACTTTACCAATGTCACAAGCTTGGCCATAAAGATGAACAGGAATAATACCTACAGTCTTTGAAGTAATTTTTTTCTTTAATTCTTCTATATCAATATTAAAAGTTTCATTGTAAGTATCACAAAAAACTACTTTTCCACCTGCTAGACTGACAACTTCGCTGGTAGAAATCCAAGAGTGAGCTGGAACTATTACCTCATCTTCAGATTTTACACCCAAAGCTTTTAAAGCAATAAAAAGAGCATCTGTACCATTTGCACATGAAATACAATTTTTTGGTCCAATAGCCTCAGCAAATTCTTTTTCGAAAGAATCTACGTACTTGCCTCTTATAAAGGATGTTTCTTTTATGACCGATTCAATTGCATGATCAATTTCTTTTTCTATGCTTTGATATTGCAAATATAAATCTTGAAAAGGGATATTCATAACAACTGTACAGAAATTTTACTTAATTTTTAACGCAGGATTACCTGCATAAATACCTTGTTCATTTATATCTTTAGTAACAACACTGCCTGCCCCAATAATTACATTATCAGCAATGGAAACAGGCAGTATGGTTGAGTTGCTTCCAATAGAGACAAAATTTCCAATCTCAGTTTTAGACCAAAGATTCTCGTCCCCATTAGCAGGTCCGCCAAAAGTAAATTTATCATTTATAAATGTTACCCCATGTCCAATAAAGCAATCGTTTCCAATTGTAACTAGTTCGCATATGAAAGCATGGGACTGAATTTTTGTGCGTTTGCCGATAGTACTATTTTTTTGGATTTCACAGAATGGACCAACAAATACATCATCTTTTAAAGTACAACCATAAAGATTGCTTGGTTCAATAATCTTTACATTAGAACCATAGGTCACATCCACAATGCCAATTTTTTTAAATTCTGGTTCTTTGATCATCTTTGCCCAAGCTTTGAGGATTCAAGAAGAGAATCTACAATAATAACTTTCCCGTTTTCTATAGATTTATAAATAGCATGTATTAGTTTAAGACTTTTTTTTCCTTCAAGTCCATCTAAAAAAGAGTTATTTTTATTCTTTAAACAATCCACTACTTGCTCATAAAAGGCTTGATGTGCAAAACCATAATCGTTAGGAGGATTTACAGAATATTTTTTGAAAACATATTTATCTTGGGCGACAGGATTAGAAAAATTCCAAACTTTCATTTCATTAGCTGCAAATCCACCAATTTCAACACTTCCTTTTTCTCCCAAAATAGAAATTGAACCCTCAAGATCTTTTGGTCTTGTAGCAGTGGTAGCTTCAATTATGCCCAATGCTCCATTCTTAAATTTTAAGGTCACAACAGCTGTATCTTCTGTCTCAATATCAGCCAGAGCCGTTGATGAGAATGCAAAAACTGATTCCACTTCTCCCATCATCCATTGAAGAAGATCAATATGATGGATCGCTTGATTTGCTAAAACCCCTCCATCCATTGCCCAAGTTCCGCGCCAGGTTTCCTGGTCATAATAAGATTGCTGACGACACCAACGAACTCTCACAGTTCCCAGCACTAATTTACCAAAACGTCCTGCTTCTAAAGCTTCCCGTGCAGTCAGTACTGGGACATTAAAACGGTTTTGTTTGACCACGAATAGCTCAACGCCATGTGTATCACAAGCATGAATCATGGCATCAGCATCTTCCAATGACAAAGCCATAGGTTTTTCGACAACTATATCAACGCCATATTGTGCAATAAGAATCGTGTGTGCTGCATGCAAGCCACTTCCTGTTAAAATTACTACTACCTCGATATCTTCCTTCTCCATCATCTCATGCATATCTGAGTATGATGGAACATTATATTTTTGACCTATAGTATGTGCGCGCTCTAAATTCTTGTCACAGACAGCAACAAGTTCAGCTCCCTTTATTTGTCTTTCACCTAACAAAGCGGAATGCCGTTTGGCAATTTGCCCACAGCCAATAAGAGCAAATTTAAGCACGTTCTTTTCTCACTTATTAATTATTCTTACCCGGTACTTTGCAAGATTTTTTCAACCAGATTATTATAATTTTTTTCAAACTCGAAATGCTTTTCATAAACTTTCCTCGAGTTTAACTCCATAGTTTTCTTCAATTTATTATCAGAATAGATTCTCAAAATCACTTCAGTAAGTGTTGGGTTATCCTGTATATCATAGTAGAAGCCTGCTGTATTTTTCTCTAGAAATTCGGAAAGCATACCATGAGAACTTGTGAGAATAACTTTGCCATGATTGAACCCATCTACAGCTTTATTAGGAATGCTTAATGCAAAGTCTTGTCTTTGTTTAAAAGGCACAATGATGGCATCGCTTTTAGAAAATAGATAGTTAATTTCATCTTGATTAATCCAACCAAGAAAAACAACCTCTTCATATTCTTGAAATTCTTTTTGCCATTTATCTTTCTCGGCCCCTTCTCCTGCCAAATAAAATATGATTTTTACTTTGTTCTTTCTAAAGTCATCAATGGTTTTTTTGAGAGGCATAAAATCAAAAACTTCAGTCATAAACGAGCCGGCAAAAGATATAACTATAGCCTCTTCAGAACCAGTGCAGATAAACTTTATAAAGTCTTTATTAGCAAGGGATATATTTTCAGGATTTGGAGCACTTTTACTTGAGAGTGGAAAAACTTGATCGGAATAAATATTTTGTCTGCCAGAGAAATTTTGAGCCCAAAGCAAACAAGGTTCTGAGATTGATATCAAGACGCTGGTTCTTTTTAGAACATACTTTGCTAAGACAAAATAAGGGTAAAAAATGCTTCTAAGAATGATTTTGAACTTACCTCCAAAAGCATTTAAAAAAATTTCTGGCCATAAATCTTTGAAGTCTAAAAAAGAAGTAATCCCCATTTTGTTACTCCATCTAAAAGCAATAAAAGACCACTCGATTGGAGGATATCCTATAAAGACTGCACTGGGTTTGGAGGAATCTTGTTTAAGTTTCCTCCAAAGATTAAAAGCCAAAACTAGATGATCATACAAACGACGGATAGATACATTGTTAGAATATCCAGGACTATCTATAAGCTTAACCTTAATACCTTCTGACTCATAAGTATCTTGCCTATTTCTATGTTTTTTTGATAAATGATTAAATCTTGAAGTCCAAATGACAACATTGATTCCCTTTTTTACGAAAAAATCAGCTAAATTATAGGCTCTCATTTTTCTTGGGGAACCATTATCGCCTGGAATCGGTTCACCTGTTTGAAAGATCCAAATTTCTTTCATAAGTCTTAAATTAGCACATTTTTTAACAAGCTAGTAGATCTTTAAGATAAACAGAATGTCTCTTATAATTCACAATTGCATTACACATTTAATGAGGATATCTAATGCGATTAGGATTTATAGGAATTGGTTATGTGGGCCTAGTGTCTGGGTCATGTTTGGCTGATATTGGCAATTATGTAGATTGTTTTGATATTGACCACGATAAGATAGACGCTCTAAAAAAGAATAAAATCCCATTTTTTGAGCCATCTCTTGAAGATGTAGTCAATAATGGTATTTCAAATGGAAATTTGCGATTCTATTATTTTTCCGAAATTGATGTTGATCAATATGATGCTTTATTTATATGTGTGAATACTCCGAACGATACGCAAGGCAATACTGATCTTAGTAGCGTATTCAACGTAATTGAACATTTAGGAAATAAAATTAAGAAAGACTGTACAATTTTCTTGAAATCTACAGTGCCGGTTGGCACCAGTCAGAAAGTGCAGGAGATGATAGATACAAAGTTGAGGGAAAGAAAGCTACAAAATATTATTGTCGAAGTGGCTTCAAATCCAGAGTTTCTAAAAGAGGGAGACGCAATTAATGACTTCAGGAAACCTGACAGAATTATAGTAGGTACTGAATCAAACAATGTAAAGAATATGACGAGGTCAATTTATGCAGCACACAGTCATATTGATAACAAACTTATTTTCATGTCAAGAGAGTCAAGTGAAATGACAAAATATGCTGCCAATTCAATGCTTGCTACGAAAATTTCATTCATGAATGATTTAGCTAGATTAGCTGAAAAAACAGGGGCAAATATTGATAGTATCAGGGCAGGGATAGGATCGGATTCTAGAATTGGGAAACATTTTATCTATGCAGGCTTGGGATATGGAGGTTCTTGTTTACCTAAAGATACTATTTCTTTTGTGAATCAAGCAAAAATAAAAGATGTAGACTTACCTGTAATTGAAGCTGCAATCAGAACGAATTCAATCCAAGTAGATTTCTTTGTAAATAAGATAGAAGAATTTTTCACAGAAACCGGACTTCCCAAGAATGTTGCGATTTGGGGCCTTACTTTCAAGCCAAATACAGATGATCTTAGAAGTTCTAGAGCAATAGTATTAGGTAATAAATTATTGAATAGAGGATACTTTATAAAGTCTTATGATCCCATGTTTAATAGAATAAAATCAGATGAGAGAGTAAAAAAATTTAATATGTTTGATAATAGAAATGCTACATTGATTGATTCAAATGCTTTAATTCTTGCTACAGAATGGCGAGAATTTTGGCATGTCGATTGTGAAGAAATCAAAGCCAATGGAATTAAAGTTGTTTTTGATGGGAGAAATATTCTAAGAAAAGAAGAAATACTTGCATCAGGGATGAAATATGTCCGCATAGGACAAACATGATGGTTCAGAAATTAAATTCAAATATTTTTGTAAGAATTGTGGATACAGAACTATAAAACTTTCATGATAGTGTGCAACTTGCAGAAATTGGTAGCCATCTGATCCAATAAATTTCATTACAAATAATGAAACTATTCTTAACATCGTGAAAATTAATAAAATAACTGGAGTAATTGCAGGGAACTTTGATGTCATTCATCCAGGTTATATTCATCTTTTTAATCAATGCAAGAAACACTGCAACAAACTATTAATTTTTCTACATGAAGATCCTTCATTAGAAAGGGAATCTAAATTAAAACCCATTTTGACTCTTGAAGAAAGAATCCTAATTCTGTCTTCTTTAAATCAAGTTGATAAAATCATCAGTTACAAAACTGAAGCAGAACTATTGATCCTTCTAAAGAATCATAAGATAGACATTAGGTTTTTAGGTGATGACTACATAAATAAAGAATTTACGGGCATGGAATTGAATATCCCAATACATTATCTAGATAGATCTCACGGTTGGAGTACAACGAAATACAAACAACTGTTGGCTAAAAGTTTGACTGATTAGATAGATCTTGTCTGACTCCTCGGGCCGAATTTGAACCAGCGATCAATTGATTAACAGTCGTTATCTTCTTTCTTTATTATGCCCCCCCGAGGCTCTCTCACTCTCTGGCTATACAGAAAATTAATAATAAATACAATTATTTATAAGATATCAAGAAAAATATTAGTTAGTTTTTAGTGAATTTTACAATAAATAATTGTCTAAAATTTATTGGGTAGTAAGATTTTAGAAAACAGAGTATTGATTAGGTGAAAATTATGAAGACTATCGGA
>Ga0315338_1004727_pt1 | contig 10477 bp, 7 predicted proteins | sample ASW8metaG_FD_204518 | JGI IMG/M metagenome (GOLD analysis project Ga0315338, IMG submission 204518) | Ammonia-oxidizing marine archaeal communities from Monterey Bay, California, United States - ASW #8 | ecosystem: Environmental > Aquatic > Marine > Coastal | place: USA: California | collected...
CGCCATAGGCAACCAGCTCGTCACCGACCACCGGGCCGACCGCAGCAACCTTTACCTTATTGAACGCTGCCAGCAACTGCGCCTCGCCCTGCTCACGCCGCCGCGCTATTTGAAACAGCCGTCGTACTTGCGTGGCACTGGTGAAGGCGACGGCATCTACAGCGGCGGCCAACAGCGCATCAATTAACTGGTCAACTTGGGCATCTTCTACATCGTCAGCATAAATATAGGGTGAAACAGTGCTCACCTGCGCACCGGCGCCTTGCAGAAATTCGACCAGAGGCAAGTTCGGTTCAGTGCCGTACAACTGCAAACCCACGCGCTGACCTTGCAGATTGTCTTCCTTGAGCGTTTCTATCACTCCGCTGGTAGTTGGCGTCACCGCAACCCGATCAGCCTTCAGGCCCAATTTGCGCAGCGCCGCACCGGGCTTGGGCCCGCGGGTAAGTTTATGGATGGGCGCCAGGGCGGTCACAAAGTCATCTCGCAAACTGCCCCCTTCGCGCTCAGCCAACGCAATCATGCGCCGCAACCCTTCCCCGGTAAGGAAAATCAGTTGATCAAAGGGCTCTGCGATGAGCTCCTGCATCCAGCCAAGAACCGGAGCGGGGTCAGGTGCGTCGTGAATGGAAACCAGTGGGCAGCGCAGCACATCGGCACCGCGCTTGATCAACATATCGGCAAAAAGATCCAGTTCACGGCTTTCAGGCAGCGCGATGCGGCGACCGCTAAGGGGCAATACTTCGGTGCTCATGGCTATATTCTCAATCAGGACAGATACGCCATTGTGCGCAGCAGACTGGCGCTTGAAAAGCGCCAAGACCACAACAATGCATTACCAGCGCTACATAGACGCCAGATGGGCTATCGCAGGCCGGGATGGAGCCCGGCCCTCGGTAAACCGTACACTCAACTCAATGCCAGACTCGGCCCGACAGCAAGAGCCGCACCATCATGGAAGGTCGAGTTCCATCTCGACCAGCGACCGCACCGCCACCACCGCTGGCCGGGATGGAACCCGGCCTTCCAGCACAACGTGTATTCAACGCAGCGCCAGACTCGCTACTATCTAAGCGCAAATAAGCCCCGGCGGTCATCGCCGCCACCGGTAGCGCTATTTCTCCCAGCCCCGGCTATGCAGAATGCTGTCCAGCGTACGGCTGACCGCAGTACAGTTGCGCACCATCTCAACCTTCTCCCAGGTGGAACGCTCGCCTTCATGGATCAGACGGTGCATCGCTTCGCGTGTGGGTGGCGCGAGCAGGCGCAGCGGATGGTCCCAACGATTACGCAAAAAGATGTTGATGTCGGCAGTGTATTCCTGCGCCAACACGCCATAGGTCAGATGCTGCATCAGACTGATGACCGGAGACTTGATACGGATATTATCGCGACTGAAACGCATCGCCTCCGCAGCACCCATCTTGATGAAGTTAGCCTGAAAGTTAACCAGCTTGCGCAAACGTGTACGCGGCGCGTCGGGATCAGGGGTAATGGCCAGCGCCGCCGGATTGGTCATGCTGGAAATAAAGTGATTAACGCCATACAAGCGAGCCAAACGCTTGGCCGGCAAATCATCGGCAAAAGAGCCGTCGATCCATTTCATACCCGGAAGGTACGGCACGGTTTCGCCGGCAGCATTGCGACACATCAGAGTGACCGGCGGATAGATACCGTAAATTGAGCAAGAGGCTGTCACCGCAGAACGAATAAGCACGTTCGGCGAGGTAATCGCGTTTAGCAGCCGTGGCGCTTGTTGGGTTGAAAGACCGGTCACCGTGATATTGAGTTTGCGCCCGGTCAGATCGAAGGCCTCCTGGAAGGTCATATCGGGGATGATTTTAGCTAAATAGTCCCGCAAGTTGTCGGCATCCATGGAAGGACGATTGTTACTAAGCAACGAAAGGGTCGGGCGAATAGCGGTGGTCTCTTCAACGTCGTGGTGCAAGTTGTCCAGACTCAGGCGATGGCGCAACTCATCATCATGATGCGTACAGGCAGTGGCCGCGAGAATCGAACCGGCGCTGGATCCGGAGATAATTTCTGGTAGCAGCCCTTGCTCAAACAATGCCTTGAGCACGCCGGTATGAAAGAAGCCCAGTACTGCGCCACCGCTGAGCATCAACGCGGAGCGGCCATTGCAGTGGCTGGCACGCAGGAAGAAGTCCTGTTTTTCCTGCAGCGGAATGATGTCATCGGAGACCTCGTTAAGGTCCTTCAACGCGCCACAGAGTTCATCGATATACCGGGAAATCAGCGTTTTGGTACCCAGGCGCGCCTTGTTGTACAGCGAGGGTTTACCCATCCCCCCCAGATTGCCGTGTACGCCTTCATTCAGCGCAAACAGCAGCTGATGGTAGTCACCACGAAAACGAAGGTCACGCAGCACATCGAGCCGCTGGCGCAGCGAGCGATAATCGTAACTCTCACAGGCGTCGTCCTGCTTCCAGTCATCCAGGCCATGCTCGTGGTCATACTCCCCCGCCAACTCGGCCCAATCGTCGTAGCTCTCGGCTTTTTCCATAGCCTGCAGCATCGCTTTGCTGCGCCCGCGCTGAAACAGTTTCAAGCCCATATCAATACCTCTGGCGCCTTCGGGGCGCCGGTTGCTCGTATCAAAAAACTAGCGTGTGTTGGTCGCCGAACGCGCCGGCTCCACATCAGACACTCGCGGTTCAGCTTGCGCTGCGGCGATCTTTTCGCTCTTGCGCTTGCGCGTCGGCGAAGTGGTTTTAGCCTCGTTTACTGGCTGTTCGGAATGAGTGGTCGCATTCGCGCCCGCCTTACCATCGGGCGTGCTTTTTTCTGCCTGATCAGGCGTAATTGAGGCCAATTTCTGCTGTTCTGCCTGCCCCGCCTCCAAGTCCTTCAACATCGCCTGATATTCCTGCGTCGAGGCTTCTATGCAGGCGATATAAGTATCCATGTCGCCAACCATCTTGCGATCGGCGACTACGCCCAGATTCAGCTCATCGTAGATGCCGGTCATACCGTGGCTGATGCCCATACCGTCGGAGATCGGCACCAGCGGGAAAACGTTGACGATCTTAGCGCCAGCGAAGTAGCGCGGTTGCATGCCTGGAATGCCAGGTACGTTGGTGATCACCGTGTTGATCAGCGGGTAACGCCCGACTGAGCGAATGCGATTCTGGGTCCAAGCACCCAACGCGCGCATATACGGCGGGATCATGTCACCAAACGCATTGCTCAAGTCGCACATGACCTCCTTGGCCAGTGGCACGCCTTTTCCGGTCCTGCGCTGCACTGCCTGCAAGCGATCGAGTGCGTTGGGGATGTCGGTGCCGATCCCAATAAACATGGCGGAAATCAGGTTGCCACAATCCTTGCCGGCCTCGCTTGGTCGAACCGACACCGGACACATGGAAACCAGCGACCCATTAGTTGGTAGGACGTTATGGTGCGCAAGATAGCGGCGCATGCCTCCTGCGATAATGCCGATAACCACATCGTTCAGAGTGCAACCCGGCGACAGCTGCCGCATACGCTTGAGCTCTGAAATCTGCCAAGTGAAGGCGCCGTAAGAACGATGGGGGGAGATCTGCGCATTAAAGATCGTTTTGGGAACCCGAGTCTGCTCCGGTTTGGATTCGTCGCGCAGCCGCCGCGCCAACTCCAGCCCTTTACGGCCCACGGTAAGACCAGCCTTCATGCTACGCATCGTCTGCCCCATCATCCTCGGGGTAGTACGTGCCCACATTTCCAGACGCGTTGGTGCCCGCTCCGCCACCTCAACCCGGTCACGGCGGCCGTACTCATGCTCGGCAGTCTCCTCCATCATCGCCGTGGTTAACTCAAGGCTGGCCTTACCATCCACATAGGCGTGATGGAAGCGGATCAGCACGGCAAAGCTGTTTGGCGGAATGCCCTCTACATTATTAACGCCTTCAATTATGTAGATCTCCCAGGGAGCACGTTCCATATCGACACTACGCGACATCGTCCGCGCAGTAAAAATGCACAGCTGACGCCAGTCACCCGGCTGCGGCAAACCTACATGGCGCACGTGGTACTCAAGATCAAAGTTTTCGTCATCCAGCCAGTAAGGATCATCCAGCTGAAAAGGCGCCTGCTCCAACCTCCGACGGAAAAACGAAGTGGTATTCAGACGATCAGAAATGTATTGAAGAATTTCCTTGTGTCGCACCACTCCCCCGGGCGCGCTGCTCTGATCACAGAGCCAGAGACTACCAATCATCATCGGCTGATTAGGCGCCTCAAAGTAGAAAAAGTGAGAGTCCATCGGGGTGAGCTGTTTCATTTTAGAAATCCTCGTACCGGGTAGGTGTATTTGATTCATCGCCAAGCATCGCAGTCACGCAACAGGCAGGCCTTGATTCAAGTCAAGCAGTTAAGCCAGAAATGTAAAACGCACCAAATAACAGCCATCGCCAAAAACGACGTAATTTGAGGCTGAAAAGGATAATGCAAATTTGTGACCAATAGGTCACAACTATTTTAATAATCGCACCCGCGCACAAAAAAAGAGTTTTATAGCCTTGCTCCAGAGCCTACGCTTCACCTAAAAAAAGCGACACATTTTGAAATTGATCGAAATAAAAAAGCGAGCAGCGCACTAGAAAAGCGCACTGCTGAGGCGGCGGGGTTACCGCTTAAGTGCAAACCGAAGCGCTTTACAGCAAGAGACCAAATTGAGTTAATCCACCTCCTTGCCGCGGCATTAGAGGACGCAAACTGTGTGTGAATTGCTGGGTATGAGCGCCAACGTCCCCACGGATATCTGCTTCAGCTTCGCCGGATTGATGCGACGTGGTGGCGGCAGTGGGCCACATCGCGATGGCTGGGGCGTGGCTTTTTATGAAGGCAAAGGCGTGCGCTGTTTTCATGACCCCACCCCCTGCCACGACTCGGCCATTGCGCGACTGGTCGAGTCGTACCCGATCAAATCGGAAAACGTCATCTGTCATATTCGCCAGGCCAACGTTGGCGCTGTCAGCCTAGCCAACACACATCCGTTTACTCGAGAGCTCTGGGGGCAATATTGGGCGTTCGCCCACAACGGGCAGCTCGCAGACTTCAGGCCTGCCAGTGGCCCTTACTGCGCGGTAGGTGACACCGATAGCGAAGCCATCTTCTGCCATCTGCTCAATACGCTGGTAGCACGTTGTCAAAAGCCGCCCGCGCAGCAAGAGCTGATCAATACGCTCAGCCGCGCCTGCCAGCCACTGCTCGAAAAGGGCGTCTGCAACCTGATGCTGAGCAACGGCGATTGGCTATTTACCCTGTGCACCAGCAAACTCCACTGGATCACCCGCCGCGCACCTTTCGGCGCCGCGCATTTAAGTGATGTAGAAATCAGTATCGACTTCACCGAACACACCACCCAAGCCGATGTAGTCAGCGTGATTGCTACTGAACCTTTGACGAGCAATGAGCAGTGGACGACGTACGAACAGGGCGAATGGCGACTTTGGCAAGCGGGTGAGACAGTGTCGCGAGGTAACTTGCTCACCCAGGCAATTTAGCTGCATATGTGGCTTGCCCCGCTAACGGGCATTTGTAATCATCGACCGATTGACCACGCCAAGGAAGATGGACGTTCAACCTATGCCCCTGACTGTGCCCGAGAGTACTATGCCGGAAATCTGCCTGCGGGTACTCTCCGAGAAAATTGAAGCAAAGCTTTGTGTCGTGGGGATCTACGGACTAGGTTACGTTGGTCTGCCCCTGGCATTACGCTTCGCCGATGTGGGCATCAAAGTTATCGGCTTTGATATCGACGCCAACAAAGTCGCCACACTGAACAGCGGCGGCAGTTATATTGAACGCATCACCTGTGAAGATATCTGCAAGGCTCGCGAAAGCGGCTTTGAAGCTACTGCAGACTTTAGCCTTACCACCGAAGTAGACGCTCAGATCATCTGCGTGCCCACTCCGCTAGACAATCATCATCAACCCGATCTCAGTTACGTCACCGATACGGTTGACAGCATCCTGCCCTTTTTCAAGGCAGGTCAACTGATGAGTTTGGAAAGCACAACCTGGCCCGGCACCACCGAAGAACTGCTCGCGCCGCGACTCTCGGAATGTGGCTTCACCCCCGGCATCAATTGCGCGCTCGTGTACTCCCCCGAGCGCGAAGACCCAGGTAATGCGCATTTCAGTACAGCGCAGATACCCAAGGTAATCGGCGGCATTACGGCACACTGCTTGGAACTTGGCAGCGCTCTTTACGCCACTGCAATCGATACAATGGTCCCAGTCAGCAATACCCGCGTGGCCGAGATGACCAAGCTGCTTGAGAACATCCACCGCGCAGTCAACATTGGCTTGGTCAACGAAATGAAGATTGTTGCAGACAAGATGGACATCAATATTCACGAAGTAATCAAAGCCGCTGCTACCAAGCCCTTCGGCTTCGTACCGTACACTCCAGGTCCTGGCCTGGGCGGGCACTGCATCCCCATCGACCCCTTCTACTTAACCTGGAAAGCCAAGGAATACGGCATCAACACCCGCTTCATCGAGCTGGCTGGCGAGATAAATCACTATATGCCGCATTGGGTGGTGCAGAAAGTGGCAGACGCGCTCAATGACCATGGCAAAGCCGTGAAAGGCAGTAAGATACTGGTATTGGGGTTGGCCTATAAAAAAAATATCGACGATACCCGCGAATCGCCGGCGGTGGAGATCATGTCCCTTTTGCAGGACAAGGGCGCCAACGTCGCCTACTCGGACCCGCATGTGCCAAAGTTTCCGCAAAAGCGGGATTATAAATTTGATCTGGAGTCAGTCACACTAAGTGCCGAGAATATTGCTGGGTACGACTGTGTGGTGCTGGCAACTGATCATGATGGGTTTGATTACGACGCCTTAGCAGAAAATGGACTACTGGTGATCGATACGCGGGGGCGGATTCAAGGGGCAAACGTCATCAATGCTTGAAACTCAGCGCCGTATTCTAATAATCACCCGCAACTTACCTCCGCTAGTAGGAGGGATGGAGAAGCTCAACTGGCATATGGCTGACGAGTTGTCGAAGTATGCGCAGGTGAAAGTAATTGGACCCAAGGGGGCTGAGCCCATAAAACCCGAAAAGGTTAACCTAAGCGAAGCACCTTTAACCCCACTGCCACTTTTTTTACTAATTGCGCTCTTCAAAGCGCTATGGGTAGCCATGCGCTGGAGGCCCGATGTAATTATTGCTGGCAGCGGACTCACCGCCCCTTTGTCATGGTTGACCAGCAAAGTCTGCGGCGCACGATCCGTTGTCTATCTGCACGGTTTTGATATCACAGTAAAAGACAAACTATACCAAGGTCTGTGGACGCCGGTATTCAAAAAAATGCACCGAATCATAGTCAACAGTACACCCACCAAAGACCTAGCTCTTGCTGCAGGCATAGCAGAGGATAAAATCAGCATAGTCTTTCCCGGCGTCAACCTGCCAGGCGCCGAACAGCCCGCAGAAAATATTGACGCTTTTAAAGCGAAGCACGGGCTAACTGATAAGAAAATTCTACTCTCTGTCGGACGCCTAACCACACGCAAGGGCTTGCGTGAATTTGTTCAGCTGGCCTTGCCTGCCATTGTAGAAAGCGAGCCCAATGCCGTATTGGTTGTAGTAGGTGAAGTGCCAAAACATTCCCTTGGAGCGGGCATCCAGACAGTAGAAAGCATATTGGCTCAGGCAGACAAGTCTGGCGTGGCCGAACAGATCAAATTTATCGGCGTGATTACCGACATTGAGCAACTAGCTACCGTGTACGAGGCTGCTGATGTGCATGTATTCCCCGTGCGCCACATTGTCGACGACCCAGAGGGCTTCGGCATGGTTTCTATAGAAGCCGCCGCCCACGGCCTGGCTACGGTGGCCTTTGCTACCGGCGGCATTGTCGATGCCGTGTGTCTGGGTGAGTCAGGCTATTTGATAGGAAACGGAGACTACGCCGGATTCAGCCAGCATGTGTTAAAACTGCTACAAGAGCCTATGCAGAAGGAAGATATATATAGCTTCGCACAGGACTTTGCTTGGGAGCGTTTTGGAGAGAAAGTATTGCAGGTTACAAAAAACGTTCACTAGTTTGGCTTATAAGGCACAGGCTCGATTCAACTCCACCACCGGTTCCACGTTTAAGTTTTTATCATCTAACTAGCTTTTGCAATATCGGCTCCACAACCTGGATCAAGGCCTCCCAGTCAGGGATCACTATTTCAGGCCGCTTCCCATGTTCTATTTGCCAAAGAATTGCTTTTGCTAAGCCTACAGAGTCGTCCGCCGCAAACATCGCTTTTGGTGTGCTGGTAAATAAATCAGACATCTCACCTACATCAGTACTTACCACCGGCAAGTCGCAAGCCAGCATTTCATAAGCTTTTTGCGGGAAGCAGTAGCGCCCAAAAGTCGTGTCCAGAATAGAAATCACACCAACATCCAGCGCCTGAAACAATGTTGCCACCTGCTCGTGGGCTAGATTACCGAGCAAGTGCACTCTGTCGCCAATGGGTGGTGGCAAGTGTTTTTCTGTAGGCCCAGCGAGTACAAGATGCACATCTGACCGAGACTGGCTTATTTTCTGCCAAGCCTGATACAGCGGTTCTATGCCTTTTTCACGATACAGCCCACCTGCTGTGCCAATTAGTAATGCATCATCTGGCAAACCTAATGCCTTGCGGGCCAATGCTTTGTTTCCAGATTTGAAAACCGTCAAATCCACACTGCTTGGCATGGCAATCACTTGGCCATTAGCGCCATATTCCTCAAGCACCAGTTGTTTCAGCGGAGTGCTAGTTGTAGTCACTAAGGACGCATGGCGCGTTGCCCAACGCAATGCACTGACAAAACCAGGGATACGTGCCTGAGCAAAACCCTCGAAATTATCATAAAGATCCACCATATGAGGTAAATCCAACTTACCTGCCATACGGGCGGTCAAGAACACATGGGGTATATCCGAAGCCCCTATCAGAATATCAGGAGCATAGGCTCGTAACTCATTCTCTAACCGATACGGATAAGCCAGCATTCCAGGCAGTTTCAGCCGTCCGAGTGAAGCTGAAGTCCATGATAAAACGCCCGGATCGGCATCATGCTGCCAAGTACCTGAACTATTTTCGTGGTAATCCAGGCACCAGCCATGCACCTCATGTCCCAACAGGGCCAACTGGTGAGGTATTTCATAAAGACGGGCATAGCGATCAAGGATCACATCCTTGCTCATATAACGACGTTTACATAGAAAAGCGATACGCATTCATTATTCCAATAAGCGTTTAGCGGCAGTCAAAGCAGAGCCCACCACCTGATCCATATTGTAATAGCGATACTGCGCCAAACGCCCTACAAAAGTGACTCCCTTCTCAACCTTGCCTAAAGCTTCATAACGCTTGTAAAGCGCTTCATTTTTATCGCTGGGTATCGGGTAGTAAGGGTCACCCTCAGCCTGAGGATACTCGCGCACGATGGAAGTCCCGCCATGCTCCTGCCCAGTTAAATGCTTGAACTCGGTAATACGCGTATAAGCATGGTCATTAGGAAAGTTCACCGTACCGACAGCCTGATATTTCGCAGTATCTGCCAAATGTTCATGCTCAAAACTCAGCGATCGATAAGGAAGCTTCCCGTAGCAGCAGTCAAAATAACTATCTATAGGGCCGGTATAGACTACGTGTTCCCAATTCTTTCTTTGGCGAATATCGGCAAAGTCCACTCCAAGCTCCACAGTGATATTAGGATGGTCTAACATACTCTGGAACATCTTCGTATAGCCGTGCAAGGGCATAGCTTGGAAAATATCAGTAAAATAACGATCATCCGTATTGGTACGCGTAGGGATACGTGCAGCAACACCTGCTTTTAGCTCGGAAGGATCTACACCCCATTGCTTGCGGGTGTAATTAAGAAAAAACTTTTCGTAAAGATCGCGCCCTACCGAGTTGAGCACTACATCCTCACTACTGCGTACCGGCTCACGTGGCTCGCGAACACGTTCAAAAAAATCTGCTGCACCTTGTTCGTCAAGGTCGAGATCGTATAGCCGGTTAAGCGTATCGCGGTTAACGGGAAAGGGGTATTGCTTACCCTCTACCACACCTAAAACACGATGCTCATAAGGCCGCCATTCGGTGAAACGGGAAAGGTACTCCCAGACTCGCTCGCTATTTGTGTGGAAGATATGCGGGCCGTAGCGGTGTACAAGCACACCTTGAGCATCCAACTCATCATAAGCATTGCCAGCAATATGAGGACGACGGTCAATCAAGTGAACTTGATAGCCCGCCTCGGCAAGCTCGCGTGCGATTACACAGCCGGCGAAACCAGCACCAACAATCAAGGTTTTTTTCATATTCTTATTTTCCATTTTTCGTGCCGCTTACCTTTAATCCCACATAACCCGTCAAACATGCCGCAAAACCACGCCCAAAGCTGCGCGCCTCTGCGTGGCTCAGTAATTAGCGTGGCAAACATACGAACAAAAGAGCCCGGAATTGTTTGTGT
>Ga0315338_1004728_pt1 | contig 10473 bp, 8 predicted proteins | sample ASW8metaG_FD_204518 | JGI IMG/M metagenome (GOLD analysis project Ga0315338, IMG submission 204518) | Ammonia-oxidizing marine archaeal communities from Monterey Bay, California, United States - ASW #8 | ecosystem: Environmental > Aquatic > Marine > Coastal | place: USA: California | collected...
ATGGCCAGATGCTCGATCTGACGGTTCAGTCGGTGAACCGGTCGGACTCACTGAACTCGCCGCAGCTACATTGACTACTACATTTTGAGTCATTGTGGACACAGGCCCTGGATCTATTACTAAGGGCCAACAGTCCTCTTTCGCTGACCAACAACTCTAAAATATCTGGCGTGCATCAAGAATAGGCGCCCACCGTGACCAAAACGTGACCGACACCAGTCATCTCCAGTCTATTAGGGTCACTTTCAGTCATATTCGCGCGGGATCATCATCTATATCAGTTGGGCAAAGTACTCGCTGCATCTTCTACTATGCCCAAAGTTTCAGCTATATCGCCATCCGTCAGCGCGAGAGATATGTAGAACTTCCCAGGAATTCTGAGGATTCTATTTTTCCTTAGAGTCGAATTAAAATGAGCTGCTTTGTCTTTGTTTCCCAACAACACCTCCCGATAATTCTCCGCAGATCCAGAGGAAAACACTACGTCGAATAATGTAGGATGACCTATGCTTTGGGCCGAATGGCCTGCCGCTTTTAAACAACGAACAAACCCTTGCATTAAAGTTTGGCCTGTTCTCTCTAGTTTCTCGTATTGGCCTGGGCGCTGTAGAATTTCAAGAGTTTTTAGTCCCGCAGCAACAGCTAGTGGATTACCACTTAGCGTTCCAACTTGCATAACAGATTGACCCGCACCAACTTTATTTTTATCGAAATGTGCCATGATGTCGGACCGACCAGAAATAGCCGCAAGTGGTAAACCACCTCCTATGATTTTCCCTAGAGTACATAAATCTGGTACTACGTCATAAACCGATTGAGCACCCCCGTAAGAAAATCGAAAACCGGTCACAATTTCGTCGAAAATTAAAACAATGCCATACCGTGAACACTCCTCGCGGAGAGTCTCAAGAAAACCAGGGGCCGGTGGAATAATACGTTGGAAAGGTTCAACAATAATGCCGGCAATTTGGTCAGCATATTTCGATATTAACGAACGTGTGAATTCAGCATCATTAAATGGTGCTATAAGCACCTCACCTCGCACAGATTCAGGAATACCCGCTGAGTCAGCTACTGCTACAGGAAAATCGGCCAGATTTCTTGGCGCGAGGCTCATCTGAGCCTCTGCGGACATACCATGAAACCCACCTTCAAATTTCACAATTTTATCTCGGTGAGTAAAAGCACGGGCCAAGCGCATCGCGTACATATCAGCTTCGGTGCCAGTTGAAACATATCTTACTTGTTCCGCGCAGGGAACAGCTTTACAAATTTCTTCTGCAAGTTCGATGCTAGCCGCATTCTGAGCAAAGAAAGTCATACCCTTTGAAAGCTGCTCAGCAACTGCTTCCAAGACTTCTGGATGACCATGCCCAAGAATCATTGGTCCAGAGCCAGTCAAATAATCTATGTACTCGTTACCATCTTCATCCCAAACTCTTGACCCTCGACCTTCTCGGATGACAACATCGGGATGAAAATCACCCAATCCACCACCCGGCATGACTTGGCGGGCACGAGAAAGAATATCTTGTTGCTTCATAATCCCTACTATTCAATGCAATATCGTTGTAATTGCGACTGAAGAATTCTAATTTTCTTGGCTCTGAGAAAAACCTGCCCAAATTGGTGGTCGATAATCCTTCCAACGTGGTGCTTTTTCTATCAACGAAGACGATTGTAAACTAAGTGATCATTGCATAGGTGTCCAGCCAATTGAACTGCTGCTGGTAGTTCACCGTCAAAAACATTTACAGGTAACGAAGCAGCAGTCGGGGACCCACTGCCGAGATTGGTTAGTTGTATATGCTCTCCTACAATGTTTTAGGTTAAGCAAAATGGCAAGCTACCGAATGCCCTTCACTTAGTTCACGCCATAGAGGGGCCTCGCTGCGGCAGCGCTCTTCCGCTAAGGAGCATCGTGTGTGGAACTTACAGCCGGACGGCGGGGTGATTGGGCTCGGGATTTCGCCCTCCAGTTTTTCCGCTTTCCCGCGAACGTCGGGATTGAGAGACGGAATAGCCGACAGCAATGCCTTTGTATACGGGTGGCTAGGATTTGAAAAAAGTGATCTGGTAGGGGCCGATTCGACCAGCGTTCCAAGGTACATTACCGCAACAGTGTCGCAGATGTGGGCGACAACTCTGAGATCATGGCTGATGAAGAGGAAGGTGTTCATCAGCTCCCCCCGCAACGACTCCAGCAGGTTCAGGATGTCGGCCTGTATTGAGACATCCAGCGCCGCGACGCTTTCGTCAGCTACCACGAACCTTGGGCTACAGACCAAAGCACGGGCGATGGAAATTCTCTGGCGCTGACCGCCCGAGAACGCATGGGGAAAGCGGCGCAGGTGCTCTAGGTTCAGACGGCATTTTGAAGCAATTTCCCGGACACGGTCATCAGTTTCAGCGCGGGTATTGGTTATTCCCATCACCTCTAATGGTTCAGCAATGATGTCCCGCACCGTCATCCGCGGGCTGAGCGCCGCGTATGGATCCTGAAAGATCAACTGCGCACGCCGCCGATAATCCTTAAGCTGTTCCTTGGCGATGTTACTCAGATCGTATTCAACCTCATCGTCACGGTAGAGAATTTGTCCCGAAGTAATCGGCGCGGCTCTCAGGATGGCGCGTCCCAGGGTAGTTTTTCCGGATCCGCTTTCTCCCACCAGTCCGAAAAACGACCCTTTCGGGATTTCAAATGAAATTTCGTCCACCGCACGAACGACCGGTGGTTTACCAAACAGTTGGCGCCCCAGCACAAAATGTACAGAAAGGTTGCGCGCCGAGATGTGGGATGATTCGGTCACACTGTTCTCTTCTGGTCGATATCCGGCCATTCCCGAGTCAGCGCGAAGCAGGCGGCGGTATGTCCGGAATCAATTGGGAACAGGCCCGGAATGGATTGGTCGCAGACACCGGGTTGCGCCTTGGGGCAGCGTGTGTGGAAAACGCATCCAGGTGGACGTTCCAAGGGACTCGGAATGTCCCCTGCAATCGGTGTCAGAGGCTCGTCCAGCGCATCGAGCTTTGGAAGAGAGTTTAGCAACCCCTGAGTGTAGGGGTGTGCCGGGGTTTGGATTACCTGCCGAACTGTGCCTGTTTCCAGAATCCTACCAAGGTACATCACCGCCACACGATCCGCGGTCTGTGCGATCACACTGAGATCGTGTGTGATAAACAAAATGGCCATTCCGAACTCCGCCACCAGTTCTTTCATCAGGTCTAGCACCTGGGCTTGAATGGTCACGTCGAGTGCCGTTGTCGGCTCGTCAGCAATCAGGACTTTCGGTTTGGTCGAAAGCGCCATGGCAATCATAGCTCGCTGGCGCATGCCTCCAGAAAGTTCGAAGGCGTACTGGTATAAGCGGTGTCGTGCTTCGGAGATGCCGACCCGGTCCAGCATTTCCACCGACAGCTCTGCCGCCTCCTTCTTCGATAGCGAGGAGTGAATCAGCAACTGCTCCACCATCTGGGCCCCGATAGTAATGGCAGGTGCGAAGCTTGCCATCGGTTCCTGGAAGATCATCGAAATGGCCCCGCCGCGTACGATCTTGAGTTCACGCGAGCTTTTCAGCGATAACACGTCCACGACATCGCGGTCTAACTCCAGGTAGATTTCGCTTCCAGCTCCATACACCGCGTTGGATGGATTGAGATGCATCAAAGACTTTGCCGTGACGGACTTTCCGGAACCCGATTCTCCCACCAGCCCCAGCACTTCACCTGAATTGAGTTCGAACGAAACGTTGTCAACGGCGGTTATCCGGCCTTCGTCCGTATCGAATTTTAGATCTAAGTTTTCGACCACCAGTAAAGTCATTTTTTTTCACGCGTATAAGGATCTGCCGCGTCGCGTAAACCATCACCGACAAAGACAAAAGCTAAGACAAAGGCAATAAAGAAAAGAACCGGGATAAAGTACCACTGGTAGTTCAGTAAAACGTCGGCCTTGGAGACATTCTGCATCATTGACCCGAGGGAACTAACAGGATCAATCAGGCCCAGGCCAATAAAGCTGAGCGCGGTTTCGAGTCGCACCATGTACGGAAACGTAATCATCAGGTCAACAATGATGTAGCTGGTGAAGCTAGGCAGCAGATGGCGGCGGATAATGTGGTTTGGAGATGCGCCGCAAAGCTCGGCCGCGAGAACGTATTCCTGACTTCTTTCGCTCAACAAGTGCGTGCGGATCCGGCGGGCCAGGGTGGGCCAGCCGATCAGTCCAAGTATCGATGAAATGATGAAGAATACTGCCTCGGCGCTCCATTCTTGCGGTAAGAACGCGGCCAGAGCCATGAACAGTGGCAGCGGCGGCACGGTCCGGATCGCGTCGGTGATCATCTGCAGAATTGAATCGATCCAGCCGCCGTAAAAGCCAGAGATGCCTCCAATTACAAGTGCCAGCACAAACGCAATAAGAACACCTAGTGCCCCGCACTTAAGAGATGTGAAGATGGCGCGCAGTGTGCGCGAGAAAATATCCTTGCCGCTGGCATCCGTTCCGAAGAGATGGACGCCGCCCTTGTCCGCCCCGAATAGATGGGTACTAAAGGTCAGGGTAGTGAAGTCAATATCAAAGGCCTCACCAGGCAGATTCCATTTCAAGTCTATGTAACTGTACTGCCAGCCCTCCACAAAAAAGCGCAAGTACCGTCGATCTTCACGATCAACCGTGATCACCCACCGGAAATTCGTCTTGATCGATCGCTCACGGCTGGTTCCGTAAATGAAGGGTTGCAACGAGAAACCGTTCTCATCCCAGAACTTCGGCATCTGCGGTGGGCCATTTTCGTATTGCTTGTCGCGGCCTGCCATAGTCGGGGCATATGGAGAGAGAAATTCGCTGAAAAAACCAACCAGAATCATCATGGTCAGCACCCAGCCCGCCACCATCGCAGTACGGTTGCTCTTGTACCGTGCACGGATTAGCTGAGCTTGGGAAGCCGTGAAATAGGCTTCCTTCAGACTCTGATCGGTTTCCGTCGGCTTGGCTTTGGAGAGAAATCCCATGGTTTATCCCATCAGCCCCATCCGGACGCGCGGATCCATCAGAGCCAGGATGATATCGGTGGTGAAATTAACCAACACAATAGAGGCGGTTAGCACAACAAGGATCGCTCCAGCGAGCTGTTGATCGTTAGAAAAGGCAAGCGCATCAATCAATAAAGCGCCCATTTCGGTGAGGGTCATGATCAGGGCGACCACCGGCAAATCATTGAAAATGCGGTTAAGGTCAAAACCTAACGAGTTGATTACCGGACCGAGTGAATGGCGTGCCGGATAACGCCACAACAAGGTGCGCCCGGAAATGCCCCGCGCAGATGCGGCGGTTACATAGAGCTTGTCAATCTCATCGAGCATCAGCGCACGCACTGTCTGTAACGCGAACGCAGTCGCAGCCCAGCCAAGAATGAAAATCGGCAACCAGGCCCTCGACATAAAATTCATAAATTTCGCAAAAGACCATGCGGCATCTCGATACTCCTTGGAAAACAGACCTGCCATTGACTCACCGAACAGCACGGTCGTTGTCAGCATAATGATCAACGCGAGCAGAAAACTCGGCAATGCAAGACCCAGGTAGCTTATAAAACGAACCGAGTTATTGGCAAACGGATTTCTGGTTACGGCTGAATAAATGCCAATGGGAATGGCAATGAGATAAGAGAGAAACAGTGCGGCAAGACAAATGCCGAGACTGATCCAAACCTTGTCACTCAGCAGATTGTTGATGTTGAGCCGAAGAATGCAACTGTCTCCGAATTGCCCTTTGAAGAATACGTTTCCAGCCCACGTCCCGGCTCGGACGATAAATGGTTTGTCCAAGCCCAGGCGTCTTTCTTCCGCCTGGATGTCTTCGACCGTGATCACTTGGCCTTGGGTGTTCTTGAAGGCAATGTATCGTTCGGCACAGTTACCCGGCACCAGTTCCATCAACGAAAACACGATCAATGAGACCAGGAGCAGTGTAAACACGGACATCACTGCCCGCATCAACGCGAATTGCAGAAACTTAACCATGAATGACAACAGGTTGAGTGAAAAAAGACCGGGCGATTGAATCGCCCGGTCTTTTCACTTAGATAGGAAAAAACCTACTCGTCTAGATACCACTGCGTACCCCGGTAGGGATAGGTTCGATAGTACTCGTAAGCGTGCGCCTTGAACTCCTGAAAGTTCTTTAACGCATTGCGGTGATAGATTGGCGCAGGCGCCTGGGCAATGCCGATCTTCAGCAGATTTTCGGTCATGTTTTTAACCATCCGTTCACCCAACTCCTGGAACCTTGCTGAACCAATGGCGGAGGACTGAAACTCCGTGACGTCTTCAATCAATTGCTTGACGTAAGCTGGAGGTTCCACGCCCTTTGCGCCGTTTGACTCATAATGTTCGGCCCAGAGCATACCGGTGCGGTGCCCGAAATAATTTTCGAACGGTGGCACCCAAAGCTCATTGTTGCCGAGCACGATGGCCAAAGGCTGGCTGGAACGCCACATGCCAACATCGAGCTGATTCGATGACTGAGCGGAGCGATACTCGTCCGGCGTGACTTCCTTCACCGTGGTCTTGATACCGACCTCAGCCCAGTTCTGGCCGACCAACTCTACTACTTGACCGGGCATACCCTGGGTGGAGTACTGCATGTTGATTACGAGCTTGTTGCCATTCGGTAGTTCGCGGATTCCATCACCGTCGGTATCGGCCATGCCGATCTCATCCAGCAGCGAATTGGCCAGGGTCGGATCGTACTGGATCATATAGCTTTCCCACTTTTTGTCGACAAATGCCGGAGTCGGAGAGAAGCCGATGTACTGTTTCGGCTTGCCCAGACCAAAGAAGGCCACCTCGTTGATTTCGTCACGGTTAATCGCTACTGACATGGCCTGGCGGAAACGCAAATCGCCGAAAACTTGACGTATGTCCAAATCGGGATGGGTCACGTTGAACGATATATTCGGCAAGGTGATCTCAGGCCGCAGATCGACTGTGTAGTCTCCTTTTTCCTGGTTTTCCAGCAGTAGAGGGGCTGACGGCAACTGTAACGATTGCGCTTTGTAGTCTGCTTCAGCGTTGACCAGTTTGAGAATACGAATCTCGTTGTCGTTGATGTACACCTCATCCTGCTCGTTGATGTAAGGCAGTTGGTTGCCCTGCGTGTCCACGATGTGGAAGTAGGGATTGGCAACGAGATGCCGGCCTTCCGTGGTGTCGGTGATATAGATATGGCTTTCGAGCGTCGGGATGACGTCGGCCGGCAGGTTCGCGACCTTATTTGGGGAATTCAGCAGGGGCGATGGCGTATCGGTCCAATCTGAATTGCCGAAGTAGGCCTTGATAACCGCGAGGCCATTTTCGAATCCTGCTTGTTGAGCCAGCTTGTCCGCATCTGCGTTAAGCTCGGGATGATACGGTGCCAGAAAATGTTTAGGTTGGAACCCCTGCGCAAAAGAAAATGCAAAGTGCGCCAAGAGGCCAGGCTTCGGCGCAGGCAGGTTGAAAACCACCGTCTGTGGATCAACCACTTCAACCGTCATCGGCTCGCCGCCCACCAGCACATAATCCTTCGGTTTCTCCATAATCATTGGAGACAGCGCAAGATGGTCGTACCAGAATTTGACGTCTTCAGCAGTGAAAGGAGCGCCATCAGACCACTTATGGCCTTTGCGTAGGTAGAAAGTCAGCTGCGTATAGTCACTGTTCCACTCCCAGTCCTTAGCGATGTTCGGCACAATGGTCTGGAGATCATCGGAAAAGCGGACAAGGTTGACGTGTCGCACGGACAGGAAGTCCGACGTCCCAGCCTCTGTCGCGTTCGACAATACGTCCAGCGTGCCTCCGTACTTGCCAATCGAATCATAGGGCGCATAGACCAGCGGCTCAGATGGCAACCGGTCTTCGACCGAAGGAACGGTGCTGGGGTTGCCCCGAATTTGGGCGTTGAGCTTGGCAATATCCGGATTGCCTTGGAAGGTCAGCGTACAGCCAGCATTTGCCTCGAACTCGCTGAGCTCAAATTGCTGCGGGTATTTTCCAGCACTGACACCCTTCATGTCCGCAACCGTGGCAGCAGGACAAGTTCCAGCCGAGGCGACATTACCGCTGACGAGTAGTAAAAGACCGGCTATCGCTAGACTGGCTCCTGAAAACAATCGATACAGAAATTTGGAATAACTCATCCTTTTCTCCCTAAATGGCATTGTCTGATCATTCTAGTTGTTTCGACTCAAAGTAAATACAGTACGGTACGAAGGTAATCCTCATTCGAAGAGCGGGGGAAAACCAGTCAAAGCCGCCGTGCGGGATGGTGTAATCGTTGATTTCTACAAAATTATAGACACTGAGTGTGATTTCTTTGGTGGATCGGTAGAATTCTTTTGCTTGTCGGCAGACATGGCAGAAGCAATCATTGCCTGCATTCAGAACTATCTCGACCAAGGCCATCATGATTGGCCCTACGAAGATAGAATTCATGATGTGATGGGAGCTTCATCGGACACTGGGTTTTATTTTGAGGACATAACTGGTTTGCCATGGATCGAGATCGACTTTACCCGTGATATCGAGCAGGCCAGAAGCGTGATTCTGGCGCGTATAAGAAAGAAACTGGGCAAGGTACTCCGAGTCGGAGCCGGTAGACAATCGATCACCAGTTCGCAGTCTAATCAGTGAGCGCCACCACATTGTTGTTTTTCGGTCCAATCATCTCTGGACTGATCGTAGCAGCCCTTTACTTGGCGACCTATCTGTCGCTGGTGCATCTATTGAGATATCCAAGGCTATGGCAACGGCCTCCTAGCCCCGCTTTGCTCACGACTGCGGGCCTGGCCACCGTCTTGGTTGCCTACATCTCGTTCTCAACTGATGGCCTCGACATCGCCACACTTACGACATCAGCCAGTTTCCTGGCTGTGTTACTTCTCCTCATCAGCGCTCCTGCGATCGAATTGAATCACACAGCCGGATTTGCGTCGCGCCCAATTCAATATTTAGCCCGGCATGGAGATTACTCGGGCCTGTGGATGTTGTTACCCACGCTCGTAGTCAGTTTCACGCTTACGGACGTCAAGCTCCTGGCATTTCTCGCCATAGCCCTGTTGATTGAAACTCGGTGGTTCTTGCGCCAGCGTTTAGCCAGTCGACATCGGCGGCTGTATCCAATTGAGGACCACGATTTGGCGATTCTCCGAGCACAGGCACAGGGTGATATCCAGGGGTTCGCACAACGCCATGGTATTTGGGAATTGGTTGTTTCAGATGATGCCGTGGCCTGGCGGGGTTGCAACAAGGAAACACGACCTTGTCCCTTCAATCTTTACGTCAACCGTCTTGGCTTGAATACGGCGCCGTGTTGTCGAGAACACATGCAAACGCTTTCCCGGTACGTCAGCGCCTGCCTCACAGAGATGAATCTGGAGCACTGGCTTGATGCGGGCACCTTACTGGGGGCAGTCCGTGAAAACGGTGGTTTGCTGGCGTGGGAGGATGATATCGACATCGCGGTGTATTTGGATGACACCACGACCTGGCGTTCGTTCGCAGCCAGGTTTACCAAACGCGGGGCAAGAGATGGCTATACGGTCGAAGTTTTCGAAAAAACAGGATATCTGGCCATTTCCTTTGACTCGCCAGGGCGTTGGCCTTTTCATTGGGAGCGCAATCGAATGCGCGGTGAGATTCGGCTCGATCTGGTCGTTTATCGGCTGTCCCAAAGTTACGGCGAATGGGTGCTCGAACGGCGACTCAAGAAAGGCGCGATGCCTTTGACCGAAAGCGCGGGTTATGGTGTTCCTCGAGACATGGTGCTACCCGTATCCAAGATTAACTTTCTCGGCAGGGAAATGGGGTGCCCCAGCCAACCCGATGCCTATCTGCGTGTTCTCTACGGTGATTACGATAATCCAGATTACACCTACCTTGCCACTGCCTCGGCCACGACTCGGCAACGAGTGGATAATAAAAGTCGTCTGCCCGTGGGCTGATACCGTATATCAGTTCCAAGGCATACGCCCAAGTTGTGGCATCTGATTCATGTCGAGATCTTATCTTTCTCAACCAATAGCCTATGTTAAATAATGTTACCGAGGTAGATCTGTATGCCTCGTTTGCTTTGGGAATTTGGTGGAAAGACTAAGTGAGTTATACCCAGCACTTCACTGCCAGAACTTCGGCGATGTACATATGCGTACAGCCACCTTCAATTGTCCGATTTTTGGGGTGAACTTCCGGTTGCTGGAAGTTGCAGGATCAAACCATCTGGACCTCCGCCCATCAAGGTTTGAGGATAGGCACCATTCCATTTGGCAATCGCATTATATTTAATTAATGAAGAGGTTACTGATTTCGCCAGTACGGTGTTTGCCCTGGCTTGAGCATCAGCGAGTTTCTCAATCTGATAAGCTTCGGCGTCAGCGAGTGTGCGTTTAGCATTAGCATCTGACTTCGCTGCCTGCTCACGAGCTTCCGCCTGTT
>Ga0315338_1004729_pt1 | contig 10471 bp, 7 predicted proteins | sample ASW8metaG_FD_204518 | JGI IMG/M metagenome (GOLD analysis project Ga0315338, IMG submission 204518) | Ammonia-oxidizing marine archaeal communities from Monterey Bay, California, United States - ASW #8 | ecosystem: Environmental > Aquatic > Marine > Coastal | place: USA: California | collected...
CATCAGGCTCCAAGGGGCCCATTCTGGTGGGACAATAACCTTGGGCCCAGCTTGGGCTACGGGGGCATTTTCTGGCTTTTTGAGCACCGCTTTCTCAAGTGCAAGTGCCTCGACGCCCAACAGGCAGGTGTAGGCGCCTAACGCCAAAAACAACGACCGCCACATTGCAGGAGCTCCTTCGTCAGGTGGGGAGAATTCGAGTCTACGGTTTTTTTCGTCGTTGCTTGGTAGCACGCTATAGCAAGATACCCGCACTATCACAGACACTTGCCTGCAGCTAACAGGTCGTGTGGGTCGCTACGTCTGTAGGGCTAGCAGCGCTAGCAGAATCGGATTATTTGGGAATCTAGTTACTCTTTCTCCTGTCTATCCGATTGGGAAGATCATCCTCAATAGCGACTATCTCACAGGGGCTGAGACTGTTATTGACGTTACTTCTCGGGTTTAAGTACTCTCATCCGCAATTGTTTAAGTAGGTCACGGCGTACCAGGATGGGATACTGCCCCGATGCAAGATATTGTGCAATCGTTGTGGATCGGAAATCGTCTTTCCACAATGGAGAGGCTCGCAATCCAGTCGTTTCTCGATTGTGGACACCCTTTTCATCTCTATGCCTACGAACCCTTGGAGAACGTGCCCACTGGTACCACTGTCTGTGATGGCCGCGAGATTTTGCCTGAGGACGAGATTTTTGTCTACCGTCGCGGATCGGGCAAAGGCAGTCCGTCGGCTTTTTCGAACTTCTTTCGATACAAAATTCTGCTCGAGCGCGGTGGTTGGTGGAGCGATCTCGATGCGGTTTGTATGAAACCGTTGGAATTCGAAGACGCGCATGTTACCGCTTGGGAACGCGAGCCCGACGGCACACAGCATATTGCTGCAGGTTTGGTCAAGGCACCAGTGGGAAGCCCCATTGCGAAGTACTGCTGGGAATATTGCCAGACCGTCAATAAGTCGAAGCTGCGTTGGGGACAAATCGGACCGCGATTATTTGCTCAAGCGATTGAGGAACTTGAGGTGCCAGTGAACATCCTGGGACCCGAGGCTTTCTACCCTATCGATTATTGGAAAGTCGACCAACTGGTTTCCGAGACGGAACTACCCTTGGGTTGTCATAGCATCCATCTTTGGAATTCGCAGTGGAGGAAAGCGGGGATCGATCCCGATGGCGACCATCCCAGCGATTCGATTTACGAACAGCTCAAGAGTCGTTTTAAAATAGAGACCTTACCTTCAGTGATGAATGTAGATGACTGCACATCAGACAATTCCACAACGATATGGCAGTCGCTGATGTCGAAGTTTCGTGGTGGCAAAAGCCGCGACGCTGCCTAAAAAATTAGTGTACCAGTAGGAAATTCAAGTAAATGGCTGCTACCGTAGCAATATGCGACACATTGGGCGACCAGGCGGTTTCTTCGAAATCAAAACCGCGTGTCTTATTGCTCGTCGACGTACCACGCTGGGCATTCGACTTTGTTGCCCACCAGATGGTTCGTATTCTCGGCGATGAATTTCGGCTTGATATCAGATACGTTCGCAAGCGTCCGCGAATCAATGCGAAGAAGTACGATCTACTGTATGTATTTTTCTGGGGAGAAGATCGCTACAAACGTTGGGATTTCCCTCCCGATCGAATCATCAAAGAAGTATCAAGCCATCGCTGGCGCGACGACCCTACCTATGGGCCGTGCACTCCGAAGCAGATGGCCAAGAAATTTTTGCGAGATGCGCATCTGGTAGCATGCACTTCGCAATCGATGCAGGAGATACTTGAAGACCACCATCCGCGGGTACGACTCACCTCGAATGGGATTGACCCTGGGCAGTTCTATCCACTTGCTCGTCGGACCGGACCACTAACGATTGGTTGGAGCGGCAACGCCAATGTGGAACTCAAAGGCCTCCAGTCCATTCTTGAACCGGCTTGCGAGGGACGATTCAACCTAAAAGTCGCACCGGGAAATCTGTCTTATGAGCAGATGAACGAGTTTTACAACTCAGTCGATGTTTTTGCGATTGCTTCGAGACACGAAGGACAGCCAATCACGTTGGTCGAAGCCATGGCGACGGGCTGCTTCCCGGTTTGCAATCGAGTGGGAATTGTCCCTGAACTCGTACAAGATCAAGAGAATGGCTTGATCGTTTCAGAAAGAACACCCGAGGCGTACCGCGAAGCATTCCAGTGGTGCCACGACCATCTCGACGAAGTTCGCAGTCGCGGGGCTGAGAATGCAAAACTTGCACATCAAATCCGGAATTGGGAAGCACTGGCACCAAATTTTCGTCAAGCTTTTCACGAAACTTTGCAAGCGGCTAAAGCACCGAAGTTTCGCAACGACGACATTTCTTGGGATACCGACCTCGAATGTCTCAAACAGTTTTGCGACGTGTTTCATCAGCACAATTACACACAAATACATGGGGCGGTGCTTTTTGGAGAAACCAACTGTACACAACAACATGACGGGGTTCCCTGCGAATACGAGGGTGTGACCTCCATCGCGGATATCCCCAATGCCGAAATTCGTCGTTTGTCTGCGGATCATGCACTGGCAGAACGAAAAGACATTATCGACTATCTCAATTCCATCCCGGATGAGGTTGCCTTGCATGGCCTGTACCATACCGACTACTCAACAATGTCGGTCGAAGAACAACGCAGTGACATTACCGAAGGCTTAGCGATTCTTGACGAACTGTTTCCTAAGAAGATGATTCGCTATTTTATCGCTCCCTTCAATCGAGTTGGCCCAGAAACGGCCAACGTCTGTCGGGAGTTTAATCTGCAGATGCTCGCAGGTACCGGCGTGCATCTCGAAGCTGAGCTTCCGTCGTTCGTTGTTGAAGAGAACCAGATGTACCGTTACCACCACCACCGATTTTATCCCCAGTCTTCGTTCGACTATTACCAACTTGATATGCAATTGCTTGACGAAGCACTTTCTCGCGTTGGCGAGCCAAACATAAAACACTCAGGCGTCTTTAAGAAGATCCGAAATTATTTCCGCGCCGCGTAAGGCGCGGTGTTTATTCAATTGCCTGTATAGATGGCAAGGAAAACATTATGAAAGTATTGCAACCACTCCGATCGCTGACACGATCTCGACGGATTCGTATGCCTGTGGATGATGTCAAACGCATCATTCAGAAAAATGGTGCTCAGCAATGGTTCACCTACATCTTTGAAAAACGTCATCGACGTTGGGATGTGTGGAAGTCTGGTTTTTGGATCGATGACCACCTCTCGCGTGATGCCCGCATTCTGGAGACCGGCTGTGGCTGCGGGATGAATCTCATCTGGTTGGGCCAACGTGGCTTTACTGAGTTGTACGGCTACGATTGCGACCCTACGGCCGTCGCCGCCGGTAAAGACTTGGGGCGAGAGGCGGGACTGAATCTGACACTTTGGCAGGATGATGGCCTTTCACCGCAACACATGCCGCCAGAGAAGTTTGATGCCATCATTGCATTGAATTGGATTAGCCTAGTCGAAGAATTCAGTCTGCCGGACTTCCTTAACCACTGCTCTAAGCATCTGATGATGGAAGGCGTCGTGGTCTTGGATGCGATCGACATCGAGTACAACAACGTCCCCAACAACGAATATCTAACTTCCGACTGGCAAAAACCAATCGACCAGCGCAGCCCGTCGGAATACAAGAAGCGGTATTCCAGGGAGCAAATTGCTGCTCTTGCGGGCAATTACGGTTTGCAAATCGAAAAAAGAATGACCGCCAAGGAAACGATTCCCAAGAGTGTTTACGTATTGCGTAAGTCGAGGTAACCGCACGGTGAAGATTTTATTTGGATACAGTTATTTTGAGTCCAAGGCTTATCCAGACATCGAGAAATTCAATCTCGAATGTTTGGAAGAAGTACGCCAAGGCGGAATCGATGTTGAAGGATTTTGCCTGACACTCAACCCGCCAGGACCCTGTTTGCGCTTTCGCGATCTCGATCGAATGTGGAAACGAGGTGATCGTACGTTGATGGAAATGTACGAGCGGTTAGAAAAAAAACTCGAAGATGTCGATGTATTAATCAACGGGTCAGGCATCAACTTGCACCCTCGATTTGTCGAACAACTGCCGGTGTTTACCGTTTTTCAGTGTTTCGATGATCCTGAAAATTCACGCAATTTGTCGCGTCCTGCAGCAAGTGCATACGATCTTTCGTTGGTCGGAAATATTGCGGAAGTCGAATCGTACCGCAGTTGGGGCGTAAAACGTGCTGAATGGACTCCTCATGGCCTTATGCCCGGTTCGTATGATCCGACATTGACCGAGGAGCAGGTGCTCGAAGGTCGACGCGACATTGATTTATTTATGCTCATCGACCGAATGAGTAAGCCACGTCGTGCACAGATGGAAGCGATGGCTAGTGCATTTCCGGATGCGCACTTTTATGGCAAAGGGTGGCCTCGCGGCTTCTTTCCGTGGGAAGACCAAGTCGATTATTTGTTGCGAACTCAGATAGGACCGAACTTTCACAACTCCTCGGGCCCCATCAACTTCCGGACGTATTACTTGCCGGCGTGTGGCGTTTTGCAATTTTGCGACAACAAATCACATCTCGGTAAGATATTTGAACTTGATCGCGAAGTCATCGGATTCGACACCGTTGAAGAATGTATCGAACTGAGCCGATATTATCTCGCCCATCCTCGCGAAGCTCGTGAAATTGCAGCCGCAGGTTGGCGTCGAGCGATGAAAGACTACACAGCCCAAGCAGTTTTCGCCCAGAAAGTTCGTGCAATTCGTAAAGCTATGGATGAGTTAAAGCAGCCGAAAGAGAACGGGTGCATTGATATTGCCATTCATCAACGCGAGGCCACTCGCGGTCGTCGTATTGTGTACGATGCGACCAAGCCAATTCGAAAAACCCTGCAAGTCGTAAAAAATGGCGAACGTGCTGTACGACAACACTTCAAACGTTCTGCTTAGAAGCCTAAGTAATCGGGCGCTGTAATTGCCACTTAGATATGCAACTTTTAGTTGAGGACCAGACATGATAGTAACCCGCATTCGAGGTGGCCTGGGAAATCAGATGTTCCAGTACGCCTACGGTCTGTATCTGGCACAGCAAAACAATACTGAGCTTGTATTAGAGTGCTCTTCCCTGGATCGGGATCCGCTGCGCAACTTCGTGTTAGATCGATGGAAAATTGCCGAGCGACAGACAACCAAGGCCGAATCGAAGCAAATGCCAAGCCGGTATGAAGTTATGGGCTGGTTGAATTTTTTGCACGGAAAACAGCCGTTGAAGCGAATTAGTGAACGGCCTTTTGGCTTTCACCCCAAATTTCTAACCGTTGGTGATAATATTTTCTTGGCTGGCTACTGGCAGAGCGAGCAGTTTTTTCCCAAACTTCGCGAACAATTACAATCAATTTTTCAGCCTGCAAAACCCATTCGCAAACAGTCAGTAGACGTTATTCGAAAAATGGAGAATTCAAATTCGGTTTCGTTGCATATCCGCCGTGGCGACTATGTACAAAGTGCTGGTTCTACAGCAGCTCTACAAGTTTGTCCTTTGAGCTATTATCAAGCTAGTATCGCTGAATTGCTTAGTCGTCATGAAGACCTGAAAATATTTGTATTCTCAGACGATCATCAGTGGTGCAGTCAGAATTTGCAGTTCGATTGTCCCACCGTCTATGTCGACCACAATGATTCAAATCAATCGCACGAAGACATGTGGTTGATGACACGGTGTAATCACCATATTGTGGCAAACAGTAGCTTCAGTTGGTGGGGTGCTTGGCTAAAGCTGGACGAGTGGGGCGAAGTTTTTGCTCCCCAACAATGGTTTAGCGATCTGCACTTGGATGCGAGTTCGATTGTCCCCGACCATTGGCACAAGGTAGACACCACCTGCACGCATGCGTTGCAGCTTACTTAAGCCTACGCTCCTAGTGGTTTTCTTCGGGAACCCGATAGAGCCCAACCCAAGAATCCTGTAGATGAAGAATGCGACCGCGGATCAACTTTTCTGCCAGTAAGCGTTCGATGCCGCGGGCAGCTTCTGCAATCCAGCGGTATTGCCGAATCAAATCTAAATTGATGTCGTGCCACAAGATAATGCTCCCTGGCCGACAATGGGGGAGTATTTTTTTCGTGTCGCTATACACAAAATCAGCATCGTGGCAGCCGTCGATAAAGGCGACATCAATCGGCCCCATGTCAGGTTCCCAGTGAGCGGTGTTGGCGTAGATTTGATGAACGTTGGTAAGTCCCCTCTCTCGATAGGCGATGCCAATATCGTCCCGAGAGATAGCACAGGTAACAAACTTGCCGCCATCGGAGATTTCCTCTGGCGGTATGTTCACCGTGTACACCTCTGCTTTAGGGGCATTGGTTGCCATCAAGGCCGTGGTTTGTCCACTACAGGTGCCGATTTCCAGGATCGTTTTTGGGTTGTTATTAGCACAGGCTGTGCCAATAACTTCTGCGTCTCGAATGCGACGTTCATTAAGATCTTCGTAATAATCAAATCGGTGCAGGTGCTCGAAGTCGAGATTGGCATCCTGGGTCCAACCCAAGGCTTGCTTGAGATATCCCAGATTGCGAACTTCCAGCATGTTCTTCCGCAACCGACGGAGTGATTGGCCACCACGTAGTGGGGACATCAGACGAGCGACTCGACTTCCTACGAGTGTACTACTCATGACAACAAATTCGTTTTTTTGTAGCGGCACTAAACAATGGATTCCAGAGCTTCTTCAAATTGATGCCGAGGATATTGCCGCAACTCCTCAGTACCCTGGATGGGTTTGTCTGCGACAAGGATATGCGCTTGTCGAAGAAGTTTTTTGGTTACATGAGCCGAGTTGTCGACGATCAGCACGTTGCACTCCGCCTTGGCCGTAAATCGACTTCCTCGCTCCGCAAACAGCAACTCCACCTCGGCGGGCTTGGATGCGGATTGGAACCTACCTCGCAACAACTGCTGGGCAGTTGGCGAATTGGTATTCCCGTTGGCTTGTATCGCTAGCTCTTCAAGCGACCGCATCCGCAGCCCCTTGCGGCAGATACTCAGCCGTCCAGGCTGTCGCAAGTACGATCGGTTGGTCGAATTGCCAGTTAGCTTAGGGGCAAACGAGGGGCTTGGTGTGTGCCACATGTGGCAGTTCGTGGTCCAGTTCAAGCTAGAACGAAAGCGAACGCCTTGTTTTGAAAGACGTTGCTGCAGGTCGTCTTCTTCTGCACCCCAGCCAACAAAGTTTTGGTCATAACCGTTAACGCGTTCGTAGTCTTCGCGCCAGATGCCAATGTTGCCGCCTTTAAACCGAGGCAAGGCCTTCGCTCGCAGGAATTTATAAATACGAGCATTGAACCTTTTGCTCGCAATCCTTTTTTGTTCGCTGGCTGGAATCCATTGCATGAATCGAGCATCTTGAATCGCTTGCTCGTCTACCAATGTGGAAGTGTCTTCGGGAAGGTAACACGATTCGCCTGCCATTGCGATTCCTGGCAGGCGATGCTTAATGTGCTGTGCAACAAAGTCGGGTGGTAAAATTAAATCACCGTCCACAAATAGCAAGTAGGGTGCACTTGATGCTAGCACTCCTTCGTTACGGCAGCGTGCAAGTTGGAAACCTGCGTGTTTGTGCGTGGTAAGTTGAACCGGGAAGTCCACCGACTTGGCAAAGTCAGCCACCAGGTCGGCTGTCTCGTCTTGGCTACCATCGTCGGTAACCACGATTTCAAATTTCCCAGCAACTCCTTGCTGCAAACTTACTGACAGCAATGATCGTTGGAGATGCTCAGGGCGCTCGTAGGTAGAAATAAGTACTGCTGCTGCTAGCTCGGTTTTTCTAGACATTGCACGCCGAGGACGTACAGAATGTCGAGTTCTGGGAATCGGAGTAGTTGAAATTGCCATCAGAATGGATCGCCTGAAGAGAAGAGTTATCGTTCAGCCATCGTCAAACAATTCGCGCGTAGTCTCGGTCTGAGAGACCTGCGAGCATTACATAAGAATGAGAGGCTATCTATAGCGTCGGCTGATCAATATCTCCATAGCAATGTAAAATCGAGAGTTTTGACGAAGATTGCACGACAGCATGCTATCGAGCAAACTTCGATATGCTAGCAATTACGGGAGTAGGTGCGATTCGCTAGACATTCTCTACACTTTCGCTCCCTCGTGCATGCAGATACAATCAGCCAGAATCTTATGGAAATTGCAGTCGCAGCCAAATCGGCGGCTGCTCGACAGCTGAGCGAGCTGGCTGCCCAACTTGAACGGCAGAGTGGCTTCTCCGAAGTTCTTGCCAGCCTCTTAGCAGGCCATGGCGGTACTCTAGGAGGCGTCTGGGGATCGTCCTGCGCGCTGACTGCCGCTGCTATCATTCGCTCGGCCCCTGCCGCACTCGTAGTCGTGCTTCCTCATGCACGAGATATTGACGCCTTCTGCGACGATCTCGCTTTATTTACCGATGCAGAAGTCAGCCAGCTACCCGCCTGGGAAAGCGATGCGGGCGAACGGGTTCTTCAAGACGAAATCTACGGTCAACGACTTCGGGTGCTCAAAAGCTTAGCCCAACAGCAACCTTCCACCGATGCCCCGCCGCAGATTATCGTCACGGCAATCCAAAGCCTGATGCAGCCCGTACCCAGTCACGCAGACATGCATGATGCGACGCAGACCATTGCAGTAGGCGAACCACTCGACCAGCAAGCAATCACGAGTTGGCTTGCCGAGCAGGGTTGCGAAAGTACGACCGCGATTGAACTGCCAGGCGAGTTTTCTCTTCGCGGCGGTATCCTAGACGTCTTCTCGCCTGATGCTGAGCACCCCGTTCGTATCGAATTATTTGGCGACGAAGTCGAATCAATCCGCACATTTGATGTTGCGACGCAGCGTAGCATCAAGTCGCTCAACTCGGTAGACATTACCGTCCTACAGCCCACCCTGGCAAATCGCACGCACTTTACCACCTATTTGCCTGAACAGAGTTGGTTCTTCCTGGTCGAACCCAATCAATTGCAAGAAGAGGGCCGCTATTACCACCAGCGACTAGAGAACCCCGAAGATTTTTTTGCCACGTCGCTGGCATTGAAAGAGGTTTACAAATTCCCGTCGGTTACGGCTTCAGGCATCCCCGCGGGTTCATTCGAGACGACAGCCCATCTACAGTTTGAATCGATCGAACGATTCAGCGGTGATGTGCATCGCGTGCGGGAAGAGCTCGATAGCGTCGCCGCCGGGCACCGAGTGTATCTTGTCGCCGAAACAGAAGCCGAAGTCGAGCGTCTTAGCGAACTCTTTGGCGAGACCAAGCTTGCTACCGAAGGCCACTTGCAATTTGCCCTCGGTCGGTTGGCGAGCGGCTTTCGGGTGGTGCACGAACAAGTGGTTCTCATCAGCGCTGCCGAGTTATTTCAACGACAAGAAGTTTCACGCCCCTCGCTGCGGCGCATGGGCCGCGCGATCGATAGTTTTCTGCAATTGCGCGAGGGCGATCTTGTTGTTCATGTGGCCCACGGCATCGGCCGCTATCGGGGGTTGAAGCTCCTTGAAAAAGAGGGTGGTGCAGAAGAGCACCTGGAGGTGGAATTTCATGGCGGCACACGCATTTATGTGCCCTCTAGCAAAATCGACCTTGTTCAAAAATACGTGGGCGGCAGAAAAACTAAGCCCACGCTGGCAAAGATTGGTGGCAAGGCGTGGGTTCGACAGAAGCAGGCGGCAGAAAAAGCCGTCATCGACCTGGCCGCCGACATGCTGCAACTACAAGCAGCCCGCAGTGCCCGCCCGGGAATTGCATTTCCTGAAGACAGCCACTGGCAGCAGGAATTCGATGCTGCTTTCCCTTATCAGGAAACCCCCGATCAGTTGGTTGCCATCGATGCAATTAAAGCAGACATGCAACTCGCCAAACCAATGGATCGCTTGCTCTGCGGCGACGTTGGTTTTGGTAAAACCGAAATGGCGATGCGAGCAGCATTCAAAGCAATCGACGCCGGCTATCAAGTGGCCGTCTTGGTGCCAACCACGGTACTTGCCGAACAACATGGGCGAACCTTCTCGCAAAGGATGGCAGAATTTCCCTTCGAAATTGCATCGCTCTCTCGTTTTTGTACTAAGAAACAACAACGACAGATTATCGAGCGTGCTACCGAGGGGAAGATCGACCTGTTAATCGGTACCCACCGTCTGGTTTCTCCCGATGTGCAGTTCCAAAACCTTGGCTTGGTGATCATCGACGAAGAGCAGCGCTTTGGGGTCACCGTGAAAGAACGCCTCAAAGCACTACGCGCTAGTATCGATGTGCTGACGATGACCGCCACGCCAATCCCACGAACCTTGCACATGTCGCTGTTAGGCGTGCGAAGCATTTCAAATCTGGAGACCCCGCCTGAGGATCGGCTGGCTATCGAAACTCGCATTGCCCGTTTCGACGACGATATGATACGCCATGCTGTGTTGCGAGAATTAAACCGAGATGGCCAGGTGTTCTTC
>Ga0315338_1004730_pt1 | contig 10469 bp, 9 predicted proteins | sample ASW8metaG_FD_204518 | JGI IMG/M metagenome (GOLD analysis project Ga0315338, IMG submission 204518) | Ammonia-oxidizing marine archaeal communities from Monterey Bay, California, United States - ASW #8 | ecosystem: Environmental > Aquatic > Marine > Coastal | place: USA: California | collected...
ATTGGTGCCCTGTGTCCAACCGTAGATTTCTGGATTACCTGTGTCTTGAATGCGAACGTAGTCAGTTGGGCCATCTGTAAACGATCCAGCACCACCAGGAGAGGTACCCGCTGAACCTCCTTCAGGCGTACTAGCAGTACCTGCTGGATCTCCAGGGTTAGAGAGTGTGTCGCCAGGAGCCGTGCCGTCCCACTTGTCGCCTTGGTCGTGTGCCCAAGTACCGTCTAAAGCATTAGGGCTGCCATCACCATATCCGTCAGGTAGTCCTCCAATCCCTGGGTTGAAATCTCCTTGGTAGGCATAGTCCCATCCGCCTGAAGGGTCTGCAAAATCTATATTTACGGCATAGGCACTGGTCGCCAACCCAAAACATGCCAGCATTGCCACAAAGCAAAATAAACACAAACGACAAGACACCATCATTAGATTCCCCCTCAAGATAAGCAGTCACGGATTATCACCGTGCAAATGGTTTACGATCAACACAAAGTAAAAAATCTTCAAACGCTCAAAAACAACGGTCTATCGTATATCGTAGTCAAACCAAGCAATCTGGGCAAAAAAGTGTTGGCGGATCAGCGCCGGGCCCGCTTTCTTTTCTTCGACTTTGTCACTTCTATATTAAACTCCTGAGGAGACGCCCCCGCAGACACGGTTAACTTCAATCCAGAAGCACTGGGATTACTAAACTTTGCATCTATCTGCCCACTCAGCTGATCAACTTCTGCTTCTGTCATTCCATCTGTGTCGTCGTCCGGCACCGTCGGAAAAACGGCTATTTCATAGCTGGCCGCTACGGCTCCATCCCCTCCTTCTGATGACGTTAGCGAGTAATTCCCATCTGGTCCAAAAAAACCGGATATTCGCACACGCTTGGGGAGATCGGTACTGATAAAAACAACTTCGCCGCCATATTTCAGCGTCGATCCATCAGAAAAAGCCACTTTACCCGTCACCGGGTAGGTAGATTCACCGCCACCCCCGCAACCAACGATAAGACAACATCCCATCAGCAACACAAATCGACTACCACAAGCTGCAGGTAACTCTACCTTCACCAAAACAATCCCTCACCAACTATTCCGATAAGATCTAAGGCCCAATATCCACATCTAAATATGGGTTGACTTTAATACTGTGTTTCTAGGAATGGTTCACCAGCCCCATCCAAATCGACGGGCTTACCATCTGATTTGTTACAAATTTGCCCATACATGTAGATGTCGATATTATTGTCGATCGCATGAACACTGCCATCGCCGAAAACAAAATGGCAGATGCCGTTATGCCAGCTACCAAAACTTTTATTTCGATCCCCAGCACGAGGATCAGCACCACCATCTTTAGGATTTGAAATCGGAATTTGGTGCCCCCCCCTGCGCCCAGCGCTGGCCCAAGAATCGGCGTTATAAACAGAGTTATCTTTGGCTGTAATATGCCCAAACCATTGTTCGGCACCACCACTCAGCCCCTGAGGAACATGCTTTTCTCCAACCAATACCGTATTAGAAAGACCATCCTCGATTTGTCTAAAGGAGACACTGTTCCATAACTGAACAGCGCTCAGGTCAGTTTCACCGTAGACAACATCACCAGCATTAGCATTGGCTTGGGCATCGGTCTTCCCGCGTCCAGCATGCCGAAAAGGCCCTGTCGGTTCCTTAAGTGTGCCATCAGATCTCTGATAGGTATTGTCGGTGTCCGAAGCATCGGGATGAGTATCTCCAACATTGCAGGCGTAATCGGATAGAGCACCAGGAAAGTTTAACGAAGATGCAGCGCTACCGGCGTCGTTATCCCCAGTAACACTCAACATTGGACCACGTCTTGTCGGGCAATAATAAATGGGGACTTGTGCACTGCGAGCGGCATCGGTCTGACCGTAATAGGTCTGTGTATTGTCCCATACCTGCGAGATATTGCCTGCTTCGAGATAGGGCCAAATTTCGGCAGCCCAAGTAATATAGTCGTGAGTTCTTCGTGAGTTCGGCAGTCTCAACTGACTATCGTGATGCATCTGCAATGCCAGCCCGATATTCTTGAGATTTGTTTGACACTGAGATCGACGAGCAGCCTCGCGGGCCGCCTGGATGGCTGGGAGTAGTAATGCTACCAAGACTCCAATAATGGCAATAACAACCAATAGCTCGACGAGGGTAAAACCTCTTTGTCTCTGAGTAACCACGGCGGAAACCTCCAACGTTTTTTTATAACGGGATAAACTCTACTCTCCTCAGTGTTCCGGGGCTCTTTCGAACTCTTTTTCAAGAGCTACTGTCGAACGATGTCTATCTGCTAATTGAATAACATCTCCGACTTCATTCAGGCTAGACATTCCTCAAGAATCAGTCAAGTTTAGCAGGCGTATAGAACATAAATTGGTACGAATTGCCGAACAAACAGTCCAATAGTTCCGGAATACCAAACCTCTATCTGTCGCGATATCATTGGCACTTCAAGCACTGCCGGTTTGCCAATAAGGAAATCAAGTCTAGGGGGTAGCATTGTGAATAGTAAGTAGGGTTTTTTCAACTTTAAGCTAGCCCATTTTACAGCATTAATATCCCCATCACCTCTGGTGCAATTGTCTTGGTATCTTTCTTCCAGATGCAAAAAAATAGCACCCCGAAAGAACATGCCTTCGAGGTGCTACTAAATTCGTCAAAAAATTGCCGACATTAACGACGGCGACGGCGGGCAATAAGACCCAGTCCACCTAGCATCAACAATGCTGCACTAGTGGGTTCTGGAATTACAGTATCGACCATGAAACCTGCAATGCTAGGAGCTTCGAGCGTAGAACCTGAACGGAGCTGAAGCTTAAGGACGTCACCTACGACTATGTCAGAGTACAAAATAGAATAGACATCTGGTGCACCATCTAGCGACGGAATGTTATTCAGACGTACATTAGCGCCATCTGCATCCTCACGAGGCCGAAATCTCGCGTCAGGATCGTGCTCCCCATTCGTATTGTCAGTCACAAAGCTAATCCAAAACGAAGAGGGTGCGCCAGCTCCCACAACGAGGCTATTGAAGGTGTTGTTGCTGTTGCCAGCTGCTCGCGGGTCAACAAGAGCACCGGAGAGCCCATTATCACCGTCTGGTAGCGTTAGAGTTGCCCACGAGGCTTCGCCACCCTTAGCAAAAGTTTCTTCACCCGGGTCGTCACCAAATGAGTAGTTAGCGCTGGATGGATCGTAGTCAAAGCTGAGCCAAGCTGGCAATTGATCGTTAATGTTCTGGGTGATAGTGTCTGGGAAATTGTAGACGCCTTGCGTTGGAGCGGGGGCATCCCAGTTAAAGAAGACGAAACCGTCGTTACCCAGATTCAAACCTGCGTCACTGTAGTCGGTCGCACCGGAGTGTGTTGGCGCAGTAGGAGTCACCTCAGCATCTGCGACGGTAAGCCCGGTAACACCATCCAAGAAATACATCGTGGTCGCTGCTTGAGCAAATTGCCCCCCCAGTAAACAAGTGATTGCCAATGCGGCAAACCCTTGCCCTTTAAATTTTCTTGCGTTCATTAGTCATCGACCTCCCTAAAGAATTAAGAAATGGTAAGTACACTTTTTCATCAGTCTCGGTTCTGACCTGTCCACAAATTGGTACAGGAGTTGACAATTGCTATGATGGATCAATTTCCGGGGGTTTGCAAGAAAATATCACTCTAGAACTAGACGATACAGAAGGATTCGCTTTGGCCTTTTCGGAAATGGACAACGGCGATTGGCTTTCTAGGACGTTACTTCCAAATCTAAAAGTTAGCCATCTACTATCTGCTTGCTTTTAGTTAGACTAGCATTACCGCTACTTCATTAATGTTTGCGGTTCATTTCGCACTTGTGTCGGCCGAACGGCACCTAGAAGGGACCCATCAAATTCCCATGAGCTCCCACTTCAACGATTCAGACAACACCCCCGACCGAAATCAACCGATCGGGGTCATCGGTCTCGGGCTTCTCGGCACGGCTCTCTGCGAACGACTATTAAACGCCGGCTATTCAGTCTTCGTTTACAATCGTACGCGTGAGAAAGCCGACCCCTTAATCAAGCTAGGCGCCCAATGGTCTGATAACCCTCTTCTGCAATGCGATCGTGTCGTCATTAGCTTATACACTTCAGAGATCGTCGAACAAGTTCTTGAACAATTGCAGGCAGGCCTTCGTACCGGTCAAATCTTCATCGACACCACCACCGGAGACCCTGACCAAACAGCGGCTCTTGGCGAGTGGCTCGCCAAGCACGACGCCGATTACCTCGAATCACCTATAGCCGCCTCCAGCGAGCAAACCCGGCAGGGCGAAGCTCTAGCGATTGTTGCCGGCCCAGAAGATGCCTTTGAGGCCTGCTCTGATATCTTCGCATGTATTGCAGCAAAAACGCACCACGTCGGCCCTTGGGGCAATGCCGCAAAAATGAAGTTGGTGAACAACCTCGTGCTCGGATTGCATCGCGTCGCACTCGCCGAAGGCCTGCTATTTTCCGAGGCGATAGGCGTCCCCATGCACAAGTCGCTAGGTGTACTCCGCATGGGAAATGCCTACTCTGTCGTCATGGATGTCAAAGGACAGAAAATGGTAGAAGGAGACTTCAGCACTCAAGCCAAACTCTCCCAACACGGCAAAGATGTTCGTCTCATGTTAGAAGAGGCAGCGCGAGCAGGCATTTCGCTGCCACTATCAAAACTTCATTTACAATTGCTCGAACATGCCGAATCTCTAGGCTTTGGCGAGATGGATAATAGCGCAATCATCCAAGCAATTGAACAAAATGCTCGTGACATGATCAAAATGATGAAATAAACATCTACTACTTATAAGCTCTTTTGTAGGCGGTAACTGTTATGAGTAACACTTCGCGTAGAACGTTTATCAAACAAGCTGGCCTTGGCGCTGCGGCTGCAACATTTGCTACCAAGTTGCCAACCGCGAGTCTACATGCAGCAGGTGCCAACGACAGACTCCGTATTGGGCTCATCGGCTGCGGCCAACGGGGACGTTGGTTCTACGAACGGGCCGAGTATGTCTGCGAACCTGATCGGCGTAGACTGGCCATCGCCGCCAAAAAGTCGGGCGTCGACTCTGCCCATGCCGTTACCGACATGCGTCGCATCCTTGACGACAAAGATATCGATGTTGTCGTTATCACCACCTGCGACCATTGGCACGCCCCAGCAGCCATTCTAGCCTGTGAAGCCGGCAAACACGTCTACGTCGAAAAACCATGCAGCCACAATTTTCGAGAAGCCCAACTCTTGCTCGAAGCTGCACACAGAAACAATGTTGTGGTGCAGCACGGCACCCAACAACGCAGTTCCCCATATATAACAGAAGCAATCCAAAGACTTCGCGAAGGAGTCATCGGGGATGTGCTTATCGCGAAGGCTTGGAACGTCCAACACCGCGATAACATCGGCCATGCCAAACCAACCCCACCGCCCAGCGAAGTCGACTACGACATGTGGGTCGGCCCCGCAGAATTTCTACCGTTTCAAGACAACCGTTTCCATAGCCATTGGCGTTGGTGGTACAACTTTGGCACCAGCGACATCGGCAACGACGGCGCCCACGAAATGGATTACGCACGCTGGGGCCTGGGTGTCGATACTTTGCCCTCAAAAATTGTTGCCCTCGGCGGCAAGTACTATCACGACGACGACCAGCAATTTTCCGACACAGCAACTTGTATTTTCGAATACCCGGGCGACGGTAGTGTCGGCCATCGACGTCAACTTATTTTCGAAATGCGGCTCTGGTCTAGAAACTACCCCTTCAACTGCGATAGCGGAGTCGAGTTTACCGGCACCAAGGGAACCATGTTCCTAAGCAAGCGTGGTAAGTTACGCATCATTGGAGAAAAAAACAGCGAAGTGATCGAAGATACCAAATTCGACAACAACTCGAAGTCTCAAAACCACTTGGACGATCTACTCGATGCCGTACGGACTGGCCGCACTCCTAATGCTGATATTATCGAAGGAGTTCGCAGCGTAACCCCCATCCATTTGGCAAATATTGCTTTAAGGTGCGGCAAATCTCTTGATTTCGATCCAGTGAAGCAACAAATTATTGGTAACCAAGAAGCAAACCAACTTTTATCACGTAGCTACCGGCAAGGTGGCCACTGGGCGATACCTCAAGGAGTTTGAATCCCATGACATTCAAAAAACATAGAAACAAAAATAACAGAAAAACCTACCTCGGCTTTAAGTTGTTGCTTACCTGCCTTGTCGGCACACTTACTGCATCAGCGCAAGCTGGCGAGGAAGCAAAAGTCGAGTTCGACACTAGCCAAGCAGGACAAATTGCCATCAAAATCGGCGGCGAACAAGTTGCCGTCTATTACCACGAAGACGGCGAAACTATCCGGCCATTCTTTGCCCACCTCCGTGCTCCCGGTGCCCCGCAAGTTTCGCGAAATCACCCCCCGGTGGTGGGGGAAGACCGTTCCGACCACGGTACCTACCACCCTGGCCTGTGGATGTCGTTCGGCGATATTAGCGGCTCCGATTTCTGGCGACTTGCCGCCACGACCAAGCATGATGGCAACCTCCAAGCACCTAAGGGCGGCAAAGGAAAAGGCTCGTTTGCTGTCCACAATCATTACCTCGACCAAGAAGACCCTGCAAAAATTATCTGCGAAGAAGACGGACGATTTACCATACTCGTCCGCCCGGGAGGCTATCTCTTGCTGTGGGATTCAACCTTCTACGGTAGTGAAGAATTCTACTTCGGCGATCAAGAAGAAATGGGAATCGGCTTTCGCGTCGCTACCCCCATTCGAGTCGAAACAGAATCCGCCGGGTCGGTTCCCGTGGGCAACGGCACGATGGTTGATTCCGAAGGACGTAAAAACGGCGACGAAATCTGGGGCAACGCTGCCGACTGGTGCGACTACAGTGGCACCCTCGACGGCAAGACCGTGGGCATGACACTCTTCTGCCACCCCAAAAATTTCCGACCAAGTTGGTTTCACGCCCGCGATTACGGCTTGCTCGAGGCCAACCCCTTCGGACGCGATGCCTTTGGCAAAGGCGACAAGAGCAAGGTGCCGGTCAAGCCAGGCGAAGAGTTGCGATTGCGTTACGGCGTTTTCGTACATGCTTCGCCAGCCGGAAAAAATGTTGACTTAAAAGCCGCCTACGCCGATTATCTTAAGGCAGCTGGTAAATAATTCAGACAGGTTGTCTCTAAGGATTGGGGAGTACTATGGCCGGATTGCATCCTGCTGATATTGCCGTCATTGCGATCTATTTAGTGGGTATTACCGCGTTGGGCATTTGGATGGCCCGCCGGGTAAAATCCGTTGGCGACTTTTTCATGCCACGCCGGTTCGGCAAAGCAATGATGATCACCAACGCTTTTGGTACCGGCACCGCATCCGACCAGGCAGTAACAGTGGCCTCTGGGACATTCAGCAATGGCCTTTCGGGGATCTGGTGGCAATGGATCTGGTTGCCTGCGACACCGTTCTATTGGCTGATTGCGCCAATCATGCGCCGCCTTCGTGCAGTTACAACAGCAGATGTCTATTCATTACGATACGACCGTAGCGTAGCAATGCTATTCGCCGTCGTGGGAGTGTTTGGACTTGCCGTCAAGATTGGGCTGATGTTGGTTGGCGCTGGTGCATTGGTGTATGCCACTACCGACGGAGCAATCAGTTCCAATGCAGCGATTGCCATGATCACAGTCATGTTCGTTCTCTACGGGACCGCTGGAGGATTGGGTGCGGCGATTGTGACAGACTTTTTTCAAGGCATTCTAACAATCATTTTTTCCGTGATGTTACTCCCATTCATTTTGAATGATGTGGGGGGCCTGGAAGGCATACGCTCTACCATCCAAGACCAAAGTATGCTCGAACTCGCGGTACCTGCAAAAATTGGCCTGTTTTTTGTCATCATGTACGCCATTCAGGCTCTGGTAGGGATCGTTGCACAACCATTTATCATGGGAGTCTGCGCGTCAGGCCGTACCGAAATGGATGGGCGTGTCGGGTTCATGGTAGGCAACATCGTAAAACGTATCTGCACCATGGCCTGGTGCGTAACGGCATTAGCAGCAGTGGCATGGTACATGCAAAAGGGCGTCGATCTCTCGACTATCAAGGGAGACCACGTTTATGGCGACGTAGCTCGCGCATTCTTACCGGCAGGATTGTTAGGGTTGTTTATCGCCTCACTGTTGGCCTCGGTCATGAGTTCCTGCGACGCGTTCATGATCTCCTCGGCGGGTTTGTTTACTGAAAATCTATACAAACCTCTTAAACCTGGACGTTCAGAAAAGCATTATTTAACCGTCGGTCGTATTGCCTCCTTGCTTGTGGTTGTCGGGGCGCTGTTATTTGTGTGGTACGTCAAAGAATCGGCAGATGCCGAAGGGAAGTCTCCTGTCCTTAAATCTCTGAAGATCTGGTTCAAAATCGCTCCGATGATGGGGATTACTTTCTGGATGGGGCTATTATGGCGAAGAAGCACCGCAGCAGGTGCCTGGGCTGCAACGATTACCGGTTTTGCAACCTGGTGGATAACTACGCGAGCTTGGTTTGTTGAGTTTGCCGCAGATCTCCCTTTTGCAGAGAATCTCAGGCTCATTTCACAAGAAGGCGACAAGGCCGCAGCCATCTACGACCCCTGGGTAATCGTATTATATCTAGTCGCCGCATTGGTAGTTGGAGCGATTGTTAGTTTGCTGACTCCTCGAGTTTCTGAGGAAAAGCTCGACCTGTTCTATAACCTGACACGAACCCCAGTTACCGAGGGAGAGGTTGTTAGCCATTCCTGCACCTTGCCAGAGGGAATCACGCCTGCTGAACGCCCCATGCTATGCACCGCGATGGATTTAGAAATTCCGATGCCGTCCAAAACTTCGATCGCAGGCTTCGTAGCAGGCTGGCTCGCAGTAGCGGCGCTGGTAGGCGGCTTTATCTGGCTGATGGGCCTATAAGTGGTTATTCCGCAATCCTAGCAGAAAAAGCCTTCATCCAGCCGGAGCACTCACTTTTGAATCGGCAGCAATACAAATTACTGTCAATGACTAACGGCTCAGCCACGTAGTTGGCTCCAGAAAACTCTGCATCCAACCGACAGCGGGGAATGGTCGTAACATTACGACCACGAATTACATCCGCCGCCGCGAGGATCTCGATACCGTGGCAAATCGAAGCTACCGGTTTTTCTTTTTCGAAAAAACTTCTTGTGATCGCAAGCAGATGCTCATCATAACGAAGAAACTCAGGCGCTCGCCCACCGGGCAATACCAAGGCAACATAGTCGTCTGGATTCACGTCGCGAAAAGCAATTTCCGAATCCAACTTATAGCCCGGCGTTTCTATTGTGATATCCCACTCCGAGTTCTGGTGGTGCTGTACTAGATTGTACTCACGCACCTCTGGAGCTGCTTTCACCACTCGATGGTCCTCGCCCAGTCGGTACAAAGGCACCATCGTATCGATGACCTCAGCTCCATCGCCGATGACTAAAAGTACTTGACCCATTTTGTAATTTTCTCCGGCGAAAGTTCTTTACTGCTAGCCTACATTTTCGCATCGTTTCCCCTGCAACGCAAGCTTGCAGCAACCTTAAAGTATTCGCCAATTAGGAAATCACCTTTCGTCTTATACAGAAGTGAAGACCCTGACCCTAATCAAGTACGCTCTCTGCTCTTCTCTTTTTACCTATCAACACTCCTTCATCGACTTGTCTTTTGTGAGTTACAATGAACCCTATGCAAAAATGTTTCCCTTACTGTTTGGGTAGTCTGGCTAAGAAACTAGTCAGATCTAAAACTATATACTCATACTTTTTTCAACTGACCGTAAATGCCACAAATCAGGTATGCGCAAACTATCGAGCCGAGAACGGCGGGCTCAAATCTTCAGGGATATTTGTAGTGCAAACTTATATCTGAGTGTCGCCAACGCCTTTCACCACTACCTACTTCAAGATAAGCTATAAAAGCATCTTAACGGCCAAAACGCAGGCATTAAAACCTTCACTGACGAATTACCCATGACCTACCGACGCATCGCTAGCCTGAAATCCGCAGACAACTTTACAGAGTATGCAAACAATCTCGGCCTGCAGTTGCCCTTCGACCAGGAATTAAACACAGACAAAAACCAAGGCCTTGGCAAACCTTTGCCAATCGGCGACCGCACCATCGGCAATCGTTTCAGCATCCTACCCATGGAAGGATGGGACGGTACCACCGACGGCTCGCCTACAGATAACACCATCCGACGCTGGCAACGTTTTGGTGCAAGCGGTGCAAAGCTCATCTGGGGCGGCGAAGCAGTCGCCGTCGAACACGCCGGGCGAGCCAATCCCGGTCAGCTTTGGTTGCACGAAAAAAACAAAAAGTCATTCGCGTCGCTACGCGAAGAACTCGTTCAAGAACATGTCAAAGCCATGGGCAGCACAGACGGCTTGCTCGTAGGCTTGCAGTTGACCCACTCCGGAAGAT
>Ga0315338_1004733_pt1 | contig 10456 bp, 13 predicted proteins | sample ASW8metaG_FD_204518 | JGI IMG/M metagenome (GOLD analysis project Ga0315338, IMG submission 204518) | Ammonia-oxidizing marine archaeal communities from Monterey Bay, California, United States - ASW #8 | ecosystem: Environmental > Aquatic > Marine > Coastal | place: USA: California | collected...
AAAACCCGCAAATGCTTGTCATTGGAGATTTCAAACAGGCCAAGGGTCAGCTGTTGTGCAAACTCCTCCCGATCACTCACGTCGGAAAACAGCGACACAGAATTTTGGAGATAGGTCGCGAGCTCCCCCCCTGTATCGGCATAGATATACTCTGCCTCCAGCATTTCAGCGGCGATTTGCATCGCATCGCTTTGCCAATCCACGGTTACTTCTATCGGATTGGATGCGGCATTGGCCGTCGCAGCGGATTCAGACGAGCACGCGGCTAGCGCAAGCGCACAAACACTCGTTATCATGTATGTTTTGAGAGTTTTCATTATCGATCCTAACTTGTGTCGTGTATTTTCTAATGCTGTTTCAGCCACATCACTTATCGGCCGCGCGTTCAGTCAAGGTGCGGGCATCCAATGCGCGCATTGCGTCTTGGCTGGCCCCAAACAGGTCGACACCAATTTCGTCGCAAAGCTCCTGATAGACACGCGTGAGCACGTCATGATTTTCACGAATGACAATCGCTTCCTCACGCCCGGCCGCGGTCAGAGCCAGTAATTGTTTTCGCCCGTCCGTCTTTGATTTGTGGGTCTCAACCAAACCCGATTGCTTTAGCGATTGGGTCATCTGGCTGATAAACGGGTGCGACAAGCGCAGGCGCTGAGCGACCTCAACCACGCCCAACGGCCCCTGTTCAGCCAGCAGGCGCATCATGGAGGAGGCGCGGGGCGGTGAGAGCAACCCCATCTGCTCGGTCATATCAGCGCGCTGCGCGATAAATGTGTCTATCAGACGCCGCAAATGGTGCGGGAGGACCGCCATTCCCAGGCCCCCGACATAATCATCTTCTTCGTGCAATAGCTCACCCCTAAAACTCCGTTGCATATTACGTAGTTTTAGGCGGCATTGTGATCAACTTACTTTTTGGCAAGAAAATAGGTACATTGCGCCCTCCCGGCGAATGATCACCGCGCGGCAAAATCATTTCATATCCACCGGCATTTTGGGTCCCCGGGCTTGGATTCTCTTACCGGATACCTTTATGGTGCCGCCGTTCCTTGAGCGTTGTGTTGCGTAGCTTAACGTCGATAACATCCGAATAGGAAACTTCATGAGCCAAGAAAAACTAAACAAAACAAATCTTTATGGGCGCCTTGGTGGCTATGTAGGCATTTCGATTTTTGCCACGGAATTCCTCGCCAGATTGCAGGCAGACCGGCAACTCGGCCGCTTTTGGGCCCACAGAGGCAGTGACGGCATCGCCCGTGAGACCCTTCTTCTGATTGATTTTCTCTGCGCCAATGCCGGCGGTCCGCAGGCCTATAACGGCCGCGACATGGCCAGCACCCACCGGGGTATGGGCATTACAGAAAGTGACTGGTCCATTTTCTTCGAGCACGCCGCATCAACCATGGATGTCCTGGAATTGGGCCAACGAGAATGCGATGAGATCGTCGCGATGGTTTCCAGCCACAAGGACGACATCATCGAGCTCAGCCCGCCACCCATCAAACGTGGCGCGACAATTGAGCGCGAATTGGTCTGACCCCTGTTGCAATCATTCTCCCGCCGGTCATTACTAAACGACCGGTTGGAGGAGAATGAGCATTGTGACTGACGATACAACCAACCCAATCACCACCGGGAGCATGCTGGCGAATGCTGGCCCGGCTGATCCGGACAATCCGCACGCCGAGCATTTAAAGCGTCTGGATCTGATCATTTTGACGATTACCGGCCTGGTCGCCGGGGGCATTCTCTATTATTTGACCGAAACCGCGCTGGACGACCCTCGCCTTCTGGCGCTCGTCGGCAGCACCACCTTTGCCGCCATTGCCAGCTTCATAGTTCTCTGGTCCCGTGAACGCCTACTGCACCGCCTGGTCATCACGTTGGCCATGGCGGCGCTGATCGGCTTTGTCACCTGGCTGGTCGCCGGGACGGCAGTCGAGGGCGAAGAGACACGCCATGGCTTCACCGCCACCTTCTGGATTTTCCCATCCGTACCATTGGTCGGATTTTTGGGGCTAGTTTTCGGACGTGTCTGGCTTGAGGGAAACCCTCAAACATTTGCCTATTCGCGTATCTTTCACGCCGGCCTAGACTTACCACTCCAATGGGCCGTGGGGGCCTTGCTGGGCGGCGGTGTCACCCTGTTTGTGTTCCTCTGGGCCCATGCTTTTGAAGCGGCTGGCTGGTATGGGCTGAAAGCAGCCTTTGATGATGGCTGGATCGTTATGCCGCTAGCCGGCGGGGTTACCGCTCTGGCGACCGGCCTGGCGCGATCAGTCTCGCGTATGCGCAGCGCCTTGGAAGCGATCATCTTGATCGGCGCCAAAATCGCCCTACCCCTGCTCGCTGTTTTCTCCGCACTATTTGCCGTGGCCGTCATCATTGGCGGAATGGAATCGCTCAAAGTCGCCGGCAGCCCCACCGCCATCCTCTTGAGCCTGGCCATTGCCGCCATGCTCATTTTCAACGGTGTCTATCGCGATGGTCACGAGGCACCAGGGCCGTTCATGCGCAGTTTCGTCTGGGTGACGTTGGCCACACTGCCGGTGTATGCAACGCTGGCAGCACACGGTATTTTCATCCGCGTGCAAGAATACGGTTTCACGCCGTCGCGCTTTGTCGTGATGATCGTAACCGGCCTGATTGCGCTCTACACACTCTTGCTCCTGATCAGCCTGGTCGGCGATATATTGCGCCGACGCGATCGTGACTGGATGCCGCTGGTGGCACGGCTAAACACTGGTTTTGCGGCCGTGTGGCTGATCTTGCTGGTCAGTTTTCAGCTGCCGTTTCTGTCACCAGATGCCTACAGTGCCAACGATCAAATAGCTCGCCTGATAGACGGTCGCACAATTCACGACAAATTCGACTATACCGCCCTGCGCTTTGACATGGGGCAGCCTGGTCGTGATGCGATCAACGCGCTGGCAGAATTGACCGATCATCCGGACGTAGAGCAGATCAATGCCGCCGCAATCGAAATGCGCGACCGCGCATCGCGCTGGCCTGACGCCCCCGTAGCGACTCCAGATCCCATCGTCGACAATGCCTTCTCACAAGACATATTACAGCGCATAGACACGATTCAGGCCATCGGCCTGGAAGAAGCCCGGGCCAGCCACCACGCCGCGCTCACCCGTCTGCAAGCAGCCCAGGCCCTGTTGTGCGAATTACAGACTAGAGAGGACATCACCGATGCCGAGCGCCAATGGGCCGAAGCACGCCTGAGGACCGATATCACCCACGACCTTTTCACCGCCGAGCACACCCTCGCCCGCTACGGCGAACCCGTCCCGCAAGCCGCTGAGGTCGATCGCTATATCAGCACCGACGATACCAGGCAGCAGGGACGATGGAGCCCAAGTCGAATGACCTGCCAAGCCGACAAATCCCCCGACCATGCCGACTAGCAACTTTGTCAAAATCAAATAAGCGCAGCACAGCGCCCCAAAATGCCGCCGCCCCCAATAAGGATGCCGGTCATAGTCTATTGTGAGCCCACGCAAAGAGATCATAGCGCCACAACTCTTCACAGTTTGATTCCGAAAACCGCTACAACTGACTGATGATAAGGAGGTTAAAAATGGTGCCCGGGGGCGGATTCGAACCACCGACACGCGGATTTTCAATCCGCTGCTCTACCAACTGAGCTACCCGGGCACCGGGTATGATCTGCAGCAAGTGCGATCAAGAGCGCGGTTTATACGGCGCGCGATGCGCACTGTCCACGTCTCGACGCGGTTCAGTTGCACCAATTACAGCTGACGCAATTATTCAGCGTTCTTATCACTATAGGGGTTGGATTCCGCTTGATCCGCCGGCTCGCCGGCGATCGCATAAGAGCCATTGAACCATTTACCCAGATCCTGGTCTGCGCAGCGTTTCGAGCAGAAGGGTTTATAGTCCACCTCGACGGGGCGTTCACACATGGCGCAATGTGGTTTTTTGGTTGTTTCGGTCATCTGTGTCTCCCTCGCACCGGCAGATTGTAGCTATTTGGTCCGCACATCAATCTTGTCGGCGGGCCAGCCCTCACGCGCCTCTACAGCGAAGCGTGGGCCGATCCGGTCGGTCATGGCCGCTTGCCATTCGATCGGATCGCTCTCCAGCCACGCCGCCACATCCGGAGCAACAAGCAGGGTTAAACGCTTGCCGCCCACCGCACGGGCTTCGCGCTCCAACCGGCGCAGGCCGGAAAGAGCCGCTGTTTCAACGGACCAGCGACCGTTTTCGTCCAGCATCTGCTCGCCCAGCGATCGCGTCCGACGTTGGCGCGCCATTTCCGCGACACCAAATTGCGAGATCGGCGCAACATCCGTGCGCGCCCGGTCATGGCGAAAACTCTGCCGCAGGGCCTTCTCGGTCGCCTTGCGGTCGGGTTGCGCGCGCATATGGACAAAATCGATGGCCATTATCCCGCCAAGGCCGCGCATACGGATCTGGCGTCCCGCCTCCTTGGCCGCTGACAAGTTTAGCGCTGCCGCCAGTTTTTGGGCATTGCCCTGCCCCTTGCGACCATCGGCATCGACATCAATCGTGGTCATGGCGCGGGTTTGCTCGATATAGAGGCTGCCACCGCCGGGTATCATCGCCTTGGGGTCCAGCGCCTCATCAAAGGCCGCCTCCAGATCATGAGAGCTTTCATCGGCCCAGCCCGCCTCGGCGTCACCGAAACCGGCGACGAGGCGCTGGGCAAGGATTGGCGTGTCAGAGAGAGCCTCCGGCGCATCACCCGGCTCGACCTCGGTCAGCGACAAATTCGGGCCTTTTTCCGCATGGGCTTCGCGCGTGACCCGGACGCCGATGGCGGCGCCCTCATGAAAGCCCTTCGGACGCCCCGCCTTGCCGAATGGCAAAAACCCGTCTTCGCCAATGCCAATATCGATAAAGGCGGCGTTCAGCGCTGTCTCTACCCGACGCACGCGACCGCGGTAGACCTCACCCTCGATGGCGCGCTGGCCCTGCTCCGACCAGCGATCCAGATGCAATTCGACAATACGGCCATTTTCGACAACAGCCGCACGGGTCTCGCCGATATTTTCTTCAATCAGGATCACGCGGCTCATGCGGGCACTCCTGCCATCTGTATCTGTGTCACGGGGTAGCCCAGCCCGCCCAGCAAATTTACGGTCTCATAAAGCGGCAGGCCGACAACGCCCGTATAGGAGCCGATCAGCGAGACGATATAGCAGGCCGCCTGCCCCTGAATGCCATAGCCGCCCGCCTTGCCGCGCCATTCGCCGCAGGCAATGTAGGACGCACGTTCTTCTCGGGTGAGACGCTTGAATTTAACGCGCGTTTCAACCAGGCGTGAAGCGTATTGCCCGTCGGGCGCTCGCGCCGCTATGCCGGTAAAAACCCGGTGGCTGCGCCCAGACAGCAAGTCCAGACACATCTCGACCTGCTCGATAGTTTCCGTCTTCGGCAATATCCGTCGCCCCACACCCACCACGGTATCGGCGGCCAGGACAAATGTGTCTTCCGCCGAGCAGGCTGCCAGTTTCTCGCAGGCAAGGCGAAGCGCCAGCGGGCCCGGAAGCTCGCCGTCAATTTCGCTCTCATCGATATCGGTAGGCTGGATCGCGTCCGGCTTTAGGCCCACTGCGCTGAGCAGTTCGAGCCGCCGCGGCGATGCGCTGGCAAGGGTGAGCCCCGGCACCATCACGCTATTTGAAACGATAGGTGATCCGCCCTTTAGTCAGGTCATAGGGCGTCATCTCAACGAGAACCTTATCGCCCGCCAGGACACGGATACGGTTCTTGCGCATCTTGCCAGCTGTGTGAGCAATGATCTCGTGGTCGTTTTCCAGTTTTACGCGGAATGTGGCGTTTGGCAGAAGTTCTGTCACTTCCCCCTGAAACTCCAATAACTCTTCCTTCGCCATGCGGCTCCTCGTCGCGGATTGTGAGTGTTTGAGCCGAATCAAGCCGAATTGGCGCGCCCAGCGCGCGCTATATAGTCCCTTAGTGTGGGATAAGTCGAGGGTTCAAGCGCTTTTTCGCGCTGTGGCCCATTGAGCAATGCGTTCAGCTATGCTCTCCCGGGTCTTTCGATAGGCTGCCAGCCGCATTTCACGGCCCCCGCTGGTCTCGCTCGGATCATCGATTGGCCAAGCGAGAAACGCCGCGCCGGTTTCTTCACAATACTCTTGTGCCATGCGGTCAGCGGCGCGCGACACAGATATCACAAGATCTGGTGACGGGTCCGCGATACCGCGAAGTGCGATTGGAGATGTGTCCGACAGATCGATACCCTCTTCCAGCATGACAGCCAGCATAAACCCATCCGCAAAGGCTGCGGGTATAACACCGCACGATCGCGCATCTGCTTTCCGGCCAAATTGCTTGCGCCAAAGCGCCTCGCCCATCGGCGACCGGATCGCATTGCGACCACAAACAAACAATACGGATGGCAGGCCACTTGCCGTGGAAGACACGCTCATGTCGGCGTGCGCCTGTGCAAGGAGCAAATCAGCGTAAACAACCGCCGGGACGTGTCGAAATCGACCTCTATCTTGCCCACCAATCTTTCTTTAAGCAGGGTCGATCCCTCATTGTGCACGCCACGACGCCCCATATCGATGGCCTCAATCTGGGCCAGCGGCGCATCGCGAACGGCCTCATAATAGCTCTCGCATATCAAAAAATAGTCTTTGATGATGCGGCGCAAAGGCCCCAGCGCGAAAACGAATCCATGAACGGGAGATTTGTCTTCAAGACGGACATCGAAAATCAACCGATCGCCCTCGATAGCAAGGCGCAAATCAAACGGACCCACCGCCTCCCCATTGGGACGAAAGCTGTTGCTTTCCAAAAGATCAGCCACAGCGACCCGACGCTCATGCTCCGCATTCACATCACCGGGGCCCATGCTTGGAGCCTCGAGATCGATATTGATAATACGATCCGTCCGACCTTCGCTCATGATCCGCTCTCTTTGTGTTCGTGGGAGGGACGGCTCACTGCCGACCAAGGATCACTGACATCCGCAAGCACAAGGTCAAGGCATTCGACCTGTAGTCGAAGTTCACCATCCCCGGAAAACAGCAAAACGAGCTCGCCGGACGGTGCGTCCCCCGCTTCAAAGCCAATAGAAAGTAGATTGACCACAGCCTCGTCCGCACCACGCCGGATGTTGCGAGACCGAACGTCCAATACGCTGGCTATTTGCAGTCCGCACCGCACGCGCCGCTTCTTCTGCTCGGCTTCCCAACAATAACGGTTAAATCCGATGGTAAACACACGCGCCCGGGCCAAATAGTCAAAATCACCCAATTGCGCGACAGCATCCTGTAACGCCGCTGACACTGGATTGATGTCCTCGGTTTCGAGGGCGCTCAGTCTTAGGGGTGTAAACGCGCGGGCCAATCAATCTCTCCGTTAGTCAGAGCGTCGTTCGATCTGCGCGCCACATCCAGCCAATTTGGCCTCGAGTCGCTCGAATCCTCGATCAAGGTGATAGACACGATTGACCACGGTTTCGCCCTCCGCGGCAAGCCCGGCAATAACAAGGCTGACAGATGCGCGCAGGTCCGTCGCCATCACCGGCGCACCGCGCAGCGCATTAACGCCACGAACAATCGCCTCATTCCCGTGCACACTGATATCAGCACCGAGCCGCGCCAATTCTGGTGCATGCATGAAGCGGTTCTCGAAGATTGTTTCACGGATCACCGAAGCGCCGTCCGCGAGTGCCATAAGCGCCATAAACTGGGCCTGCGCATCTGTCGGAAAACCCGGGAAGGGTTGGGTCTCGATATCAACGGCTTTCAGCTTGTCCGCTTTGCGCATGATACGCACAGTGTCTGTCCCTGTCTCAACACTGACACCCGCTTCGCTCAAGGCATGCCACAAAGATTTATTGTGATCCGGACGAATACCCGTCAGCGTCACATCTCCGCCCGCCGCAGCGACGGCGATCGCATAGGTCGCCGTTTCGATTCGGTCTGGCACGACACTATGGGTGACGCCTGACAGGCTTTTCTGGCCCTGAATTTTGACTGTACTTGTCCCTGCCCCCTCTACCAAGGCACCCATGGACGTCAGCATTTCGCCGAGGTCGGCCAGCTCCGGCTCACGAGCGGCATTCTCGATTACGGTCTCGCCACGCGCCAGAGACGCCGCAAGCATTGCATGCTCCGTCGCACCGACGGACGCGAACGGCAAATCAATCTCACCGCCGACCAGCCCCCCCTCGGGGGCCTCAGCGATTACGTAGCCTTCAGACAGCTCAATCTGGGCCCCCAGCGCCTCAAGCGCCTTTAGGTGTAAATCCACCGGTCGCGCGCCGATCGCGCATCCGCCGGGCAGCGAAACTTTGGCCCTGCCCTCTCGCGCTAGCAATGGTCCCAACACATTAAACGTCGCCCGCATCTTCCGAACCAAATCATAGGATGCAAACACACCGGTTATCGTGCCGGCATCCAGCGTCATTCTCGAGCCCGGCCCTTCTTCAATCTGAACGCCCAAACGCGCCATCAATTGCGCCATGTAGCGGGAATCGGCCAGCCGCGGCATATTTTCCAGCACGACCGTCTCATCCGTCAGCAAAGCCGCCGCCATGAGCTTGAGTGCTGAATTTTTTGCGCCACTAATACCAATTGTACCGTTAAGGCGCGCGCCGCCCTGTATGACGATCCGGTCCATGTGAACTCCTGAAATTGAAAACCCGTTTGCGTCCGCAATTACAGACCTCGGATACCGGCATGATTATGACCGATCCTGCGGTTTTTCCGAGGCAGGAGACGCAGTACTCTCTGCACTTGCCACTCCGGGACTTTCCTCGCCCACCTCAGTTGCGTCCGGGACCGATTCTGCTGTGCCTCTAGGGGCCTTGCGACGGCGTAGATTTGCCCGCAATGCCTTGTTCAATCGCTCTTCGCGAAGCTTTGCCGCACGAGCGGCCTCGCTCACCTTGCCGTCAGCTGCCATGTCTGTCTTGCCATTGGTTGGCGGTGTAGATGGTGTCTTGCTCATATCACTGCTCATGTCGATTGCAGCGCCAGACGTCAACCGGTCTTGGCGTAGCCGTATGTGTGCGTTATACGCCCGCTTCTGTTTCGCGCAATCGCGAACCGGCGCCGCAGTAGCTCAGGGGTAGAGCGCGTCATTGGTAATGACGAGGTCGGGAGTTCAATTCTCCCCTGCGGCACCATTGCTTCCACAGCATAGCTCCGCCCTTTGTTATGACCGGATTCTCGCTTGGTATTTCGCAGGAATTACTGTCGCAATCTCACCTCTAACTCTGCCGCGACAATTTAACACCCTGATTGATAAATCATCCTCGAGATGGAAATCGCACGAATCTTGGCGCATTAATTCTTAGAATATCGGCGGCTCACTGGACCTGCCTTCTGCATCCAACTAACGTCGCCCCGCAGTCAATCTCACATCGCCCAGATGGCAGAAATGATTGTTGGGGGTTTACCATGTCGTGGAATGAAGTGCGCTCTGTTGGCCGATCAATGGCCTGTGCGATTTTTGCTGCGGGCCTGGCCGTATGGATTCCGCACGTCAGCGCCCAACAGTCGCAACCCGAATCGGTGCCGAAGAGTGGATCCGAAATCCTCTATTCATTGATTAATTTGACGGAAGATCTCGAAGCGCGGGCGCGCTGCCCTCTCGATACAACTGCCGCGCAATCAGCAATACAAGCGGGGTTTAATCGTCGCAATCTAAATGCCATTTACAGCCCGGTCGCCGATGGTCAGGATGTCGTGACCCACGAATTAGTCGCGCTTCCAGCGCCGCTCGGCACGGACATAGAGCCCACGGAAACCTGTCTTTGGCAGACCACAATTATGTTTCGCGGCACACGTCACCACGCAAGTGATGCTCAATTTGGTGGTCGTTATTCCAGCCTAGAGCACCTCGCGGGACAAATCCCGCTAATCGTGCCAATCGATGTGTCACCGTCCCGTTAGCCAAATTCAAAATTTGGTGTCCTTAGCCGCATCGCGTTAGGCTAAACCTTCACTCCGCGGATCAAGACGTTTATGAGCAATCTATACCCAATCACAGAATCCCGGCGAGCCGGGGATCTCGCCGTCGGCGACGAACATGTGATGTATTGGGAGCAATGCGGTGCTGCCGACGGTATTCCGCTGCTATTCCTGCATGGCGGTCCGGGCTCCGGATGTACGCCTCAACACCGACGTTTCTTTGATCCCGGGAAATTCAATATCACTCTGTTTGATCAGCGAGGCTGCGGCCGCTCGGCACCTCACCTCTCCCTTGAACACAACACGACCGGCAATTTGATCAACGACATCGAGGCGCTTCGCCATCAACTCGGTATCGATAAATGGGTTGTATTCGGTCCGTCCTGGGGTTCGACACTGGCCATCGCCTATGCCCAAGCCTTTCCCGAACACGTCCTGGCATTAGTCGTCGAAGCTGTATTCCTCGGGACTGAAAGCGAACTCAACTGGTGGCACGGTGATGGCGGCGTTCA
>Ga0315338_1004734_pt1 | contig 10452 bp, 7 predicted proteins | sample ASW8metaG_FD_204518 | JGI IMG/M metagenome (GOLD analysis project Ga0315338, IMG submission 204518) | Ammonia-oxidizing marine archaeal communities from Monterey Bay, California, United States - ASW #8 | ecosystem: Environmental > Aquatic > Marine > Coastal | place: USA: California | collected...
AACAGCAATGAGTTTGAATACCTCAATCCACCCGCAGAAGTTACCGAAGCCCCTTCGGCTGAGCGAGGCAAGTGGCAGTTCGAGTCACGCGGTTGTTTGGCTTGCCACTCGCACGAAGGTTTCGAGGGAATTGCCTCAGACCAAGGTCCTGACCTGTCTCGCGTGGGTGCAAAGTTCAATTCCGAAATGGGAGCACAGTGGCTCTATTCTTGGATCAAAAAACCAAACCGGTACCACGTCCGCACCAAAATGCCGGACTTGTTCCTGGATCCGATTGCTGAGCTCGACGCCAGTGGTCAGCCTACCGGAAAAATTACCGACCCGGCTGCTGATATTGCTGCTTTCCTGATGGGTGTCCCCACAGACTGGAAACCAACGGCTGTCGCACAGGGCTGGTCGACCGAAGAGCAGGAAGCCTTGGCCGACTTGGCTCAGGAGTGGCTTACTAGCGATGCGATTCCAACTGCTCGTGCGAAGACGTTTATCGAGTCTGGAATTCCTGAGCACCTGGAGCCAAGACTGAAGTCGGACGAAAAACTTTTAATTGGCATCACCAACGAGAACCGCGGTGCCAAGTTGCAGCAGTATGTGGCCCGACGCTCGATCAGCAAATACGGCTGCTTTGGCTGTCACGATATCCCTGGTTTCGAAGCTGCTAAGCCAATCGGTACTCCACTGGCCGATTGGGGCCGCAAAGAAACTTCCAAGCTGGCCTTCGAGAATATTCATAAATTCCTCGAGGGACACGGCAATCCAAATGCTGAAGCCCATGCCGAAGAGGCAGGCGGCCACTCTGACGACGCGGGTCACTCCGCGGCTGAGGGTCACGCTGCCGAAGAGGAACATGCTTCGCATGGTCACCTCGACCCGGCTGATTTTGATGCCGACACCAGCTACTACGTTCAGTCGCTGAACAGTCATTCACGCGATGGCTTCATTTGGCAAAAACTACGGATGCCACGTAGCTACGATTACAAAGCCACCAAAAATAAGGGTTACAACGAGCGTCTGCGGATGCCGAAGTTCCCGTTCGACAAAGAGCAACGCGAAGCCGTGATTACCTTTGTCTTGGGCTTGGTGAACGAGCCGCCGGCTGACAAGTTTATTTACAATCCCGACCCACGGCAAAAAGCCATTGTTGAAGGTCGACAAGTACTCGAACGCTTCAACTGTGCTGGTTGCCATACCTTGGAAATGGAACAGTGGAAGTTGGCCTTCGACCCGGATTGGTTCGAGTCGCCTTCGGAAGTAGAAGACTTCCCATTCCTCGCCAAGCACTTCGACGCCAAAGATATCACCGCTTCGCTCAAAACAGATGCACGCGGAAAAGAACATGCCACATTGCATGGCTTGCCTGTGATGAGTGAGACAACCGGCCTGCCCGAAATCGTCGACGAAGATGGCCTGCCCATTGAGCCCGACGACGACGAGTCGGATCCGTATTACATGTTCACCTTGTGGAAAGATAGCCTCATCAATGGCGAGCCTCGGTTAGTCGGGTTGCAGAACTTGATGATCCCAGCCAGCAGCGAAGGCTATGGCCCTGCAGACGGCACAGCCTACCCCACTTGGGGTGGTGACTTGGCAAAATACCTCTACCCCAAGGCGATTGCCAAGGCCAAGGAAATCAATCCTCAGGTGAAGGGCTCCGAAGCTTGGGGATGGTTGCCTCCGCCATTGATGAATGAGGGCGAGAAAGTACAGACAGATTGGTTGCACGACTTCCTGATGGATCCCACGGAAATTCGTCCTGCAGTGTTGATGCGGATGCCGAACTTTCGTATGACGAGCGCCGAGGCGGAAAAACTAGTCAACTACTTTGCAGCTGTTTCGGGAGCAGAGTTCCCGTACGAGTACAAGTCTCGCCAACGTGATAGTTATCTGGCTAGCCTAGAAAGTGACCGACCTGAGCGATTGGCCGAGGCGATGAACATCGTGGTTAATGGTAACTACTGCGTGAAGTGTCACGCCGTGGGCGATTTTAACCCGCAGGGCGATCGAACAACATTCGGACCGAACCTGGCAGAAGTTTACCGTCGACTACGGCCCGACTACGTTCACAATTGGGTCGCAAATCCCAAGCGACTTTTACCTTACACCGGAATGCCGGTAAATATTCCGTATCCCAAGGGTATCTCGCAAGATGTCTACCACGGCACCAGTTTAGAACAGCTGGATGGCTTGGTTGATGTGCTGATGAACTTCGATGTTTACGCCAAACGTCAGACTTCGGTAACAGATCTGGTTGAAGCAGCGAAAGCTGCGATAGCACCTGCCGAAGAAGCCAGTTCTATCGAGACCGAGACCAGCGCTGAAGAAAATACTGCAGAAGAAGACACCGAACCGGCTGCAAACCCTTAGACACAGGGCTCAAGCCACAGTAACCATTACCAAAGATGCTTTACGAGAAGAGGGGTAACAATCATGGGTAACAACATCAAGAAATTTAAGAGCCTCGTTCTGGTCGTTGCTTGCACAGCAGTTGTACTAGCTACTTCTGTCACCGCCTCCGCCGCCGATTGGGGTACACTCAAGGGCAAGTTTGTGTTGGTCGGCGATGCAGGCGAACCTGCTCCCTTGAACGTCAATAAAGACCAAGAGTTTTGCGGTAAGCATAAATTGGTAGACGAGTCGATTGTCGTCGGCGACGATGGTGCCTTGGCAAATGTGTTTGTCTACTTGTATCTCAAACGTGGTAAGAAAGTCGACATCCACCCCGATCTGGCAGAGCCCAGCAGCGACCCGGTCGTGCTCGACAACAAAGGCTGTCGGTTTGAGCCTCACGTCGCATTGCTACGAACTGGCCAACCCCTTGAAGTTCACAATTCTGACAAGGGCATTGGCCACAACACCAATTTTACCTTACTAAAGAACCCACCGTTTAACGAAATGGTGACCAACGATTCACCGATCAAGAAGACGATGACCAAAGCAGAATCCTACCCTTCCAGTGCGGTTTGCAGTATTCATCCCTGGATGAAGGCTCACGTTTTGGTTCGCGACAACCCTTACATGGCTGTTGCAGGAGCTGACGGCAGCTTTGTGATCGAAAAAATCCCAGCAGGCGAGCACGAGTTTATCTTCTGGCAAGAGTCCAAGGGGAATCTCAAGAAGTTGGCTGTTGGTAAATCTAAGACAAGCTCGAAAGGTCGCGCTAAGCTGAAAATTCCAGCCGGCGGCGAACTCGATTTAGGTGTGATCGAAGTCAAACTTTCCGATTTGGGCAAGTAGTCAACTAATTAGTGCCCGGCTGTATTGTGTGTAGTTTTTTTTCACGCCTACGGTCGGGTGAATAAACGAAACGTTCAATGTTCCGAAATTATTTAAAAAAATCTGAATCGTCAGACGCATCACGTCTCAGCAAGACCTGCTTGCTGATGCTTTTTGCCACGCTAGTGTCGAGCGGTTGCCAGCAGAATCCCGACCTGGGCCCTGTTGCCAATGTCGCTACTTTTGAGCAGACCCGCACGGCGTTCAAAAGTGGCAGCCCCGACGAGGGCGCCGGCTCTGCCGCAGCCGCGACGGGTACCGGTTGGGCGACAATCAAAGGACGCATTGCTTTCGAAGGCGCGCCTCCTGTGATGGCGCCCTACAACGCCAATAAAGATCAGGCAACCTGCACGATTGATGGCAAGGCTCCGCTGCAAGAGACCCTGCTCGTCGACGAGGCAAGCAAAGGCGTTGCCAACATTGTCGTGTTTGCTCGCAAAGTTTCGCGAGTTCATGAGTCTGCTCAGCCAAAGACCGAACCAGTACTGTTCGATCAAAAAGAATGCGTGTTTCTAACACACGTCTTCCCGATGACGATTGGCCAAGCAATTTCGATAAAAAACAGTGACCCCGTTGGGCACAATACAAATATCGAAGGTAGTAATGGTTTTAATCAAACCATACCTGCTAACGAAACGGTCGACTTCACCCCGCAAAAGGCCGAAGCGATCCCAAAACCGATACGTTGCAGTATTCATCCTTGGATGATTGCTTACTATTTGCCTCGCAAGGACGGGTACGTTGCCGTAACTGCGGCAGATGGCTCGTTTGAGATTCCCAAGGTACCTGCTGGCGAAAAAATTGAATTCCAGGTGTGGCACGAAAGTGGTACCGGTCCCGGTGGAGCCCTGGTTTTAGATACGCCAGAGGCCAAGGAATTGAAGTGGACTAAAAAAGGTCGATTTGCTGTGACACTCGCCGAGGATGAAGTGCGAGAAATCCAACTGACGGCCCCAGCCTCTGCGTTTGGCGGCTGAGAAATAAGCTCTTGATTACAGAATCCTTTAGTTAGATATGAATGGCTTGATGGCGATGAATCACGAATCGCTTCGCAAAAATTTGACCCTTTGGATGGCTGCTGCAGCCCTGTTTGTTGGCTGCGACTCCGCGGATCCGCCAAAGTTCCGTCTGAATATGACGCAGATGGTGTCTACCGAGACGCCTCTCACGCCCGCATCTCAACAAGAGATTGCCAACGTGTTGGGAGCCCTGTTTGGCACACCGGACGATCCCTATGCTGTACCTCAGGCAGGGCTGGATCTCAGCCGGCTGCGCATGGCGGCAGGTGCGGCCTATAGTGACGTGAAGGGAACCAACCATGGTTTGTACCGCAGACACTGTGTGCATTGCCATGGGATAACCGGAGATGGTCGGGGCCCTACGGCCCGCTTCCTCAATCCCTATCCTCGCGACTATCGCCCCGGCGTGTACAAGTTCAAATCAACCTACAACGCCGATCGTCCCACGGACGACGACCTACACCGTGTGCTCATTAACGGAGTACCAGGCACAGCAATGCCTTCGTTCTCGTTGTTGCCTTCCTCCGAAGTCGAAGCACTTGTCGAGTACATCAAATACTTGAGTATTCGAGGCCAGCTAGAAACGGAGCTCGCTCGCTATGTCTACGACGAATTCGAAGGTGAGACCGAGCCCCTACTCGACGAAAATGGCGAAGAGCAACTTGACGACGACGGCAATACGATCGAGCAACGCATCTCCTTCGACCCTGCCAATGATCCCGAGCAGATGGAATACGTCTTGGAGTTATTGGCCGGTATTGTTGAAGGTTGGGACTTAGCAACCGAGAGAATTGTTGTCCCCAATGAAGAGCAAATACCCGCCGATGATCGCTCGGCAGCAGAGATTGCTGCATCGGTCGCAAAGGGTCGCGAATTGTTTTATGGCACGCGTGCGAACTGCGTGAAGTGCCATGGGCCGACTGCATTAGGAGACGGTCAGCAGGACGATCAAGATAATTGGAACAAAGCCCACAAGAAGTTTTTAGAAGACATGGCCGGGGCCGAGAATCAAGAGGATATCAATCCTGGTGTAGCCGCCACCCGACCCGAAGTTGTCGCTTCGATCTACCCAGTTCGGAATGCCATCCCTCGAAACCTACGACAAGGTATCTATCGCGGTGGGAACCGTCGCTTGGATGTCTTCTGGCGTATTTATACCGGAATTGCAGGAACCCCTATGCCTGCTACAGGAGCTGCCAGTCCTGGCGCCCAGGGGACACTTAAAGAAGATGAAATTTGGAACATAGTCGACTACGTTTTGTCGTTGCCATACGAAGCACCGAGCTTGCCACAAAGGGCATTGCCGGTGAACCCCGAAGCTGTCAATTAAACAACGATCGATCATACGCCCTAGCGGCTACTAAGTTCTTGGAAATAAAAGTTGTTTGAAATAGAAGTTGTTAAAGATAAAAGTAACTAGACTCATTTGATTCCTGCGCCCAAGCTGGCGCGGAGGACTGTTGTGAAACATTTTTGGAGTTTTCTGTTCTTGCTGGTGCCGATTGGCGGTGTGGCGACGTTTTTGGTTGCGCCCTACTTCAATATTTGGCTCCCCCAAGACGTCTCGGAGCATGGGAAAACGATAGACAACTTGTTTATGTTTATCCTTTACCTGACGGGTGCAGTTTTTATTGTTACCCAGTTGGTGCTGTTTTACTTTTCTTGGAAGTACAACCGAGATGTAAACAAAGAAGCGGTCAAGTTCTCGCACGGAAGCCACGCTCTAGAAATTGTGTGGACGATTTTACCCGCCATTACGCTGTTGTTTATTGCGATCATTCAGATGGAAGCATGGGCAAGTGCCAAAATAAGGCCGCCAGATATTAAGCCCACGGTCGAGGTGACAGGCCGACAATTCAATTGGGATTTCCGCTACCCAGGCCCAGATAACGAACTCTATACCGAAGACGACCTCGTCCGCACCGATGGCAAGCTCTACCTGCCTTACGACGAAACCGTGTTGCTCACGATCAACAGTGCCGACGTCCTGCATAGCTTTTTCCTGCCCAACTTGCGAATCAAGCAAGACGTGGTGCCAGGTATGGAGCAGAGCATGTGGTTCAAGTCCAAGGAAAAAGGCGAATTCGACATCGTCTGTGCCGAGCTTTGTGGCTGGGGACATTACAAGATGAAAGGCCGCGTCTATTTTCTAGATCGTGCTGCCTACGACGACAAACTCGAAGAAATGCGTCTCGAAAAGAACACCATGCGAGTCGTCCTCCCCGAAGAAGACGAATAAATACAGATAGAAACAGTTCAGGGTGAGTCCCCCGCAGTCGGCGACTCATCGTTGGAAAAAGTGAGATACCCATGACAGCTGACGCCCATTCAGATGCCCACGCCGAGCACGCACATGCTGGCGGGTTTTTGAAGACCTACGTTTTTTCGTTAGACCACAAGATCATTGGCCTGCAGTTTTTGTTCAGCACGCTGATTTGGTTCTTGATTGGCGGTTTGCTGGCCCTCGGCATTCGCTGGCAATTGGCCTACCCCTGGGCGCCGATGCCGATCCTGGGTGATATGGTCGCTAGCGCTGAAGGTGGGCAGATCGCTCCCGAAAATTACACCATGCTTGTCACCATGCATGCCACGGTGATGATCTTCTTTGTCATTATCCCGATTCTCGCGGGTGCCTTTGGCAATTTCTTAATACCACTGATGATTGGTGCAGACGATATGGCTGTGCCAACTTTGAATATGCTCAGCTACTGGTTCATGTGGCCAGCCTTCTTCATGATTGGCGGAAGCTTCTTTGTGGAAGGGGGTGCCGCCCAGGGCGGGTGGACCTCGTATCCGCCGCTCTCGGTCTTAGTTGAAGCTGCGCCGGGGAGTCTCAACGGTCAGACGTTATGGCTAATCGGTGTGACCTTTGTTGGTATCTCGTCGATGATGGGATCGATCAACTATATGACGACCATCATCCAGATGCGCGCACCGGGCATGACCATGTTCCGCTTGCCGATGACCATTTGGGCGATGTTTATTACCGCGTTGTTGCAGGCCTTTGCTCTGCCAGTGCTGACTGCTGCTGGTATTATGCAAGTCGCCGATCGGCTATTTGGAACGGGTTTCTTCATTTCAGACGGTGCCACGGCCAACAACATGGCGATGGCTTCCGGTGGCGGACAACCGTTACTGTGGCAGCATCTGTTCTGGTTTTATAGCCATCCGGCTGTGTACATCATGATTCTGCCCGCCATGGGCATGGTGTCCGACATTTTGAGCTGCTTTGCTCGCAAACCTTTGTTCGGTTACAAGCCGATGGTGTACTCGATTTCGGGGATCGCTGGTCTTGGCTTTATTGTTTGGGGCCATCATATGTTTGTCTCTGGCATGAATCCCATGCTGGGTATGACGTTTATGGTTTCTACCATGATGATTGCCCTACCGAGTGCGATTAAGACATTCAACTGGTTGGGTACGTTGTGGGGTGGGAAAATCGAATACACCACACCCATGTTGTTTGCTATCTCGTTTGTTTCGATGTTTATCATCGGCGGTTTGAGCGGCATTTTCATGGCTGCGACACCGGTTGATATCTTTATTCACGATACGTACTTCATTGTGGCTCACTTCCATTACGTGCTGTTCTCCGGTACCGCAATGGCTGTGTTTGGCGCTATCTACTTTTGGTATCCCAAAATGTTTGGCCGCATGATGAACGACTCCTGGGGAAAAGTTCACTTTACTGTCACATTCATCTTGCTGAACTGTGTGTTCTATCCCATGCATGTTTTAGGTATGCAAGGTTTTCCGCGTAGACTCGCAGATCCGTACCACTACGACACCTTCCGTAACCTACTGCCGCTGAACCAATTTATGAGCGTCTGTGCGTTCTTACTGGTTGGTTTTCAAATTATCTTTGTGATTAACTTCTTCGGCAGCATGTTTTTCGGCCCTCGGGCTGGCAGAAATCCTTGGAATGCCAATGGACTTGAGTGGCAAGCTCCTAGCCCTCCTGGGCATGGTAATTTCGACTTCCAGCCAATCATTTACCGTGGGCCTTACGAGTATGGTTCTCCCGAGGTCGAAGAAGACTTTTACCCGCAGACTCAACCGCCACCAGAGAAGGCAGCGGAAACTACCGTTTAACGCCGGCCACTTAACATACGCATTGTCGTCATGACCACCCCCTCAAACATTGCCGAGAACCGCAGCAAAGGGGCGCATCGCTGCGCTTGGCTGTTGGTGTGCGCAACGTTCCCCTTGATTTGGGTTGGCGGGTTGGTGACAACCACGGATGCCGGCATGGCGTTTCGCGATTGGCTTACTTCAGACGGTCATTTTATGCCGTTCTATCCCTGGCTAAGTTCAGCCGGCGATAAATTCGTCGAGCATGGGCATCGCCTACTCGGCATGACGGCCGGAATTTTATCGATCGCTTTAGTGATCGTAAGTTGGCTCAGCGAGCCAAGAAGTTGGGTGCGTAAGTTTAGTCTGCTAATTTTAGCAGGGGTAATATTGCAAGGTGTTATTGGCGGCATGCGTGTTGTGCTCGATCAACGCACCTTAGCCCTCATTCACGGTTGCACGGGGCCACTGTTTTTTGGCATGTGTGCAGCCATGGTCGTTTTCACCTCCAGCTGGTGGCAAAATGTTTCGGTCAAAGCCGAGAGTGACGGCGGACGCAAGGTTCTTCGGCTCGCGGTACTCTGCACCGGCATGGCTTACGCTCAGTTGGTCGTCGGGGCAGTGGTTCGCCATAGCCCTTACATGCTCAGCGAAACCGCCTCTGCAATATTTCAATCCGCCGTCTACCTGCACGTCCTGCTAGCCCTGCTTATCGTGGGACATGTCCTGCTGTTAGCGTGGCGATGCTTCAAGAACAAAACACAAGTGGCAGGCGCTATTGGGCTGTTGGCATTGATTGTCGCCCAAGTCTCTCTCGGAGCGGGTACCTGGTTTGTTAAGTACGGAATCCCTCAGTGGGCAACGAGTTTGCTCGGTGAAAGGGCTTTTGTGAACCGAGAAGCCGATTTCCTGCAAGCAGCTATTATCACTAGCCATGTCGCTGTGGGATCGTTGATTCTGGTGACCGCATTGGTTATCTCCATGCGACTAGCTAGGCAGATGGGCGTGGGAGTCGTTGGTTTGTCGATGTCGCCCTCAATACTGGCGGAGGTAGCACGATGAGCACCTCTGTTTTATCTGCCGAACGAGAGAACAACGCCGTAGTAGCTCGGCTAGCCGACTACCTCGAAATGACCAAACCACGGATTGTGGTTTTAGAGTTAATCGTGGCTGGCCTGGCAGCTTGCTTGGCAATGCCCCGAGGGCTCGACGTCGCAACCGTGTTGCATGCTCTGTTCGCAACGGCGTTGGTCGCCGCAAGTGCGAGCATCGCCAACGGCTGGTGGGAGCGCGACAGCGATGCCCGCATGCCTCGAACGGCAGATCGACCCTTGCCCGCCGGGCGAGTGAGTAACTTCGAAGCACTTACACTTTCAGCCCTCACGGTCTTAGCAGGACTGGCTTGGCTGGCTTGGAAAGTCAATTTCCTGACCGCTGCCTTGGGCCTCTCAAGTTGGGTCGTATACGTCCTCATCTACACACCACTCAAAAAACGAACCCCCCTTAACACAACCGTCGGCGCAGTCGCCGGTGCCATTCCTGCATTGATGGGATGGACCGCAACTGGCGCACCGTTGAATCTCACCGCTTACGCTCTTGCCGGGGTGCTATTCGTATGGCAGTTCCCGCATTTCATGGCAATCGCCTGGTTGTATCGTCGCGATTATGCCCTGGGCGGACATCGTATGCTCTCAGTCGTCGATCCCACCGGGATTCGCTGCGGGGCCATGGCGGTGGTCGGGGCATTGGTACTTATTCCCGTTAGTTTGATACCTGCGGTACTGCCCACTGGGGGCAGCCCGTTGGTATTTTTAGTTTGGGCATTTTGCCTAGGAACCATTCAATATGCGTTAGCCGTGCGGTTTGCATTGCTACGCGACGAGAACTCCGCACGACTGTTATTGCGGGGAACATTAATTTATTTACCTGCCTGGATGACGATGCTGTTGATGGTCACGCTCTAAAGTGCCCATCCAATAGTGCCTTATCCAGGTAGTAACTTTGGCCTCGATTTAATTTGAGCCCCGAAGCAATTTAAGAAATAAAACTCATGAGCGATTCAGACAATCATTCCCCGATGTTCGACTATCAG
>Ga0315338_1004736_pt1 | contig 10448 bp, 6 predicted proteins | sample ASW8metaG_FD_204518 | JGI IMG/M metagenome (GOLD analysis project Ga0315338, IMG submission 204518) | Ammonia-oxidizing marine archaeal communities from Monterey Bay, California, United States - ASW #8 | ecosystem: Environmental > Aquatic > Marine > Coastal | place: USA: California | collected...
GAGAGCGCACGGGCGAGCTCGCGGTGCTCAAGGCGGTGGGCTTTACCGACTTCCATGTGCTCGGCCTCGTGCTCGCCGAGTCGATCGCGATATCCGCCGTCGGAGGCTTCGTGGGGCTCGGTCTCTCATGGCTCGCGATCACCTACGGCGGTGACCCGACCAACGGCATGCTTCCTTTCTTCTTCATCCCCCGGCAGGACTTGGCGACCGGTATCGCGCTCGTCATCATTTTCGGACTCGTGACCGGTGCCGTGCCTGCGTTCGAGGCGTCTCGACTCCGAACCGCGGACGCCTTGCGAAGGACCTGAGGCCCGACATGATCAACTGGCTCACTCAAGTCGCAACACTGACGAGCGTCAACGTGCGGACGATTTGGCAGCGTAAGGGCGCCGCATCAGCAGCTCTTTTCGGGATCGCGGGCGTCGTGGCGGTCCTCGTCGGTGTGCTGTCGATTGGCAAGGGTTTCGAGCACGTGATGGAGGCGTCAGGGAACCCGGCGACCGCGCTCGTGATGCGCAGCGGCGCCGACTCCGAGATGATGAGCGGATTGTCTCGCGACACGACGCGCATCATTGCCGACACGGAAGGTATCGCTCGAAACGCCTCGGGGGCTCTGTCCTCGTCGGAGCTGTTCGTCATCATCAACGTACCCAAACGCTCGACGGGCACGGACGCCAACGTGCCCCTGCGCGGCGTCGAGCCAATGGCATTTGGTGTCCGAGATGACGTGACGATCGTCGAAGGCCGTGCTTTCGAGTGGGGCAAGAACGAGGTCATCGTCGGTGTGGGGGCGGCGCGCGAATTCGCCGGGCTCGAGATGGGCGGAGAGATTCCGGTCGGCCGCGAGCGCTGGAGAGTGGTCGGGCTCTTCTCGGCAAACGGCGGTATCTCGGAGTCCGAGATCTGGACGGACGCGGGAGTGCTGCAACCCGCCTATCGACGGGGAAGCTCGTTCCAGTCGGTCTACGCGAAGCTCGAGTCGCCCGCAGCGTTCCAAGCGTTCAAGGACCGCCTGACGACGGACCCGCGCGTCAACGTCAAAGTGGTGCGGCAAGCGGATTACTACGCTCAGCAGTCGCAGGTCATGACGACGCTCATCGAGTTCATCGGAACCGCCATCGCCGCTTTGATGGGCATGGGGGCGGTCTTCGGCGCACTCAACACGATGTTCAGCGCGGTATCGTCTCGCACCCGTGAGATAGCGACGCTCCGCGCGCTCGGTTTCGGCGGCGGACCCGTCGTCGTGTCAGTGCTACTGGAGGCGTTGTTCTTGGCACTGGTCGGTGGCGTCGTCGGCGCAGGGATCGCCTATTTCGCTTTCGACGGCTTCGCGGCGGCGACGATGAACTTCCAGAGCTTCTCCCAGGTGGCGTTCGCGTTCGACGTGACGCCGGATCTCCTCGTGCGCGGCATCGTTTACGCGATGCTCATCGGCCTCGTCGGCGGTTTGTTCCCCGCCGTGCGCGCGGCGCGCATGCCCGTCGCAACGGCTCTGCGCGAGGGTTGATTCAGCGGACCGTCGGCACGAGCTCGATGCTCTCGTCATCGACCGCCGCTCTCACTGCCGGGTCCGTCAGCGCACGAAGCTCCTCGTAGCGCGGGCGGCAATAGCTCGACAACGTCTTCAGCACGGTGTCCTCGCGGGCGGGATGGCACATCAGCTCGGACGTTCCGTCCGGAATGGCCCGCAGCCGGGACACGAGCGCGTCCGAAGACACTTGGCCGTCGCCGTAGAACGAGTCCACGAACCGATCGGAGGTGGCGACGCCGGCGAGGCGCAGACGATCGCGAGTGGCATCGTCGGGTGCCCGCACCGGAGCTCCGAGCCTATGTGCGTGCTCGATGACCGCGGGCAGGACTCCGGGGAGCGCGTGCACGTGATGGTGTCCGTCGATATGGGTCGGCGGTCTTCCTACCCGGCTCTCGAACGCGTTGAGCTGAGCCTCGAGCTCGGAGAGTACGCGAGACGGCGTGAGCTGCGCGTGTACGCCCTCCTCGAGCCGGCGAAATCGACCGTTGTCGTCGAGGATGTCGCCGAGTGGCTCCGTCGGCCCCGTCGGTCGTCCGAACGTCAAGACGAAGTGGAGTCCCAAGGCAAGCGACGTGTGCTTGCGCGCATAGTCGCTCGCGGCGTCGATGGCGGGGGCTCCCACCATCATCGATGTCGCGGTCACGATCCCGTCGCGATGGGCGGCGACGATCCCCGCGACGACGCCTTCGGTGAGCCCGAAGTCGTCAGCCGTCACGATCAGTCGTTTCATACGTGCGCCTATTCTAAGTAGGATGCATAGGATATGAAACGAGCTTTCCCGATTCCGCTCGCACTTTTGGTCGCGGCCGTGCTCGGTTGCGCCGGCGCGAACCGCGGTGCCGTCCCCGACGCACAGGGTTCACACTGGGCCGACGAGGTGCTCGCTGGGCTCACTCTCGAGCAAAAGGTGGGGCAGATGATCTACCCGCGCTCCTTCGGCGCGTTCGAGAACGAGGACGAGTCGGACTCGAAAGAGCTCATGCGCTTGGCTCGTGAGGGCCGGATCGGCGGCGTGGTTTTCTTCCAGGGAAACCCGTACGCGACCGCGGCTTTCGCGAACCGGCTCCAAGAGGTCGCGCCGCTTCCGCTGTTGATGGCCTCGGATTACGAGTGGGGCGCGGCGATGAGAGTGGATGGGGCGGCCCGCTTCCCTCGGGCAATGGCGTTCGGCGCCGGTGGGACAACCGAGGACGTCGAGTTTCAAGCCGAGGTCACGGCTCGTGAAGCGAAAGCGCTCGGGGTCCACTTGCTGCTGAACCCGGTACTGGATTTGAACGTCAACCCCCGTAACTCCGTCATCAACACTCGCTCGTTCGGATCGGATCCGGAGCGGGTCTCGGAGCTAGGGGTGAGCTATATCCGTCGGGCGCAGCAGGCGGGTGTGCTCACCACCGCCAAGCATTTTCCCGGACATGGCGCGAGCGAGGAAGATTCTCACGTACGGCTGCCGGTCGTCAGGCTCGACCGGCAGCGCTTGGCGGATGTCGAGCTCGCCCCGTTTCGAGCCGCGGTCGATGCCGGGGTCGCTGCGGTGATGACCGCACATATCGCGGTGCCGGCGCTAGGGGGCGGCGAAGATCTTCCGGCGACGTTGTCGCGCGAGATCCTCGAAGGCGTGTTGCGGGATGAGCTTGGATTCGATGGTCTCATCGTGAGCGATGCGCTCGACATGGGCGGTGCGCGTGAAGGCGCGTGGGACGGTGAAGTCGCGGTGGCCGCGGTGAACGCGGGTGTCGATATGTTGCTCGTGCCGCCGGATGCGCGGGTGACCTTCGAGGCATTGGCCCGGGCCGTACGTCGCAATCAGATCGACGAAGCCCGTATCGATGAGGCCGTACGACGCATCTTAGAGGCCAAGGCGAGGCTTCGCTTGAACGAGTCGCGTCGTGTGGACCTCTCGGACTTGCCCCGCCGGCTGAACCCGCCGGCCGTTCAGGAGCGTATCGACTCCATCTTCGATCGTTCCGTGACGGTCGTGCGTGACGAGCACTCCGTGTTGCCGCTCCGGCGGCGCGGCGGCCATGAAGTGCTCCTCGTCGAGCTCGTCGGTCGGGGAGACCGCGATACGGAGATGGGCGTGCTCGCCGAAGAAATCGACAAGCGTGCGCGCAAAATGAGGCAAGTGCGTGTGAGCTCGGATGCCCGCGCCGCAGACTTTGCGGACGTGAGACCCGGCCGTGGTGAGGTGGTCGTCGTCGCGAGCTTTGCTAGGGCGCGCTACCTCATGGGGAGCGGGGAGCTCGGTCGTGCCGTCACCGACTTTCTCGAGCGCCTCCGTGCGGACGGTGCCCCGGTCGTCGTTGTCAGCCTCGGGAACCCTTATGTGTTGAATCTGGTGCCGGCACCTTTGGCCACCGTTGCGACCTACGACTCCGCTCCCGCCTCTCAACGTTCGCTCGCCCGCGTCCTGTTCGGCGAAGTGTCCGTCTCCGCCAAGCTTCCGGTCTCACTCTCCGAGGAGTATCCTCGGGGGCGTGGAGTTACGATGCCTGCCCCTCAAATGAAGCTCGCCCCGCTCGATCGTCCGGAAGAGGTCGGCATGTCTCAGCGAGGGCTCGACGAGGCGGCCGCTTTGATCGAGGCGGCCGTTGCCGATGAGGCAAGCCCCGGGGCCGTCGTCCTCGTGGCGCGACGGGGTCGCATCGTGCTCGAGCGGGCCTTCGGTCGTCTGAGCTATGAGGAAGATGCGTCCGCGACGAAGCTCGACACGATCTACGATCTCGCCTCGCTCACGAAAGTGATCGTGACCACGACGTTGTCGATGATGCTCCACGAGCGCGGGTTGTTGGATCTCGAGAGCCCGGTCTCCGCCTATATTCCGGAGTTCAGTGGCGACGACAAAGACGCGATTCTCGTCGAGGATTTGCTCTCCCACTCCGGTGGGCTCTTGTGGTGGACGGACCTCTACAAGCAATTCGAAGGCCTGTCGCCCGACGAGGCGCGCCGGGGCTACCTCCGAACGATCTACGATTTACCGCTCGACACCCCACCCCGTTCGAAGATGGTCTACACGGATCTCGGGCTCATGCTGCTCGGGGAGACGCTCGAAAGGATCACCGGCAAACCTCTCGACGTTCTCGCCCGAGAGGAGATATTCGAGCCGCTCGAGATGGAGCAAACGCTCTTTCAGCCGGACGCGTCGCTTTTGTCGCGTATCGCTCCGACGGAGCGGGACGAGTGGCGTGGACGCGTCGTTCATGGCGAGGTGCATGATGAGAATGCGTTCGGGCTTGGAGGTGTGGCGCCGCATGCCGGGCTGTTCTCGACCGCAAGGAGCCTCGCGCCGTTTGTGCAGATGCTATTGAACGGCGGCGCCTATGATGGACGGAGGCTCTTGAACCCCGCCACGATCGCGCTCTTCACGACGCGCTCGGAGCTCGTGGCCGGGAGTAGTCGCGCGCTCGGCTGGGACACGCCGTCCGAGCCGAGCTCTTCCGGACAGCTCTTCTCGGCATCCTCGTACGGGCATACGGGCTTTACGGGTACTTCCATCTGGGTCGACCCCGAGCGGGAGGTCTTCGCTATTCTGCTGACGAATCGCGTTCACCTTACTCGTGACAATCGCAAAATCTACGACGTACGGCCGAAGTTTCACGATGCCGTGATGCGCGCGATCGTAGATGAGGAAGTCGAGCCCCGCTCGAGCGAGCCTCGGCCCGTTCCATGAGCAACTGAGCGGAATCCATCGATCCATGAACATTCTCGTCCTCAACTGCGGCTCGTCCTCGCTTCGGTTTCAGCTCATCGCGACCGATCTCGAGCGCATGAAGGCCGACGAGGATCGGTGCTTGGCGCGGGGACTCGTCGAGCGTGTCGGGGGACACGCACTCGTGAGCGTGCACGTGGAGGGGAGAGGTCCCGTCCGATTCGACGCACCGCTACGCGATCACCGCGCGGCCATCGATGCCGTGCTGCGTTTCATCGTGTCGCCGGAGTCCGGGATCGAGCTGGCGTCGATGTCGGATATCCAGGCCGTTGGCCATCGAGTGGTTCATGGTGGCGAGCGGTTCCGGAGGTCGGTGCGAATAGAAAAAGACGTGCTCGAGGAGATCGATGCGTGCGTCGAGCTCGCCCCGCTCCACAATCCGGCGAACCTCCGCGGCATTCGCTCCGCGCGGGAGCTCCTGGGCGAGGGCGTGCCTCAGGTGGCGGTCTTCGACACCGCGTTTCACAACACGATGCCCGAGACGTCTTTCCTCTACGGCATCCCGTATCAGTTTTATCGCCGCCACAAGATCCGTCGTTACGGCTTTCATGGCACGAGTCATCGCTACGTCGCCTATCGCTATCGAAAAATGCTGGACATTCCGCGCGATGAGGTCAATATCGTCACGCTCCACCTCGGCAATGGCTGTTCGGCCTGCGCGATCGAGAGCGGCCGTTCGATAGACACATCGATGGGCTTTACTCCTCTCGAAGGATTGTTGATGGGGACCCGTTCGGGAGACGTCGACCCCTCCATTCTGGACTACCTGGCACACAAAGACGGCATGTCTTTGAACGACCTCGAATCGATGCTCAACAAGCAGTCGGGCTTGCTCGGTATCTCGGGATTGACGTCGGACATGCGCGACCTCTTAGCCGAGGTCGACGAGCACGACGATCGTCGCGCGAAGCTCGCGATCGATGTCTTCTGCTATCGGGTACGAAAGTACATCGGCGCCTACCTAGCGGCTCTCAATGGTGCGGACGCCGTCGTTTTTGCGGGCGGCATCGGTGAGAATGCCCCCGGCCTTCGGCAGAAGATTCTCGATGGTCTATCCTTCGCGGGGGTCGAGCTCGATCGAGCCGCGAACGACGCCTGCATCGGCGGAAAGACGGGAAGAATATCGAAAGAGAGCTCACGCCTCGCGGCCTACGTCATCCCGACCAACGAGGAGCTGTTGATCGCGCGGGACACGTTTCGTGTCGTCCAAGCTTCTGCGGGCACGGGATCGCTTGCCTGAAGAGCTTGAAATTTCCTATCCTTAGCGGCCCGGACCGTCGGCACTCGCCGTGCGGTGGGGATTCAAGGAGTACGAAGGAGAACAATGTCGAAAGCTCTCGAGGGAATTCGGATCCTGGATATGACTCACGTGCAGTCGGGGCCGACCTGCACCCAGATTCTCGCGTGGTTCGGCGCGGACGTCATCAAGATCGAACGGCCGGGCACGGGCGACGCGACACGCGGTCAGCTTCGCGATATTCCCGATGTGGACAGCCTCTATTTCACGATGTTGAACGCGAACAAACGAAGCGTGACCTTGAACCCCAAGACGAGCGCGGGAAACGAGATCTTCGCCAAGCTCATCGCTGAATGTGACGTGATGGTGGAGAACTTCGCGCCTGGCGCCATCGATCGGATGGGCTTTCCGTGGGAGAAGATCCAGGCGTTGAACCCGCGCATGATCTACGCGTCGGTCAAAGGCTTCGGCGCCGGACCCTATGAGGACTGCAAAGTCTACGAGAACGTCGCCCAGTGCACGGGCGGCGCCGCGTCCACGACGGGCGAGCTCGACGGGTTCCCCATGGTCACCGGAGCCCAGATAGGAGACTCCGGTACCGGCATCCACCTCGTCGCGGGCATCCTCGCCGCCTTGTTGCACCGTGAGCGCACCGGCAAAGGCCAGCGCGTCGAGTGCGCCATGCAGGACGCGGTGTTGAACCTGTGTCGGGTCAAGCTCCGCGATCAGCAACGACTCGCCCACGGGCCTCTCCCCGAGTATCCGCAATATCCGAACGGCCAGTTCGGTGACGCCGTGCCGCGCGCGGGAAACGCATCCGGAGGCGGGCATCCCGGGTGGATCGTCAAGTGCAAAGGGTGGGAGACCGACCCCGACGCCTACATCTACGTGATTACCCAAACGGCAGCCTTCCCGGCGCTGGCCAAGGTCATCGGCCACGAAGACTGGCTGGACGACCCGGAGTGGAATAGTCCGGAAGCCAGACTGCCCAAGCTCGATCGTGTGTTCGCGGAGATCGAGAAGTGGACGATGACGCAGGACAAGATGGACATCATGGACATTCTGAATCCAGTCAACGTCCCGTGCGGCCCGATCCTCTCGATGAAGGAGCTCGCGAACGAGAGCGCGCTGCGCAATACCGGCACGGTGGTCGAGGTCGATCATCCGGAGAGAGGGAAGTACCTGACCGTCGGGAACCCCATCAAGCTTTCGGAGTCTCCCGCCGACGTCGAACGCTCGCCTCTTCTCGGGGAGCACACCGAAGAGGTCTTACGCTCCGTTTTGGGCTGCACCGACCAGGAGATAGAGAACGCGCGTGCCGAGGGCGCTATCTAGAGGTCGACCATGACTGACGAGAAGAAACACGTTCTCATTCTTGGCGCGTCCTACGGCTCGCTCTTCGGGACGAAGCTGTTGCTCGCGGGGCATGACGTGACTCTCGTCTGTACACCTCCCACGGCGGCGACCATCAACCGTGAGGGGACGCTCGTCCGGATGCCGATCCGAGGTCGCGAGGCTCCCATCGAGATCGCGTCTTCCAAGCTCTCCGGCCGTCTTGCCGCGACGTCTCCGGAGGGTGTTGCGCCCGAGGACTACGATCTCGTCGTGCTCGGCATGCAGGAGCCTCAATACGGCGCCGACGGCGTGCGCGAGCTCATGAAGCGTGTCGCGGATGCCGGCACTCCCTGTCTCGCGATCATGAACATTCCGCCGCCGCCTTACCTCGAGCGGATCGAGGCGATCGACCACGAAGGGCTACTGGCCTGCTACACGCATCCGGATGTGTGGCGCGGGTTTGCGCCGGGTCGTGTCACCCTCGCGAGCCCGGACCCGCAAGCCTTTCGCCCGCCGGACGAGGGGAAGAACGTGCTGCAAGTGGGCTTGCCGACGAATTTCAAGGCTGCCAGGTTCTCTTCCGACGAACACTCGGTGATGCTTCGTCAGCTGCAAGCGGATATCGAGGGCGCTCGGTTCGATCCGGGCGACGGCCCGTTAGAAGTCCCCGTCAAGCTGAAGGTGCACGAGTCGCTGTTCGTGCCGCTCTCGAAGTGGCCGATGCTCGTCACCGGCAACTATCGCTGCATCGAGCGCGACGCGATGATCTCGATCCGCGACGCGGTCCACGGCGATGTCGATCGCTCACGTACGATCTACGCCTGGACGGTCGATTTGTGCCAGCGACTCGGCGCCGATCCGGCCGATCTCGTTCCCTTCGAGAAATATGCGAAGGCTGCGGAAGGGTTGAAAAAGCCCTCCTCCGCGGCACGCGCCCTCTTCGGCGGCGCCTCGCATATCGAGCGTGTCGACTGTTTGATCCGGCGGGTCGCGGCCCAGCTGGATTTATCGTCGGACGTCATCGACGACGTCGTCGGGTTCGTCGACGAGCGGCTCGCACGAAACCGCGCCTGATCCGTTGCACGGCCGCGCCGTTGACGCGCTAGCGGTCCCGGCGTCGGTTCGGTACACTCGCCGTACACCAACTATCGTCTCTCTGAGGGGCTTTTTTGACTCTCGTCCTCTGCCTCATCTTCTTCGTCTCCGGCTGCTCGGCGCTCTTGTTCGAGACCTTGTGGTTTCGACTCGCCGGCTTGTCGTTCGGCAACAGCCTCTGGGCGTCGAGTGTCGTCCTCGCCGCTTTCATGGGCGGGCTCGCGCTCGGAAACTTCTCTGCGGCTCGTTTTGGGGCTCGACTCGAACGACCTTTGCGAGCCTATGCGGCGATAGAGATCTTGATCGCGGTGTTCGGACTCGGGCTCGTCGTTCTGTTTCCCACGATGACGCCGGCGCTTGCGTCGGTCTTGGGGCCATTTCTCGATAGCCCGTTCGTTCTCCACACACTTCGGCTCGGGCTCGCTTTCGTCTTGTTGTTGGTGCCGGCGACGGCGATGGGAATGACGTTGCCCGTTCTCGTCAAGACGATGTCCTCGTCGGACGCAAACTTCGGACGTGTGCTCGGACGCCTCTACGGAGTCAATACTTTGGGCGCGGTCGCCGGTGCGCTCCTCGCAGAGCTCGTCCTGATTGATGCCCTCGGTCTTCGAGGGGCCGGGGTCGTGGCCGCCGGATTGAACGTGCTCGCGGCGGCCATGAGTCTCATCGTGGCGGGCTCGTGGGCGAGCCGCGGTGCCCGCGAAACCCAAACCGAAGCTGAAGCCGACCGGGACCCGAGCCGTGATCGCCGTGGCGCGCTCAGCTTGCTCGCGGCGGCGTTCGCTTCGGGAATGCTTCTTCTCGGCCTCGAGGTCGTGTGGTTTCGCTTCTTACAGCTCTTCGTCGCCGGTACGAGCTTGATCTTCGCGGTGATGTTGGCGGTCGTGCTTCTTGGGATCGGCGCGGGCGGTTTGCTGGCCTCGGTCTGGCTCGGAGCCCGTCCGCGCGACTACCGTGGGGCACCGTTCGTCGCTGTGGCGGCGGCGGTCTTGACGGCGTTTACCTACATCCTCTTCGACGACGGCTACGGGTGGTACGGCGGATTTCCCATCAAACCCGTCCCGGAGGTCGGGCCCGTCTTCGCGATGACGCTGTTTCTCTGTGGTCCGGTGAGTCTTTGCTCCGGCATCCTGTTCACTTTCCTCGGGCGGGCGCTTCGAGATCGCGTGGGAGACGAGACCCAAGCCGCAGCTCTTCTCACGTTGTCCAATACGCTCGGTGCGATGGTCGGTGCGCTCCTTGCCGGCTTCGCGTTAATCCCGGTCGTCGGGGTCGAAGGGTCGGTCGTCGTCCTGGGCGCCACCTATTTCTTGGTCTGCTTTCTCAGCCGAGACGCTTACACCTCGGGGAGGGTGGTGTCCCGAGAGCAGTTGCTCCTGCCCGGCCTCGGAATGTCGCTAGCGGTGCTGCTCTACGTATTCTTTCCGTTCGGCCTGATGCGGAACCACTACGTTCCGATGACGACCATCCCGCACATGACCGACGGATCGCAGCTCGTCTCGTTTCGTGAAGGACGGACCGAGACCGCGATCTACCTGAGAGCG
>Ga0315338_1004737_pt1 | contig 10447 bp, 6 predicted proteins | sample ASW8metaG_FD_204518 | JGI IMG/M metagenome (GOLD analysis project Ga0315338, IMG submission 204518) | Ammonia-oxidizing marine archaeal communities from Monterey Bay, California, United States - ASW #8 | ecosystem: Environmental > Aquatic > Marine > Coastal | place: USA: California | collected...
CCCATGCCGCCACCGGGGCCCATACCGCCACCGGGACCCATACCGCCACCGGGACCCATGCCGCCACCGGGGCCCATACCGCCACCGGGGCCCATGCCGCCACCGGGGCCCATACCGCCACCGGGGCCCATACCGCCACCGGGACCCATACCGCCACCGGGACCCATGCCGCCACCGGGACCCATACCGCCACCGGGACCCATGCCGCCACCGGGGCCCATACCGCCACCGGGACCCATGCCGCCACCGGGGCCCATACCGCCACCGGGGCCCATGCCGCCACCGGGGCCCATACCGCCCATGCCAGATTGGGCGTATGCGCTTTCGATTGGTGCAGCCCCTTTCAGTGCGATCACCGAAAGAGAGATTGTAATTACCGTTAACCAAAGTTTGGTGTATGTAGAGATCATAGTTTACAAACTTCCTTCTGCGTCCTTATCAATTTGGCATTTATGGCAGATTGTGAAATCCTGCCAATGGACCAACCCTCATATACAGGCTAACGTTCAACAAGCCCATTGGTTTACAACGATACGTTAGTATTCTCTGACCGTGAGAAAATTGCCCGTACGCCAAAAGGCTTTCTAAGATCTCATAGCGTCTTTCACCACCCGATGCTTCGACCCCCATCGACCTTTAGAACCTGTCCGGTAATGTATGGCGCGTCGCGCATAAGAAATAGGGCAGCCGCAGCAATATCTTTGGGTTCGCCGGCTCGTTTCAATGGGATCTGTTGAATGATTTTGTTCTGAACTTGTTCTGGCGTTCCGGATTCTGGCCAAAGAATAGCGCCCGGTGAAATTCCATTGACCCTGATTTCTGGGCTCAGGTCCTTCGCAAGTGCCCGAGTGAGCATGCTGAGCCCAGCTTTGGCCGCACCATAAACCGAGTGATTTTTCAGAGGGCGTTGCGAGTGTACGTCGACAATGTTAATGATAACGCCGCTTGTTTCACGGAGGTGGGATAGTGCGGCTTGGCACAGAAACAGTGGAGCCTTGAGATTGCTTCCGACGAGATCATTCCACTGCTCCTCCGTAATCATCCCTAATGGGGTTGGATAAAAGCTTGAGGCATTATTAATCAGTGCGTTGAGTTTACCCGTCTGGTCAATCACTTCTTTAATCATGAGTTCAAGATCGGGAATTTTTCTTAAGTCACAATGTACCGTGAGAGCCGAATCTGATCGTTCGGTATTAAGTCGCGCAGCCAGCGCATCGGCTGCTTCAGCGCTCGCGAAATAGTGAATGGCAACGTTGGCCCCGGCATCGTGGAGCGTTTCAGCTATGGCCGCGCCAATTCGCTTAGCTGCGCCGGTAATGAGTACCCAACGGCCCTCTAAGACATCTTTATTCTTTGGGTCAACCACGACAACTCCGGGCAGTAATAAGAACCCGTAAGGTTACACTAGACGCTTCCTTGAAGAGAGCAGCTCAGTGGCTACATCCTTTCCCGAACCAGACGCATATGGACGCGATATTTCTCGCCAACTAAGTGAACGCATACGCCAAGTATTAGTTGCGAGTGGCGGCTGGATAAGTTTCGAGCGCTACATGCATTACGTTCTCTATGACCCGGCACTCGGTTACTACCACAATGGAAGTAAGAAGTTCGGTGCCGAGGGCGATTTCGTTACGGCCCCGGAGTTATCGGTACTATTTGCTGAAGTTCTGGCAACGCAAATCGCTGGAGTTCTTACCCAGCTAGATGATCCGGTAATTCTCGAGATCGGTGCCGGGACCGGTCGGCTTGCCGAGGACTTGAGCGCTGTATTACGTGCCCAATCCGTGGATACACGCTATTGGGTGCTTGAGCCGAGTGCGGAACTTCGAAATCGTCAGCAGGCACGCTTTTTGGCATCTGGAGTAGAGATCCAATGGCTTGAGCAACTGCCCACCGAACCCCTGCAAGGATTGATTTTAGCTAACGAGGTTCTAGACGCTTTCCCCACGATTTGCTTCATCAAGAAGGGAGGGAAGGTTAGGCCGCTGGGGGTGGTTTGGGCAGATGATGGCTTTGCCTGGGCCATGGGCGAGCCGGAACAAGGGCTGTCTGATTTAGTTGTTGAGCTGGAAACTAGCCTTGGATATGTTTTTCCCGAGGGGTTTCGGTCGGAGATATCGCCAACGATTCCTGCGTGGATCCAAAGTATTTCGTCTACTCTGAAAAAGGGGGCAGTTCTTACGATCGACTATGGGCTTACGGAACGAGAGTACTATCACCCGCAGCGGAACCAGGGGACGCTGTTGTGCCACTATCGCCATCGAGCCCATGCTGACCCGTTTCTATTGCCTGGGTTACAAGACATCGGTGCGTGGGTTGATTTTAGCGCCTGCGCAAGAGCAGCAAAGGATGCTGGGCTGGATGTAGCGGGTTTTACGACTCAAGGGCAATTCTTAATCCATGGGGGGGCGGCAGAGCGGTTGGGGCGTCTTGATGGAGACACTGCGTTTCGTGCCGCACAAGCTCTGAAGACTTTAGTTCTGCCGGGCGAGATGGGCGAACGTTTTAAGCTGTTATTGCTCAGTCGTGGTTTGCAGCTCGATCCGCTGCCAGGGCGCGATTTCCGAGATCGCCTCTGATCACAGTGTTCATTGAGCACCCACTCTCGGTCGGAGCGCATCGATGATCGGTGTCAACCAACGTGCTTGTTGAACGTTGTCTTGTCTGTGAGGGTGGGTGCATCGGCGAAGTTCGAGGGTTTACCATGGAGATGATTTGATTGCTGCTGGGTGCGTATTTTATGGCGTTCAATAGAGCCTGTTTCATATTAGGGGCGTGGTTATTCATAATCGTCAGCGGTCCTGCTTCGGGGCAAACTGGTGCAGGGGAAACTGGAGCTGTGTCGCGCCCCTGGATGTTTGGGTTATCAGTTCAGGCAGATGACCTTGACATGGACAGTCGGTACGCGACGTTCAACTGGCATGTAACAGAGGAAACATGGATATATTTTTCGGGTGGTACAAGCCACTTCAAAAATAGTTTTGGTGAACTCACTACCAACTCATTTCTTGCTGGGTTTGATCGTCAGATTGGTCAATTTGGGTTCAGTCTCGACGGTGAGCGTTGGGGGGATTCTGAGGAAGTTGAATCGACAGATGTACGAGCAACTGCACACTTTGGTGGTGAACGCTACCGCTTATATTTGGAGCTTGAGGACCGCCAGATACATCTTTCTCCATCACTTCCAGACCGGGTTGATCTTGATGTAGATGGTGCCGGGATTGGACTTCGAATGCGCGTTAATCTCACGGATCGCTTGAGTCTTTCACTTCGAGGGATAAATTATGATTACGAATGGTCTGCTCCAACTTTACAACCGGTCAGCCCAGATTTGCGGCCGACCTCTCAACCCTTAAAGCGGCAGAAATCCCTGGCCAGCTTATGTACGAAAGCCGTGACGCTCATCAATCGTTGTAGCCAGGTGCAGAATTTTGTAAAACTGCTAGAACAACGAGATTCGTATGTTCAATCAACCCTCGCATATAACAGTTTTCTCGATTCTGAGCTATCGTTGAATATGGAATGGCAAGTTGGGACAAAGCTGCTTAATTTTAATGTAACGAAAAGTAGAGCTATTGATCTGGATCGGTCGGAATCGCAAAGTATCGGCGCCAGTATTCTTTTTCCTATTAATTCCCGGGTTGATATGGAATTTAGTCTGGGGCGGAGTGAATTCGATCTCTACGAGCCAAGCACCTACGGAGGAGTGTTCTTCCTAATCTACGGCGGTTGACCAATAATGTTGTCATCTAACGCGCAGCGAATCGCCTCAATGCGGCGCTCTCGGAGCCGTTCTCCCAATGCGGAGCCGGTAGAAGTGTTTTGGAGTTCCTCGCTGCGCACGTTACGAGCCGCATTCAGCGCGTCGCGCAGCACGGCGGCTTGAGGATAAGGCCGATCTTCCAAACCTAAACGACCGCGCGCGTCGGCTTCACAGGCTAATAGGAAGTCCTCAAATCGTTCTGGTCGCCTTATGGCATCGACCGTTTCTATTAGCCTATACGTGGTACTTGGTTTGAGTTCTTTGGCTCGATGGACCATGCCGTGGTGGCGTGCAACTGCCACAGCAAGTTCACGAAAGCGACGTGGTATAGGTAGCCGGCTGCAGAAATTGCTTAGAATTTTCACCGACCGTTCTTCATGACCCCGGTGTTTTGGCAAGATTTTTTTTGGTGTCTCAGCCTTTCCGAGATCGTGCGTGAGCGTAGCAAATCTTACCGCCACACTCTCCGAAAGGCTGGCAGACATTTTCAGAGCCATCAAGGTATGGATACCAGTATCGATTTCTGGATGCCATTTTGCTGGTTGAGGTACGCCAAAAAGGGCTTCTATCTCGGGGAATACGATCGCCAGCGCTCCACACTCTCTAAGCACCTCAAAGTAGACCTCGGGATTTGGTTCAGCTAGTGCCCTCTTAGTTTCTTGCCAGACGCGGTCTGACTTAAGAGCACTTACTTCACTTTTTACCACCATGTTAACCATGAGTTCCATAGTTTCTGCTGCGATTGTAAAGCCAAGCTCTTTGAATCGGGCCGCAAACCGGGCGATCCTCAAAACCCTTAGAGGATCTTCCCCAAAAGCTTCCGAAACATGGCGAAGAAAACCGTCTTTCAGATCTTTCTGACCGCCGTACGGGTCAATTAGTATGCCCTCCGGGTCTCGCGCCATCGCATTAATGGTGAGGTCTCGTCGCCCCAAGTCCTCTTCCAGGGAGACCTCTTCGGAAGTATCAAAACTAAAACCGTGATAGCCGGGACCCACTTTGCGCTCGGTGCGTGCGAGCGCGTACTGTTCTCCTGTCTCGGGGTGCAGAAAAACTGGAAAGTCTTTACCGACGGGCTTGTAACCATGCCGCAGAAGTTCTTCGGCACTGCCGCCGACCACAACCCAATCGCGCTCGTGTACTACACGCTTGAGCAGCGTGTCCCTAACTGCGCCACCAACTTCAAAGACCTTCATAAGCGCATGATACCGTAGCCGCAGTGCGTGCTATGGTCCCGGAGATGCGATCTCTCACCTTTCTAGTAGTGATTCTGTGCGCTAGCTTTTCCTCGGGATGTTCTTTGCCTTACTACTGGCAGGCTGTCGGAGGACAATTAGAGGTACTTCGAAAGAGGACACCCATAGTGGAAATTCTCAAAAGCCCTGACACTAGTCCAGAGACGCGAAAAACATTGCGGCAGGTCCTCGAAATCCGAAGCTTTGCGATGACTGCGCTTGGTCTACCAGATAATGGAAGCTACAACACCTACGTTGATCTCGGACGCTCGTACGTAGTTTGGAACGTGGTAGCAGCGGAAGAGTTTTCGGTCGAGCCAATAACTTGGTGTTTTCTCATTGCCGGTTGTGTGAGATATCGTGGATATTTTGATAAGCGGGCTGCTTACCGCTTTTCAATGCGCCTTGAGGCTGATGGCTTAGATACCGCTGTAGGCGGGACAACGGCGTACTCGACTTTGGGCTACTTTGCCGATCCGGTTCTCAACACCATGATCATGAACAGTGAGCAAGCTATCGCAGCACTCTTAATTCATGAACTTGCCCATCAAAGAATTTATTTTGAGGATGATAGTGAACTGAATGAGGCATTTGCGACCGCTGTGGAGGAGCATGGTACCGAGCTATGGCTAATGTCTGCAGAAAAGCTTAGTGAGCTTGCAGGATATCGGGAGCATATACAGAGGCGAGAGGATTTCAGTAAGCTCGTTAGTGATCAACAGGAGAGGCTGCGTGAGGTTTTCGCACGCACGGATTCTGTTGAGGTAAAACGGGCGGCTAAGCAAGCTGCATTCGATCTAATGAGAAAGGAATATGAGGCGCTAAAGCAAACGTGGGGAGGAGCGACAGACTACGATCTTTGGTTTGCGCGTCCGTTAAATAACGCACACCTTGCATCTTTTTCAACCTATGAGCGTTGGTTGCCCGGAATGCGTAGGCTTCTGGAAGCACTAGGCCTCGAAGGGTTCTATGGGGAGATGGAGGTTTTGAGAAAGTTGAGCCCGATCGGGCGTCGTGTGCGACTCCAAGAGTGGCTTGATACACAGGAGAGTGGCAACTCTGATCCTTAAGGTACCGCGGTAGAATTTCCGTTATAAGCGGCGTTGTGATTTCCGAGACTAAACACTCATTATCAGTGTGTATCAACGCATGAGTATCAAGACGCCACGGTTTCGTCGAGAAACTTGTAGAATAACCGAGCGTGCGCCTTCAACAATTTCTTGTGCTGCATCCACGGACCGAACTCGCTGTCGGTTAATGTGGGTGATGATGTCGCCTGTTCGCAAACCCCGTACGAAGGCCGTACTTCCGGGTTCAACTAGGGTTGCTAAGACACCCCCCAGGCCATTGAAGTCTGCCCTCGACTCATCGTTAGTTGCAAACTCAGCGCCTTCAAATACTGGATCAATTTCAGCAAGTTGTTGGGGTTCTGCCCCCGGGGGCTGAAGTTCCCCCAACGCGGCCGTCACTGTGCGTTGGTTGCCTTCACGAACATAACCAACTGTCACTTCATCACCCGGACGCATTAGGCCGATTACATTTCTGAGGCCCCCGGGATCTTCGACGGGGTTGCCATCAACGCTAACGATGACGTCGCCGATCTGCAGACCAGCTGCTTCTGCTGCGGAGTTTGAAGCGACAACCGTCACTAGTGCACCGGATGTGCTATCAAGGTCATAACTATCAGCGATTTCGGGAGTCACAGCGGCTATGCTGACGCCCAGAAGCCCGCGGCGCACGCCGCCGAAAGCCACGATCTGATCCATAACGGTGCGCGCCATGTTGACCGGAATCGCGAATCCAATCCCGATATTTCCGCCCGTACGAGAGAAAATCGCGGTGTTAATGCCTATCAGTTCTCCTCTGAGATTGACAAGTGCGCCACCTGAATTACCTGGATTGATAGACGCATCGGTTTGAATGAAGTCTTCGTAGCCTTCTGGATTGATTCCCGTTCGTCCTAGCCCGCTGACGATTCCCGAGGTCACGGTATGCCGGAGCCGAAATGGGTTGCCGATTGCGAGTACGAAGTCCCCAACTCGAAGCCCCTCAGAGTTACCCAAAGGCATTTCGGAAAGATCCTCCGGAGCGACTTGTAGTACGGCGATGTCAGATCCGGCATCTGAGCCAACGACTGTGGCATTTAGGGTGCGATCGTCAATTAGTGCGACAGTAATTTCGTCAGCATTCTCGATGACATGATTATTGGTCAAAATATATCCGTTCGCCGCGTCAACGATAACGCCGGAGCCCGCACTCTGTACTTCACGTCTGTTATTCGGGGGGAAGAACCGTCGCCACTCTGGAGATTGTGAGAGTGCATTCCCACCTTCAACACTGCCTTGCACAGATATATTCACCACCGCTGGTGCGACTTGGTCGATGATGGGTGCGAGACTAGGCAATTCTTGATCACCGATGCTTGGGACGGATATTTGCCCCTGTGCATAATCAACCACCAGTACCAGAAAAAGACCAAAGCACAAGTTAGCTAGCAACTTGTTAATCGGGTGAGTTCTAAAAAAATCGGTTACGTTCATACACTCAGTCCCTCTCAAAGTTTCTGTCTAGCCTGATCAGTGATCTAGGGTAACAAGCAACCACTTAGTTACATGATTTAAGATGCTCTATCAAGAGATAAGGTTGCACACTTCCAGTAGTGTACAACTCTGTAGATCAATCAGCCGAATTTGATCTCGAATCGTTTGGTTCCTTTTTTCAATGTCTACAGTCGGTACTCACCTAGTGGAACGGTCTATTTTTGTTATTGGCGCCTTGAAAAACAACGCAAGGCGTAGGTATTTCCACGGGTACTACCGTCGGGATGCCGCTATGGTTAGTAAAGATCTCTGTGCGCGATTTTCATATCCTTTATTCCCATGGAATCGGCAATGACCCTCAATAAGGAATGTTAAGTTGCCACAGAGATGGGGGAACGGCCAGTAATTTTCAAGACTTGCAGTGGGAAAAGAAGTGCTGCAACGGGTTTGGCCTGTATCTAAGTCTGTGAATATCCTGTTGTTTGTGCGGGGATGAGATGGGGATATATAACACAAGATATTGTGATCTAAGGGATTATAAAAAAATTATTAGCGTTCTTAAAATAATTTAGACAAGATTAAAGGTTATTTACGTAACTATATGTTATATATGAAATTATATGTCAATGTGAGTTTAGCCTAAACTCTTGACACACGCTCCGTAGGCGCCTAACCTACGGGGCCAGTGGCACAACATCTTGTGTTACTGGTTTTCGCTAGAAATAGATGAGACGGGCGGCTTGAGCCGGCCGGGGGGATGACTTTACAGCGAATAAAGTGCTGTCGAGTTGGATTAGGGGGGTTTCAACACAAATGAAGTCAGCGCTCGAGTTGAATGCTGTAAAAGTTGCGGAGATGTCTCTGCAAGAGGCATCTCAAAGTATCTGGGATACAAAGTATCGTCTTCGAACTAAGTCCGGCGAGCCCGTGGATAGGGATATTCAGGGGACCTATGAGAGGGTCGCGCGAGCGCTGGCAGATGTGGAAGACGAATCCCGGCGTGACTATTGGTATGAGCAGTTTGTTTGGGCGTTACAGCGGGGCGCGATTCCCGCAGGGCGCATCATATCCAATGCCGGTGCAGGCGCGCATAAGCCAGCAACCTCCACGATCAACTGTACTGTTTCGGGAACCGTTGAGGATTCTATGCACCAAATTCTAGACAAGGTTCATGAAGCAGGATTGACGCTCAAAGCAGGGTGCGGGATTGGTTATGAGTTCTCGACGCTAAGGCCCCGGGGCGCTTATGTATCTGGTGCCGGTGCACACACTTCTGGCCCCCTATCCTTCATGGATATCTATGACAAGATGTGTTTCACAGTGTCTTCGGCGGGCGGGCGGCGAGGAGCTCAGATGGGGACTTTCGATATTGGGCATCCGGACGCGATGGAGTTTATCCGTTCAAAGCGAGAGGATGGACGTCTGCGGCAATTCAATCTGTCCCTCCTGATTACCGATGATTTCATGCAGGCTGTTAAGGAAGATCGGCCATGGTCACTTGCTTTCCCGGTTACTCAGAAAGAGGTGGATGAAGACGGGATTGATCTAGATGATGAAAAGCAGGTGGTCTGGAGAGAGTGGTCGGTACAAGACCAGTACGTTCGAAACGATAGTGGACTTATCGCCTGTCGGGTCTACAAAACGATTCCAGCTCGGCGGATGTGGGACGTCATCATGTCCTCAACCTATGATTTCGCGGAGCCCGGTTTCGTGTTGATCGATAAGGTTAATGAGCTCAATAATAATTGGTGGTGCGAGAATATTAGGGCCACTAATCCTTGTGGTGAGCAGCCGTTGCCGGCTTATGGGGCATGTCTCCTAGGCTCGGTCAACTTAACGAAGTTTGTTATTGCTCCGTTCACCGATGAAGCACACTTCGATTGGGAAGAGTACCGCGAAGTTGTTCGCGTATTTACTCGAATGCTGGATAACGTCGTTGAGATTAATGGGTTGCCACTGACTACCCAACGCGAAGAGATTTTGAGAAAGCGCCGGCATGGGATGGGGTTTCTGGGGCTTGGGTCGACTCTTACGCTACTAGGAATTCGTTATGGATCGCCAGAGTCTGTGCAATTTACCGAAGATGTCGCCCGCGAGCTGGCTCTCTCGGGCTGGGAGATGGGACTGGAGCTTGCCAGGGAAAAAGGCCCCGCACCCATTCTAGCGGAGTCGTTCAAGGTTACAGAGGACATGCTTCGCAAGAGGCCAGCTATGGAAGTGGATGGTTGGCGAGTGGGCGACAGTATTCCAGGGCGGATTTTGCATTCTCGTTACAGCCACTACATGAATAAAGTAGCTGAAGTGGCTCCAGACCTGGTAGAAAAACTCGCAAAAGAAGGCGCCAGATTTACTCATCATAGTTCTATTGCGCCTACAGGAACCATTTCGCTTTCACTGGCAAACAATGCCAGTAACGGAATAGAGCCGTCTTTCGCTCATCACTATTTTCGAAACGTAATTAGAGAGGGGAAAAAGACAAAGGAAAAGGTGGATGTTTTCTCCTTTGAACTTCTTGCTTATCGAGAATTGATCAACGCTGATGCAACCCCAGATTCTGTTGATTCAGCAGAATCCATGCCGGATTATTTTGTGAGTTCAGAGGACATCACGCCGAGAGAACATGTAGATATACAAGCGGCTGCTCAAATCTGGGTAGATTCCTCTATTTCGAAGACAGCGAATGTTCCAACGGATTATCCGTACGAGGAGTTCAAGGACATCTATCTATATTCCTATGAGAAGGGGCTGAAGGGGTGTACTACATTTCGGTTTAATCCTGAAGCCTTCCAGGGCGTACTGGTAAAGGAAAAAGATCTAAAGAACACAACATATCGGTTCACATTGGAGAACGGGAGCGTTGTGGAAGCAAAGGGCGACGATGAAATTTCGTATGACGGTGAGATACATAC
>Ga0315338_1004738_pt1 | contig 10447 bp, 5 predicted proteins | sample ASW8metaG_FD_204518 | JGI IMG/M metagenome (GOLD analysis project Ga0315338, IMG submission 204518) | Ammonia-oxidizing marine archaeal communities from Monterey Bay, California, United States - ASW #8 | ecosystem: Environmental > Aquatic > Marine > Coastal | place: USA: California | collected...
TGTTTGGGTTGGGGGGGCGGAGACGCGCCAGCAAAAAAGATCATCCGCCATGCCCGCTGATCCCCAATGGGTCCTCCTACCCACCGGCCAGCGCAGCTCCGGCGAGTGGATCGACGATACCCTTCGCCTTCGGGTCGAGGAATCCGGCCTCACCGCACGCACCCCCCTGGTCGCCCAATTCCCCCGCCAGCGGGTCGAGGTCATCCGCGATGCCGACGACGCGCAGGTCAGCGATTTGTTCTATCGGCGGGGCTGGACCGACGGCTTGCCCATCATCCCGCCGACCATCGGCCGGGTCGAGGACATGCTGCGCTACGCCAGCCAACCAGCGGAAGCGGTGCTCGGCGCGCTCGACCCGTTGCAGGGCGTCGCCTCAGTGGAGAAGGTCGCGATCAACGCGGTGATGGCCGGTTGCGAGCCGTCCTATCTGCCGGTCGTGATCGCTGCGGTCGAAGCGATCCTGGAGCCGGACTTCAATTTGCGCGGTGTACAGACGACGGACGAAAATGTGGCGCCGCTGCTGGTCGTCAGCGGCCCGATCGTCGAACAGCTCAACCTGAACGCCAGCTACGGCGCGCTCGGCCCCGGCTGGAAGGCCAACGCGACCATCGGCCGGGCGCTGCGCCTGATCATGAACAATGTCGGCGGCGGCTGGCCCGGTGCCGTGAGTTTCGCCGGGATTGGCCAGCCGGGCCGTTACACGATGTGCCTGGCGGAAAACGCGGCGGAAAACCCATGGGTATCATTGCATGTGGAACAAGGGCTCGACCCTGCGGCCAGCGCGGTGACGGTGCGGCGGGCGGAGACGGCGCTGAACGTGACCGGCGGTCTGGCGGAGATCGCCAGCGTCATGGGCTCTGCCGCGTCGCTCTTCGCGATCTACCACAATGGCGTCGTGTCCGTCGCGCTGGCGCCGGCCGTCGCCAAGCAACTTGCGGGTGAGGGCTGGTCGAAGGACGATGTGAAGCGCCATCTCTGGGAGACCGGCCGGCTGGACACCGAGATGTGGCGGCGCTCCTGGCTGCACAAGGATCTGGCGGAGGCGAATCAATGGCCGGACTGGGTCGTCGCAGCGGCCGAAACTGGTTCAATTCCAGCGGTGCACGATCCCGACGACATCACCCTGTTCGTCGCCGGCGGCACGATCCCCATCGCCCAGCATGTTTATTTTCCGTCGTGGGGCTTCCCACCCTGCAACATCGTTAAACCGATTACCTTGCCAGCCGATTGGGATAACCTGCGCGCCCGCGATCAAGAGAGTACGTAATTCATGGCCAACAAGTTCGACCTCATCGTCATCGGTGCCGGCCTTACCGGCCTCACCGCCGCCAAAACCGCGATCGAACGCGGCAAGACCGTCTGCCTGTTCGAGGCGGAGCTAATGGGTGGGCTGGTCGTGAATGTCGGCAAGCTGGAAGGCTATCCGGCGACGGAGGACGTCTCGGGCATTGAACTCGCGATGGTCCTGGCCGAGCAGTGCATGACCCTCGGCGTGCAGATCACCGAGGAACCGGTAGAGAGTCTCATGATCGACGGCGACAGCAAGGTCGTGAAGACGGCGTCCGGGGAATACCGCGCGCCGAAGGTGATCGTCGCCAGCGGCGCATCCCTCAAGAAACTCGGCGTGCCGGGCGAGAGCGAACTGTATGGCCGCGGCGTCTCGCAATGCGCCTTTTGCGACGGCGCGATGTTCGCGGGGCAGGAAGTGGTCGTGGTCGGCGGCGGCGACGCGGCGCTACAGGAGGCGCTACATCTGGCCGAACATTGCAGCAAAATTACCATGGTGGTGCGCGGCAACCGCCTGCGCGCCCGGCAAAGCTACGTTACCCGCGCTGCCGATGACCCCATGTTCGCCTTTCGTTGGAATACGGTGGTAGAGGCGGTCGAAGGTAGTGACGGCGTCGAGGGCGTCACGCTGCGCGACACGAAGAAGGACACGACCGAGAGCCTCGCCTGCAGGGGAGTGTTCGTCTTTGTGGGTTTGGCACCGAACACGGGTTATTTGCCGGATGAAGTTGCGCGTGACGCGGAAGGGGCGGTAACCGTTAACGCGGCCCTGGAATCATCCGTCCCCGGCCTCTACGCCGCTGGGGCCGCCCGCGCGGGCTATCTCGGCCAAGCTGCCAATGCGGTCGGCGAGGGCACGGCGGCGGCTATTACCGCACTCGCCTAAGCCAAGCTGAAGTTTCGCGTTCCTTACCGCATCACATCGCGGATCGCGTTGGCGATGCGCTCGATCGAGGGAATAACCTCGACTTCCAGCCCGTCATTGTAGGGCATCGGCACGTCCTTCGCGCCGACTCGCTGGATCGGGGCATCGAGATAATCGAAGGCTTTTTCGACCACCATTGCCGAGACCTCCGCGCCGAAGCCACCCGTGGTCCAGGCCTCGTGCACGATGACCAAGCGGTTGGTCTTACGAACCGACTCCAGGATTGTCTCTTCATCAAGGGGCCGTAAGGTCCGCGGATCGACGACTTCGACATCGATGCCTTCGCGGGCCAGCTGCGTCGCGGCGGTCAGCGCGCGCGGGACCATTGCCATGGTTGCCAGCACGGTGACGTCGCTGCCCTCGCGCTTCACGTCCGCCTTGCCGATGGGGATGGCGTAGAGCTCTTCCGGCACCGGGCCGCCGGCGCCGACATAGCTTAACTTGGTTTCCAGGAAGATGACCGGGTTGTCGTCGCGAATTGCGGAGACTAAGAGGCCCTTGGCGTCGTACGGCGTTGAAGGGGCGACGACGACAAGGCCCGGCACATGGGTGAACCAGGCTTCCAAGCTCTGGCTGTGCTGGGCCGCCATGCGGATACCGCCGCCCTGCGGGCCGCGAACGACGAGCGGCACGGTCGGGCCGCCGCCCAGCATATAGCGGAATTTGGCCGCCTGGTTGACCAGCATGTCCATGGTCAGGGCGATGAAATCGAAGATCTGTATCTCCACGACCGGCCGCATGCCGGCGATGGCCGCGCCGACGCCGCAGCCGACGAAAGTTGCCTCCGAGATCGGCGTGTCGCGCACCCGGTCTTCGCCGAACTTATCGATCAGCCCCTTGGTCACGGTGAAGATGCCGCCGGTTTCGCCGACATCCTCGCCCATCACGAAGACGCTGTCGTCTTGCGCCATCTCCTGGGCCAGCGCCTCGTTTAGCGCGTCGGGGAAGCTCAGTTCGCGGTCGGACGCCGGACCCGGTTCGGTGTAGGTCGCGTGCGGCGAATAGACGGCGGCTTCCATCATCGCCACGCTCGGCTCCGGGCTGTCCTTGCCGTAGGCGACGGCGGATTCGACCTCGTTGTCTATCTCTTTGCCGATTTCGTTGAGACGCTTGCGGCTGGCGACCTTGCTGTCGATCAGCGCCTTCTCGACGATCTTCATCGGGTCGCGCTTGATCCAGTCCTTCAACTCTTTCTCGGGCCGCGGATCGTTCAGGTTGGCGCGCAGCGAGTGCTGGCCCCAGCGGTAGGTGAGGCACTCGATCAAGGTCGGGCCTTCGCCGGCGCGTGCGCGGGCGACCGCTTCCTCGACCACGTTGTAAACCTCAACCGCGTCATTGCCGTCGATGGTCACGCCGGGCACCTGATAGCCGATCGCGCGGTCGGAAATCTGCGCCGCCGAGGTGGTGCGCCTGTAGGAGGTGCTGAGCGCGTATTGATTGTTCTCGCAAATAAACAGGACCGGTAGCTTCCAGACTGACGCCAGGTTCAGCGATTCATGGAAGATGCCCTGGTTCGAGCCACCGTCGCCGAAGAACGCCACCACGACCTGATCGGTGCCGCGCAGCTTTGCCGCCAGCGCCGTCCCGCAGCTGAGCGGCATTGCCGCGCCGACGATTCCGTTCGCGCCGAGGATGTTGAGATTCATGTCGGCGATGTGCATGGACCCGCCAAGGCCGTGGCAATAGCCGGTATCGCGGCCCATTAGCTCGGCCATCATACGGTCCAGCTGGGCGCCCTTGGCAATGCAGTGGCCGTGGCCGCGGTGATTGCTCGCCATGTAGTCGTCGTCGCGCAAGATCGAGCCGACGGCCGAGGCGATCGCTTCCTCGCCGATATAGCTGTGTGCCGTGCCTTTGACGTACCCTTCCTGAAACAGCTCCGCCGTGCGTTCCTCGAAAGCGCGGATACGCCGCATCGTCGTATAGATTTCCTCGAGCTTCTCGGGCGGTAGCGTGAGATTCGAAGTGTCGCGTTTCGCCGTTCGCGTCGTTGCCATGCCAATCTCCCTGCCTGATGGCCGTTGCAGGGAAGTTTAGCAATATCCCGCCGTGCAGGTCACGCGAGAGCAGATCGGCGTTGGTTGGAATCGCCTTTGGCGAACCTACAACCGCGTGAATCTGCTCTCAACCTATAGAGTCGGGCGGATTCACAGGTTAGTTCGAATCCATGAAAAGGGTGCGAACTAACCTGATACGCCCTTGCGCTTGTTGCGGCGTTCGCTTGGTGGAAAGGCGGGAACCGGTGGGGCAGCGCCGCCAAGATATGCACGCGTGCGGGCTCTTCGCGGAATGCCGTTGATCGCGCCCAGTAGAACAGTCGCGGCGTACGGTAGCGACATGACGGCGAGTACTGTCAGCCATAGCCAGGCATCGAGATGCCATAGGCCGTTTGTGACGATGAAGCCGGCGCTCGCTGCCATCATGACGCACAGCATGGAACCTTCCTCCGAGGCCATCGCCATGCCTCGAAAAAGCGCCGGACCGCGACGGCATTTCGGCGTACGGAAGAAGGGACGGTCCGAAGTGAACAGACCCCAGATCACCGCCTTCGCCACCGTATGACTCAGGGCCAGCCCCGCCAGTGCCGCTTTTGCGCGGTCCGCGGCGGCAATTTGCGTACCTTGGCCATATAGTTTGAAGAGCCGCCATTGCCGGAAGACGAAGGCGGCGAGAGTTGGAACGAGGAAGGCCGCCGCGGGAAGTTCCGTGGTTGCCGGCGACACGATCAGCATTGCGGTCCAGGCCAGCGCACCGAACGTAAAGAGCAGGCCGGCGGCGTCGGAAAACCAGGGTAGCCAGCCGGCAAGATAATGGAAGCGCTGCGTGCGCGTCAGTTTCGTACCGCGTCCCGTGGCTAGCCAATTCCATCGCCGTTTGAGTATCTGCATTGCGCCGTATGCCCAACGGAAACGCTGTGCCTTGTAGGCCGCCAAGCTGTCCGGCGTGACGCCGCGGCCGTAGGACTCTGTGACGTAGGCCGATTTCCACCCACAATGGGCCAGGCGAAGGCCGAGTTCGGCATCCTCCGTGATGCACCATTCCGACCACCCGCCAACCGTCTGAAGGGCGTCGCGGCGGATCAATGTCATGGTGCCGTGCTGAATGATGGCGTCGTCTTCGTTGCGGCGGACCATGCCGATGCGGAAAAATCCGGCATATTCCCAGAAGCAGAAATCCTTGAAAAGGTTATCGCGCCGATCACGGTAATCCTGCGGCGCCTGCACGTAACCGATTGCGGGGTCGTCGAACAACGGCACCAGCGCCTTGAGCCAGTTGCGGTCGACGATGTAATCGCTGTCGATGACCGCGACTATCGTCGCGTCGGTTGCGCTGTGCGCCAAGGCGCGATTTAAGGCGCCGCCTTTGTAGCCAGCCAATTCACTATAGCGATGAAACTGGAAGCGGTCGCCGAGGGCATGGCACTGCGCTGCGACGGGTTGCCACAATGCGCGGTCTTGGGTGTTGTTTTCCAGGACGATGACTTCGTAGTCGGGATAGTCGAGATTGGCGAGCGCGTTGAGGGTGCGCCGCACCATCTCCGGCGGTTCGTTATGGATCGGTACGTGGATCGAAACTTTGACTGGCGTGGTTCCGCCGTCGATTGAGGCGGTCGCTGAAAATTTTCGCTTCAATGGGCCGGTCCAGATCAAGTCGGTCGCTTCGATCGTATCGATGAAGACACCCGAGACCAGGAACAGGGCGGCCCCGAACAAAACGGTCCAAATCGCCAATTCGGCGGGCGACAGATAGAGTGCCGTCGTCGGCAGTAGGGCCCAGATTAGTGCGCTGCCGGCAACGAGGCTGACACCCGTCAGCAGTGCTGCACCCCGCGGATGCAGGGAAGACCGCGTGCGGGCGCACCGCAGCGCCGGCAGTAAGCCGAGCAACGTTGCGATGAGCGCCCAAATCGGCCAATCGTCGCGCTCCCGGACCGGTCCGGTCCAGGGAAATTTCAGCTGCCGGGCTGCGTCGTAAAGACCCCAATAGCCGCCAGCCATTCCCTCAATCGCGATCTTCCAAGGCTGGTCGAAAGCTTCGATGACGAAATAGTCTAGGTTCCGGAATTGACTGAGGAAGGTGCGCAGAAAAAGCGCCTGTTCGATCCGGCCGCCCCGCGCGCTGCCTATGGCACGGCCCGCTGAAGGCCAGCCGATTTCGGTCAGGACGATTGGTTTGTCCGGATATCGTGCCGCGATTTGGCCCATGCGACGGTTCAGGTATGAAACCGCGTCGCCCGCCGATACGCCTTCCCAATACGGTAGTAACTGTATGCCGATAAAATCCACGGACCGCGCCAGTTCCGGGTGTTTCAACCAGACGTTCCAGGGCTCCGCCGTTCCCACGGGTTTGGCCGTTTGCTTTTGCACAACGGCGATGGCGGCAATAAGCCCATCGACCGATATGTCGTCGCGCAGCAGCGCCTCGTTGCCGACCAGGAGCCGGTCGATGTTTTCGTTTTGATTGGCCAACGCGACGAGGGAAGCGATTTCTTGGCGGTTGCGGTCTGTGTCGTCGCCGATCCACGCGCCGGCGGTGACCGCAATTCCACGCGCGCCCGCGAGGCTTGGGACGATCTGGAGCGCGCCCAACGCGCTATAGGTCCGGATGCGCGCGGTGTGTTGTTGCAGGATGTCGAGATCCCTCTCAATTTCCCGAGGTGTTGGTGTATCGTCGGCCGCTGGGTCCTGGTTCGCGGTATACGGGCTGTAGGAAACGCCGGAGAGCGTGCCCCCGTTCCAGTCGGGCATGTCGTGCGCGCGGTAGACCCACGCCCAGGCCGTCAGGTTGGCGACGGCGCCCAACAGCAGGATAATCCAGGTCGCGCGCTTCAACGGCTGGCCAATCCCGCACCGGTATCGAGCGCTTCGAGCAGTATCCGGTTGAACTCATCCATGCGCGATAAAGTCGGCCGCATGGGCCGAAGGCCGGGTTTGAAGCCGGCGGCATGGAACCGTTCGATGAGCGCCGGGTTTCGAGAGAAGATATGCACCGGGACCGACCAGGACGCGTCTTTCCCGCTGACAATCGCGGGCGGCTGGTGGTCGCCCAAAACGATGACCAAGGCGTCGCGCGGCGCGCGCTTTTCGAGGAAACCCCGAATTAAGCGCAGATCGTAGCGGATCGTCCGCAAATAGCCGGCGGTAATATCGTCCCAGTCCGGTTTCAATCGCAGCGCGGCATCGAGCGGTTTTCGGTCATAAGGATTTGGTGACGTCATGCGTCGCCAGTCGGGCTGATAGGGCGGCGTCGGTCCGAATGGCATATGGCTCATGATCGACGCGAACTGGACGAATAGCGGCTTGCGGCCGGGTTTCGCCATTTCACGCTGATATAGGGCCTCCAGGCTGTACTGGTCGGGGATCGTCCACCAACCGAACGCCGGCCCGCGGTAATCCAGTGCGCGGGCGTCGAGGATATTGTCGAAGCGGAGCGCCGCGCCCTCTGGCCAATCCAGCTTGATGCCGGGCAGCAGCGCCACGGTGCGGTAACCGGCATCGCGGAATCGGTCGACCAGCGTTTCCGGTGGGTTGGCGAGGAACAGGCGATAATCGGCCTCACGCGTGATCCATCTGCCGGACAAGGTCGTTGAATGGGCCAGCCAGGACGCGCCTCCGAATGTCGGCGAGTCGATATAGGCGGAAGCGGCGTGCCAACCGGATTGATCGATGAACGCCTGCATGGTCGAAAAATCGTCGTTCAATCTCTGTCGCATGCGCGGTGTTTCGAATACGCCGGCCCCGTACGATTCCAGGAAAAGTAGGAAGGTATCGGCGCCTTGCAACGCTTTCAGATTGGAAGCTACGCGCGGTTTCGACTCCGCATCATTGGCTTGAGTCGCCCGTGCCAGAAAGGCGGCTTGCTGTACGTAGACCGGCGTTACCGGCAAGGCGAACCAACCTTCCGTCGCTATCACCGGGCTGGCGATGCCGACGGCATAGATGGTCATCACGCCGGCAGCAATACCAGCGAAGATTCGCCGCGGCGAATTTCGCGCCGCGACCGTCACGATCGCATCGACGGATCGGGCTACAGCGAAAACGGTTGTTGCGATCAGGAGCGAGAGACTGCTTGCATAGAGAAGTAACTGCCAGAACGGCTTGGTTTCCGCGACCATCGCGGCGATACGGGGCAGGTGCGCCGCGTCCCAATACAAGTCGACGCGACGGCCGAAGAGTGCCGGCGCAGTGATATCCGCGTAGCGCCCCGCAATCAGCGTCAGCAAAAGAGCGATAAAGACCCAACGCAATCGCGGGCCGATACCGCCGCGAAATTCGGCGATAAGTGCGAGAAGCAGCACGATTGCCGCGATTTCGACAGAAAACTCCGCTGTAGGGCGAACCCAAGGTGTTGGCCAAATATTCTGTAGCGTGAGCAGAAAATTCAGAAATGCGATGGCCGCCACTGCGGCGGCTATTTGCCGAAACGCCATCATTCTGGGATTCGGCCGAATCTTGGTTCGTCCACCAACATTTTGGGTTGGAAATGCGAAATGGTCATCTTGTTGCGCGGCAATTGAAAGGAAGCGGTTTAGGGAACATTGCCCGGCACATTAATTCGAAAACGCGGCATGGGAAATACTTTTGATTTCATGAATTTAACGGGTAATTTAGGGGTATATTAACCAAATCAAATGATAGTTTTCCCGAAACCGAGATTTACCGTACCACCGCAAGTGACAGGATTCGCTTTCGACGATGCGGTGATGGCGCACGAGTGAACATTTCACAACTGGAGAATTGATCGGTGGCACCTAAAGGCAAAAGAGGGAAGAAGGAAACTGACGTCTCGGAGGCTGCGCCCGCAGAGGCGGCGTCCTCGGAAGCGGAGCCGAAACTCGCGATTTCTGCGTCGCGTCAGTTCAATGCCTGGCTTGCCGAACAGGGTCTCAGTATCGGCTTCACGACCTACCAGGCGGGGAAGCTCTTTCTAATTGGTCTGCGCGATGAAGAACGTATGTCGATCGAGGAACGCACCTTATCGCGTTGCATGGGGATGACAGCCTCCGGCAACAGCCTGTGGATCAGTTCGCTCTACCAAATCTGGCGCTTCGAAAACGTGGTTCCAGAAGGCAAGATGCATGACGGCTACGATCGGGTTTTCGTGCCGAAGGTCAGCTATGTCACCGGCGATTGCGATGTGCACGATCTGGGAGTTGATGCGGACGGTAACTTGATTTTCGTCAACACATTGTTCGGCTGTTTGGCGACCACCAGTGAAACGCATTCTTTCAAACCGATTTGGCGCCCACCGTTTATTTCGCAGCTGGCGGCGGAAGACCGGTGTCATCTCAACGGTATGGCGATGCACGAGGGCCGGCCGAAATATGTGACAGCCGTGTCTAAGTCCGACGTTGCGGATGGCTGGCGCGACCGCCGTGAGGATGGTGGCGTCGTAATCGACGTCGATACGAACGACATCGTGGCCGAAAACCTATCGATGCCGCATTCGCCGCGCTTCTATGACGGGAAGCTGTGGTTGTTGGATTCCGGCAGCGGTTATTTTGGTTATGTCGATATGGAAAAGGGTGCGTTCGAGCGGGTTGCGTTCTGTCCGGGCTATCTGCGCGGCATGTCGTTCCATGGTCATTTCGCGATAATCGGGTTGTCGAAACAGCGCGGCAATCGCACTTTCAGCGGATTGGCGCTGGATGATGGGTTGAAGGAACGCGATGCGGATCCCCGTTGCGGTCTGCATGTCATCGATCTGCGCACGGGCGATGTGGTCCATTGGGTACGGATCGAAGGCATTATCGAGGAACTCTACGACGTCATAATTATGCCGGATGTGCGGCGCCCCACGGCGATCGGATTCGTAAGCGACGAAATCCGCCGTGTTATCAGCGTCGCGCCAGAGGACGGCGAAAGCTGAACGCCATCCCGAGCCGGATTGGGCGTTTCACCGTCGTGCGGCGATTGGCCGCCGGGGATGCCGCAGAAGTTTTTGCGTGTCGGGCCGAAAATACACAAGTTGCTGTAAAGCTGTTTCGCCCGAAGCCGTCGGCCTTCACGCGAATTTCTACGTTACCGCCGGATGTCGCGCTCGACCGGCTGCGCCAGCGTTTCCGCGACGAAGCCGAATTGATGGCCGGTTTCGAACATCCCAATATTGTCCCGGTTCTGGAAATTGGTGCGCTCGATCCGAGTACGCCCTATTACGCGATGCCCTACTATCCGGCTTCCTTGGCGTCGGAGGTTTGGCGATCTCCGCCGAACCGGGACCCAGCGGCGCCGCTTC
>Ga0315338_1004739_pt1 | contig 10447 bp, 9 predicted proteins | sample ASW8metaG_FD_204518 | JGI IMG/M metagenome (GOLD analysis project Ga0315338, IMG submission 204518) | Ammonia-oxidizing marine archaeal communities from Monterey Bay, California, United States - ASW #8 | ecosystem: Environmental > Aquatic > Marine > Coastal | place: USA: California | collected...
GTCAGCGACGATGTCGCGCTCATGCACAACTCGGACCACTTCGCTGTCAAACAGCGACAGCCCATGGTGAGGAGCGTGTAGGGCCGCGATCATCTCGTCGTGGGACGCTTCGTCCTCATAGACGATGCCGAGCCGCTCGAGCTGATCGAGTGCCGCCCGGTACGCCTCGTGGCGGGCCGACTGCAACAGCGGTTCGCCGTCCCAGGCCAGACCGAGCCAGAGCATGTCCTCCATGAGCGCGGTCACGTACTCGGGCAAGCACCGGTCATCATCGATGTTCTCGATGCGCAGCATGAACCGGCCTCCTGCGGATCGAGCGAGATCGTGATTCACGGCTGCCGACAAGGCGTGGCCGACATGGAGGTTGCCCGTCGGCGACGGTGCAAACCGAGTCACAACCGCCGACGACCCAGTCGAGCTCTCCTCCCGCACGAGAACATCTTCGCGCCCGGCTGGGACTGCACGGATCGCATTGGCTCGTAGGGTTCTGGCGTGCACGTCATCGCGACCGCCGGCCACGTCGACCATGGCAAGTCGACCCTCGTTCGCGCTCTGACCAGCATCGATCCCGATCGGCTGGCCGAAGAGAAGGCACGGGGTCTCACGATCGACCTCGGGTTCGCATGGACGACGTTGGCGTCTGGCCGTGGAGTGAGCTTCATCGATGTGCCGGGCCACGTCAGGTTCATCAAGAACATGCTCGCCGGCGTCGGTGCTGTCGATGCCTGCCTCTTCGTCGTCGCAGCAACAGAGGGCTGGAAGCCGCAGTCAGAAGAACACCTGAGAATCCTCGAGATGCTAGGACACAGTCACGGGGTGGTCGCTCTCACTCAAGCCGGGTTGGTCGACGACGACCTGGCCGAGTTGGCGCGCATGGACGTCGAGGAGCACCTCGAGAACACGTTCCTGGAGGGCGCACCAGTGATCGCCGTCGACAGTATTGACGGCACCGGTATTGCCGACCTTCGAGGCGCGCTCGACGATCTCACCGCAGCGACTCCAACCGCAGCTGATCGGGGCCGCCCGAAGTTGTGGATTGACCGAGCATTCTCGGCGAAGGGATCCGGAACGGTTGTGACCGGCACCTTGGTCGGCGGATCACTCAGTGTCGACGACGAGATGTCGATCGAGCCGCAGCGCGTCACCGCACGAGTCAGAGCAATTCAGTCACAAGGCAACGATCACCGAACAATCGGACCAGGAAACCGCGTTGCTCTCAACCTGTCAGGCATCGACCATGGCGACGTCGCGCGAGGCGATGTCGTCGTCAATCCGGGCCAATGGCACCGAACAACACGCGTCGACGCAGAGCTGCGAGTGCTCGACCGGGTCGATCACGATGTATCGCGTCGAGGCGCTTATGCCGCCTACATCGGGTCGGGCGAGTTCCCAGCACGGATGCGCGTGCTCGGGCCATCGGCACTGCTGCCTGGCGAAACCGGCAACGTCAGGCTGCATTTCACTCAGCAACTACCGCTTCTCCCCGGCGACCGATTCGTGCTCCGCGAATTCGGGCGCGACGAGACCATCGGCGGCGGCCAGATCCTCGATGTCGATCCCCTCGTGCGTGCCGCAAAGGCGACGCCGGACCGCTCGGTCAATCGAGTTGTCGCAGAACGAGGGTGGGTACGAGCCGATCATCTCGAACGCCTCACCGGAATCGAGCCGACGGAGACACTCGACGGTTGGGTCGTCGATCCGCCGGCGCTGGAGGAAGTTCGCAGAGCGGTGCATGGCGCCATCGAAACGGCGGGTCCGCTCGGGTACGACATCGCGACGTTCGACGACCGAGAGCGGGCCGTGCTCGCCACGTTCGACGATGTGGTCGTCGACGCCGGCCTGGCGAGGCTCGGCGAAGCGCCCGACCCATTGGCGGACCATCCCCTCATCGCCCTGCTCGAGACAGATCCATTGGCGCCACCGGACCCGCAGGACGTGTCCGGCGACGAGCTGAGGGCGCTGGTGCAGCGCGGGCTCATCGTTCAGGTCGAAGGTCGATTCTTTGCCGCAAGCGCCATCGAGCTCGCAGCGCGGAAGGTCGCCGTGCTGCTACGGGATCAACCCGAGGGCGTCACCGTTGCCGAGATCAGAGACAGTTTCGACACGACCCGGAAGTATGCGTTGCCATTGCTGGCCAAGCTCGACGGCACAGGGGTGACTCGGCGACGCGGCGACCTGCGAGTCGGAGGCCCCCGGCTTCCCACCCTCGACTGAATTGTCCGCGACGCTGCGGGTGCTTCCTGATTCGGACTTACGTCCTACGAGGCCTCAGCGTTCAGCCATTGCCGACGCTCGACCTCGTTCAAACCACCCCAGATGCCATGCGGCTCCCGAATCCGGAGCGCGTAACCAAGACACGATCTCTGGACCGAACAGTCCTCACAGATCGCTTTGGCTCGACGTTCGCGGTCGAGTTTCTCGTCTTTGCGCTCGAAGCGTGGTGGCGGAAAGAACACCATTGCCTGCGGTCCCCTGCAGGCAGCTTTCAGCTGCCACGTTTCCTCCAACGCTGCAACCAACCCCGTCCCCCTTGTTCACTGGCGACCCTAGCTCCGAGGATCAGCGCGCGACAAGAGGAAATATGGGCCCTGACCTGGGCAGGAGCTGGTCGAAGAAGTTAGCCGCGCATCTCGCGGTAGTCGCGAGCGCCGCCCTCTTCAGGTTCGACCTCGAGCACGGTGCCCTCAATCGCGACAACTCGGGCCCGATCTCCCACGGAGAGTGGTGTCAATCGGTTCGCGCGCGCCCTCCAGAGGGCATCTCGAACGCGGACGGTGCCATCGGGCGAGATGTCGGTGACCACCTCGCCCATCTCGCCGATCATCCATTCTCGACCGATCGTCGTGGTCGAGAATCGGGTCCTGACCAGCGATGGCATGCCAGAAATCATGAAGATGATGGTCAAGACGATGCCAACAAGCAGGGTGATCCACGACATCGAATGACCGTCGTAGAGCGTGAATGAGCCAACAATGAGCGTCAAAACGCCAACGCCGCTCCAGAACCTCGGAATGCCAGCTTGTACATCGATGCCGAAAGCGAACACCGACACGACGATGAGAATCAGTCCGAGGGGTCGCGTGTTGACGGTGCCGAGCCCATAGGCAGCGAGCAGGAGTGATACTGCGCCGACCACGCCTGCGACGCCGATGCCAGCGGTGTAGAAGTCGAGCATGATCATCGTCAGACCGATGAGAACCAGCAGGTAAGCCACTGCCGGACTGGCAACGGTGTGCATGAGCTGGTCGAGCAAGCTGAGCTTGTTGAACCTCGCCTGGACAAGAAGTTCGCGCTGAGGCGTGTCGGTGTCGGCGTTCACGACCTGGGAGATCACCGGAGTCAGGCCACGGTCCTCGAACGCCAGGACAAAGTCGCCGATCGTCGGGGCGACGACATGAACAATTCCAGCGGCGACGGCTTCGTCGTCCTCGAGTCGACGATCGAACAGGTCGGCGACCGGACCATCGAGACCCGCGCCGAGGAACTCCGATTCGATGTTGCCGATCTTCGCCCCTGGTGCGATTCCGGAGATGTCGGCGACCTGGGTGAGCAGCACGGAAAGACCCGTGACGGAGGCTCCGCTCTCGCCGACCCAAACGCCGACCGCCACTGGGGACGCTTCGATCTTGTCGAGCAGCTCTGCGTATCGCTCGTCGCTGACCACGACGCCCGTGCTGTTCAGCTGGATAACCAACGCGAGCGCATCGTCCTGCACTGCCGACACCAGATGCCGCTCGATCGAGCTCACCTGAATTGGGTCGATGAGACCGCTGACCTGGAGAATGTCGACCACGCCGACGAGCTCGGGCGAATCGTCCTGCGCTGACGCCGAAGCCATGCTCACCAGAAGGCCGGCGCACAGCGTGAGGAGAGCGATGGCTACTCTGACGACACGGCGCATGTGAGGCCTCCGGGGGGTTCTGTGGATCCAGTGCAGTTCGTGGCTGCATCGCGCGTCGTCATCGTGGCCGGAAAGGGCGGTGTCGGCAAGACGACCGTGACTGCGGCCGCCGCCGTGGCCCTTGCCCAGTCGGGGCGAAGAGTCCTCGCGGTGGAGGTGGACGGTACCGGTGCGCTGCGCCGCCTCCTCGCGGTTCCCGACGGATCTTTGGCTCCGCTGCCATCACCGTTCGCCGAAGACGGTTCAATTCGCGTCGCGGCGATCGATCCTGAGCCGTCGCTCGTGGGCTACCTGTCCGAGCGGGGCTTCGGTGCGCTCGGCTCGACCCTCACAAAATCCGGAATGTTGCACCTTGTCGCCACCGCAATCCCAGGGATCCGTGACCTCGTGGTTCTCGGTCGCCTCCGACAGTTGGCTGCGGCCGACGACGCCGACGTCGTGCTCGTCGATGCGCCGGCGGCCGGCCATGCGTTGAGCTTTCTGAGGACGCCGACCGACATCGTTCAGACCGCCCGATCGGGCCCGATCCGCCAGCAGGCAGACGCGTCTCGGGCTTTCATCGCCGATGGTTCCCAAGTGACGGTCACGCTGGTCACGACACCGCAAGCAACCCCGGTTCGAGAGCTCATCGAAACCGCGTACTCGATCGAAGACGAACTCGATCTGACGCTCGGCCCCGTCGTCGTCAACATGGTCGAGCCGGAGTTCTCGTCACCGGAGACTCCATCGCACGCAGACCGAGCAGCCGAGGACTTCCTCGCGGCGAGGATCGCTGCAGAGCAGGACCACATCGTGGTCTTGGCCGACGAGCTCGCACTGCCAAGGATCGAGCTACCAAGACTCGACGGCAATCCGTCGACGATCGACCACTTGGAGGTTCTGAGCGACAGGTTCACCTCGTGAGCATCGGCGCGACGCTCGATCGGTCGAGCGTGATGCTCGTCGTGGGCTCCGGTGGTGTTGGCAAGACCACAACCGCAGCGGCACTGGCCATCAAGGCTGCCCATTCCGGGCGGAAGGCTGTAGTTGTGACAGTCGATCCAGCGAAGCGGCTCGCCGATGCGCTCGGCATGCCGGGAGGGCTCACCGCAGAACCGCAGCAGATCGACCTCGAAGCTCCTGGTGAGCTGTGGGCCCTGATGCTCGACCCGCGCACCACGTTCGAACGACTCATCGCCAGAGAGTCCGCCCACGACGACCTCACAAACGAAATCAAGAACAACCGGGTCTACGGCAACCTCGCCGACGGCTTGTCGGGAACACAGGAGTACCTCGCAACCGAGGAGCTCTACTCACTGCATCAGGACCACAGGTTCGATCTGGTGATCGTCGACACACCGCCGTCGCGCCACGTGCTCGACATCGTGGATGCGCCGAACCGTCTGGTGACGCTGTTCGACAACCGCGTCTACCGACTGCTCACCGGCCGTGGAAGCAACGCGACGCGGCTCGTCGGGAAGGCCGCCCAGCGGATGGTGCGGACCGTGGCGGGAGTCGTCGGAGCTGATGTCGTGCAAGACGCCATCGACTTCTTCAACGTGTTCGAATCGCTCGAAGGAGGGTTCCGCGAGCGCGCCGTCGCCGTGAACGAGCTGTTGACCTCGCCAGAGGCGAGCGTGGTGATTGTGGCCGGACCGAGGCCCGACGTCGTGGTGACGGCGTGCGACCTCATCGATGCGCTTCAACGGCGCTCGATGCCTCCAGATGCGGCCATCATCAACCTGCTCCATCCCGATCCGCTTGCCTCTCTCGCCGACGAACGAGCCGACCGCAGCGCCGACGCGGCTGCGGTCCGTTTGCATCAGAGAGCCACCTCGGAGCTGGCGGCGAGTCAACCTCTGGTCGCAGCGCTTGGGGAGGTTCCTGTGGTGCGTATCTCGTCGCTGCCCGACGACATTCACGATGCAGATGGGCTCAGCCACATCGTCGCCTGCTTGGCCGACGACGACGACTGAGCGGGTAGCCTCAGAGCCGTGACAGAGGTAATCATCGCCAGCGATGCGAGCTGGATCATCAACGAGGTCACCGCCGTTCTCGGTGGCGACGACACCAGCTTCAGAGTCGTCCACAGCGGCGCTCAAGTCCGTGGCGCCGTGGGCACGACCACCCCCGACATCGTGATCCTCGACCTGCAGATCGGCAACATGGGCGGCATGGCCACCTGCATCGATCTCCGACTCGAGTCGGGAGCAGGACGACTCCCAGAAGTACCGGTGCTGATGCTGCTCGATCGTGCAGCCGACGTGTACCTGGCCCAGCAATCTGGTGCCAACGGTTGGCTCGTGAAGCCCCTCGATGCCTTCCGCCTCCGCAAGGCCATCAACGCCGTGCTCGACGGCGGTACCTATCACGAGACCACAGCCGCCGGGGTCGCGTAGGCCTATTTACCCGTGGCCGATTTCGGTCGCCACGCTGTAGCTTTGGTGGGTCAGCAACAAATCGGGATGTGGCGCAGGTTGGTAGCGCGCTGCGTTCGGGACGCAGAGGTCGGGGGTTCAAATCCCCCCATCCCGACACATATCGCCAGAGGCGCCCAGGTTGGGACTCCGACCTGAAGATCCAAGTTCGAACCCGAGACCTCCGCGGTGTCGGGTTCCTTTGTTTCGGGGTTGAGCACGCTCTCCCGCTCGGCGAATCTCAACGTACAGCCCTCAGTTCGCTGAGCGTGTGAGAAGCTCCGAACGACGAGCAAGAAGCTTGGGGGACCACAAATGGCCGAGCCGTCGCAAAGCCGATGGAAGCGGGCGAAGATCGAGCTTCGGGCCGCTGGATTCGAGCCCGAGGCGGTCGCGCAGAGGCGAGCCATCGTCACGGTGGCTGGCGCGCACACGAATGCACACCGCTGCAACAACCGCGTCGAGCGCATCTCGGAGTTGATCACCGAGGGCATCGCCGATCGCGGTGGCCAGGGACTTGTTGTCGGTGCGCCTGCAGTCTCCGATGCACTCACGCAGGGCTCACCAAACGCGAGCTACAGCCTCGTGTCTCGGGATCTCATCGCCGATTGTTTCGAGACCGGCCACCGTGCGCACCACGGTGACGCCATGATCGTCATCTCGGGATGCGACAAGACCGGCGCGGCCGCGATGATGCCGTTGGCGCGAACGAACGACATCGGGCTCGTGATCTACCCAGGGACGAGTTCACCTGGCTGCGTGAGCATCGAACCCTGGGCGGCCAAGGGCACGAACCTGACGATCCTCGACTACGCGGAGGCGGCCGCGGCTCAGCGTGCCGGACGGATCAGCGCGGAGGATCTGACCGAAATCGAGCGCAACGTCATGCCAGGGAGCGGCACGTGTGGCGCGATGTTCACCGCGAACACGATGAGCACCATCACCGAAGCGATGGGGATGATGTTGCCGAGGGGTGCTTCACATCCAGCCGACTACGACGCATCCAGCGACATCCACGATGATGTGAAACGCCAGATCGAAGCAACCGTCGGGGCGCTGTTCAACCTGATCGATCTCGGCCTGCGACCACGCGACATCATGACCATGGGCGCGTTCGAGAACGCGGTCGCCACTGCATACGCGATGGGCGGATCGACGAACCTGTACTTGCACCTGTTGGCGATCGCCCGCGACGCCGAGGTGCCTCTCACGATCGAGCGAATCCAGGCGATCGGCGAGCGGGTTCCCCTCATCGCCGATCTTCAGCCGCACGGTCCCTATTCGATGGTTGCCCTACACGACGTCGGAGGCGTTCCTATCGTCATGAAGGAGCTGCTCGAGGGTGGATTCCTCAACGGCGACGCCATGACGGTCACGGGCTCCACGGTTGCGGACAATCTCGCAGAGGTGCCTTCGCTGTCGGACCTCGACGAAGACGATGTCGTGCGACCGATCGGCGACCCGGTCGCAGCACCGAACAACCACATCACCGTGCTCACCGGATCGCTGGCGCCGGACACGTGTGTGCTCAAACTGAGCGGCAAGACGCTCGAAGCTGGCGAGTTCCGCGGCCAAGCTCGCGTGTTCGACAGCGAGCCGGACGCGATGGCAGCGATCCGGTCGGGAACGGTCGTTTCCGGAGACATCGTCGTCGTACGAAACGTCGGACCGAGGGGTGGTCCAGGGATGCCGGAGATGGTGGCGCTCACGATTGAACTTCAGGGCCGAGGACTCGGCGAGACCGTCGGGCTCATCACTGACGGGCGGTTCTCCGGTGTCTCACACGGAATCCTCATCGGCCATGTCTGCCCCGAGGCCGCCGACGGTGGCCCGATCGCCGCAGTCCGCGACGGCGACACCATCGTGATCGACCCGACCAAGCGCACCGTTGATCTCGCAATCGATGCCGAGGAGTTGGAAGCCCGCCGCGAAGCACTCGAAATTCGCGAGGTCGAGACTCTCGCTGCCGGCTCGGTGCTTCGCCGATTCGCCAAGGGAGTCAGCTCGGCCCGCTACGGGTGTGTGCAGTAGGCCGAGTCTTCCCGGAAGTCAGCGGGTCATCGAAACCGTTTCGATCAGGCGCGAATCGGACACCGACGACGAACGCACTGTGCCGTGGGGGCGGTATGCCTCGCTGGTGGCCATCTCGGTGAAATGGCGACGGGTCGGGTAGCCGATCATCAGCGCGAGGTCCCAGATCTCGTCAGCCGGACCAACGACCGTCGCAACCGGATGAGTCCGCAACAGCACTTCGAGACCAGCAGCGGCTCCGACTGGCGAGGCCTCGAGGCCGTCGACGTACGCGTCGTAACCGGCACCACCATCTAGACCGTCGACTCCCGCACCAGGGAGCGCCATCGGTCGACATCGCAGCAGGTTCAACATGACCACAGGTTCATCGCCGGGCCGAGCCACGACTTCCGCGAACACACCCTCGACAGTCGGCGAAATCGACGTGCGGTCAGGCATGTCGGATGCGACGGTTGTCGGATACCCCTCTGGCCGAACGTCTACGCTGTCGACCAGCCGGGAGTCGACCAGCGACGCATCACGAATCTTGACGAGATCCGCGTACTGCGGATCGTCCATTGCCTCGAGGAACTTGGCGCGGCTCCTGAACCGCACGATGGCGACCATGTCCCACGTCTCGCCCTGAGGAGCAATCACCGCTGCGAGGGCCGGATTCGCGAAGAGGACTTCGTTGCCAGCGTCGAGCCTCGCGAAGATGTCCTGGAGCGGCGTTGCGTAGTGCACGACGTAGCCATCGCGGCCAGACACATCGTCGAGTCCGTGACCAGGCTCGACACAGTCACGGAACTTCAGCAGATTGATCATCACGACCGACTCAGCCTGATTGCGTTGACGCATCTCGTCGAGCCGTTCCGACGTGATCTCGATGTAGGACATGGCGCGCTCCCTTGCCGAAGTGACTGACCCTAGCCATACCCGCACACCACCGAGCCTCAGCTGAACGCGTCGTCTCCCGCCTCGGCCGCGCTCGACGCCGACACGCCGATTCCGTCAGGGCGGCCATAGAACTCGTCGAACGTGGCGTGGATCTGGTCGAGCGGGAGGTCGTCGAAGGAGCCACGCTGATTCACGTACTCCATGTGGCGGTTGCCAGCCGCGTCGAACGGATGCATCAGCGCATCAGCGGTTCCGTCGAACTCAAGCACCTTGGTCCCGAACTTCTCGCAGAGCTCGGTGTTGAACGCCGAGCTGAGTTTGAACCAGCGGCCATCGAGCAGAAGCTCGCTGTAGCCGTGCCACATGAACACGTCGGTCTGCATGCTGTCGCGCAGCTTTGCACTGGTGAGGTGGTTCTTCACGTCCGCGAATCCGAGTCGGGAAGCAATGCCCTGCTGTCGGGCCGCCGCCGTGAGCAACACCGACTTCGGAACACACCACGACGATGTGGCGGTCGCCACAGAACTGGCCTTGAACGAATCACGCTCCCGGCTCGCGTTGTACGGGTCGTACCGGAGTCCGTCTCGAACGGCGTGGAACAGATGGACGGCGATCTCGGTTTGGTCCGTTGCATCACCAACGGCCTTCTCGGCGAACTCGACGACCGCTGGATGATCCGAGTCGATGAAATAGGTCGGTTCGAGCCATGCCGGGTCCACATCCATTCGGCCGACCGTACCCGCGGAGGTCCTGAACGACCTAGAGGGCACTGTGATCCTCCGGCTGCGCTGGGGCCCCTGCCCCGGAGTCGTAGAGCGTTGAATTCAACTTCCAACGACTCCACCGCGGGGTTGGGGTGGGTCCCACGCGACGGGTGAGAATAGGGTGACCACTCGAGCAGACGATGTGAGGGGCAACTCCGATGAAGGCCGTGGTACTGAGCGCATTTGGTCAGCCGGAGACGCTCGTGGTCGAAGATCGGGACGCACCGATGGCAGGTGCCGGCGAGATCGTCATCGACGTGAAAGCTGTGCCGGTGACGTTCCCCGACTGTTTGATGCTCGAAGACAAATACCAGTTCAAGGCCGATCCACCCTTCGTCGTCGGCGGCGAGGTCGCTGGTGACATCGCCAGCCTCGGCGAAGGCGTCACCGGGCTGAACGTCGGCGACCGGGTCGTTGCCTCGACAGGTGTCATCGGCGCAATGGCCGAACAGGTTGCCGTCAGAGCGGCCGGCGCGAGA
>Ga0315338_1004740_pt1 | contig 10445 bp, 12 predicted proteins | sample ASW8metaG_FD_204518 | JGI IMG/M metagenome (GOLD analysis project Ga0315338, IMG submission 204518) | Ammonia-oxidizing marine archaeal communities from Monterey Bay, California, United States - ASW #8 | ecosystem: Environmental > Aquatic > Marine > Coastal | place: USA: California | collected...
GCGTCACCAATCAGCCCGCGTCGTAACCGGCGAGGGAACGGACCCAGATGTTGCGGAAGCGCACGGCGTCGCCGTGGTCCTGCAGCCGCAGGCCGCCCACGTCGGGGTCGGGTGTCGAGTAGGTGCAGATGTTGCGGTGACCGGTGGGACCCATGGCCTCCTGCCGGTGATGGAGCAGGACGCCATTCTGGATGACGGTGACCGACGCCGGCACGACGAGCCAGCCCTCGTCCCACACGGGGGCCTCGAAGACGATGTCGTAAGCCTGCCACTCTCCCGGTTTGCGGCAGGCGTTGACCAGAGGTGGGAACTGACCATAGATGGCACCTGTCGTGCCGTCGGCGTAGGTGGGGTTGTCGTAGCAGTCGAGGATCTGGATCTCGTAGCCGCTGTTCACGTCGCTCGAGTGCAGGAAAACGCCGCTGTTGCCACGGCCCTGGCTGTCGCCCTCGACGTTTTGTGGCGCCGCCCACTCCACGTGCAGCTGACAGTCACCCCACTGCTTGACGGTGCGGATGTCGCCCGTGCCCTGCACCACTTCCATGTAACCGTTCTCCACCTTCCAGCCGGCGTCAGTATCAGGCTTCTTGGCGCTCTCCCATTCGGACAGATCGCCGCCGTCGAAGAGGATGACAGCGTCGGAGGGTGGCGCGCCCGGCGCATCTCCTGGCGTTACAGAGGTTGGCTGGGGTCGCTGACCGTCGTGTACGCGGTAGGGTTGTCCTGGAATGAAGTCGGTGTCGTCGTAGCCCAAGGAAGCCATGCTGCCCTCTCTATCTGGAGTGTTCATGCCGCGGCTCGGCGCAGGATGCGCCCGGAGCGGCTGTCGGTAAGACGGCCTTCGCGCACGGCGGCGACACCGTTGATGAGGACCGTGTCGATGCCGTGGGGATAACGGTAGGGGTCGTCGAAGTTGGCGCCTTCGGCGATGGTGTCCGGATCGAAGATGACCACGTCAGCCCACGCTCCCTCCCGCAGCACGCCGCGATCGCCGAGACGGAAGCGCGCCGCGGCGTGGCCGGTGAGTTTGTGTATCGCCTGTTCCCAGGTGAGGGCGCCCTGCTCGCGGATGAAGTGACGCAGAAAATACGGAAAGGCGCCGTAGGAACGCGGATGGTGCTTGCCCTCGGCCAGCACACCCTCGGGAATCAGGCTGAAGCCGTCGGAGATGACACCGCCCGTCTCGTGTCGGGCGATGTTGAGGAAGTCTTTCTCCGACACGTCTTCGGCCAGCATCCACGGCCGTGCCTCCTCCTCGATGAGGATGTCGAGGACGGCGTCGTGGGGATCCTGGCGGCGGATCCTGCCGATCTCGGCGAATGATTTGCCCACTAAATGGGCGTTCCCCTCGGAGCTGCCCAGCCAGATTCGGTCCCAGGTGCGGTCCTTGACCAGGTTACGTTTGCGGCTGCCGCCGCTCTCGGCGCCGTGGGTCATGGTGTCGGCCATGATCTTCGCCCTAACCTCCGGATCCCGCAGGCGTCGCAACAAGGCTTCGTCGCCGCCGTCGAGGGACCAAGGCGGCAGCAGGGACTTGAGCGTCGTCGAGCCGATCGTATAGGGGATGGCATCACAACTGATGTCGACACCACGATCACGCGTGGCGTCGATGGTGGCCAGCAGGTCGGTGGTGGCACCGAGCATGGGCGAGCCGGGCTGCATGTGCGACACGTGCGCGGTGATGCCGGCGCGCTCACCGACGGCGATAACCTCGCCCACGGCGTCGGCGATCCCCAGCGTCTGGTTGCGGATGTGGCTCGTGTAGAAGCCGGCGTAGCGGCCGACGACCTTGCCGAGCTCGACGAGCTCGTCGAGGGGTGCATACGGCCCCGGAGCGTAGGCGAGACCACTCGACAGGCCGAGGGCTCCATCCTCCATGGCCTGCGCCGTCAGCTCGCGCATGTGCTCGAGTTCGGCGGGTGTCGCCTCGCGGTCGTCCCAGCCCATGGCGGCGACACGGATGTTGCCGTGCCCCACCAGGGTAGCCACGTTGGTGCCCACACCCTGGCCAGCGAGACGGTGGAAGTACTCGTCGAAGCGGGTCCAGTCACAGACCAGACCCCGCGTCATGCCCGGATCGAGTGGGCCGTAGTAGGGCACGTGGTCGAGGGTGGGTGCCGCCGAAACCCCGCAGTTGCCGGTGATCTGGGTAGTGACGCCCTGGGCCAGTGACGACGAGGCGCGGCCCTCGATGACGAGGGTCAGGTCGGAATGCGTGTGGATGTCGACGAAGCCGGGGGTGACGAAGCGGCCGGTGGCGTCGATGGTGTCGAATGCGCGGGCAGTCGACAGGTCGCCCATGGCGACGATGCGACCGTCCTCGATGGCGATGTCGGCTGGTTGGACGGGAGCGCCGCTGCCATCGATGACGCGACCGTTACGCAGAAGGAAGTCGTACATGACCTGCTACGATAGAAGCGGGGGTGGACGTCGGCAAGGTTGTCGGCGCCTCGCGGATTCTCGAACTTGCCCGATCGACCCATGAAGAAGATCGTCCTCGACATCCACATCTACCTGAGCCTGCTGTGCGCCGGCTACATGATTATCTACGGTGTCAGCAGCATCGCCTTCAACCACGACGTACACCCGTCGGAGAGAGATGGGGTGGAGTGGGAGGCGGTTGTCGAAGTGCCAGCTGCCGATGAGGACCAGGTACTTGCCGAGGCGGTGCGCGATCGGCTGGACTTGGTGGGCTGGGTCTGGAAACTGTCGCATCCAGAGCCCGATGAATTCGTCTTCTTCGTAAACAGGCCTGCCCGGGAGTATCGGGTCCATCTGTACCAGTCGACAGGTGTGGTCCAGGTAAGTGAGTCGGACCGCGGTGTACTGGGAGCCGTCATTGGCCTGCACGGTCTGCAAGGCATGCCCAACTCAAATTGGGGACGCACGTGGGCCGTCTACACCGAGATCTCCATCTGGGCCCTCGTGTTCTCCGTCATCAGCGGCATCTGGTTCTGGTGGCTGCGGCCGGCGTACCGGAGTTCGGGCTGGTGGATGCTGGGGCTGGGCTCGGGCGGCTCGATCCTTCTCATGCTCTACATCATCGGCTGAGCGGATATATGTACGTCCTCGTCCGCACCGTGCACCTGTTCTTGGGCCTGGTCCTGGCAGGGTGTCTGTTCATGTACGCTGCTACGGGATTCATCATGGCCCATCAGGACTGGTTTCCCGGCAGTGAGAGCGAAAAGACGACGGAACAACTCACCTCCGAGGTAGCGGTGCGCATGGGTGGGGGGGAATTGCCGCCGGAGCAAGCTGACCACTGGCAGCGGCAACTGGCGGGCGAGCTGGGCCTGCACGGCCGGCCGGGCAATCGGTGGCGGTCCGACGACGGGTCCTGGACCTTTGAGTACAGCCGACCCGGGACCAACGAGAAGCTTCGCGTGCGTCCAGGGGATCGATCCGTCACGCTGACCGTGGAGGCTGCGGGATTTGCTGGCATCATGAACCGCCTGCATCGCCTTCAGGGGTACGCCGGTGGGCCGCGCTTTTTTCTGTGGGGTCTGTTCGTCGATCTGACGAGTCTGGCGATGATCTTCTTTCCCCTCACCGGGATTTACCTCTGGTACACGCTCAAGAAGGACCACCGTCTCGGATGGATCGTGCTCGGCAGCAGCACAGCCTACGGCCTCGGGTCGATCCTCTACCTGGTGCTGGGTCGATGATGAAGGATGCCCTTACCCTAGTCGGCAATGACGTGGTGGATCTGCGCGACCCGGAGATCACCGCGCATCACCAGCGGGCCCGTTTCGTTACCCGCGTGTGTACACCAGACGAGGTCGCCCGTGTCGAGGCCAGCGATGACTCGCATCGCACGCTGTGGTCGCTGTTCGCTGCCAAGGAGGCCGGGTTCAAAGTGGTGGCCAAACTCACGCCGGGAATCGCCTTCTCGCCGCGACGGTTCGTCGTCGATGTCCGGTTGTCCAGCGTGACGCACGACGGGGTGCGGCTGTGGCTGCGGGTGATGGACGGTGAGGATTGGGTGCACGCCATCGCCGGCCAGGGAACGCCGGAGCCGGTGTGGGCGGTTGAGCGACGACCGGAGGAAGTCACTGAAAGCGTCGCCGTGCGCCAGCTGGCGGCGCGGGTTGCCGCCGACCATCTGGGCATGGATCGAGAAGGGCTGGTCGTCGAGCGCACGAAGGATGACCGTTTCCGCGACGGCCTGGGGCCGCCGCACGTGCTGCATGACGGAGTGGGGCTGGACTTGGACCTGAGTCTGTCCCACGACGGTCCGTGGGTGGCCGTGGCGCTGCTCGATCAATCCGGCGGTGCCGCTGATTCCGACTGAAGTTCCTGGCGCACCTGCTTCTCCTGCTCCGCCAGTTGCGCCACATCCTGCAACACGCGACGCCCTACCTTCACCTGGTTGCGAAGCAGTCGCGGGTCCTCGTCGTCGAAATCGGACAGGTCCACCGGGTCGCCGAAGAGGATGATCACGGGGTCGCGCGCACCGAAGTTCTGCCGAACCTCTCTGGCGATGTCGTTGCTCAGGCCCCCGATGAACACGGGCACGACGATGGGGAGCGCCTGCAACACGACGCGGCCAAAGCCGGGTTCGGCGGGCAGCAGTTCGTAGGGGTCGGGGCCCTTGCCGCGCGTGCCCTCCGGATGGATGCCGCACAGCGTCGCCGGCGACTGTAGCTCCTGCGCCAGGAAGTTGAGGCCGGCGCGGGTGACGCCACGTTTGTCTCGCGGCCGGAAGATGGGCGGAAACATGGTACAGGAGGTGAGGGCGACGTTGAGGAAGAAACCCAGCGGACTGTCGTAGAAGAACTCGGAACGAACGGGGAAGTAAAAACGCGGCCAGGTGTCCACGTGTTTGTAGAGATACGTCGCGATGACGATCTGGTCGAAGAAACTGCGGTGGTTGGAGGCGAGCAACACGCCCCGGTCGGGGCGCATCGCCGCCATCTTGTCCATGCCCACCAAGTGAACGCGCCGGCCGGTGAACAACTGCACCCAGCGGCGGTGAATCGTGGTGTTGAGCCAGTGCGAAACCCGCTGGATGGGAGAGGCGTTGAGCCAGCGGGCGAAGAGCAGGGCGCGGCGTTCGATATTGCTCAGGCTGGCCAGATCCTCGAGAGGGATCTCCATCCTGGCGTCGGACGCGGTCACCCTGTGGTCTTTCAGGTAGTGGCGGCGACGATCAGTTTCACGGCGTCACCGACGGTATTCACCTGATCGGCGTCATCATCTGATACTTCGATATCAAAGGTGTCCTCGATCTCGAGAACGATATCGACGAGTCGGGCGGAGTTGACCTCAAGATCCTTCATCAACGAGGTCTCGAGGGAGATTCCGCCGAGGGCCTCCTCGTTTTTGGCGAAGGGTTTGAGGATGCCGACGACCTTGTCGAAAACTTCCTGATTCTCCATGGTTGTGTCCTTGTGGCGTGGGTGAAGACAGTAAATTAGTCAAATTTCTTGAAGATGATGCAACCATTCACGTCGCCGAAACCAAAACTGGCCTTCGCGATAATGGACAGATCCGGCACGTCAATCGTCTCGTGTACCACACAAGCGGCGAAGTCCGTCAGATCCTCGTGCAGGTCTTCGCAGTTGACCGAGCCGTGCACGAAGCCGTGGTGCAGTTCGAGGATGGAGGCGACGCACTCCAGACCCCCGGCGGCGCCGAGACCATGGCCGATGAGGGACTTGGTGGAATGCACGTGGGGCATGTTTCCAGGCGCCACCTCGAGAGCCTTCGACCAGTTGTTGACCTCGTGGGGGTCGGCGAAGGTGGCGGTGAGATGGCCGTTGATGGCGTTCACGTCGCTACCGGCGATGCCGGCGTCGGACAGCGCGCCGCGGATGCAGCGCTGCACGCTGTCGGGGTTGGGCGCCGTCATGCTGCCGCCCTGACGGTGGCCGCCGCAGTTGAGCGCGCCCCCGAGGATCTCAGCGTAGATACGGGCGCCGCGCGCCTGGGCTGATTCGAGCTCCTCAAGCATCAGCACGCCGGCGCCGGAGCCGGGGATGAAGCCGGCTGCGGAAGCGCTCAACGGGCGAGAGGCGGCTTCGGGGTCGTCGTTCTTGGTGCGGTTGAGCACACGCATGGCATCGAATCCGGCCCAGATGTAGTGCGAGTGTCCCTCGGAGCCGCCGGCGAGCATGCGGACTGCATGGCCGTTGCGGATGCGCTGCATGGCCTGGATGATCGCTTCTGTGCCGGTGTTGCAGGCGCTGGAGTTGGTACTCACCTGATTGCCGAGGGCCAGCTTGCCGGCGATACGGGCGCTGTTGCCACTCGACATGATCTGCTCGACCATCGTGCTGCCCAGACGCCGTACTTTGCCGGCGTCGACCTGCGGTCCGAGGGTCTCGCTGATGGTGTCGATGCCGCCGATGCCGGTGCCGATAATGGCCCCCGCATCCCAGTGGGCCTCGCCGTCGAGACCGGGGACCTCGAACCCCGCATCCGTCCAGGCATCGATGGAGCCGATGGCGGCATAGATCATGTTGGCGTTCATGGCGAACAGTTCTTCATCCGTCAGATACTGGCCCTGGAACTGTTCAACATTTTCCGGGATTCCGCCTACCTGACAGCCGAACTTGGCTTCTTCGAGATGCGCGTGATGGCGGATGCCGCTGCGGCCCTCGCGAAGAGCGGCCGAAAAGGCATCGACGCCGTGCCCGTTGGGGGCCAGCACGCCGAGGCCGGTGATGACTACACGCCGTTCAGCTTTGCTCACGGGGGACTCCCATACCGGAAACAGTGCCTCCGGCCACATACGTGCCGTCGGCGAGGGTCAGTCGAACTTTCGATTTCAGCTTGCGCCGTCGCCAGAAGATCTTCTCCGCCGTGATCCGTACCGTGGACTCCGGCAGCACAACACGGGCGAACTCGACTTCGGCGTCGGTGAACAACGTGATCGTCTTGGCCACTTCTTCTCTGGGCAGCTCCAATCCCAGCAGATGAATACCCAGGGCGACGAGGCCCGTCTGACACATGGCTTCCACCAGGATCACCCCCGGTGTAACGGGGTTGTCGGGGAAGTGTCCCTCGTAGAAGGTCTCATCGACGCGGAAGGTGTATTCCCCCACTGCCGCCGACTCGCCGAGCTCGACGAGACGGTCGATGAAACGGAAGGGCCGTTGCTGCGGGATGAGGTCGAGGACTTCCTGGGGTGTCAGCAAGGTATCAACCCTTGTCCATGATGCCGCCCAGGCTGTTCTGCGAGCGCGCCGGGTAGTCGGGGTAGCCGATGCCGAGGAACATGCCCACCTTGGCGTCTTTTACGGTGTAGATGTGCTCGCCATCGACGAACACCTTGCCCGTGCCGATGGAGACGGCCGAGCCGGACTCTTTCAGCTGCGAAAACCGGCGGATATCCACCTCGTAACGGACCACTTTGTTGTAGGGCCGGATCTGACCGGCAAACTCGACCTCTTTGCAGCCGAGGGCACGCCCGGAACCAGGGGCGCCACAGGCCCCCGTAAACAGGCCCACGAGCTGCCAGATCGCGTCGACCCCCAGGCAGCCAGGCTGCACCGGATCACTGCGGAAGTGGGAGTGGAAGAACCAGTCCGCCACGTTGATGTCCTGCTCTCCGACGATACGTCCACGGGGTCCGTGGCGCTCGAGTTCGACGACGCGGGAGAGCATGAGCATGGGCGGCGCCGGCAGGCGGATAAACTCCTCCGGGGGATCCTCCACGAGGTTGCCTTGCGACAGGCCGAGGAGCTCCTCGTAGTCAAAGTGATCCCGCTCGAGGAATTCTGCATAGCGCATCGTCTTACCCCACGTCGATACAGAGACTTGACCAGGTAAGTCCCGACCCGACGACGACCATGATCACGCTGTCGCCATCGGCCAGATCGTCCCAGTGCTGAGAGAGAACACACGGGGCACCGGCGGCCCCGGTGTTACCGTAGTCGATCACGTTGTACCAGTGCGCCCCTTCCTCGAGTCCCAGGCGGCTAGCGACGCTCTGCAGCATCAGCAGATTGGCCTGGTGGCCGATGAAGCGCAGCAAGCCACCCCTCTCCTGTGTCCGCTGCCTAGCTTCCGCCTTGAGGGCCCTGGCACAGGACAGGGTCGTCTTGATGGCGAAACGCTGCACCGCGTTGCCGTCCTGGTTGAAGTGCCCGAAGCGCGGGATACAGACCGCCTCCCAGCGCGCCGAATCGGCGGCGATGCTCGTGTCGCGCACGCACAGCCGGGCCGACTCCTCTGTAGACACCACAGCGGCACTGGTCCCATCACCCCAAAGTACCGCGGTGCTACGGTCGGCGTAGTTGATGGCGGGTGTCGTGTTCTCGGGATTGACGACGAGGACATAGGTTGGCAGCCCTGACATGGAGGCCAGAAAGTGCATCTGGGCGCCGAAGGTGGAGCAGGCGGAGTTGATGTCGATGCCAGGCGCGTCGATGCCCATGAAGCCGGCGATGCGTGATGCCTCACAGGGGATCGCCATGTCGGGGTAACAGCCGCCGGCGATGACCATGCCGATCTGCTCGCGGCCGATGCCGGCACGTTCGAGGGCCATGTCGGCGGCGGCGGCGGCGGACTGCCGACTGTCGATCTCGGCCGCTTCCTGGCCCTGCTGCGGAACCTTGTTCTTCGTGTCGCGAATGTAGTCCAGGGGCAGCACCGTGCGACGGGAGTTAATGCCCACGCGCTCGAGGATCCACTCCTCGTTGGTACCGATGTCCAGCTCCTCGAGGAAGGCGTTGTCGATGACGTTGGCGGGATGGAAGTGTCCCATCCCGTGGATGTAGAGAGTTCCCAAGGAGATTTACCCCGAAATGTGCTCGCCGCCGTCGACACGGATGACCGTGCCGTTGACCCAGCGCGCCTCGTCGGTGCACAACAGACAGATGAAGTCGGCTACCTCCGCCGCCGTCGTCAGGCGTCCGAAAGGGTTGCGCAGGGCGGCTGCAGCCTTCATGTGGGTACTGCCCGGAATCAAGCGCAGGGCGGCCGAATCGGTGACCCCTGCCTGCACGACGTTGGCGCGGATGCCGTAGGGAGCGTATTCGACGGCGATAGCGCGATTTACCGATTCGAGGGCGCACTTGGCGGCGGCGACGGCGGCGTAGCCGCGCAGGGCAACCTCGTTGCCCTCGCTGGTCATGGACAACACGCGAGCGTCGTCGGCGAAGAGCCCGGCCTCGAACACGGCATGGGTCCACGTGGCCAGGCTGGTGCCCATGCTGTAGACGGTACGCGCGAAGTCCTCGTCCTCGAGGCGGACGTCGGTGTTGTATTCGGGTGGCGGCGCCAAGCTGGCGAGGGCACCAGTCTCGGTCTCGTCACCCTCGTCGAAGACGGCCTGCAGGGCTTCGGCAAGCTGCTCGGCGCTGATGCCGAGACGCTCGGACAGTTTCTGACGGGCCCGCGCACTGGCGTCGCCGTAGTCGGGGTCGAGGGGGGCCAGCAGACGCAGGTTGCCGAAAGCGATGGAATGCATGAGCATGCGCACCCGGTCGTCAGCACCAAGGCGCTCCCGCAAGTCGCCGATGACGGTGTCCCGGCCTTCATCGGAGAGGGCATCGAGGTTGAAGGAGACGAAGTTGCCCTCTCCGACACTGTCACGGATCTCGTCGAAGCCGACCTCGATGGTTTTCATGGCGCCACGACGATCGCGATGAACCACGGCGACAGACATGCCGTGACGGGCGAGTTTTTTCGCTGTCGCCAGGCCAAACCCGCTGGAGCCGCCCAGGATCAGGGCCCACTGCTGACTGTCGAATCGGATGCTCACGGGACGGTCGCCTGGGGTGAGGGTAGACGCGATGCGGCGAATTGAACCCGGTAAAAATGTGGCTCGTCCCGGGAACTGTCAAAGCCGGATACGGTTAGTGAGGACAATGGGGGTTATCGACAGTGTGCGAAGGTAGGTTTTGGGTCTGTTGCGGCCCAACCACACACCCCTTTTGCGCGTTGCGGTGGGCGTGGAAGAGCGGGTTGGAGTTGGCGACGGTTGAGGAGGCGACGGAGATAGAGGATGGTTCAGAACCACGGTCGCAGCGGGCACGGCAATACCTGCAGCCGGAGGTTGGCTTGACCTGGACCGCCAGGGATGCTTCAGGCAGCCGAACCTCCATAGTGCATGTCGAACTGTTGCTGCGGATGAGGACGAGGCGGTGCCCGCGGCGGCAGGCCAACCCCTTCCAGGTACCTACGGATGGCCCCCGGTTCGGTGACCACTGCACACACCCTCGTAACTCGCTGTCCCAGAGGCTTCTATTTTCATGGGACACCTCCCGCTGTCGTGTGTTCCTGTCACCGCCGTGCGATCAGGTCCTCCACCACGGCCGGGTCGGCCAATGTGCTGGTATCACCGATGCTGGCCATGTCGTTGTCAGCGATTTTGCGCAGGATGCGTCGCATAATCTTGCCCGAACGTGTCTTGGGCAGACCTGGCGCCCAGTGGATGAAGTCGGGCATGGCGATGGGGCCGATGACGGTGCGCACCTGCTTCTTGAGTTCGGCCTTCA
>Ga0315338_1004741_pt1 | contig 10438 bp, 2 predicted proteins | sample ASW8metaG_FD_204518 | JGI IMG/M metagenome (GOLD analysis project Ga0315338, IMG submission 204518) | Ammonia-oxidizing marine archaeal communities from Monterey Bay, California, United States - ASW #8 | ecosystem: Environmental > Aquatic > Marine > Coastal | place: USA: California | collected...
CAGTATCAAGTGAAGATCTCGTTGTAAGGATATTGGATGACGTTGAGATTTATGACTATATATACGATGACCTGATGGTGAGACTTTCCGATGATCTATCGGCTCGTGAGTATGAGATAAAATTTTATCGAGAAGATCGTGAGTTTATTCATGTTCTCAAACTGGATAATCCTGATGGTGACCCACGCGGTTTCAAAGTGTTCGTGGATGATGTTCTCCCGAGGGAATATATACGCCGGGAGTTAGGTGAGAATCTTGGTGTTGGCCTTGCATATTTATACGGGGCACAGGACAGTTTTACGGTTGATCTGGCAGCGCAGGATCGTATTAGAGAAATACCATTAGCTACTGAGCGATTGCTAAAAAGCACTCTGATATCTGGTGAGCTGGTTGAGGATTTAATTTTCCCCACAATGCTTTTATTGAACTCCGATGTTCTGGAGCCTACTCTGGGGCTGGGTTTCGATGAGTCGGAATTACAACAGATCGCATTCGCACTGTTTGCACCTGAATGGATAGATCATCACGCGGTATCTGTGACCCACACCATGGCACCGTATTTGGCCCACGATGCAGACGAATTTCAGTTTGTGATGCGGGTTGAGGATCGTGTCGTTATCGCTGGTGAGATTATGAAATCCAAGCTGAATGACGACAAAATTCTTTATCGGTTAGTGTTTGAGCAGATGGTTCGACCACTACTCGGGCAGGTTCTTGGATTGGCTCACGAGGTCGGCTTTGGCATTACCCTTACCAATCAAGAAGTACTCGATGTTATGGAGGCCATTGCCCCGAGGGACTGGGTTGAGGACCTTGGGAATGGATTGATTGACGAACTAACCGCTTACCTCGTCAGTTCTCAGGATGAAATCAACCTGAGCATTTCTCTCAAGGAGCGAAAGGACGCGGCTTCATTCGTGTTGACTGAACTGGTCATGGATGAGTTGAGAGAATCCATTAATGAACGTCCCACGTGTGAATCACCGATCCAAATAAAGCGCGCGTCTGAAGATGTATCTCGCAGAAGTTTGCCTTCTTGTATTCCTGGTGGACAGTCGTCCATTGATCCGATTCTTGATTCACTCCATCCATTACTGAGAATGGAAGTTGATAACTTCATAAGCCAACAGATCCCGGATGACTTGTATTATTCGCATGTTTTTTTTAAATCGGTAATCGGTGGGGACATGGCTGTTGTTGATAACGTGCGCCAAAATATCGCCGACGGAGTTGAATTTTCCGATCAGGATTTGCTTGATTCGCTTGCAGGGGCTGGATTTTACCGTCGTGAACAATTGATTGACCCTGATGCTCAAATGACTGCTGAAGGCCTTATCGATTTGATTGCAGATGGTGTTGTCTGGACGGATCGAGATTTTGTTGAAATCCTGGACGAACCCAGTCGATTACAACTAGAAGATCTGCGTCAGAATCTGGCAACGGTTCTGTCATTCCGTTGGCTAATCTGGCTGTTGATCATATTGCCTTTATTTTTATTAGCCTATTTTGCAGCGGACAGGTGGTCTTCTAGATTGAAGTGGGGCGGGGCGATACTCGCTGTGGTGTCCGTATTGGTATACGCAGGAATTTCGATTTTCTGGTCGAATTACTCTGCGGAAATTTATGAGCAATATTTGCCGAAGACTGTTGACTTTGGCCTTCAGATGGAAGAGAACTACCCAAGTTTGGCTGAGGAACTCAAAGAAAACGGACCAGTAGATAAGTTATTTGAAATACTCCAAGTTTGGCAGGAGCGTTTAAGGAACCAAACGATTCCATGGATATTCATTGGGGTGTTGGCGTTTGCATTGGGAACTGGCTGGCCCAGCAGGTCCGGCTCCAGTCGAGAACAGCGAACATCATCAGCGAAAGTTTCTATCCCATCTTAACGATATGCCCGGAACATAAATATGTGCCTTATATGTTCGAATTCGCTCCCAGTACCACAATAGATAATATTTTGTGTGCAGGGTTGTTGGTATAGTCCCATGGAAAGCGTATGTCCTTGCAATTAACGGTAAATAATATTGAATTGGTAGATTTAGATTTATTTGAGGGTATAGCGCGGGTCGTTTCCTACATGTCGTGTTCATATCGTTCATATAGCTAAAGTTTTGACTTCAATCCAACAAATTGCACATAGATTCTATGTCGACCCGCGACGCGTGCGGATTCAAAGTCAGCTTATCCGTGTCCTGCCACCCTTTTTGTTGTTTATTGGGTTTTTGATCCTTATTGGCGCGATTGGTAACTTAGCGGACGTGGCACCTGAAGGGTCCGACAGTATTTTTGCAGAGAATCTTCAATCGACAGGCAGCTCGGACCTTGTAGTCGGTAATGGTGTGTTGCTGGTTTTCGCCGTGGCTTCTACTTTCGTTGTTACCATTGCCGCATCTTACATCTTCAGGTCAAACCTGATGGTTGCGCTTGCAATTATCGGGTTCGGTACAGCACTTTGCGCTGTTCTCTTATTGCCAGGTCAGCCCTTGTTCAAATTGTTACCTTCAGGGGGTGATTCCGCTTCAAATATAGGAGTTCCTGGAAATTTGACACCGCTGGTGATAGGCCTCGCATTCGCATGGTGTTTATCACTGCTGATGCTGGCGTTAATACGGGATAGGAATCCCTGGGCGACAGGTTTATATGTCGCTCTTTGGATTGGACTTTTAGCTCTGTTTTTACCGGTATTTTCAGATCTGTTCGGCCAGACGAGTACTGCAGAGGGAAGAACGAATGAGCGAATTGCTGAGTTCATAGGTACACCCGGTGATCCGGGTGACACGACGGAGACGTTGGCTGATGGCTCTACGGTCACCACTCTCGAAAACGGGGGTTTTGTGAAATCCGTTGATGATTTACTTACGATAACTCCAGGCCTTTCAGCAAGTCGAGCCGGTAATCCAGGCCGATTACCTGTATTCCGTGTGGATAATGCAGGCCGAACCGGTTATTTGCGTATGGCTGTCGGAGATACCTACTCGAATGGTGAATGGCTGCAAGTTGAGGAACAGCTTGTTAGCTTGCCGACCAGCGAAACTATTCAATCGATATTGGGCGAAGTTTTATCTGACGGCATAACGGATGAATCTGCACTCCTACTTGGTCCGAGTGAGGAGTTCATTGTTCGCAGCCTTACAGAACGGCTGACCGTAAAAAGTCTGGATGATGAACGTCCGATAGCTTCCGGGCCAGTTCCATCAACCCAACTGATGGGATCTAATGAAATTTCAGGCATGTATGCCAAGCATGCGCATGTTTTTACAGCCGATAGAGGATATCTGCGGTCACACTTTGTCTCTCCGATTCGGATTTATGACGAGCAGATGCTTGCTCAAGCTAACGTTATGAATCAACAAGGTGACGGGATTGATGGCGTATATCTACATGTGCCTCAGGACCTGCAGCTTGAGCTTGAATCGATCGCTAAACAGCAGATTACCTCATCTGCTAGTGATTTTGAAAAAGCTATTGCTTTGGAGAATTACCTCAGGGAAGGGTTTGAATATGACTATCGGGATCTAACTTCGCCTGATGAGACCGAAAATGAGGATCCGGTCGAAGAATTTTTGTTGGGGTCACAAATCGGCACAGCAGGGAATTTTTCTTCGGCATATGTGCTTTTGGCTAGAAGTATAGGACTCCCATCCCGCGTCGTTTCAGGATGGGCAGTCGCCCCCCAAAATAAAGATCAGATTGTGTATACAAATCAGGCCCATCAATGGGCGGAGGTGGCTTTTAAAAATTTCGGTTGGATTAGATTTGATCCGACACCAGTGGAGGGTGCACCGACCAGAACGAGTTCTGGTAAGACAAGTAGAACCTGGCTTAGACCTAGTGATGCCAAGGAGGTTGAGCCAGAGACTTTAATTGGTGATGATGGCTATCCAATTGATTTTGGGTCAACTCAGGAGTTGATCGATATTGCTGGTATTGATCCTTTGTCTCCGTTGGGGGGTTATCTGTTCGGTAATCAGCCATTCAACTTGGATGCCAATGATTTCGAAGCAACTGGATTTCCAGAATCCCTGGAAAGTCTTGCTGAATCGATCGAACCGGAGATGCTTGAGAAATTAACCGATCAGGAAAAAGAGCATCTATTAGAATCCTATAAGAGCCTTGCTCAGTCTATGGATCCAGCGGTATTTCAAAATTTGACTGACCAGCAGCAAGGGCTACTTTTGCTGGGTGCAGCTGCTGGTGCTGTGGCTTACAGTGCAATGACTGGGGAGACGATTATTGACCCGGAAACCGGTGGGTCAATCGGTCTCGATCAGGTCAATAACCTGAGCGGTAGCCCTTCCACGACCGCTCAGCGAGCAAGTGAGCCTGTCAGATTCCCCGTCTTTTCTATCTCGAGCGACGGCAACTTTGGTTATCTTAGAACTGCAATAGGAGAAACCTACTCTGGAGGGGCGTGGATTCCTGCAGGTCCCAATGTATCTATTGATGTGCTGTCAGGTCAGGAATTTGATTCACGGGATGCGGCCGGAAGTGCTCTGATCCCAGCATATGATGGCAGGTTTGCTGAAGGCTTGATATCGGCGTATCCATCTGTTTCTGCATCTGTAGACTATCGATCGATAACCATTCAGTCAGCGAATCCTGCGGTTTCTATTGACTCGCAAATGCCTACCCCCTCCCGTCTATTCTTGAGTTCGGTTACGGGTGAATTTAGTGTCCCTGCTATGGCAATGGTTTCGGCTGCTGGTTCTGATCCGGTTGTGTTCACCGCGGCAGTGGTTGAATTCACTGCTGGTGATGTATACGACGCTTTATCTTCTTCAGTCGATGAATATATCCGGTTACCAGATGATTTGGATCCCAGAATTGCTCCATTGGCACAACAGGTTGTGTCCGGGGCTGACTCAGATTACGAAAAAGCTGTTCGTATAGCTGAATATTTGAATACTAGTTTTGAATATGGGTTTGCTGATCAATCCACGTCAAGCTCGGGTGCTGGATCGGATCCTGTCGCAGCGTTTTTGTTTCGTGACTGGGTTGGGACATGTGGGAATTTCTCGAGTGCATTTGTATTGATGGCGAGATCAGTTGGGTTGTCTTCACGTGTTGTCGCTGGTTGGGGGATTGAACCAACCCCAGGAGATCAGATAGTTTATTCAGATCAGGCTCACCAGTGGGCGGAGGTTGCCTTTGATGGACTCGGATGGATCGAATTTGACCCAACCCCAGGGGGTGCAAATATTCGAAATCAGTCTGGGGCTTCCAGCCAGGATAGTCTTGAAGAATATGAGGAAATAGAAGATCTGCCTGAACAGCCGACACCGACTCCAGTGCCCACACCGACACCTCTGCCAACCCCGACGGCTGCCCCAACTCCCGTACCGACTGCAATTCCTGAGCCCACCAGCACTCCGACACCGATTCCGTTAGCGAGCAAGATCTCTTATTCTTCACCGGTCGATGGCGTCAATGAAATTTACGTGATGGAGCCGGACGGATCTGGTCGTACGAATGTTTCCAATCATCCTGATTTTGACTATGCGTCATCGATGGCTTTTGGTGGATCGAAAATTGTGTTTACATCCGAACGAGATGGAAATAGGGAAATCTACGTTATGGATGCAGATGGTTCTAATCAGACGCGTCTTACCGATAACGATGCATTGGATGATGCTGCATCTTGGTCTCCTGACGGTAGAAGGATCGTGTTCCATTCCAGTCGTAAAGGGGCTTTAGAGATTTACGTTATGGACGCGGATGGTGCCAATCAGACCCGTCTTACAGAAAACAGCGCCACAGACTCTTTACCTTCGTGGTCTCCTGATGGAACCAAAATACTGTTCGCATCTGACCGGGATGGGGACTATGAAATTTACGTTATGGACATCGACGGTTCGAATAAGCTGAACCTCTCGGGTAGATCCGATAAGCAAATCGATCCTGCGTGGTCTCCTGACGGAAGCAAGATTGCTTTCACAAACGTTACGTTCAATGGCCTCGTTAAAGAGATTTACGTGATGGATGCGGATGGATCTAATCAGGTGCGGGTGGTAGATACGGGTTTTGGCCCTACATGGTCTCCCAATGGTGGCAAAATTGCTTACACGGTGATGAGCAAGGGCAACAACTCGGTCTGGGTAACTAATGCAGATGGATCCGATCAGGCGCGTATCGCCCCCAAAGGATCAGATCCGTCCTGGGCCCGTATAACTACTGAGGTGCCAGATCCAATTCCCAGTTCTACAGCTAATCCCACACCTCAGCCAACGGCCACTTCAGTTGTTGGAGTTGGACCTATTGGAACCGTCACGCTTGTCGAGGACGATGGTCCGATAGCTGAAGCCAAGGCTCAAGTGGCTACGGAGACATTAATTACTGAACAACCTGCCACGGTCAGACTTGGCGGTAAAGGGCGGGTTAAGGGTTTGGTGACTGCCGCTGATAATTCGATAGTGAATGGCCCAACCGTGACAATTTATCTCAACGATGTTTCTCCAGATGATCCCCTTGAGGTCAAATTAGACGGTGCTACTACAGTGGGGTCTGGTTCTGTTATTGACGGTGTGTTTGACATTGAGATTGAGTTCCCGCTAACACTTGGTACTGGAAGCCTTCAAGTTATAGCCGTGACAAGTCAAAGTGCTTTTTACCTTGGATCTGATAGTGACCCGCCGATATTAATCATCTCTGGTACGAACATTTCTTTGAGCTCAGATCAACAGCCCTTGGTTGGAGATGAGTTTGTCGTTAGCGGTTCACTGTTGGACGACGCAGGCAGTCCGGTAGAAAACGCTGACATCGACTTGAGTATCGGTTCTGAAGAGTTTTTTTTGACAACGGATACCAAGGGCTTATTCAGTCAATCAGTTGTGATCAGCGAGGCAGGTGCTATAAGTGTTGTGGCTTCATACGCAGGCTCTGAATTATTGTTGTCAAGTACTGTTGAATTTGATGCTATTGCTAAGTTCCCATCCAGTATTGATATATCGATGCCGTCTTCAACCCTGGTTGAATCGGAGATTTCGATTCAAGTGGGGCTTTTCGATCTTGCTGAGGGCATTATCGAAGGAAGGTCGCTCATGGTTACGATCGGATCCGCCGAGGCTATTGAGGTTACTTCAGCCGGGTCAGGAATCGTACTGGTAGCAATACCTCACACCTTTTTCGATACGGGTACGGAAAATGTAAAAGTTGTTTTTCAAGGTGATGATTTGTATGCGGGAAGTGAGGATGAATCCGCTATCACCGTGCTTGCTCCTACTTCGATTTCTTTGAACGAGATGCCTGATCTGACCACAGGAGATGAATTGCTGGTTTCAGGTGAGGTAATCACTTCAGGTTCAGTTGAAATGAATGAGTTGTCAATTGAGATATCTTTAGACGGACAGATTTCATCATCAATAGGACTTTCCTCTGATGGGTCATTTGCTCAGAATCTTGGAATTTTGGAAACGGCCGGCACCTATACGGTTGAAGTGGTCAGTAGGGGTGGGGATTTTGTGCTGAGTGACTCGGCATCTGGATCGTTTGAAGTGATTCAGACGACTGTTATACAGATGACAGCTCCTTCGGTGGGATTTGCCGGTGAAACGGTCTTGCTTACCGGCATCCTGACAGCCGTGGATGGTAATCCACTGGGTTTTCTTGATCTGCAGTTGTCTGGGACAAACACGGCTCCTTCGATCGTAACGACCGGAGATGATGGGAGTTTCGAATATGATGTCATTTTGGGAAATGGCCCTTCTCAAGAGGTTTTTGCAAATTTCGCCGGCTTAGGATCCATTCGGTCTACTTCTGCTCAAATCTCGATAGATATTGCACAGGCGGAGATTGTGATTACGGATTCTCCCAAGGCGGTGCTGGGCAAGGTTCATGAAATTAAGGGACGGCTTATTGAGGATGGTTCGCCCGCGGGGAATAGGAACATTGAACTTGAATGGGCTGAAGCAGGGGTAGTGGAAACTTCTACGGATGGCGAAGGTAATTTTGTTTTCTCTAGAGATATAGACGTATCCTCGGAACTGGGCAGGAGAACTTTCATAGTCAGGGCCCCCGACACGGGAGACAGAGCCAGTTTAACCACCGAGACGCTTGTCGTTTCAGAAGTTAATATCCAGCTGTCTGCTCCCGATCAGGTCAGTCCTGGCGAAACCGTTGAAATTTTGATTGAAATGACGGACGCCGCTGGTAGACCTGTTGCTGGAATGCCGGTGATGGTTGACGGCGTTGAGCAGTCAGACCCGAGTTCTGAGGATGGGACCTTGGTGGTGTCGTTAACGGTTCCAGACCCTATTGATGAACAGGTATGGTCTGTGCAGATCAGTTCATCAGATACAGATCAATATCTCAATTCTATTGTCTCTGTTTCTTCTGACGTTAAACCATTTCTGGTTAAAATTTCTTTTTCTGCTCCCGATCAGGTCAGTCCCGGCGAAATGGTTGAAATTTTGATTGAAATGACGGACGATGCCGGTAGACCTGTTATTGGAATGCCGGTGATGCTTGACGGCGTTGAGCAGTCAGAGCCGAGTTCTGAGGATGGGACCTTGGTAGTGTCCTTAACGGTTCCGGACCCTATTGATGAACAGGTATGGTCTGCGTTGATTAGTTCACCAGCTACGGATCAGTATTTGGGTTCGACGGCTACAGTTGTCGTTGACGTTAAACGAAGTCTTCCGACGTGGGTATATCTGGTGATCTTCGCCGTAGGGTTACTTGGTGCTGGTGGTGGTGCTGGCACGTTATGGTTTGTAAACAACCGGCGGTCAAAAGCCGGGGCCAACATTGAGTATAAAAATACTCCGATTGCAATGGCTCAAGAAGTTGTGTCCAGCCCTCCAGAGGCAAATCTCTCAAATAGTAGCACTCCTGAAGTCAATGACACAGTTGTAATCGAAGATGCAGATGAAGGTGAAACAACTCCGTTGGTGCGGACTCGACTATCGATTTCGTTGCATCAGGAAACGAATGATCTTCCTGGAGTTATCGGATTAGGTGAGTCCGTTACGCTAATTGCGATACTGGTGAATCAAGAAGATTCTCCAATACCTGGTTTGTCCGTATCGATAGAAATTGATGGTCATGAGTCGTGGGATCAACATACCGATAAGGATGGGTCTATTTCAGTCGATCCTCAAACTGTTGAAGTGGGGGCGCATCGCGTTACCGCTAGGTTTGCTGGTGAAGATGGACTATCGTTATCCGAGTCTGAATTGACATTTTTGGTCATAGAATATCGCGACGCCATCACTGATATTTACAACCGACTTTTAGACCAGGTTAAAGTTTCTGGTATTCAGTTGGACGTTCAGGCAACACCTAGGGAGGTGGAGCGTAATATTGTCACTGCTCAAGTTGGTATAGATGAGAAGCTTCTCGATGATTTGATCAGTGTTTTTGAGGAGGCTGACTATAGTCTTCATCAAATTGTCAGGAACGATTTCTTGAAGGCCAAACATGCTTTCGATGGATTGGAAATCAAGCCGATTGTCTCCGACATAGAGAGAGGTTCACAGGAATCTGGGAGCCAGTCTGGGGCGCGTGCTGAATCCACAGCCTCCGAGGATATTGATTCAGCCGGTATGGTCGATGATGAATAGGTCGTATCAATGAAAATCTTGTATCACCTGCGTCGACCACCCGTTTTCCTTGGTCTGTTTGGCTTTGTTTGGCTGTTTGCAGCTCCTTACGGGGATTTTGATTGGGCTGTGCCTTTCCCTCCTGAATTTGTACTTATTGCTATATCGATATTTCTTTTGGGCATGGATCTGATAAAGAGAAAAACTGAGGGCAATATTCATATCGCGATGGCGGGGTTAATGGAGCTTGGCAAATGGTCACTCGTTGGCTTTTTTTTCAACACGATAACGGTTGTATTCGGGACGCTTGCTTACGGTTGGACTGGATCTGAGACGATTAATCCAATCCAATCCGTCTTTTTGCCCGTTTTCGAATTTCTTGGTCTTCATGGCGCGAAAATATTTTTCTTGTTTTTACTTATTGGACTTGTTGTCGGTTTAAGGGAATTGCTCAGATTTACTGACTGGTCTCTAGTTAAAGTTGATCCGAATTACATTGTTGCGAGAAGTTTTAAACGACAGATCACTTCGTCTTTTTTGTTGATAATGATCTTTGGTTTGTTGTGGGTTTTGTCTTCTGGGAGTTCGATGATTGCATCAACGGAAATCGGTGCCAACTTGCGACCTCTCGCAATAGTTATTTTAGTTGGAGCCGCAACACACATTGGATCGATTATTGTCAGGATCATTGGCAAACATCCATGGCGAGATACTGCTTCGGACCTACTTTGGGTATTCGGCTTGGTGATTGTCGCCTTCTCCGTCGGAGACAGGTTTCAAACGTTATCGTTTTATTTTGACGGGGCTGAGACGACGGCCGGACGGTACTTGGCGATGCTTGGTGAAATGGGAATGTGGGCCGCAGTCTTTTTCACATTGGATATGGTAGTTGGGGCATG
>Ga0315338_1004742_pt1 | contig 10436 bp, 11 predicted proteins | sample ASW8metaG_FD_204518 | JGI IMG/M metagenome (GOLD analysis project Ga0315338, IMG submission 204518) | Ammonia-oxidizing marine archaeal communities from Monterey Bay, California, United States - ASW #8 | ecosystem: Environmental > Aquatic > Marine > Coastal | place: USA: California | collected...
GAATTAATTGAATGTGCAAAAGGAAAACTTTTTGGAGAAGGAAATGCAAAATTACCACTTCCTCCTATGTTAATGATGGATAGAATTGTAAAAATTACAAAAGATGGAGGGATGTATAATAAAGGGGAAATTATTGCAGAATTAGATATTAAACCTAAATTGTGGTTTTTTGAATGTCATTTTAAAAAAGATCCTGTAATGCCTGGTTGTTTAGGACTAGATGCATTATGGCAGTTAGTTGGGTTTTTTTTAGGTTGGCTTGGAGCACATGGTAAAGGAAGAGCACTAGGAGTTGGACAAGTTAAATTTTCAGGAGAAGTATTAGAATTTGCAAAAAAAGTAAAATATACATTGCATATAAAAAAGGTAATTATAAAAAGACTAGCACTTGCAGTTGCAGATGGCATTATGTCTGTAGATGGAAAAAATATTTATAGTGCAAAAGATCTTAAAGTCGGACTTTTTAAATCAGAAAAATAAAATCGAGGTTCTTATCAATTGAAAAGAGTTGTTGTAACAGGAATTGGTATAGTTTCATGTATCGGTAATACCATTAAAGATGTAACAGATTCACTATATAACGCTAAATCAGGTATAACTTTTAGTGAGGAATATAAAAATCTGGGTTTTAAAAGTCATGTTTACGGTAAACCTGAAATTAATTTAGAAGAAAAAATAGATCGAAGAGTATTAAGGTTTATGGGAGATGGTGCAGCTTTTAACCATATTGCAATGGAGGATGCAATTAAAGACGCAAATTTATCAGAAGAACAAGTTTCAAATGTTGACACCGGGATAATTATGGGATCAGGTGGTCCATCAACAAAAAATATAGTTGAAGCGGCAGAAATTTTAAAAAAAGAAAAAAATAGTAAAAAAGTAGGTCCTTTTAGGGTACCTAGATCAATGAGTAGTACCAATTCTGCAACTTTAGCAACAACTTTCAAAATTAAAGGTATAAATTATTCAATTAGCTCAGCTTGTTCAACAAGCGCTCACTGTATTGGTAATGCTTATGAACTTATTCAAATTGGAAAACAAAAAATAATTTTCGCAGGTGGTGGAGAGGAATTAGATCCAACTTTATCTGTATTATTTGATGCTATGGGAGCTTTATCATCAAAATATAATTCAGAACCTGGAAAATCATCGCGTGCATATGATAAAGATAGGGATGGTTTTATTATTTCAGGCGGAGCAGGTGTTTTAGTAATGGAAGAGTTGGAAAGTGCCCTTAAAAGATCTGCAAATATTTATGCTGAAATTGTAGGATACGGGGCAAACTCAGACGGGTATGATATGGTACAGCCATCTGGTGAAGGCGCTGTAAGATGTATGAAACAATCATTAAATAATTTAAATTTAAAAATTGATTACATCAATACTCACGGAACAAGTACACAAATAGGAGACATTAAAGAAATACAAGCAATGAAAGATTTGTTCAAAGAAGATATGCCATCTTTTAGTTCAACAAAATCATTAACCGGACATTCTCTAGGTGGAACAGGTGTGCAAGAAGCAATTTATTCTATATTGATGATGAATAATAATTTCATTTGTAAATCTGCAAATATTGAAAATTTAGATTCTGAGGTTGAAGGACTGCCTATTGTATTGGAAACAAAAAAAAATTGTGATTTTAATGCATTATTAAGTAATAGTTTTGGTTTTGGTGGTACCAACGCCTCTTTAGTTTTTAAAAAATTTGATACTGAAGAAAAAAATAATTTTGTTGAAAGAAAGGTCGATACGCAAAATGAATTTGAAGATAAAAAAGGAATTATATTTGGAGTGGCAAATGACCACTCATGTGCTTGGGGTATAGCTAATGGTTTATTAGAAAAAGGAGCTCAGCTATGCGTTGTTTACCAAAATGATTTATTAAAAAAAAGAGTAGAAAATTTATGTAAATCAAAAAATGTTAAACATATTTTAAAATGTGATGTTTCTGATTCAAAAGATATTGATACTTTATATCAAAAAATAAAGAATGAATGGGGTGAAATAGATTTTATTGTTCATTCTGTTGCTTATTCAGATAAAAATGAATTATCGGGAGAGTATTTAAATACTTCTAAAAATAACTTTTTAAATACAATGATAGTTTCTTGTTATTCTTTTACTGAAATAGCACAGAAATTTTCAGATATAATTAATGATAATGGATCCTTACTAACTTTATCATATTTTGGATCTCAAAAAGTAATACCTAATTATAATGTAATGGGTGTAGCAAAGGCGGCGCTTGAAACAAGTATTAAATACCTAGCTGTAGATTTAGGGGAAAAAAAAATTAGAGTTAATTGTATTTCTTTGGGACCAATGAGAACATTATCAGGAGCAGCTATTAAGGATGCTAGATATATATATAATTGGGCAGAAAAAAACAGTCCTCTAGGTAAAAGTATTAATTTTCAAGATTTATCAGGATCAAGCAGTTATTTATTAAGTAGTAAATCTAGCGGTGTTACTGGTGAAATCCACTATGTTGATGCTGGATATAATGTAATAGGTATGATAAAACCACCGAAAAAAACTTGAAAATTTTGTTTAACTAATTTAATTTAACTTTATATGGTAAAACAAACTAGAAATAATTTTTTTTCTTTTTTGAAAAAAAATGGTTTAAAACCTACATCTCAAAGAAATTTAGTTGTAAAACAACTTTTAAATGGAAAAGATAGACATTTTACAGCAGAGGATTTGTATGATGAAATGAGATTAATGAAAACAAATATTTCTCTAGCAACTATTTATAATACTCTTCATAGCTTTGTGGAAAAAAAAATATTAAAGCTTATTTCTGTTAAAGAAGGTAAAGCAATTTTTTGTACTAATATGAAAAATCATTACCACTTTTTTAATCCAAAAACTGGAAAATTAACTGATATACCTTATGAAAAAATTAAAATTAAAGAATTACCAAAACCACCTAAAGGAACTAAGATAGATAATATTGAGATTACAATTAATTTAAATACAAAGAATTAATTTTTTTTTATTCCCCATAAATATTTTTTTTCAATCCATCCTGTGTAAGATTTAATTTTTACTTTACAAAATATTTCATCACAATTTAGAATTTTTCCTACAACCCCCTTTTTTACAATTGCATTTACAATATTACTATTATCTTTGTACTTAAGTAAATTTTGGTTTTTTTTATTTATAAAAGTTTTTTTTTTTGAAATATTACTTATATGCATCCAAGTATCCGACCCATCTATATCTATTATTTCTCTCCAATTATCATGTTCATTTATTATTAGAATAGGTAAATTTTTTTTTTGATAAATCCATTCAAGTGGAGCATCAAAACTTGCATTATGTCTAGAATACGCCCTTTCTTTTTTTATAGAAGCATATTTTGGTTCAAAATTATAAATAATTGGATAAACATTTATTGGTGCAATTAAAAAAAATATAAATAATATTTTTTTCATATTAATTACATATGGTACATTTTTTATCTTTTTTAAACTTTATTTTTTTAAACCTATTAAAAAGTAAATCTATAACAACTAATTCCCCAACCAAATTTTTTCCTATTCCAAGAATATCTTTTATTACTTCAACAGACTGCAATGACCCAGCAATTCCTGCAATTCCACCAACAATTCCACAATCTTGGTAAGTTTCATTATAACTATTTTTATTTATTTCAGGAAACATACACCTATAACAAGGATTATTTTTTGATTTAATCCAACCTTTTATAGTTGTTATTTGAGCTTCAAACCCTCGTAAAGCAGCAGATACAAGTGTTTTTTTGTTTTTAATACAGCTATCATTAATTAGATATTTAGTTTGAAAATTATCGGATCCATCAACAACGACGTCATAATCTTTTATAATTTTATCTATATTTATTTTTGTTATTTTCTTTTTATAAATATTAATTTTCAATTTTTGGTTGATTAATAATAATTTTTTTTTTGCAACTTCTACTTTTGATTTATTAATGCTGTTTTGATCGAAAAGTACTTGTCTTTGTAGATTTGAAATCTCAACATGGTCAAAATCTGCAATACCAAGTGTACCTAAGCCTGCAGATGCTAGATACATTGAAACAGGAGAACCTAATCCTCCCATCCCTAAAATAAAAACTTTAGATATCAATAATTTTCTTTGTCCATCAATCCCTATATTTTTCAAAATAATTTGATGCGCATATCTTTGAATATCTTTTTCACTTAATGTTTTTAACATGTAAATTAGCTAAATAATGGTGTTGACAAATAACGCTCTGCAAATGAAGGAATAACCACAATTATTCTTTTATTTTTCATTTCCTTTCTCTGAGCAATCTCAATCCCTGCAGCAAGTGCTGCCCCTGAAGAAATACCAATAGGTAGGCCTTCTACTTTTGCAGCCATTTTTGCTGTAGAAAACGCTGTTTCATTAGCAATTTGAATTATTTCATCTATTGCATTTTCATTAAGAGTTTTAGGTACAAATCCTGCACCAATACCTTGAATTTTATGTGGACCAGCAGAACCACCTGAAAGAATAGAACTGTCTTCAGGTTCTACAGCAACAATTTTAATTTTTTTTATTTTTTTTTTTAAAACATCACTTACTCCAGTAAGAGTTCCTCCGGTCCCAACACCCATTACTAAAACATCTAGATCTCCATTTGTATCGTTTAAAATTTCTATTGCAGTTGTTTTTTTATGTATTTCAGGATTAGCTAAATTTTCAAATTGTTGAGGCATAAATGAATTTTTGTTTTTTTTTTTAATTTCTTGTGCTTTTTTTATTGCCCCTTTCATTCCCTTGTCTGCAGGTGTTAATATTAGCTTAGCGCCAAGCAATACTAGCATTTTTCTTCTTTCAATAGACATTGATTCAGGCATTGTTAAAATAAGTTTATATCCCTTTGCAGAGCAAACAAATGCTAAACTTATACCAGTATTTCCTGAAGTAGGCTCTATAATTGTAGTTGTTTTATTTATTAATCCCATTTTTTCTCCTGTTTCAATCATTGCTAAACCAATCCTATCTTTTACTGAAGACAATGGGTTAAAAAATTCAAGTTTACATATAAGTTCTCCATAACAATTATATTTTTTTGTAATTTTTGGAACTTTTACTAAAGGTGTATTTCCAATGGTTTCTAAAATACTATTATAAATTTTGTTTCTTATAGTTTTCATTTTTTCATTAATTAAATTGTAAAATCTATTTTTTTTTCATTGTCATCACTAATTTTTAGTTTTTCTATTCCATCATATAGGTCTTCTATACTTGTCGATTTAAATAAATTTAAAATTCTTTCCGTAATATTATTTATAAAGGGTTCTATAATTTTAGATCTAATTTTTGTATTAATATTTTTTTTTATTTTATTTTCTTCAATTACTATAATTGCATTATAAATATCAATAAGAAATATATTTCTTTTTTCTTTACCAAGAGTATAACCTCCATTAGGTCCTCTTGTACCTTTCAGTATTTTTTTACGAACTAATTCCTGTAGAATTTTTTCCAAGTATCTTGAGGGTATTCCCTGTCCCTTTGTTATTTCACTAGCACGTCTTGGAGAATTTAAAGAATACATTGATATATCGAGAATAGCTTCTATTGCATGCAAAAATTTTTTATTAAAAATCATGTAATTTCTTTTTTTATCTACCTGTTGATCCGAAACCTGATTCTTTCCTTTTAGTTTGCTCATTTATTTTTTTTTTTTCACTCCATTTAATTTTTTCAATTCTAGCAATTATTAATTGTGCTACTCTCATTCCTCTTTCAATTACAAATAAATTTTTTCCATGATTAATTAAAATTATTTTTATTTCACCTCTATAATCAGCATCAATTGTCCCAGGTGTGTTCAGAACAGTAATTCCAGAATCTGCTGCTAAACCAGATCTTGGTCTTACTTGTGCTTCTAAGTTTTTTTTTAGCGCTATTCTTATACCTGTTGGTATTATTACAATTTCACCACTTTTAAGTTTTATTTTTTTTTTTATTGCAGCATAAAGATCTAGTCCAGAACAATTTTCAGAGTTATAACTAGGTAAAGGCATATCTTGTGCATGTGATAATTTTTGTATTTCAATATTTAACATTTTAATATTCTAAAACTTAATCTAAGTACAAACTAACTTCTTGAATAATTTTTTCAGCTATTTTTTTTTTTAACATTTTACCCCAATTTTTAAGATTATTTTTTCCAATTATTGATATTTGATTGTAATCATTACCCATAGGACTAAATTTGTTTGATATTTTATTTGCAAAAATAAAATCACAATTTTTCTTTATAAGTTTTTTTCTAGCGTTATTTATCAAGGAATTTGTTTCAGCTGCAAATCCGCAAACTATTTTTGGTCTATTTTTTTTTAAATTTGAAATCTTATGTAAAATATCTTTATTTTTTTTAAATTTTATTTGTTTAAAAATATTTTCATTTTTACTATACTTTTTTTTATATTTATTTATTTTCCAATCTGATACAGCTGCAGTTAAAAAAGCTATATCAATAGAATTATATTTTTTACATATATTTAATGTTTCATTAAACATTTGTTCTGCTGATTCAACTTTAATTATTTTACTTACTTCAGGCGGGTCAATATTTGTAGGTCCACTTATAAGTATTGTTTCAGCACCATAAGTATAAGCACAATTTGCAATTTCATATCCTTGTTTTCCAGATGAAAAATTTGATATATATCTTATGGGATCTATAGCCTCTATAGTTGGTCCTGCGGTTATTAATATTTTTTTTCCTTTTATATTTTTTTTTGTAACAAAAAACTGTTTTATTTCATTTTTTATTATTTTGATATTCTCCATTTTACCTACACCAATTTCACCACAAGCTAGGCCTCCTTTGATAGGACCAATAATTTTTATTCCCCTATTTTTTAATTCGTCTATATTTTTTTTATTAGCTGGATTTTCCCACATTTTTTTATTCATCGCAGGGACAAGAAAAACTTTTTTATTTGATGCAGCTAAAGTTGTGGAAGCTAAATCATCAGCATATCCATTTGTTAATTTCGCAATAATATTTGCGCTAGCAGGACATACAACTATTAAATCTGAATTTCTTGTTAAATTAATATGCTTCATATAATTTGAAGTTTCATTTTTAGAAAAAAAATCAGTGTGAATATTTTTATTTATTAATGAAGAAACTGATAGAGGTGTAAGAAACTGTTGCCCTGATTTTGTAAGAATTACTTCAATGTCAAATTTTTCTTTAATAAGATCTTTAAGTAAATCCAATGACTTATAAGCAGAAATACTTCCAGTGATTATAAATAAAATTTTTTTCAATTTCTAATTTACTAAATAAATGTGTAAATTATATCAATTAATTAATAAAATTAAATAATTATGAGTTTTTTATTTTTTTTTACAAGAGTATATGACTGCAATTCCAAAATTAAGATTATTGTAATTAATATTATAAAATTTTCTTAATTTTAAAATTTTGCAAATTTCTTTTTGTGAAGGAAATCTTTTTATACTTTCGACTAAGTATTTATAAGCATCTTTATTACCTGTAATATTTTTTCCAAGTTCTGGTATAAAATTATCAGAGTAGATTCTGTAAATTGAATTAATTGCTAAATTTTTAATTTTACCGAATTCTAAGCATAGAAATTGTCCATTTTTCTTTAATACTCTATTAATTTCATTTAATGTTGTTACAATATTTTCAACATTTCTTAAACTAAATGACATTGTAACTAAATCAAATTTATTATCATTAAAGGGAAGTTTTTCACCGTACGATGCTAGCCACATAATATTTTTTCCTTTTAATTTTTTTGATCCCTGTTTAATCATTTCTAAACTAGGGTCTGCTAAATAAGATAAAAAATTAGAATTTTTTTTAAATTTCTTATTAATTTCTGAAACAACATCTCCTGTACCTGAACCTAAATCAAGAATAAAGTTTTTTTTTTTTAAATTTAAATCTACCAAATCGACAAATTTTTTTTTCCATTTTCTGTGTAGTCCAAAGCTCATTATATCATTCATTAAGTCATACTTATTTGCGATACTTTCAAAAATTTTATTTATATTTTCTTTTTTCATTTTTTTAATTATTTTAACCGAAATTATAGTTTAAAAATTATTGGATTATTTTATAAAATTGTTTATAAGAAGATAAATATTTTATTTTATTAATTTATGCCTATAACAAAATCAGCAAAAAAGAGAGTAAGACAGGAAAAAATAAGAAAAAAAAGAAATAAAATAATTTCTTTAGGAGTAAAAAAAAATATAAAGGAATTATTAGATAGCATAACTAAGAAAAATAAAAAAAAAGCAGAAGAACTCTTTAAAATTTGTCAAAAACAACTTTCAAAGGCTGAAAATAAAGGTTTATTAAAAAAAAAAAAGGTTTCAAGAAAAATTTCTTCTCTAAATAAGAAAATTAAAGAAATTTAATACTTATTCGGTTTATGTTGTATTTTTGCAACATTTATATTATATTTCTATTTTTTCAAATTTAGTTTTGTCAATTCCCTTAATAAAAAATATAATTAAATATACAGCAAATAACTTGTGTCGGGGGAATAAGTATAATATAAACATTTTTTATTGTTCTGTGCAAAGAGCACGTAGTAAACGATATTTATAGAATATTTGATATATTTAAAAAAAAATGAATGAAAAAGTAGAATCAAACGAAATTATTTGGTCTAGTATTAAAATAAAACTAAAAGAGATTTATGGTGAAACTGAATATTCTAATTGGCTTAAACTATTAACATTCAATAAAATTGAGAAAGATATAATCACATTTTATGCCCCAACAAAATTCATGTGTGATTGGATACTTTCTCATTATGGGAAAAAAGTATTATTATTATGGAGAGAAACAGATAAATCAGTAAAAGATATATCTGTGTTAGTCTACAATAATGAAAAAAATATTAACAAAAAAAATACGAATTATAAAAAATCTTTTAATAAAACTTTTTTAAGTCCAGAGAAAGATGAATTTGAAAACAATTTAGATCGAAGATTTACATTTAAGGATTTTGTTGTAGGAAAGTCTAATGAACTAGCTTTTTCAGCCTGTAGGAGAGTTGCTGATTCCGAAGATGTTCCTTTTAATCCTTTATTTTTATATGGAGGAGTAGGATTAGGTAAAACTCATTTAATGAACGCAATTGCCTGGCAAAAAAAGAAATTAAATCCAAAATTAAAAATTTTATATTTATCAGCTGAAAAATTTATGTATGAATTTATAAAAGCTTTAAGGGTAAAAAATACCGTTGCATTTAAAGATCAACTTAGATCAGTTAATTTGTTAATGATTGATGATGTCCAATTTATTATTGGAAAAGAATCTACTCAGGAAGAATTTTTTCATACATTTAATGCATTAGCTGATCAAAATAGACAAATGGTAATTTCTGCTGATAAATCTCCTTCAGATTTAGAAGGTCTAGAGGAAAGATTGAGATCAAGGTTAGGGTGGGGACTAGTTGCAGATATTCACCCAACTACTTATGAATTAAGATTAAGTATAATAGAATCAAAAGTTGAAAAATATAATATCGATTTACCTAGAGATGTAATAGAATTTTTAGCTCATAAAATAACCACTAGTGTTCGTGAGCTTGAAGGTGCTCTAACAAGATTAACAGCGCATGTAACATTAGTTGGTAGAACTGTTGACTTAGAAATTGCAGAAGATCTTTTACAAGATTTATTAAGAGCAAGTGATAGAAGAACAACAATAGATCAAATACAAAAAAAAGTTGCGGAACATTTCAATGTTAAAATATCAGATATGCATTCAGCAAGAAGATCGAGAACTGTTGCAAGACCAAGACAAATAGCAATGTTTTTATCTAAGAATTTAACTACAAGATCACTTCCGGAAATTGGTAGAAAATTTGGTGGAAGGGATCACACAACAGTCATTCATGCTATAAAAAAAGTTCAAGAGTTAGTAAAAAATGATTCCAGCCTTTCAGAAGATATAGAAATTTTAACTCGTTCTTTACAAAGTTAAAATTTTTTATTTATTTAAAAAACTGCTATAATAATTTATTATTCTAAATTAATGAAATTACAATTATCGAAATCAAATTTTGTAAAATCACTGTCATTTGTTCAAAATATTGTTGAAGGTAAAGCTACAATTCCTATTTTAGCAAATGTTTTGCTAGAAGCTAAACAAGGTAGGTTGAATGTATCAGCAACTGATATGGATATTACAATTTTTGATAAAATTAAAATAAATAACATAGAGGCTGAAGGTTCAACCAGTGTTCCTGCACATACTTTGTATAATGTTATTAAAGAATTGCCAGACGATAGCCCTATTGATCTAAGTTATGATGAAAAGAATAAAAAGCTTCATTTAATTTCATTGAAATCGAAATTTGTTTTTTCATGTTTATCTAAGGATGAATTTCCTATATCAACATCTGAAACTTTTAAAATAAGTT
>Ga0315338_1004743_pt1 | contig 10431 bp, 8 predicted proteins | sample ASW8metaG_FD_204518 | JGI IMG/M metagenome (GOLD analysis project Ga0315338, IMG submission 204518) | Ammonia-oxidizing marine archaeal communities from Monterey Bay, California, United States - ASW #8 | ecosystem: Environmental > Aquatic > Marine > Coastal | place: USA: California | collected...
TGCAAGGCTCGAGAACTACAACCACACTCCACACGTCGTCGATGTCGGCACCGGCTCGGGGTGTGTGGCCATCGTTATCGCACAGCAAACCGATGCGCAGGTAAGTGCGACCGACGTCTCAGAGGCAGCGATCGCCGTCGCAAAACGAAACGCCGAACGTCACAACGTGAGTGAACGGATTCGATGGGTATGCGCTCCTCTCCTAGACAACATCCCAGAAACACCGGATGTGATCGTTGCTAATCTGCCCTATATTCCACGGTCTGACATTTCCAAACTACCACCTGAAGTTCGATCGTTCGAGCCTCATACAGCACTGGACGGCGGACCTGACGGCCTGCACCTGATTACCCAGCTCATCGACGCAGCTTCTCATCGCCTCGCGGTTGGTGGTTACTTGATCGTCGAGCTTGGTCTGGGACAAACCGTTGCGTTGTCTCGGTATCTGGAAGCACGACCCGAGCTCGAAATTGTCGCGACTCATGAAGACCTCAGGGGTATCCCACGCGTCGTGTCAATGCGACGTCCCACGCCTGATTCATGGCACCCAGAAGGTATCGACGGTTCGACACCGCATGCTATTGTTTGATTTAAGGTCAACCGCCGATGTCAAAGGATTGCCTGTTCTGCAAGATCGCCAACGGCGACATTTCGGCTGCGATCGTCTATCAGGATGAACGGATCGTCGCTTTCAAGGACATCAACCCTCAGGCACCCACTCATATTCTCGTCATCCCACGGTCACATATCACCACCCTGAACGAACTATCGGCCGACCACGACAGCCTAGCTGGCGAAATGGTGAGACGAGCGTCCCTAATTGCGCAAGATCTCGGTCACGCTAAAAATGGCTACCGAACGGTGATCAACTGCAACGCCGACGGAGGACAAACAGTGTTTCACATCCACCTCCATTTGTTGGCCGGGCGTCCCATGACATGGCCACCAGGGTAAACACGTATCGCCTAGAGCCCCCGAAGGACATTGGGTAACTGCGTGAGCGTTTGGATGACACGAACTCCGTCCAGCGCTTTCGACTCGTGCGTTGCTGAACGCTCAATCAGCACCCCTGTCATGCCGACCTGCCGAGCCCCACGGATGTCGTCATTCAGACTGTCACCGACCATGACCGATTCGGTTGACGTGGCATCAAGAAGCTTGAGCGCGGCCTCGAAGATGCTGGGGTGCGGCTTCATGTAGCCGTGATCGGATGAGGAGAGTGCTGCGGTGATGTACGGCTCCAACTTGAAATGGCTCTGGAACGAGGCCAGGCACCGATGCGTGTTCGAGATCAGTCCGATCCGAATGCCTGCCTCGTAAAGCTGCTCCAGGGTAACCTGGACGTCATCGTAGAGCGAGAAGTGCTGACAAGCAGCCCATTCGTCGTAGATTTCACGCGCGCACGGGTCAAGGCCTGGACCGGCAGCTCCCATTTGCTCCAGCACGCGACACGCGTACCGAATGAATTGTTCCGGACGGTAGATGTCATCTTGGGCCCGGTCGAGCTCAGCTGACGCGGACGCAACTGCAGCGGAAAAAGCAGCAGTGTCGACCGTTAGGCCATGACGCTCAGCGAACTGACGGTATCCGCCCCCGTCAAAGGTGGGACCCGGGTAGATAAGCGTGAAGTCGACGTCGAAGAAGACCGCGGTCGTCGACACTAGTGGAGCATCCTCTTGATTCGTGGAGCGATCTCTGGCCGAGACAACCATCTCACGACGCACTCCCTCGTCGCGCCTTCCGAGCCGGACGCAACGATCCAGCTCAGACAAGGACAGCCCACTAGACGTCTAATACGGCCTCATACGGACCAGCCACCACGACCGCCACACGACCTGCATCCAGCGTCGGTTGGACCGCGTCGTTGACCTCTTCTCGGTTAACGTCGTCATCACGCGCCATTATACAAGCGGTCGGAGCGAACCTCTCTCCATCGGCGGGTAGTTCAGGCTTTGCACTACAATGAAGACCGCTCGCACAATGACCGACTGGAAGCAAACACTGAACCTGCCGAGGACCGGTTTTCCGATGAAAGCCAGCCTCCCCACGGCGGAACCCAAGGCGATCGAACGTTGGGAGGCGATCGGTCTGTACGAGCGAATCCGGGAGCGTCGGGCCGGTGCCCCACGTTTTGTGCTGCACGACGGTCCGCCGTATGCCAACGGGCGGATTCACATCGGAACCGCACTCAATAAGATCCTCAAAGACTTCATCGTCAAGGCCCGTACGATGGAAGGATTCGACGCGCCTTATGTCCCGGGGTGGGACTGTCACGGTCTGCCAATCGAGCTCCAGGTCGACCGTCACCTCGGGAAGAAGAAGCGCGAGCTTAGTGTCGCGAGCTTTCGTCGTGAGTGCCGAGAGTACGCGACGAAGTATGTCGGCCTGATGCGTGAGGACTTCAAGCGTTTGGGAATCCTCGGACAGTGGGAAACGCCCTATCTTACGATGAACTTCGGGTACCAAGCGAGCATCGTGCGAGCTCTTGGTGCGCTCGTCCAGAAGGGGATGGTATACAAAGGGAAAAAACCGGTGCACTGGTGTATCCGTTGCCGGACCGCGCTCGCCGAGGCTGAGGTCGAGTATCAGCCGCACACCTCACCATCTATTTTTGTTAAGTTTCCACTCTCTAAGGCCAGCGGGCCAGCCCTGGCACACATTGCACCATCTCTTGCTGGGCAACCCGTCTCAGCCCTGATCTGGACCACGACGCCATGGACGATCCCTTCGAATCTCGCGGTCGCGTTTCACCCTGAATTTGACTATGCGGCCTACGAGACTGAGGGTGCCATCCTTATCCTGGCCGAGCCGTTGGCCGAGCAAGTTGGCGCAATCGGGGGGCGCTCGCTCGGCTCACCGATCACAAAGTTCAAGGGTCACGAACTTGAGGGGCTACGGTTCCGCCATCCACTCTACGAGCGCGACTCAGTGGCCGTGCTCGCCGACTACGTCACGCTCGAGCAGGGAACCGGTGCCGTACACACAGCTCCGGGGCACGGCGCCGACGACTTCCTTACCGGACAGCGCTACAACCTCGACGTCTACACTCCTGTCGGCCCGAGCGGACGCTTCACCGACGACGTGGAACGGTTTTCGGGCATGCAGGTCTTCGATGCAAATCCGAAAGTCGAGGAAGCGCTTCTCGACGCAGGACGCCTGTGGCATCGAGACGACCTTGAGCACGCCTATCCGCACTGTTGGCGCTGCCACCGACCGGTCATCTTTCTGGCGACACCACAATGGTTCATCGCCATGGACGCCGACCTGAATTCTGACAGCGGCCTACGCCGACAGGCGCTCGACGCCATCACCGACGTCGAATGGTTCCCGCGCTGGGGAGAGGAGCGGATCAGTGGGATGCTCACGACTCGGCCCGACTGGTGTATTTCGCGACAACGCTCGTGGGGTGTGCCGATTCCGGCGCTGCGGTGTAACGCCTGCCACGAGGCGATACTAGATCCGGCGGTGATCGACCGTACGGCCGGTGTCTTCGCAGAGCATGGTGCAGACGCCTGGTACGAGCGCGACCTGTCGGATTTCATCACGGCCGACCTGGTGTGTCCAGCCTGCGGGCGACGCGACTTCGAACGTGAACAGAACATTCTCGACGTCTGGTTTGATTCAGGCACAAGCCTTGAGGCCATTCAGACCGACAATCCGACACTCGGATGGCCGGCGACTCTATATCTCGAAGGTTCCGACCAATACCGGGGATGGTTTCAAAGCTCATTGCTTATCGCCGTTGGCACACGTAGTCGTGCTCCGTACCAGCAGGTAATCACTCACGGATTCGTGGTAGATGAGTCCGGCCGAAAGATGTCCAAGTCGCTCGGTAACATGATCGAGCCACACAGCATCATCAAGCAGAGCGGCGCCGAGATCCTTCGTCTGTGGGTGGCCATGGTCGACTACCGGGAAGAGATCAGGATCGGAAAGGAAATCCTCGCCCGTGTCGTCGAAGCCTACCGAAAAATTCGTAATACCCTGCGGATTTTGGCTGCGAACTTGTACGATTTCGACCCCGCGTCAGATCTCCTACCTATTGACCGCCTTTCCGAAATCGATCGGTATGCACTGGCTCGATATGGCGAAGCAACCCAGAAGATTCTCAGCTCGTACAATATCTACGACTTTCAGACGATTTCGCACACGATCAACAACCTCCTGACAGTCGATTTAAGCGCCTTCTACGTCGACATTTCGAAAGACCGACTCTACACGTTCTGCGACACCTCTCCCGAACGACGGTCAGCACAGACGGCGATCTATCTGATCACCGATGGACTGACGCGACTTCTCGCTCCGCTCCTTCCCGTCACGGCCGACGAGTTTTGGCAACATCTGCCTGGTGAGCGCGATGACAGCGTGCACCTCGCAGAATTTCCGACGGAGACAAAGCAGCTCATCGACCACGAACTACTGCGTCGCTGGTCTCGATTACGAGCGATTCGGGACGTGGTAAACGTCGACCTTGAAAATCTACGGCAACAAAAGACAGTGGGTACCTCTCTCGAAGCACGCGTGGAGCTGCGAGCGTGGGGCACCACGGCTACGCTACTTGAGCAGTATCGAGAAGACCTTCCTATGCTGCTGATCACATCGGAGGTTGAGCTGTCGACCGATCCTCAAGTGCAAGATGAGCTAGATCTATCGGACACGGTAGGAACCGTGTGGCGAGAGCCCGATGGAACACTCCAAGTCACGGTCGGTCGCGTCGATGGGGTGAAGTGTGCACGTTGCTGGCGGTATGTGCGGTCGGTGTCGACCGACACCGAGGTCGAGGGACTGTGCGAACGTTGCATAGGCGCCCTATCGGAGACTGTCAGTGCACGCTAGTGACACCGACTCGCCGGGCTCCGAACCGGTCAACGAGTCGACCGAGTCGCTCCGAGTGGCCTCTAGCGGTCGAGCCAACCGGTTGACCCGATCGAAGTTAAGACTGGCGTCACTTTCCGGCGTGGTTGTGGCTCTCGACCAAATCACTAAAGCAGTGGTGCGGGCCACGCTTCCCCTGCACGACAGTGTAGAGTTCATCCCAAACTTTCTTAGCTTCACGTATGTGCGCAACACCGGTGCCGCGTTTGGGTTGTTGAACGGCGTTGACTTCCCGCTCAAGACAGCAGTGATGACCATGGTCGCACTGACAGCGTTAGTTGCCATCGGCGTGTACGCAGCGAAGACGTCCATCCCTGAACCGGCCACCCGCCTCGGTCTCGCTCTTGTTATCGGCGGCGCCGTAGGCAACCTCATCGACCGAATCACGTTCGGCTACGTAGTCGATTTCATCGATGTGTATTGGCGTGGATGGCACTTTTGGGCGTTTAATGTAGCCGACGCGGCCATCACGATTGGCGCGTCGTTGCTCATCCTCGACATGATTTGGACGGAACGGTATGTTTCCAGAACTGTTTAATCTCGGTCCGATTAGCATCTACACCTACGGCGTTTTGCTCGCGTCAGCCTATCTGACAGGGCTATGGTATGCGACGGTGCGAGCAGGGGCGCGGGGTCTTGACCGCGACCGCATCATGGACCTTGGCATCTACATCATCATCAGTGCGCTGGTAGGCGCCAAGCTCCTTCTGATCATCGTGGAGTTCGACCATTACCAGCAGAATCCTGCCGAGATTTTGACGATTCTTCGCTCAGGGGGCGTGTTCTACGGCGGCTTGATCGCATCCGTCGGTGTTGCCTTTTGGTACATCCGCCGCCACCGTCTTCCCGTCTGGACGACCTGCGACGCGTTCGCCCCTGGCATCGTGCTCGGCCAGGCGATCGGCCGGATCGGCTGCTTCATGGCAGGATGCTGCTACGGTAAACCAACCGAATTACCGTGGGCTATCACCTTCACTGATCCACTGGCAGCGACAAACGTTGGGACGCCTCTCGACGTGAGCCTTCATCCCACGCAACTCTATGAATCCGGTGTAGCAATCCTAATCCTGGGAGGGTTATTGCTGGCCGAGCGGGGGGGGAAAGGATCGGCAGGCCGAACCTTTTGGACCTACTTACTTCTCTACCCAACGGCACGGTTCATCATCGAGTTCTACCGGGGTGACCCTCGGGGGGCCGTGTTTGACCTCTTTTCGACATCACAGTTCGTATCGCTGCTACTCATCCCGACTAGTATCGCGATGCTGATCGTGCTCAGCCGGTCCGGAACCCCTGGGCCGACTCAAACGGAAGCGCACGGGCGGGCAGCCTAGCAGTCCCGTCATGAAGGTCCCGTGTGCCGCCGAAGCAGGCGAGACGCGTACTTGGAAGGGCACGACGAGAACTCCGTATCCGGGTAGGCATATGGAGAACCAATTACCGCTCTGGCGCTGTGAGAAGAGACACTGATGACTGTCTCTCCCGACGATGGTGCCATCGTGGTCCGCGTGCACGTCACAGATGAGTTCGCTGGCCAGAGGCTCGATCACGTCCTCGTCGCCCAGATCGCGGACCACACACGCTCACAGATCCAGCGCCTGATCAAACGGGGCATGGCCCACATCGGCGGTAAGGTTGGTCACGCTAGCACCGTTTGCCGTAACGGCGACCTCATTACGTTGAAGATCCCTCCCCTGGAACCGGCCATACCCCAACCTGAAGACCTTCCGATCACGATCGTCTATGACGATGCCGACCTCGTGATCGTCGATAAGCCGGCGGGCATGGTCGTGCATCCAGCCGCCGGTCATAGCCAGGGAACACTCGTCAACGCGCTCCTTCATCATGTCAAGGACCTCAGTGGAGTGGGCGGTGAACGCCGACCCGGTATTGTTCATCGATTGGACCGCGGAACATCAGGACTAATGGTCGTCGCCAAGCACGATCGGTCGCACGCCGAGCTCGCCCGTCAGTTTCAGGATCGCGAAGTGGACAAACGCTACGTTGCCCTCGTCTGGGGGCATGTGCAACTGGGTCGACGTATCGACCTCCCGCTCGGCCGTGATCCTGTGGAAAGAAAGAAGATCTCAACCCGCTCCAGACGAGCCCGTGAAGCGGTAACGCACGTGACATCCGTAGAGCATCTCCAGGGAGTGTCTCTGATCGAGGTGACGATTGCGACTGGCCGAACCCACCAAATCCGCGTCCATCTAAGCGCAATCGGTCACGCTGTGGTTGGTGACACAGTCTATGGTGGTACGCATCGGAATCCGCCACCGCACCTTTGCGCGCTGCAGCGCCTGGAATGGCCATTTCTGCATGCAGCGTATCTGTCCTTCCGACATCCATTGGACGGGCGTGTCGTGGCCTTCGAAGCTGCGTTACCGACAGACTTACAGAACGTACTGGACAAGCTGCAAGCGGCCAGTAAGACCCGCGGTGCCAAGCTGAGCCACCAGAGCTCGTAAGCTCAAACCGCCAGGAGACCTTCGATGTCAGAACGTTCGGCAATCGTACTCAGGACCCAGACTGTCCACGCGGGTAGAGTCTTCACCTCTACTCGCGATCGGATACGGCTACCGGATGGGCGAGAGACCACGATGGATGTCGTCAGACACCCACCCTCGGTCATACTTCTTCCTATGCCCGACAGTGCCCATATCGTGTTGGTTCGACAGTATCGCTATGCCGTCGACCGTTGGATCTGGGAATTACCCGCAGGAAACGTCGAGCCGGGTGAAGATATTGAGACGGCAGCGCGGCGTGAGTGCCACGAGGAGATCGGTCGGGTACCAGACCGTATTGAGCGGCTCGCAGAACTCTATCCGACGCCTGGCTATTCTGATGAGGTGATGGTTTTTTTTCGCCTCGTCGGACTCTCGATACCCGTTGAGTCAGCGCACCTCGACGAGGATGAGATCCTCGAACCGCAGCTGTTCACGTTAGCCGACGTCCGGACACGGATCCAGCGAGGCGAAATTCGAGATATGAAGACGGTGCTCGGCATAAGGATGCTACTCACCCCTGACTCTTGACTCTTTTTGCGTGGTCTTGAGTTATTGCACCGTTCCATGCACCTGCGAATCATCACGCGGCGCCTCGTCTGGAGGTTGGGGGCCTGGCACGGGGAGGAGGGCAAGCCTCAGCGCCTCATCAATCGTCGAGATGTAATGGACGTTGATCTCGCGTCTGAGATCTGGACTCAGATCTTCATTAACGTCTTTCTCGTTCTGTGTTGGCAGCGCAACATTAAAGACACCCAAGCGCCGGGCCGCCAGGACCTTCTCCTTGATCCCACCCACCGGTAAGATGTGACCTGACAAGGTGATTTCACCGGTCATTGCCAAGTCAGACCGGACCGGCCGCCCGGTCAGTGCCGAGACGAGCGCGGTGACCATTGTGACACCGGCCGAAGGCCCATCTTTGGGAATCGCTCCAGATGGCACGTGGAGATGGATCTCGGCGTCTTGATAGAACGCTCGATCGACGTCGTAGGTCGAAACGTTGGCCCGGAACCACGACAGCGCAGCTCTCGCCGACTCCTTCATCACTTCACCCAGATGGCCTGTTAACGTGAGCGAGCCACTGCCCGACATTCGGGTGGCCTCAACAAACAGGACCTCGCCACCAACAGGTGTCCAGGCAAGACCCAGCGCAACGCCTGGATTCTTTGTGCGCTCGACGACTTCCTCGTCCAAAACCTTAGGAGCACCCAGCATTTGCAAGACTGTTTCGGGTGTGACCTCGACCGAGTCCTCGATCCCCTCCGCCCAGCGCCGCGCAACTTTTCTGCAGATCGCGCCGATTTCTCGCTCCAGGTTTCGCACGCCGGCCTCACGGGTGTACCCGCGGATGATGGCCCGCAGCGCCGATTCGGTGAATTGAATCTGATCCGCCGTGAGTCCGTGGTTTGGAATCTGGCGGCCGACAAGATGGTCGGTCGCAATCATCAACTTCTCGTCCTCGGTGTATCCCGGGAGCTCCAGCACCTCCATTCGGTCGCGGAGAGCCGGGGGAATCGGATCAAGCACGTTGGCAGTCGTGATGAATAAGACTTCCGACAGGTCGAACGGCACATCCAAATAGTGATCCCGGAACGTAGAGTTCTGTTCAGGGTCGAGCACCTCAAGCAGCGCTGAAGCCGGGTCGCCCCGAAAATCCATGCCTAGCTTGTCGATCTCGTCGAGAACAAAGACCGGATTCTTCGCCTCCGCCCGGCGCAGGCCTTGAATGATCTGTCCAGGCAGCGCACCAATATAGGTTCGGCGATGACCTCGAATCTCGGCTTCATCGCGCATACCGCCAAGCGACACGCGAACGACCTTTCGGTCGATCGATGACGCGATCGATTTAGCGAGCGAGGTCTTGCCGACACCCGGAGGGCCAACAAAACACAAGATTGGCCCCTTGACGTCCGGATTCAACTTTCGCACTGCGAGATATTCGAGGATTCGATCCTTCGGCTTTTCAAGATCCGAGTGGTCGGCGTCAAGGACCTCCTTGGTGCGCTTGAGCTCAATAATCTCCTCGGTTCGTGTATTCCACGGCAGCGCGAGCATCCAGTCCAGATAGGTCCTGGAAACGGTGTACTCGGCGGCGGCCACCGGCATCCTAGATAGCCGGTCAAGCTCACGGAGCGCCTCCTTCTTCACCGCCTCAGGCATGCCAGCAGCGTCAATTTTCTCCCGAAGCTCTTCGGCCTCCTTAGTCTGCTCGTCTGTTTCACCCAGCTCTTTCTGGATGGCCTTAAGCTGCTCACGAAGCAGGTACTCACGTTGGTTCTTTCCGACCTCAGACTGAACCTCAGACTGAATTTTCGAACCAAGTTCAAGTACTTCAAGCTCGTTAATCAAAAGCCGATTCAAGTCGGAGAGCCGCTTGCGAATCTCAAGCGTGTCAAGCACTTCCTGTTTTGTCGTCGTCGGAATCGTCGTCAGACTCGACGCGATGAAGTCGGCAAGTTTGCCTGGCTCCGAGATGTTTACCGCCAGCGATTGCAGATCATCGGAAAGCAGAGGCGAAAGTGACACGACCTGCTGAAAATTATTCTTAATATTTCGCTGCAGGGCATCCACCTCAAGCTCGTCCTCGCTACTCAACGCTTCGTCTGCCGCATGGACATCGCCCGTGATGTAAGGGTGGGTGCTAACAATGCCATCGAGGTAGACCCGAGTGAGCCCCTGCACGATCAGCCGGAGACTCCCGTCAGCCAACTTGAACATCTTGTGAATGTGGGTCAGTGTTCCTATCGAGTGCAGGTCGTCGAGATTCGGTTCCTCTACCGATGCATCGCGTTGAGTGAACACGCCAACCGGACTCCCATCAGCCACCGCTTGGTCGATCAGGCGAATCGAACTCTCGCGAGCCACAGCCAAGGGCATGAAAGAACTCGGGAACAGCACCGTGTCACGCAGCGGCAAGATTGGCAGCTGCGCCGGTACTGACACCGGCAGCTCGGCGGAACCGTCCTCATCACTTGAGAACTGGGAAGGCTCGTCACTCATCTACTCTGTTCTCCACTCCCGTCAAATCACGGCCCAAAACACGACGACCCCGCAC
>Ga0315338_1004744_pt1 | contig 10431 bp, 10 predicted proteins | sample ASW8metaG_FD_204518 | JGI IMG/M metagenome (GOLD analysis project Ga0315338, IMG submission 204518) | Ammonia-oxidizing marine archaeal communities from Monterey Bay, California, United States - ASW #8 | ecosystem: Environmental > Aquatic > Marine > Coastal | place: USA: California | collected...
CAACTTTCTGGGGTCGCCCTATACACTAATGCCCGGTGCGACCTTGCAAATTCCGCTGAAAAGCCGCGAAGAAATCTTGATTGCGTCTGCCTCTTCTACGGCATGGCCACAACCAACATCGACGGCGGCATCACGGCCTGTAGCTCCCGTTAAGATGGTCGTTGTAAATTCTCTGCCTCAAACGGTTGCTGTACCAAAATCCGAAATCGCGAAAACTACGACAAAAAGTCAGGCTTTGGGGCAAAAACCTGCTCTGGGAGCAAAACAGGAAGCCTACCAGGTTGCAAAACTTGATATCCCGCCGGTTCCCCGTCGCCGCTATAGCATCAAGGAGCCGCCAGCCCGCAGCAGTAAGGTTTTCAGCTGGCCGGTGAAGGGAAAGGTGATTTCGGGTTATGGCAAGAAAAGCACCGGATATCAAAACGACGGGGTGAATATTCTGGTCAAGAAAGGAACCCCAATTCGGGCTGCTGAAAACGGGGTTGTGTCTTATGTGGGGAACGAGATGCGGTCCTTTGGCAATTTGTTGCTGGTCTCTCATGCGGGTGGTTATGTGACGGCTTATGGTCATACAGAGAAAGCCGCCGTATCAAAGGGCGATACGGTGAAAAAGGGTGATATTATCGCTTATGTAGGCTCGACCGGGAATGTGGGTAAGAGCCAGCTTCATTTCGAAATTCGTAAAAAGGGCAAGGCTATCAACCCTATTCCACTTTTGAAATAGCATTTGTCAACTTCTGGGGCGCAGAACCGTTTGTGTTTGGGTGACTTTGGCGACAAGCTTTTCCGAATTTCGTACTTCTGTTTCGATCACAATGGTTGTTGAACCCACATGAAGCGGGCGAGAAGTTGCCGTAACTTTTCCCTCCCGAACGGCGCCCAGAAAATTTGTTTTTGATTCAATGGTTGAGGTTCCCACAGCACCTTCGGGTAAATTGGCCATGGCCGCCGCACCACCAGCGGAATCGGCAAGCGCCATGACAGCACCGCCATGCAACATTCCATTGCTTGTGCATAGTTCTTCAACCCAATGTACGCTCAGAATTACTTCTTCAGCGCTGATTTTCTCAGCATCAATACCGAGGGTGGCGCAAAGAGGCATTTTTTCGCGGATATTAGCGGTTAGTTCGGTATTAGCCATCTTTATGGGTCTTTCTTAATCGACTGCCTATGAGGCATGATAGGCGCAAAGCAGACCAGTGCAATTACCCGTCATGTCATTATAATTATTCAATGGCCGTTTCTGTCCGCCCCGCAATATCCTGAACATATTGCCAGGCCACGCGACCGGAGCGGGAGCCGCGGGTACGGGTCCATTCGATGGCTTCAGCGACCATTTCTTCATCGGAAATGGGGATTTTATAATGCTTGATGTACCTGCGAATCATTTCCAGATATTCATCCTGCGAGCAGCTATGAAATCCGAGCCAGAGCCCGAACCGATCTGACAAGGAGACTTTTTCTTCGATAGCTTCTGAAGGCATAATCGCCGTAGCCCGTTCATTTTCAATCATATCCCGACGCATCATGTGGCGGCGATTTGAGGTCGCATAGAAAATGACATTGGAAGGTCGCCCTTCCAGCCCGCCATCTAGAACCGTTTTAAGCGATTTATAGGTAGAATCGTCGCTATCGAACGATAAATCATCACAAAAGAGGACACATCGTCGCTCGGTTCTTTGTAAGACCTGCATCAGTAACGGCAGGGATGGGATATCTTCACGATGGATTTCGACCAGAACCAAAGTATCATCCAGTTTTTCATTAACCAGCGCATGAGCGGCTTTTACCAAAGAGCTTTTCCCCATGCCGCGCGCGCCCCACAAAAGCGCATTATTAGCCGGTAACCCCTTGGCAAAACGCATGGTATTATCAAGCAGGATATCCTTCACCCGATCAATGCCATGGAGCATGGACATGCCGACATGGTTGACCTTCGGAATAACGCGCAGGCTATTGCTTTCGGCCTGCCAGACAAAGGCATTGCCAGCGTTGATATCAGGCTCTGCTGCTTTTGTTGGGGCAAGTCTATCGAGGCTGTCAGCGATCCGCTTCAACTGTTCAACTATTTTTTCTTTGCTCATGGTGACCGATTGAAAATATGAAATAAAACCCAACCTAAAGGAACTTGAGGACATACATGCCAGTAGATACTTGATTGATCAAGCCTCGTTAATGCTAAGCGTGCTGTTTGATTTGGGGGTAACAGGTGCATTGCGGCTTGCATTGCAGGCCAAGAACACTATAAAAGTCCTTCAGTAATTCTGGGGAGCTACGCGGTTTTGTGGCCCTGACTTTTTGATCGTACCAAAGGATCCTTGCTATGGAGCAACTCACGCAATTTATGCCGCTGATTTTGATCGGCGTTGTTTTTTACTTTCTTCTCATTCGTCCGCAACAGAAAAAGGCGAAGGCACACCGCGAAATGATTGCAGCGGTTCGTCGCGGCGACAATGTTGTCACCCAGGGCGGAATCATGGGTAAGGTCATAAAGGTGCGGGACGATAACGTTGTTCAGGTAGAAATCGCGCCAGACGTCCGTATCGATGTGATTGCGTCCACATTGGCTGATGTGAAAAGCAAGTCAGAACCGGCACCGGCTGCCGCATCTGACAGCAAGGGCGAAAAACCGGCTGATGAAAACCCGATCAAGAAACTGTTCAAAAAATAACAGGCTCTCTTCATGAATAGCTTCCCCACGTGGAAGAAGATCGTCGTGGTGCTGGTTTGCGCCTTCGGTATCCTTTACACGCTTCCGAATTTCATCAATAAATCTTCTTTGGAAGGATTGCCCGACTGGCTCCCTTCCAAACAGGTTAATCTCGGCCTTGATTTGCAGGGTGGTTCGCACCTGCTGCTGCAACTTGATACTGACGTTGTCGTGGATCAGATGCTTGAAAGCCTCGTCGACGCTGTTCGGGATAATCTGCGGGAGCAGGGAGACAACGTTGGCTATCGCGACCTGAAGCATAGCAAGACAGATGTAACCTTTACCTTGCGAGACTTGGCGGATGAAGAGAAGGCGCGGGAGCGTTTATCGGTATTGTCGAACATTATGCCAAACGGACAGCGCGATACCGTAATCAGTATTGATGACGGTAAGGTCACCCTGACACCAAGTGAAACATCCATAACTGAGCGGATAAATTCGGCTGTTCAGCAGGCCATCGAAGTCATTCGTCGGCGTGTCGATGAAACCGGTGTGAATGAACCTACTATCCAGCGGCAAGGAAAAGATCGTATTCTGGTACAATTGCCGGGACTGGATAATCCTGATCGGATTAAGGAACTCCTCGGGGAAACGGCGCAACTGACGTTCCATCTTGTTGATGTGTCGGCGACGAATACACCCGGCGGGCGCGTTCCCCCTGGATCAAAACGACTTCCTTCCGTTGAGGAGAGCGGCCCGACTTACATTATTAAAAATCGGGTGATGGTGTCTGGTGAAAATCTGGAAGACGCGCAGGCTACGTTCTCTCAAGGACAGCCTGTTGTCTCTATTCGCTTTGATGGATTGGGGGCGAAACAGTTTGGCCGTGCCACATCAGATAATGTTGGTCGGCCCTTTGCGATTGTCCTCGACAATAAGATAATCAGTGCGCCTCGCATCAATGAGCCAATTCTTGGTGGAAGTGCCCAGATTAGTGGCGGCTTCGCTGTTCAAGAAGCGCAGGATCTGGCCTTGCTGTTGCGTGCTGGTGCATTACCGGCACCGATGACGATCGTTGAAGAACGCTCGGTTGGTCCCGATCTAGGCGCAGATTCCATTGCGGCCGGTAAAGTCGCCGGGATAATTGGCATTGTCGCCGTGGCTGTCTTTATGATTGCGAGCTATGGCCTATTCGGCCTTGTTGCCAATGTGGCGCTGGCCATGAATATGTTCTTGATCATGGCAGTTCTCTCGCTTCTGGGGGCGACATTAACGCTGCCGGGGATTGCCGGTATCGTACTCACCATCGGGATGGCCGTTGACGCCAATGTACTGATTTTCGAGCGAATACGTGAGGAAATCAGGATTGGCAAGACGCCGCTTAATGCGGTGGAATCCGGTTTTAGCCGGGCTTTCACAACAATTATCGACGCTAATGTCACCACTGGTATTGCGGCAACTATCCTGTTTGTTATGGGCTCAGGGCCGGTAAAGGGGTTCGCAGTGACATTGCTGATCGGGATTATCTCTTCCATGTTCACGGCCATTATGCTCTCGCGCATGCTGATTAGCATGTGGATGCTGCGCAAGCGGCCTAAGACACTCGAAATATAGGGGCGAGCAATATGTATAAAATAAAGCTCGTACCAGAGAAAACCAATATTCAGTTCCTCAAATACCGGTTTATGGCCTTCGGCCTGTCGGTGCTGCTGATCATCGGCTCCGCCGCCATGTTTTTTGGCCCCGGCCTTAACAAAGGGATCGACTTTGAGGGGGGCATCCTGATTGAGGTTGAAATGCCTCAGGCACCTGACCTCGGTAATATGCGCGGCTCTCTTGGTGATCTGGGCTTGGGACAAGTCTCCTTGCAGACCTTCGGATCCGATAAGGATATTCTCATCCGTGTGCAGAAGCAGCCCGGTGGCGCAGAAGCACAGCAGGAGGCCGTTGCTGTCGTCAAAACCCAACTCAACAGCGATTTCAGCGATGAGATATCATATCGGAGGGTTGAGTTTGTTGGCCCGACCGTGTCGGAAGAGCTTGTCTGGGCGGCTATCGAGGCGGTCATTGTCGCGGTTTTTGCAATCCTGGTATATATCTGGCTGCGGTTTGAATGGCACTATTCCGTCGGTGCTATCATTGCGCTGATGCATGATGTGATCCTGACAATTGGTATGTTCGCCTTGACCGGTATCGAATTTAATCTGGCTTCTGTGGCGGCGATCCTGACCATAGTTGGCTATTCGATCAATGATACAGTGGTGGTTTATGATCGTATTCGGGAGAATTTCCGCCGATATAAGAAGATGGAAGTCTCGGAATTGATCAATTTCTCCATCAACGAGACATTAGCGCGGACGACAATGACATCGTTGACCACATTGTTGGCCTTGATTTCGCTCTATATTTTTGGCGGGGAAGTGATCCGCGGTTTCGCGACAGCCATGATCTTTGGCGTTGTTGTTGGTACGTATTCATCAATATTCGTCGCGGCGCCGGTGCTGCTGCAAACTGGTCTTACCCATCGCAGCGAAGAAGATGACGGGTTTAAGAGCGCAGAGCAGACGGAACCAGACGCCGACGAAAAAGGCTAATGAATGCAGGATATATCGGGCATTCCCAAAGCCGGCCAACAGCTTCTCAATAGCTATGGTGACGGCGGATTCCGGGTAAGTGGGATTAAGCACGAAGGCTCGGTTCTGGTATTTCCAGAGAAAACACTCTCCTGGCCGGTCACCAATATTGACGACTTATCCCTTGATAGCCTCAAGGATATTGGGTCAGAAGAGTTCAAGGTTGAAATTCTCCTGATCGGCTGCGGCAACACTATGGCCTTTATCGATGAGGAAATTCGGCGCTCGCTCAAAGACCGAGGTATCGTTGTGGATGCCATGGATACCGGCGCCGCCGTGCGTACATACAACGTTCTACTCCTTGAAGGGCGGCAAGTCGCAGCAGCATTAGTCGCTGTTTAGAATAACTAAATTCTTCTGACTTTACATTCATATGTGCAAAATCGTATGATTTGGCGCGAATTGTATCTCTGGGCGTATAAAAACAACAAAACAACCAGAATGCATATCATTTGAATGAAGGGGATTTTCTATGTCGGGTATTCTTTCAAATCTCAGAAATACGGTAATTGCGGGTGTTGTTCTGACGATTATTATGGCTGTTGTGGTCATGAGTGTAACCGGAGGCATGACAATGGGCCACGCCTATGGTGCGTTTATCATGCGCTGGTTACATGTGCTGAGCGGGGTAATGTGGATCGGTTTGCTTTGGTATTTCAACTTTGTGCAGATACCAAATATGCCGAATATCCCCGATGAGCAGAAACCCGCCATCGGCAAAGTGATTGCACCGGCGGCTCTGTGGTGGTTCCGTTGGGGCGCGATGGCGACGATCGTAACTGGATTACTGCTGGCCTGGATGAATGGCTATCTTGTGGATGCGCTGACCCTTGGCAGTGCCGATGGATTTGCCGTGGACAAGAGCCTGGCCATTGGTATTGGCATGTGGCTTGGCATTATCATGTGGTTCAATGTCTGGTTTGTAATTTGGCCGAACCAGAAAAAGGCGCTGGGGATGATTGAGGTTGATGCCGCGACGAAAGCTGCGTCTGCCAGGACAGCCATGCTGTTCTCTCGGACCAACACCATGCTTTCTTTTCCCATGCTTTATGCCATGGTGTCGGCACAAAACCTTTACTAGGTAGCAATGCTCACAAAAAAAGGCGCTCAGGGTTTGAGCGCCTTTTCTTTTTTGTCGTTGGCCGTTAGCCGAGATTTTTGTTAGCGAAATCCCAGTTCACCAGGCTTTCCAAAAAAGTCTCGATATATTTCGGACGAGCATTCTGGTAGTCAAGATAGTAAGCATGCTCCCAGACATCCATTGTCAGAATTGGTTTCACACCGTCTGTGAGCGGGCAGGCAGCATTTCCGGTTTTCGTCACTTTTAACTTACCGCCGTCCAATACGAGCCAGGCCCAGCCGCTGCCGAATTGCGTTGCACCAGCTGCTTTAAATTCTTGCAGAAAGTTGGCGAAGGAACCGAAGTCCTCATCGATCTTCGCAGCTATGGCTCCGGTGGGAAGGCCTCCGCCATTTGGTTTCATGGAATGCCAATAAAAAGTATGGTTCCACACCTGCGCTGCGTTATTGAAAACACCAGCTTTCGATGCATCGCTTGCCGTATCATTCATGATCTGTTCAAGAGATCGGTCATCCCCATCGTCCAGCATATTATTCAGGTTGGTGACATAGGCGTTGTGGTGTTTCCCGTAATGGAAATCCAGCGTATTTTCAGAAATATACGGTGATAGTGCGTCTTTAGGATAGGGAAGTGCGGGTAGTTCGAAAGCCATAATAATCCTCTTACCGATTTACAGGTCAATTGGGTGTTACAAGTGATGATGCAATATTTCTCGCCCTTTAGCGGGAAAGAACTCGCCAAGTGTTGCCCCTACAGATATATACCAAATTAGATAGGCTTCCAGTCTTTTTTTGAATAATTCCAATCAGTGACGAGAGTGCCATTGTCAAACCAAAAACGGTCCGATTTTTTAGCAGAAGAAGTAAAGAAGCATGACTATGATCGGTGGTTGACGACCTTGTTTGCATCGGCGAGATCACGCCCTGCCATTTATGCTCTTTTAGCCTTTAATGTGGAAATATCCAGAGTTCGGGAAACAGTATCGGAAGTACTGCTCGGGGATATTCGTCTGCAATGGTGGCGCGATGCGGTGACAGGCCTTCAGTCGGGAAAGACACTTGAGCATCCCGTCGTTTCTGCCCTTGGTGAGATTATCCCTCATCACAGTATAGACCCGGACATATTGCTGCAGATAATCGATGCGCGCGCACGTGATCTGGACCCATGTCCGTTCAAAACGACGTCAGATCTGCTGGAATATGCGGACGGAACAGGCGGATTATTGAATAGTCTTATTTTCGCTGCGCAGGAATTAACGTCGTCAGAGGGTGAGCTTGCGGCACGAAAAGCTGGAGCTGCTTATGCTCTTTGCGGAATTATTCGGGCTATTCCTTACCATACGACGCAGGATCTCCTCCTAATTCCCCATGACGTCTTAGGCGGGCGCGGGCTTGATCCTGTTACAGTGTTTGTATCTGAGAATCGGGAGGCATTTCATTTGGCCGTGAAGGATATGAGCTTGTTGGCGGAGAAAGAACAACAAATGGCACGCGATCTCATTAAAGCACGTCCGTCGACGGAGAAATCGGCTTACAAAATATCTGCTTTGACTTCGTTGTATCTATCACGTTTGAGGTCGGGCAATTATGATCCGGCGTTCAGCAATATCAATGTGGGTGTTTTGCGAAAAATATCTGCGCTGATGCTGTCTTGAGTTGGAACCTAAAGGTTACTTAAACGCCAAGTTTGAGATTGAATAAAATTTTGGGCAAGGAACTTATAGGTTTCTTTCAGTTGGCGTTCCACCGTTGGATCTTCTTCCATGATGAGATTTTTCCAGCTGGCAACCATGCTACCCCAGATCATAAATCGTTGATGCAGGTCATCGCGTGTTTCACGGATAGTCTCGATGGTCGGTTCATAGTTCTTCAATATGACCAGGACTTCACAGGTCTGCGCATCGATTTCGGTAAAAGTCCGATCGAATTTTTTAATGACCGGGTCAATGAGGATTTGCATTCGGTTGATTTCTTCGGATGTCCCGCGATCCCGTTTATAAATTGAGGAGAGGCGTGTCAGGTTGCTGCCAATTTTCTTGATACCGGTATAGTAATCACGAAGGGCTTCAATGTAAGCCAGCTCGCGAATGATATCATCGATTTTAGTAACTACATCTTCGCGGGTAATACCGAGTTTCGCCGCAATTTCCCGAAAGGCGTCCTGAATACGCTCCTTGGTTTCAGGGCTGTTGGAAATGGTGTCCAGTTCCCGTCGGTTAATAACGATTTCTTCATTCCCGCTTAACCAGGACACAAGCTGCACTGTGACACGGCCACGGGCAATGTCTTTATGGGCTTCTTCGATTGACCAGGAAGCGGAGCCATCCAGAAGCTCACGTGGAATAGAATCGTTAGGCCGGATTTCCTTAACATATTTAAGCGCACTGCCAATGGTCTTTAGAAGGTTGGCGTCAGAACAATCTTCCTCAATCCCGAACTCCTTACAGAGAGCCTTGGTCGGAATGGCGCCTGTCATTTCCCCAAGATTGACGTAATAGCAAGGTTCCTTGCTGTCATGGGTCAGTTGGAAATAGGCACCTTCAACGGTAAATATCTTATGGTCAAAAGAGAAATAGACACTCGGGTCCAGCTTCTCGCCGCCCGTTCCCTCTTGCTCCTTATCATTCGCCGTCTCTTTTAATTCCGCACTACTCATCTGGTACCTACTAGTCTTCAAATTATCCGGCACATTATTACCCTGTGGCCAGCAATATCTGCCGTTCTCCCCATATTAGCGGGACATCGTATATAAAAGGTTACCAAATCAGTCTGATTATGGTGAAAGATCGTTGAAATCAGCCAATGACGGCCAAAATCAGACAGAGGAAGTTGAGTTTATTTGCCAATTCTCGAAATCTGTGGTTGCACGGCCTGTATAAGCGATTTTACGCTCTTTCTTTTTTATCCGTCCTTCCAAGGGAGGAAAGAGGCCGAAATTAACGTTCATTGGCTGGAAGGTTTTGGCGTCGGCACCGCCGGTGATATGACTGAGAATGGCGCCGAGCGCTGTGGTAATAGGGGGAAGAATAAAGCTCTCTCCAGTAATTTCTGCTGCGGTTAGACGGCTTGCAAGCAAACCAATGGCCGTACTTTCCACATAGCCTTCTACGCCGGTAATCTGACCGGCAAAACGGATGTGGGGGTGATTTTTTAGGCGAAGTTCCTGATCCAGAATTTCAGGGCTATTGATAAATGTATTACGATGCAAACCGCCGAGCCGTGCAAATTCCGCGTTCTCAAGGCCCGGAATCGTCGAGAATATACGTTTTTGCTCTCCATAGGTAAGCTTTGTCTGGAAGCCCACGATATTGTAGAGAGTGCCCAATTTATTATCCTGGCGCAGTTGAACGACGGCGTAAGGTTTTTCTTCTGAATTCGGATTGGTCAGGCCGACCGGCTTCATGGGGCCATAGCGCAAGGTTTCGGGGCCCCGTTCCGCCATCACCTCAATAGGCAAACAGGCATCGAAATAAGGTGTATCTTTTTCCCATTCCTTGAATACCGTCTTATCGCCTTCCAATAACGCATCAATAAAGCCTCCATATTGCGCTTGTGTCATCGGGCAATTGATATAATCCGATCCGTCTCCCTTGTCGTAGCGTGACTGGAACCAGGCGATATCAAGATCAATGCTTTCCTTGTAGATAATGGGCGCAATTGCGTCAAAGAAGGCGAGGGCGTCGGCCCCGGTTGCTTCATGGACGGTCGCTGCAAGGGCAGAGGACGTGAGGGGCCCGGTGGCGATAATTGTCTTTCCCCAGTCTTCCGGTGGCAGGTTTGTTACTTCTTTGCGCTCAATGCTGATCAATGGATGGTCTTCAATTTTCTTCTGGATATACTGCGAAAATCCATCACGATCGACGGCAAGGGCGCCTCCCGCCGGGACTTTGTTGAAATCCGCCGATTCCATAATCAAGGATCCCAGATGACGCATTTCCTGGTGCAGAAGGCCGACTGCGTTATTTTGGGCATCATCGGACCGGAAGGAATTGGAACAGACCAGCTCCGCCAGGCCATCGGTGAGATGGGCGTCAGTGCGGCGCACAGGTCGCATTTCGTGGAGGATGA